>Ga0315336_1001019_pt1 | contig 61356 bp, 62 predicted proteins | sample ASW5metaG_FD_204512 | JGI IMG/M metagenome (GOLD analysis project Ga0315336, IMG submission 204512) | Ammonia-oxidizing marine archaeal communities from Monterey Bay, California, United States - ASW #5 | ecosystem: Environmental > Aquatic > Marine > Intertidal zone | place: USA: California...
TGCAGGTACGACGCAGTATTGTGGCCCAATGATTTGATAGAGTGAGCCTTAGCCATTTCCATATAACTGAGTTGTGCAACTCCCTGGGTGTTAGGAGGCATCACAAGAAAACTATGATTGAGATAGTTGCCTCTAAGAGGTGAAACCCAGGTTGACGAGTGAGCGGCAAAGTCCTCAACACGAAGGTGGCCACCTAACTCTTCGATGAACCCAGCCAAACGTTTGGCGACCTCTCCTGTATAGAATCCTTCCCGCCCTTCATTTGCGATTCTTTGAAGGGTGGCGCCCAGTGCTTCATTCTTGAGGAGAGTACCAACAGGGGGTGCGTTGCCGCCGGGCAGGTAAAGGTCCTTTCCAGGCTCATTCAACGCACCACCCTGAGACTCAAAGTCTTGAGCTAATCTCTTTGAAACAGGGAATCCTTCAGTCGCGTATCCAATCGCTGGCTCTAACAACTGACTGAACGGCTGTGATCCAAAACGCTCATGCGCATCGAACCATGCGGCGACAGCTCCCGGAACACTCACGGAAAGAGCACCTGTGCCGGGGATCTCCGAGAGGTTCTGATTCTTGAAGAACTCAGGTGTCGCGAGGGCACCAGAACGGCCACTACCATTGAGTGCAGTTACGTTACCCGTAGCACCATCAAAGAAAATGCCAAAGGCATCGCCACCGACACCGTTCATATGCGGTCGCACAACAGCGAGGACACCAGCCATCGCGATGATCGCATCTGTTGCAGTTCCACCATCCTGAAGTACTGCTAGCCCTGCCTGTGCAGCCAACGGATGTCCTGCTGAGACAGCTCCATTCACCCCTCGCACGTCTGGTCGGTTTTGCGGTGCGTATGACGTCGATGTCGCGGACTCTGAGTTGGGTGAGTCAGGGGCGGCGCACGATGTCAGGCTAATCGCTAGGGCGACTATGAACGGTACCAGGTTCGATGGTTGTCCTTGAAGCATCATGTTGGTGTCCGGTAGGATGGGGTCTTCATTTGCTTCACGTTGGTGGCGAGATGTGAAGAACGCCAGGGGCGGTGGTGGCACGTGGGTTCCTGAATTATCGTTCGGGCCGTTTATATCTTGATTTAGCGAGCGTCCTGTCAGTGTTACCCGCTAACCCCTCAAAGGAAGTACGAAGTAATCAATTATCGCCGATTCGGATCGCGATCATTATGTCCTGTGCTCACGGTCTTAACGACGCGTACGCTTCCTTTGTCCCACCACTACTTCCAAGGATCATGGATGACCTGGGGTTGTCGATCGCTATGGCTGCGACCTTGGCCGTGAGCTTTTCAATAGCGTCTGCTCTCCCACAACCACTATTTGGCTACCTGGCCGACCGAAAGGGGCGCCGAATCTTAGCAGTCGCAGGCCCCCTCATATCAGGAGTGTTTGTCGCATCGATCGGCTTTGCAGGTTCATTTTGGATGCTGGTCTTACTTTTGACCTTGGGTGGGTTGGGGAGTGCAGCATTTCATCCACCGGGAGCTTCGTACGCAGTTCGCATTTCAGAAGGGAAGGGTGGGGGTGCTCGCTATTCCATCTTTTCTTTCGGGGGCTCAGTCGGGTTTGCAGCTGGGCCTCTGGCAGCAGTGGGCTTAGTCCAATGGCGAGGTATGGAGGGACTTTGGCTCGCTATGCTACCGGTTGTCATCCTTATGCCCATATTTTTCTTCGGTCTTCCTAGTGGACGTGCTGAAGTTGCTCAAAAGAGTGCTCCACCTAGCCTTCGGATAGTCCTGAAACATCTCGCTGGTCCACTGGGCTTAATCTTTGGGATCAGTGCTACAATGGCGTTCGTTCAACGCACCTTTCTGACGATGGAGCCGATCATCGTCGCCCACTCTGGAGGCTCAGAAACTTTGGGTGCGGTGGCGCTCTCGGTTTACTTAGGAGCACAGGCTTTCGGTACGGTTGCAGGTGGGCTCTTGGCCGACCGCGTCAATCGGGCATCTCTACTTGTTCATCTGTGCCTTTGGGCACTTCCGGCACATTTATTGGCTATCTGGTTGGGTCCTCAGACTGGACTAGGGCTTGTTGCAACTGGAGTTGCTGGGTTCCTGGCCATGGCTACTCTGCCTCCAATTGTTGTTATGGCCCAAGAGATGATCCCTGGCGCTGCAGCGGTAAGCTCCGGTATCGTGATGGGCCTTGCCTGGGCTACGGGTTCAATTGGCGTGCTTGGTACTGGCGTGCTTGCAGACTCGATCGGGCCCCAACTAGCAACTCTCGTTTCAATGCCGATTATCCTTATTGCAATCCTATTGTCGCTTCACCCTGCGCTTAGGCAGGGCAGAGTCGACTCTGCAGCAGGAATCTAGAGATGCCATTACATCTCATTCCCGTCAGAGATAGGAAGCTTTTTCGTCTAGTTAAGCACTCTGTTCCTGTGAAGTTGGTAAAGGGTCGCTCACTCTACACACCTGGGGACCTTGCTCGTGATGTGTTTTTGGTCCACTCCGGATTTATTCGGTTGGTGCTTCCAGGTATGGAAAAAGGAGCTGGAGACCGGACTGTTTCGGTAGCAGTGCCTTCGGAACTTTTCGGAGATGAGGCATTCGTAGAGGGGCATCGACGCTACGGCGCAATTGCAGGTTCGACGTGCACCGTATTCCCTCTGCCTAAAGGTAAGGTTCTAGCTGGGCTCAAAACCGCAAAAAAGAGCCTAAACGCGTATCTAGAGGGTGCGGAGCGTGAGTTGTATCGTCTTAGGCATGCTCAGGGTGGATCCGGGGGCCCCACGGCGTCACAGCGACTTGCTGAGGTACTGCTCGATCTGGGAGTCCGGTGTGGAGATAAGACCGGGCGGGGAATCGACCTATCAGTGCGATTTACGCATCAAGTTCTAGCTGACTTGGCGGGAGCTCACCGGGCTACTGCAACAACCCTCATTAATGACTGGTTATATGATGATGTCATTGGAACAAAGCCTAACGGATGTTTTCAACTCCTTAAGCCACAGGAGCTTTGGGCCTTGGCAGGATACGATCTTAAGGAGCCAGCTAAGTAGTATTCTCGTTGACCCAAATCCATGTCCCTCCTAGCTTTTTGCCTTCGTTCCTGAGTTCCCAATCGATGACTGAAATCAGTAGGAATTTGCATCATGTCTAAGCGCCATCCTGGCTCTCGCAGGGCACACCAGGAGCCCTCTGCCGATCCTGATGATATTTTTCTCTCCAAGGTTCTAACGGTAGGGAATTGGGCTCGTGCCAACCAACAACTTGTCATGATTTTCGGGGTTGTTGTAGCAATCGGCATTGCTGGAACAGTGTACTACAACGGTTATCGTGAGACACTCGCTGGGCAGGCTGCTGAACAAATCGAGTCTGTACACCAGTCTATCATGCTTCAGGATACTGAAGGTGCTAAGAACGAACTCATCACGTTTCTTGAGCGTTTCAGCGGCACTGCCTATGAAGGTGAAGCCAGATTACTTCTAGGCGACCTCTATCTACAAAGTGCGGATGCTCAACAGGCTCGCCAGGTTCTTGAACCTCTTGGTTCATCACCACGTGACCCAATTGAGTTTCAAGGCGCAGCCCTCCTTGGTGCCGCATATGAAGAGGAAGGCCGATTGGATGATGCTGAAGCGACCTACCTTCGCATCGCTGACCGATCGGACTTGGACTTCCAGATCCGTAATGCATTGAGCAGTGCTGCACGGATTAAGGTGAGCCAGGGGGATGGCGAGGGTGCGATCCAACTCTACCAGAGAGCCTTGGAGACTTTTGAGGCAAACGAGCCTGCCCGAGGTATTTACGAGCTTCGGATCCAGGAATTGATGATGGCTGGAGTTTCCCAGTAGGTCTCTCACCCTGAAGGCTATGAGTTCTTGGTGCCTTCGGCAGTACTACAATCGCGGGTTAGGGAAGCTTCTATTTAGCGAGATTAGGTTCGTATAATATATATTATGTTAACCTAGATTGAATATAACTAACTAATCTAGGCCATATTACCGTGATTCTTGGTACGCTGACGCGCTAACGTATCCGTACTTGCCAGGGCTCCAGAGCCTTTACGAGTACAGGAGCGGTACCCGGCCCGATCAGCCCCAGTTTAAGAGCCGCGGCATAGGAAACGTCGATTATTCTCAAATCTGGGTCCACAAACGGGCCACGATCGTTGATTCTGAGAACTACAGAACGCTCATTATCAAGATTGGTGACTTGAACGTAGCTTGGTAACGGCAAGGTTCTGTGAGCAGCGGACATCCCGTACATGTCATATGTCTCACCGCTACTAGTACGACGCCCGTGGAATGGGTCGCCATACCAAGAGGCTATTCCAGACTCCTCATAGCCCTCTGACGTGTCCAAAACCCTATAAGTGGCGCCGAATTCGTCATATTCTACCATGTTCCCGTATCGGCTGGGTTCCTCGAAAACTGGGACTGGGTCGGGAATTTCCTCTAAGCTTGTGAGTGCTTCATTCCCCCGGACTTCGAGGTCAGGGTTGCCACCTGGTCCTGGTGAGGGCCCCTGGAGCTCAGATGCGCCAATCATTGTGCAGGAAGCGTTAGGGAGCAGAACCAGAATGGCCAAAAGACCTAGTCGGAGAGCTATGGACACAGCCTGAGTGCCGGGATAGGTGAATTGGATTTAGGTAGATCGATATATCCGTATAAAGTATTATGACATAACCGGTTAGGATATATCATATAATGTTATTTCTAGGGGCTTGGTTCATGCAAGAATGGCTATGATAGGCCTGGTTTTTGGGCTAGGATGGCAATTCTTCTTCTGAGCGGCGGAAAAAATCTCTGGACAAGGCGTTCAATGCTCCGAAGGCCTGGGATGTGCGACTCCACGAAATATGCCCGCTCAATTTGAAATCCAGCGTCAATCAAGAGCTTATTTAGGACTGCCATAGACTTATAATCGACATGGCTTGGGTCCCTCTTAAGCAGAATATTGCGATTCTTCAGTATCTCAAGCACATGGCCCCTATGAGGTGTCCATATGCTAAAGCGCCCTCCTGGTTTCAACAGTCGATATATCTCAGAAGTGACTTTCACAGAATCAACGGGATACAGGTGTTCAAAAATGTCTGCGGCGATTGCCAAATCGAATGTTTCACTCTCTAGACCCGTAGAGCCCGCGTCAGTGCATAGGAATTGGAGGTTTTGCTTTGGATCATTTGCGAGTCTTTGATTGCAGATCTCCACGCTTTTTTCACTGAAGTCCACCCCAACTGTTTCGGCGACCTTGTCTGCAAGAGCAAAACTGAAAGTGCCCCATCCACACCCGACATCGAGGACTCTGTCTTCTCGTCTGGGTTGGTGTATCTCGAGTACGTGTGATACGCGGTAGCGCTGAAATTTGCTATTAGAGTCCAGAAGATGAGCTGCTTTTCCTTCGAAATAGTCACTCGAGTCATAGTAATTCTTGTCGATTCGAGTTTCGCTCATCACAGTTGCCGAAAGATTTGAAGGATTTTCAGCCACCAAACACGCCAGACAGCTTCCCTGACGATTTTCTTTGACATCTTAGATTCCCCGGAGTCCCGCTCGGTGAAAAGAATGGGGATTTCCGTCAGGGAAAAACCTTTGGCCCAGGCGCGAAATTTGAGTTCAATCTGGAATGCATAGCCGTTAGAGCGAACTCGGTCGAGTTCGACGGACTCGAGTACTTTGCGGTGCCAGCAATTATATCCACCTGTAGCATCTCGCACGGGCATGCGCGTAATTGTCCTGGCATACCAGGACCCGAAGTAACTGATAAGCAGTCTCCGCATAGGCCAATTTGATACTGTCACGCGACCGTGCAGGTATCGGGAGCCAATGACAACGTCGGTTGCTTGGGCAGCTTCAATCATTAGTGGTAAAGCGTCAGGTGGATGTGAAATGTCGGCGTCCATCTCAAATAGCAGGTCATATTGACGATTTAGCCCCCAATTGAAACCATCGAGGTATGCTCTGCCGAGGCCATCTTTTTTCGGTCGATGCAATACATGAATCCGTGGCTCCTCAGTTGCCATGCTCTCAGCCAGGTCACCTGTGCCGTCAGGTGAGGAATCATCTACTACGAGGATGTCTATTCGGTCATCTTGGCCAAGAACTAGGGGAGCTTTATTCGAAAGATTTCCGAACTCATTGTACGTAGGAATAATCACAAGGAAGCGGCCTATACTCATTGAACTAGCTCCTCCCCTGCCCTTTTAGATGTTACGTGTTGAAACCAAAAGACAGAGGCTGGCACCACTTCAGTGAGGGTAGTCCAAAGTCGGGCGATAACCGCGATGACTCCAGAAGGTCCCACGCCGAGATGAGGGGATAAGAAGGCAATGAGGAAGCCCTCTCGTACTCCGAGCCCAGCTGGTGCAAAAATCATTAGATAGCCGAGGACGTAGGCTGCAGGAAAGGCAGCAGCGACCGGTATCAGAGAAACGTCGGAATTGAAGCTTGACACCATCATCCAAAATGCGAGTGAGTACACAATCCAATTGACAAGATACAAAAGGAGCCAGCGCAAGCCTGAGGTTGGATTAGGAGTTCCAATCGGTTGATTGCCCCTGAAACGAAGCCAGAGTTCTGCGCCAGCTTTGAACGATATTGGTATCGCAGCTAGGAATATCACACTCCCAATGAGAACTGCTGCGATCAAGCCAGAATAACCAGAAGGCAAGAGTGTATCGTACACTCCGATACCCAATCCGGCTGCTACAACAAGAGCGATCCCTTGCCCAAGTACAGCCGCTCCAACTGCGGTACCTGGGGCTACTCCCCTATCTTTTGCTAGAGCTGCTAGGCCGGTGATTTGCCATATTTTACCAGGGATATATCGGCCCAAATTCGCCATCATAAAGAGGCGGATCGCATCTGTCTTTGGTATCTGAGGGCCACCGAGATCGTTGACGATGTATGCCCAGTTAGCTGCTGAAATCGTGTACCCGATCATGAGTAGCAATGATGAAGCCCCGAGCAGCGGGAAATTGGGTATTAACAGATCTGTATTGAGTCCTCTTAGTGCAGCCATGTCGAGTCCAACACGATTTATGATGAACCATGTCACAAGGACTGTGATTACCGCTTGGCTGCAGTGCTTCACCCACGTCTTCAGCGAGTCCTCCTAGACCTGAAAATTCGTAAGAAGTCGAAAGCTGCTGCTCCAGCGATACCGAAGAAGAGGATGATGCTTATCCATAGGCTGCGTGCTAGAAGCTCTGAGCGGTAGGTCAAAACGACCTGGTGTTCACCTGGTGAGACTGGGATAGCACGGAGTGAGTGATATGCCCTAAGAACATCCACCGGGGTCCCATCTATTTCAGCTTTCCATGCCGGGAACCAGTTATCTGCTATAACGAGGAGTGCCGGGTCCTCTGTTGAAACTTCGAGGCTCATTCGGTTTGGAGTGCGTTCGATCCAAGAGACTTCTCCAGTCACCGGCCTACCTACGAGATCAATTGGTGCCGGTTCATTGAGCACCACTTCCAGTTCGGGATCAAATGAATCGGAGAGCATGTAGGGGACAGCTTCATTATCAGTTTTGACTACAAAGTTGCCCACAAGGCGAGCTCTCCGAAGACCGGGATCAGAGAAAATGGTTTCATAAGCTCGCCCGTCCTGCAACTGGAGCTGAGCGACCGCAGGGCCTTGTATTGAGCCACCCATCTCCAAATCCGGCCATAGGATGTATTTCACGTTCAGCAGGCGACGGATATTCGAGTTCTCATAGAGGTTGAAGGGTTCTGAGGAGCCGACCATCCCTATCAATTCCCGATAACGAGAGAGATCGTTCGGATGATGCCCTGCTGCGAGTTCTATACCGTGTAATGCCGGGGTGACGTCCTGACTTCTCTGTCGAAAAGAAAGGAGTCGATAGGGTTCAGGGTTGCCCTGTTCACGTTGGAGGATGGCTTGGATGTTTTCTGTTGGTGCAGCCCATTGCTCGAAATCCATCGTGTTCACATAAGGTTTGTCGATCCGCAGAGCGTCTGCAGAGACTAGAATTAACAAGCCTATGAGCCATCCAAGCGATCCTATATATCCCCTCCTTAGTAACCATGTTATACCTGAGGTGGCCATAGAAAGCAGAAAGACTATGCCAGCTCCCCTTACCAGAAATGGCAGACTGTTCTGGAGTATGTCGTGGCGTTCAGGTGTGATGTCTGAGTAGAGCACAGTAGTCCACACAGATGTAAGAACACCTGTGCTAGCTAGTAATAGCAGTAGTCCTAAGCATCCCGTCCCAACCCACAGAACCCGCTCTACCGCCCGCCAACCTACTCCCTTTTTTTTTGTAACCAGTATTCGGTCTACGCCGAATGCGGCTAAAGTCACAACGGAAAAGCCGACTAGGAAAATTACCTGAGAAGGTGCACGAAATAGTTCTATGCCAGGAACTAGTTCATAGAATAAGCTCCACAACGGGGTATGGGTTCCTAGCGTGAATAACAAACCAGTGGCCCCTAATCCGGCGAAGAACCAGCGTAGAGCAGGTCGTGCAGTTCCACCGACAAATGAGACCAACGAAAGGAGTAGTAATAGTATTCCGATGTACTCGTGGTTGTGCTTGAAAACATTCCGCCCCCAGTACGTCTGTCTAGTCCAATCCGTGCTCTCCACATTTCCACCTACAAACTCTGGGATCACTAAGGACATCACTTCTTCAGGATGGAGTGACCAAGAGCTCGACCATTCACGACTGGCCTCTCCCGCGGCTTCGCGGGTTGTCTGGATTCGCCGAGAATCTTCAGTGACGTAGTTTGCTGCTGGAAAAAATTGGACTGCTGCGATACCGAGCCCTAGAAGAGCCCCGACTATGAAAGTAAGGAACCGACTTCCTGCGGTTCTGTGTCTGTTTGAAGAACTCAGATCTAGGTCTTTGCTCAGCCAACATTCCACAGCCCTGAAAATTGCGAAGGCCCCCACGGCACCGAATAAGAAGTATGCCATCTGGAAGTGGGTCGTGTAGATAATCAAAGCGACCACAAGCGAGATTCCGCAGATACTTCGGATACTGGGATTCTTGAAGTGTCGTTCTACAACCCAGAAGAGAAGCGGTGCGAGCGCTGTCACAAACATCTTCCCGTCGTGACCAGGATTCACCAGGCTCACAAAGAATGGCGCAAGCATATACCCAGTACCAGCAACGAGTGCTGCAAAGCGTGAACCACCAAGGGCCCGGATCCATCCGAACATGAAGAAACCAGCCGCAACCACGTGAACCACCAGCTTCCATCCTAGTGCACGATATGGCTCGAATAGAAGTAAGAGCGTTGTGGATGGGAAATAAAGCGCGTCGCCAGCTGATAATGCTTCGAGGAAAGGTGTCCCGCCCAAGATTAGCGGAGCCCATCCGGGGATTGTACCAAGCTGTGTCAGTGCGTCCGCGTAAAACGCTCGAGCGACATAACCAAGTGAAAGGGTGTCATTTCCGACCAACATTTGGTCAGTGAAAATGAATGAGCGAAAGAGAAAGAGGGTCAGCCCACTAAATAAGGCAGCCGGGATCCATGAAGGAAGATTGTTAGACCCAGCAGTAAGGTTATTCATATCGCTATCCAGAGTCCTAGCCCTAGTGCTCTGGCTTTGACCCCTCTTCCCTGCCCTTTGAGCTCCTGTTTTTCGCTTCCCCATCCCCGTTGTCGGTTACTCCTATTAGTTGTAGTGCAAAGCACTTTTGCTACGTCTTTGCATTACAATGATTTCTGACATTTATAGCGAGTCATTATTTACAATACCACACACTCTGACCAGAAACTCAGCCTAATTTCAGGGCTAAATCGTCTTTGTGACAGAAGGTCCTTGTTCTCAGTAATCGGCTAGTCGTTAAGGGAATAGTAGCTAACCGAAACCTGTTTGGTGGTGAAATCAACTTTCCACCTTACAAAGTTCATATCTCCGTTGCTGACACAGTCAGTGAAAAAGAGTTCCGCGCTTGTTCCATCGCGGCGGAATGTTCCTCTTAGCGGTGATGAGACAAGTGTTCCATCGTTGCCCAATACTCTAGCCTCTCCTTCCATCGTTCCTCTAGTTCTTCCCTCGTCGATCGCTTCCCAATATTGGGTGCAGTAAACGGTACCGTAGCCCTCAATCGGACCTTCGAAGTTATAGGTAGTGCCCGACTGATCTATCGTAACGTTAGTAATCGAGACTGAACCTGTGCCATCTGGTTGTGATAAATCCATTTCTCTTCCCATGGTCGTATGATTTGCAAAAAATGATAGTCAATCTACCGTCCCCTGTTCACCGCCGAAGGGGGCGGTACTAGTCAAATTCGGCAGACATAGCGACCGCTGAAACGCCATTTTTCGAAGGTTTTTGTTAGGCTAGGTTGATTTACTAGCGAAATTGAAAATTGACGAGTTGTGCCACAGATTATTCGCATGCGCTACATCCGACTCTCAGCTGTACTCTTGCTTGCGGCGTGTGGTGATGGGGGGAGTTCGCCCACGACACCCCCAACTCCTCCAACTCCGGTTGCGACCTCAGTCACGGTATCACCGACGAGTTTGAGTTTTACCTCGATCGGGACAACGCAGCAGCTCTCGGCTACGGTCAAAGATCAAAATGGCGCAACAATGAGCGGTGCAAGCGTATCGTGGGCTACGTCCGCCGCATCCATCGCGACAGTCTCGTCGTCCGGTTCGGTGACCTCAGTCGCAGAAGGAACAGCCACAATCACAGCCACGTCCGGCTCAGCGAGCGGTACAGCTTCTGTGACTGTGGCGATCCCCGCTCCAGCTGACACGATCATCGCAGTCATGGTCGGTGATAGCGCAGCTTCGAGCATTACGGTGGGTAATCAGATCACACTCCCGATCGTGGTTGATATGACTCAAGCTGCTGGCCTCGATATCGCGAGCCTACAAGTGAAGGTCACATGGAACGCATCGATCGTGACGTACGTGTCTGTGACACCGGGTACGTTCGGCTCGTTGACGCTAAACGAGACGGACGTCGCGACCGGCACCTTCCTAGCGAACCTGTTTAACGGTACAGGAACCAAGGAATCGTTTAGGGCACTACTTCTCACGTTCAGCGGCACGTCAGCTGGAGCAGCAGCTGTCGAAGTCGAAGTCACAACCGCTGGAAACGAGTTAGGCCAATCGGTTCTGGATAAGGTCACGACCCGTAAGCACGATGTGACGGTGAGCAACTGATGCGTTACGGAAAGATCTCGACGCTCGTCGCACTGGCCGTGGTTGCCTGCACAAGCAGCGACACGATTGTAGGTACTCCGTCATTCGACGCACTTGATGAGTCTCTACCGAATGGTGTCCACGGACATTTCTTGACCGGATCCTATGCTGGTGGTCGACAAACCGTACATGTGGTCCTGCAAGCTCGAGAAGTCGACTTTTCGTCCTATCAGGGAATGGTGGAATTCGATCAAGGCGTCTTCAGGTTGGTCTCCGTATCCACACCGAAAACGGATACTCATTTCTTCAACCAGAGTGAGGCAGCGAACGGACAACTCCCGATCGCGGGCTTTGCCACAGACGGCTTCGATGAACCGATCTCGATTACGCTGAGCTTCGCGACTCCGCGGGCGTTCAAGACCGGGGACATTTACTTGAAGCTCGATGTCGTCGGCACCAGTATCGGCGCCGAGGTTCCGCCCGCGCTGATCTACCTGAAACGTGAACTCGTGCAAGGAAGCGGCGGGTGAGTTTCGGTGCACGAATTGGTGCCCTGCTCTTCCTTGCTGCGGGCTTGCAGCTTAGCGCGGGGTCACTCACAGCACAGCACATCTCGGCATCGCTCGGTGAGAACCGGCAACAGATCCTGCAGCCGAACGAACAAATCACGCTGCCTGTGCTCGTCGATATGACGAGCGCCGATACAGTCGATCTTGCGAGTTTGCAACTACGTGTGACCTGGGATCCGGAAGTCTTAGGTTACACGTCTTGGAGTGCAGGCGCATTCGGGACGATTGAAGCAAACGAGGACGCCGTCGGGAATGGCACGTTCCAAGCCAACCTCATTAGCACGGCGGGTACGTCAAGTTCGTTTACCGCACTGAACCTCACGTTCGAGGCAGGTGCTGCAGGCTCCACGGTCGCCGTGCTCGACATGCTCGCTGCAGGTAGTGAGAACGGAGGCGATTTATTGTCTCGCCTTATCGCGAACAGCGTATCGATTTGTATCAACGCTGGCGGAATTTTAGGTGATGTCACGAACAGTGACATAGTTGACGTGATCGATGCACAACAGATCGCGCGTTGGGTAATCGGTCTTGCAGTGACTACGTCGACCAGGATGCGTTCGCATGGTGACGTGAATAATGACGGTAAAACCAACATCGTCGATGCACAGCAAGTTGCTCGCTCGGCTGTTCAACTACATGTCGAATACCCAATCGGTGTCGCGATCTCACTGGCTTGCTCCGATGCGTTGACGGTATCGACCACTTTGCTTCCGTCAGCACTGGTCGGTAACACCTACGGTCAGGCGTTGAACGCTACCGGAGCAGACGGTACCTATTCCTGGTCGACCAGCTCCGGAATATTGCCAGCTGGACTCACACTCGTCGGGTCCACGATCTCCGGTACACCGACCACTAATGGCACGAGCGAGTTTACAGCGAAGGTGACAAGCGGGGACGGCCAGATCGCCACGAGACCACTCTCGATCACCGTATTCCCTGCCCTGTCCATGACTCTGGACTCGCTACCATCTAGCATCGTCGATTCGACCTACGCTACGACACTCACCGCAACCGGCGGGGACGGCACCTACAGCTGGTCGATCGCATCAGGTACGCTACCGACTGGGCTAACGCTCTCTGCTGACACGATCTCTGGGACACCGACAACTACCGGGACAAGTACGTTCACCGTGCAGGTTACGAGCGGCGACGGACAGACTGCAACGAAAGAACTCTCGATCTCTGTCGTGGGCGTCGCGGCTACACTCGAACTGTCTTCCAGTGCATTGAGTTTCGCATCGATCGGTGACACCGCGACGCTCGTGGCTACCGTGAGGAACGCAGAAGGAACTCTGATCGCGAGTCCAACCGTCACGTGGGCGACATCGGACACGACAAAGGCGACAGTCTCAGCTGTCGGGCTAGTCACAGCCGTAGCGAATGGCACTGCAACGATCACGGCGACTTCTGGTTCAGCGACCGCGACAGCCACCGTTGCAGTCGCTCAAGCAGCTGCATCGGTCACGCTATCACAGACGAGTGTGAGCTTCGCTTCGTTCGCGGATACGACGACGCTCACGGCTACGGTAAAGGACGCAGACGGCACTATAGTAGCGGGTGCCACTGTGAGATGGGCATCATCGGACACGACAATCGCGACCGTCTCATCAGCTGGTTTAGTGACAGCAGCCTCGAACGGCACGGTGACAATCACAGCGACTTCTGGAGCGGCGAATGCTACAGCGTCTGCGACGATCAATCAGGTGCCTAACTCGGTCACGTTGTCACCGACAACCCTAATCCTCGTGTCATTGGGTGATACAGCAACGCTCACCGCTCTCGTGAAGGACGCAAACGATAGCACGATGGCGAGTCCGACAGTCACCTGGGCGTCATCGGACACAACAGTCGCTACAGTATCGTCTACTGGGTTGGTGACTGGCGTCTTGAACGGCACGGCAACAATCATCGCTACTTCGGGCTCAGTGAATGCAGCTACTTCCGTGACTGTCGGGGCGGTCACATCGAGTGTGGAACTGTCACCGACTTCTCTCACCCTCTCGTCGATCGATGATACAGCAACGATCGTGGCTACAGTGAGGGACCCGGGCGGGAGTGTCGTTCCAGGTGCATCCGTGACGTGGGTTTCAACTACGCCGACCGTAGCTACGGTCACAGCTTCGGGCTTGGTGACTGCAGTAGGGAACGGGACAGGTGTCATCATCGCAGTCTCGGGTTCAGGTACTGCAGCATCTGTGGTTACAGTCGCTCAAGCTCCATCGAGTGTGGAATTGTCACCGACGACTGTCAGCTTCACGTCATTCCCGGACACGGCAACGATCACGCCTACTGTGAAGGACTCAGGAGGAACTGTAATCGCGAGTCCAAACGTCACGTGGGCCACATCGAACTCATTCATTGCGACTGTCTCCACCGGTGGCTTGGTGACTGCAGTAGGAAACGGGACAGCAACCATTACTGCCACATCGGGTTCAGCGAGCGGATCGGCTGCGGTGACGATTGCTCAGGTAGCATCTTCGGTCACCCTGTCACCGACGAGTCTGAGTTTCTCTTCGTTGGCTGACACGACAACGCTGACGGCTACCGTGAAGGACGCGGACGGATCCGCGATCTCGGGTGCTACGGTGACGTGGAGTTCGTCCGATACAGGCATTGCGACTGTCTCCGCTGCCGGGCTAGTCACAGCAATCAGCAACGGCACAGCAATGATCACCGCGACATCAGGATCAAGCAGCGCTTCGGCTTCGGTGACAGTTGCTCAGGTCGCGTCGTCGGTCACCCTGTCACCGACGAGTCTGAGCTTCTCTTCGTTGGCCGACACCGCGACGCTCGTGGCTACAGTGAAGGACGCGGGCGGGACGACGATGTCCGGGGCTGCCGTTACATGGACCACGTCGTCTGATAACGCGGTTGCGACTGTCTCCACCGGTGGCTTGGTGACTGCAGTAGGAAACGGGACAGCAACCATTACTGCCACTTCGGGTTCAGTGAGCGGATCGGCTTCGGTGACGATTGCTCAGGTCGCGTCGTCGGTCACCCTGTCACCGACGAGTCTGAGCTTCTCTTCGTTGGCTGACACAACAACGCTGACGGCTACGGTGAAGGACGCGGACGGGTCCGCGATCTCGGGTGCTACGGTCACGTGGAGTTCGTCCGATACAGGCATTGCGACTGTCTCCGCTGCCGGGCTAGTCACAGCAATCAGCAACGGCACAGCAATGATCACCGCGACATCAGGATCAAGCAGCGCTTCGGCTTCGGTGACAGTTGCTCAGGTCGCGTCGTCGGTCACCCTGTCACCGACGAGTCTGAGCTTCTCTTCGTTGGCCGACACCGCGACGCTCGTGGCTACAGTGAAGGACGCGAACGACAGTATGATCGCGAGTCCAACCGTCACGTGGTCGTCAACGAACACAGCCGTAGCCACAGTCTCGTCTGCCGGCTTGGTGACTCCCGTCGCCACGGGATCGATCTCGATTATTGCCACTTCGGGTTCAGCAAGCGGATCGGCTTCGGTTACCGTGGGGGAGCTCACGATAACGGTAGAGGTGTCACCGAGCTCGCTTTCCTTCTTCTCGCTTGATGATACGGCAACAATCGTGGCCACGGTGAAGGATTCAGGTGGAAACGTCGTTCCAGATTCAGTGGTGACGTGGGTCTCGTCTGCTGAATCGGTTGCGACGGTCTCGTCTGATGGGCTCGTGACTGCGGTGGCTACAGGATCCGCCACGATCACAGCTGCGTCGGGTTCAGCGAGCGGATCGGCTTCGGCGACGGTGACTCAGGTCGCATCTTCGGTAACCCTTTCACCAGCCAGTCTGTCGCTCGGGTCGATCGGGGCGACGGCAACACTCACACCGACCGTGACGGACTCTCTTGGCGCAACGATACCCGGAGCCACGGTGACGTGGACCACGTCTGCTGCATCGGTCGCGACGGTTTCGTCCGGTGGCTTGGTGACTGCAATAGGCAACGGCACAGCGACAATCACAGCAACTTCAGGGTCGGTCAGTGCGACTGCTACGACGATGGTGACCCAGGTCGCATCGTCGCTAACCCTGTCACCGACGAGTCTGAGCTTGGCTTCGTTGGCTGACACCGCGACGCTCACGGCTACGGTAAAGGACGCAGGAGGGTCGGCGATTTCAGGCGCCACGGTGACGTGGACCACGTCTGCTGCATCGGTCGCGACGGTTTCGTCCGGTGGATTGGTGACTGCAATAGGCAACGGCACAGCGACAATCACAGCAACTTCAGGGTCGGTCAGTGCGACTGCTACGACGATGGTGACCCAGGTCGCATCGTCGCTAACCCTGTCACCGACGAGTCTGAGCTTGGCTTCGTTGGCTGACACCGCGACGCTCACGGCTACGGTAAAGGACGCAGGAGGGTCGGCGATTTCAGGCGCCACGGTGACGTGGAGTTCGTCCGATACCGACATTGCGACGGTTTCGTCCGGTGGCTTGGTGACTGCAATAGGCAACGGCACAGCGCCAATCACAGCAACTTCTGGAGCCGCGAGTGCTACAGCGTCTGCGACGATCAATCAGGTGCCTAACTCGGTCACGTTGGCACCGACAACCCTGACCCTCATTTCATTGGCTGATACAGCAACGCTCACCGCTCTCGTGAAGGACGCAAACGATAGCACGATGGCGAGTCCGACAGTCACCTGGGCGTCGTCGGACACGGCAGTCGCTACGGTCTCAGCTACTGGGTTGGTCACAGCGATCGGCAACGGCACTGCGACGATCACAGCGAGTTCTGGGTCGGTCAGTGCGACTGCTACGACGACGGTGACTCAGGTAGCGTCTTCGCTAACCCTATCACCGGACAGTCTGAGGTTCACTTCGTTGGCTGACACGACAACGCTGGCGGCTACGGTGAAGGACACAGGCGGATCCGCGATTTCGGGTGCTACTGTGACGTGGGCTACGTCTGCTGAATCGGTTGCGACGGTCTCGTCTGCTGGTTTAGTGACTGCGGTAGCTACGGGATCTGCCACGATCACGGCGACATCAGGAGCAGCCAGTGCGACTGCGGCTGTGACCGTTTCTGACTTCCTCCTCGCAGCAAACGGCGTGACGGTTATATGCTCGTCTGCGGATGTAGGCGACACAGGCGAAATAGGAGGGGTCACATACACCAAGCGATCGAAAACTCAGATCGACGCGCTTGTGAATGCAGGAAATTATGCTCCTCTGGCGACCACATGTACCAGTGGCATAACGGACATGGACGACATGTTTGTGAACGAAACGACATTCAATCAGGACATCGGTTCATGGGACGTCAGCAGCGTCTCGACCATGCGTGACATGTTCAGAAGCGCTACGGCGTTCAATCAGGACATCGGTTCATGGGACGTCAGCAGCGTGACAAGCATGCGGAATATGTTCAACGCCGCCTCGTCGTTCAATCAGGACATCAGTTCGTGGAACGTCAGCAGCGTCACGGACATGGGCTACATGTTTAGAGTCGCCACGGCGTTCAACGCAGACATCGGTTCGTGGGACGTCAGCAGCGTCACGGACATGGCCAACACGTTCTTCGGAGCCGATGTGTTCAATCAGGACATCGGCTCATGGAGCGTCAGCAGCGTCACGAAGATGAACAGCATGTTCGAAAACGCCTCGTCGTTCAATCAGGACATCAGTTCGTGGAACGTCAGCAGCGTCACGACCATGAACGACATGTTCAACACCGCCGACTCGTTCAATCAGGACATCGGTTCGTGGAACGTCAGCAGCGTCACAGACTTGGGCAGTATGTTCTACAACGCCTCGTCGTTCAATCAGAACCTCAATTCGTGGGTTCCCAGCAGCGTTACGCAGATGGGCTCGATGTTCAACGGAGCCACGACGTTCAACGGAGATATCAGCTTGTGGAACGTCAGTAGCGTCACGAACATGGCCAGCATGTTCAGGGGAGCTACGGCGTTCAATCAGGACATCGGTTCATGGGACGTCAGCAGCGTCACGAGCATGGCCAGCATGTTCTTCAACGTCTCGTCGTTCAATCAGAACCTCAATTCGTGGGTTCCCAGCAGCGTCAAGAACATGAGCAGCATGTTCAGAGACGCTACGGCGTTCAACGGAGACATCAGCTCGTGGAACGTCAGCAGCGTCACGAACATGGGCGCTATGTTCAGAAACGCTACGGCGTTTAATCAGAACATCGGTTCGTGGGACGTCAGCAGCGTCACGAACATGGCCAGCATGTTCTTCATCGCCACGTCATTCAATCAGAACCTCAATTCCTGGAACGTCAGCAGTGCCACGACCATGGCCTCCATGTTCAACGGCGCCTCGTCGTTCAATCAGAACCTCAATTCGTGGGATGTCAGCAGCGTCACGAGCATGAGTTCCATGTTCAAAAACACCACGGTGTTTAACGGAGACATTAGTTCGTGGGACGTCAGCAGCGTCACGCAAATGAACGATATGTTCAGAGTCGCCACGGCGTTCAACGGAGACATCGGTTCATGGAACGTCAGCAGTGTCACGACCATGATTACCATGTTCTACAATGCCCTGGCGTTCAATCAGAACCTCAATTCGTGGGACGTCAGCAGCGTCACGCGAATGAACGATATGTTCAGACTCGCCACGGCGTTCAACGGAGACATCGGTTCTTGGAACGTCAGCAGCGTCACGGACATGAACGAAATGTTCAGAGACGCTACGGCGTTCAACGGAGACATCGGTTCTTGGAACGTCAGCAGCGTCACGAACATGACTAGCATGTTCTTCATCGCCTCGTCATTCAATCAGGACATCGGTTCTTGGAACGTCAGCAGCGTCACGAACATGGGCACCATGTTCAGAGACGCTACGGCATTCAATCAGGACATCGGTTCGTGGAACGTTAGCAGTGTCACGAACATGACTAGCATGTTCTACAACGCCTCATCATTCAATCAGAACCTCAATTCCTGGGACGTCAGCAGCGTCACGAACATGACTACCATGTTCTACAACGCCCTGGCGTTCAATCAGAACCTCAATTCGTGGAACGTCAGCAGCGTCACGACCATGAACGATATGTTCAGACTCGCCGCGGCGTTCAACGGAGACATCGGTTCTTGGAACGTCAGCAGCGTCACGGACATGAACGAAATGTTCAGAGGCGCTACGGCGTTCAATCAGAACATCGGTTTGTGGAACGTCAGCAGTGTCACGAACATGCAAGCCATGTTCTACAACGCCCTGGCGTTCAATCAGAATATCGGTTCGTGGAACGTCAGTAGTGTCACGAGCATGAACTCCATGTTCAGAAACGCTACGGCGTTCAATCAAAACTTGAGCGGCTGGTGTGTGTCTCTCATCACTAGCACGCCCAATAGGTTTGATTCTGGAGCGAGTTCTTGGGATCTGGCTCGTCCGGTATGGGGGACGTGTCCGTAATAAGTAAGTAGGAGCACCGAGTTTACCTTTCCTCCCAAGCTCATGACCCCGATGCATGCCGGTTAGCCACCGAAGGCGGCACTCAATCATTCGTGGCTTGAACAGGAACTTCTCGGCAAAGTCCGGTGACTTGTCGGTGGCGACCCCTAACCCTGCGCGACTCGGTCAACAGAATGGCGTCTTGCCAACAGATCCTCGTAGATCTCGAGATGCCTATCTGTAAGCCGCTCATTGCTCCAGCGTTCCACTACCCTTTTTCGGGCTTCTAGACCAAGCTTCCGAAGCTGTCCACCCTTTAGTAAGGCGATGACAGTTTCGGCTAGTGACTCTGGATCAGCGGGCTCAAAAAGTGCTCCTACCTCGTGGTCTAGGATCTCTGGTAGCCCTCCTATGCGTGATGCGGCGACCGGCACCTCGCAAGCCATAGACTCAAGTGCCGCTATCGAAGTTGCTTCCATGAGGGAAGGAAAGACCGCGAGGTCAGAAGATGATAGAAGACCGGGCATTTTATCGTGAGGACAAACCCCCATGAACTTCAGATGATCAGTTACACCGAGTTTGCCAGCTAACGATTCGAGCTTGCTTCGTTCGGGTCCGTCTCCGATTACGATCGCTTCCACATTTACTGCATCCCTAATCATTGGGAGCGCTCGCACGAAATACTCAACCCCATTCTTGGAGAAAAGCCTGCGCGGAATAATCAGACGGTACTGTCCCTCCTCAAGATGAGGGAGGACGGGGTCAGTTTTCTGAAAAATAGAAGTGTCTACTCCATTGGTGAGCGGCTCGACATCCACCTGAGGAGCGATCTTCTTTCCAACTGACGCTATCTCTGTACTGGCTGCCAGATTATGGTCTGCCTTCCTGAGAAAAGTACGAAAAATTCGGCGCCAGAATCGTGATTCTGCTCGCTTTAGAAAGTGACTTGAATGGTAAGTGGTCACTATTGGGATTTTGCGTCTCAGGTTTGCAATGATACAGGGAAGCACCGAGGCGATATCCTGTGCGTGCAAGACGTCTGCGTTCCGCGCTAGAGAAACCATTTTTGGGGTTGAGCAAACCGCGTATGTCGCCCATCCAAAAGTATTTCGACTAGGTATCCAAGTACGCCAAACACTGATCCCATCAATCACCTCATGTCGTGGAAGGCCTGGCCGGGATAGTGACGTAACGACATTGACTTGGTGTCCTCGTTCCACGAGTGACCGACAGAGATATCGGACATGACTTTCAAGGCCTCCCACTTCGGGAGGGAAATACACGCAATGCATAACGATATTCACTCAACCCAGTCCTCAGTCTGACGAGGGCATCCCAGAAAGTTAGAGAGGATAATGTCTGCGATACGGGCTCCAGCTTGCCCGTCACCATATGGGTTCGGTGGACGCTCATCACTACGCTTTCTATCTACCAGGCAACGCCTCCCCTCCGCCAAGATTCGTGATGGATCAGTGCCCACAAGGTATGCCGTACCCGTTTCGACTCCTTCCGTGCGTTCGGTGACATCTCGGAGGATGAGGACAGGAGTACCGAATGTAGGGGCTTCCTCCTGTATACCACCTGAGTCAGTTAAGATCAGATCTGCGGCCTCAATAGCTCTAGTCAGATCGACGTAATTAAGGGGTTCAGTAAGGTGAATCCTCGGGTGATTACCGAGGGACTCCTTGGCAGGGATCAATACGTTAGGGTTGGGGTGAACGGGATATACTATCTCGATATCGGGGTGCTCATCCGCGAGTGATCTCACGGCTGAGAAAATGTCTACCAAAGGAGCTCCGAAAGATTCCCGCCGATGTGCCGTAAGAAGGACTAGGCGCCGATCTCCTTCGATCACTTTCTGAAGTGTCTCATTCTCCACTTGAGTGTTTCGCTCACTGATCTCCAAAAGTGCATCAACTACTGTATTGCCTGTTACGTGGATATTAGAACCGCTGATATTCTCATTAAGTAGGGCTTTCCTGGCCTGATGAGTTGGAGCGAAATGGTAGTCCGCGACCACGTCAGTCATCCGGCGAAACATTTCTTCCGGCCATGGGGCCCATTTATCATCGGTTCGAAGTCCAGCTTCGACGTGTCCCACCTTGATCTTTTCGAAAAAACCAACCAGCGAACCCACAAAGACCGTTGCAGTATCACCCTGTACCAACAGTAGATCGGGCTGAAAGTCTTGGACCACGCCCTGTAGCCCTTCGAGAGTCCGGTGCACCACTCCGTATAGGCTCTGTCCCTCTTTCATGATATCTAGGTCATAATCAGGGCGTATACCGAAGACTTGAAGTACTTGCTCTACCAACGTCGTATGTTGCCCCGTTACCGCGAGGCGGGTTTCCACAGACTCATCACGACGCTCCAGTGCCTTGATGATAGGCGCCATCTTGATGGCTTCAGGTCGAGTGCCTACGACGATCAAGACCCGGAACTGCGTCAATGTTTGCGGTGGTTGTCTAGCTCGTCACGGAGTTGGGCTATCTGCTCTGAAACCAAGCCAAAGCCTACAAGTAAAAAGCCCAGCATCTCAAGAAGCATGACGAGGTAGAGTAAGGGTCGGTAGCCAAACGGTGGTATGTACGCTTCGAAGCCCAGCATCGGGTGCAAGAAACGCAAGTAGAATGCAGCGATAGCAACCACCGCTCCGAGGCCAGCAAGTGCGAAACCTGTTAATCCAAACAACAGAAGTGGCTTTCTCGAAAACATCAGCAGAAAGCTGACAGAGACCAGATCCAACAACCCCACCAGAATTCTGAATTTACTCGTGTATTTAGAGACTCCAGCTCGACGTGGATATAGATCGATATCGATCTCCGTTACTGCTGCACCGCGAGCGTGAGCGAGAACCACGAAGAACCGATGCCAGTCGTGCCGGAGCGTTAGGGGACTCAGGATTTTCTTACGAAATGCCTTCATCGAATTCAGATCTGAGACTGGAACACTAAAGATCTTACGAGATAAGCGATTGTAGATTGAGGAAACCGTTCGTTTGTTGTAGGCCCCTAGCTTTCGTCCAGTAACGATGTCCCATCCTTCTTCCAGTTTCTCTAGGAATCGCGGGATCTCGTTCGGGGAATGTTGTAGGTCCGCATCAAATATCACTAAATACTTCTTTGAAGTTGAGTTTGCTCCAGTAACCATGGACTCAGTTTTCCCAAGATTCTTCTGATGACGAATGACCTTGAGGGCGCTCCATCCTTCAGCTACTTGCTCTGCGATTTCAGCTGTGTTGTCGGTTGACCCATCATCCACAAGAATCACCTCACCCTCGAGGTGATGATGACTAAATGCTTCTCGTAATTCGCTGATCAGTTCGGGAATTATGGGAGCTTCGTTAAATGCGGGTACAATGACCGCAAAATCTGATTTTATCATACACGTTTCCTCATACGTGCAGATAAAATACCTAATTGCTCTCTGTATTTGGCCACCGTTCTCCTTGCGATCTTGATGCCGTCGATTATTAAGAGCTTAACGATGGCTTGATCCGTGAGCGGTTTCAAAGGGTCTTCGTTGGATATGAGACTCTTGATCTTATCCTTCACACCCCTTGAAGAAGTAGCCTCTCCACTGGTCGTAGATATACCACTCGAGAAAAAATACTTGAGCGAGTACACCCCACGTGGGGTTTGAACATACTTCTTATTGGTTACTCGAGAGACCGTTGATTCATGCATTTCAATGTGGTCGGCGACTTCTCGTAACGTGAGGGGTTTCAGTGACTGCACACCTTTCTCAAAGAATGCTCTCTGTTTGTCTACGATAAAACTCATAACCTTGAGCATTGTTTGTCGACGTTGCTCTACTGCTTGAACCATCCAGGTTGCCGAGTTGTAATTCTTTGCGATGAACTCTTTTTCTTCTGAACTGAGCTTAGTCTTATCCCTCACCAGTGCTCGAGTGCTCTCAGCTACACGTAACCCTGGGAAACCCATGTCGTTGACCTCAACTACATATTTACCATCTAGTTCTCGAACAACGAGGTCAGGGATTACATCTTGTCTGTGGTCAAGACTTGGCGCATACCTTAGCCCTGGTTTGGGATCGAGCTCACTGATTTCATCTGCGGCAGCCTGCACCTCCACGGGATCAACTCCGATTTCGTTAGCAATCTCATTCCACCGATGTTTGCTAAGGGAATCAAAGTGTTTCTCAACGAGCTGGTAACTCAGGTCCTCTGATTTTCCAAGCCGCTGAAGCTGAATCAGAATGGATTCTCGTATATCTCGCCCACCCACCCCTGCTGGGTCAAAGCCCTGGATGACCTCAAGCATAGCTACGGCTTCAGCTTGGTTGTATGGCTCAAATATTTCTAAAATCTCTTCCGTTTCAGTTTTTTGTTGCTGTGCGTCTTCAATCTCCTCTGCAGCTGCTAGGGCATTCGGCCTAACTTCATCAAGCCATCCGTTCACACCGAAGATCACCTCACTGAGTTCGCATGTGAGCATGCCGTCTTCGTTAATATTTCCTATGAGTTCTTCACCCATGCGCAGATCCCGTTCCGGAAGCGAAAGGAATCGGAGTTGATCATTCAAGTGATCTCTCAGGTCCTTTGTATCGACGGGCGTGGGCTCGAAGAATTCCTTTTTCTCGAAGTTTTCTCTGCGCCCTTCAACTTTGAAATCATCGTTCAGGAGGACCTCTTCCCAGTCGATCTCGTCTCCTAGGGGCTCATCCGGGATATCATCTTTGAGTTCTATCTCTTGCTCAATTTCAGCTTCAGTCAATTCGAGGAAAGGGTTTTCCGAAATTTCCTGCTTAAGGTGTTGTTGTAGGTCCAAGAGAGGCATGTAGACCAGTTCCATCGCCTGATACAGGCGAGGGTTGGCGCGCATTTCCTGCCGGAGCTGGGCGCTTTGATAAAGTTTGACGTTAAACTGACCCATATGTTGGTTAGCTAAAGGTCTGCAGAAGGTTTTACCACCGTAAACCTATGCCCCATAAGGTTACAAGATCAGCGACTCCGCGCAGGGGGTTAGGTTTTCTGGACCACTAAAGCTTTGATCTATAGAGTGCTGAAGAGCTTTGGTTGTACAGTCAGCTACCCGACGTGACCTCTTCCGGCCGCGGATATCTATTTCGCATTCGACTGGTCAGTGTGGGTCCTAAATAAATCTTAGCTACCTCATCATTCCAGACGAGCTCAGAGACGGTACCACTCACCCGTATTTCACCTTCATACATGATGTATGCCCGGTCTACGATCTCGAGGGTTTGTTCTACATTATGGTCAGAGATAATGACACCAATATCCCGATCCTTGAGGCTACGAACAATCTCCTGAATATCGTTAACGGCGATTGGATCTATACCCGCAAATGGCTCGTCAAGTAGCATGAATTTGGGTTGTTGAACGAGCGCACGAGTTATCTCGAGCCTCCGTCTTTCACCACCAGACAGAGAATAGGCCTTATTCTTCTTCAACTGCTGAAGTCCTAGTTCCGCTAACAGATGGTCAAGGCGTTCCCGTTCCTCTGCCTTCGGTAGCTTCAGAGTTTCCAGGATGGCAAGAACATTGTCTTCTACTGTTAACCGCCGAAACACAGAGGGTTCTTGTGCTAGATATCCGATTCCCATACGTGCCCGCTTGTACATTGGGGTATTCGTAAGGTTTTGATTGTCGAGATGTACAGTACCCTCGTATGGCGGAATCAGTCCTACCATCATGTAGAAAGTGGTAGTCTTCCCTGCCCCGTTCGGACCCAATAAGCCGACAATCTCACCTTGTGTGACGGCTAATCCCACTTCATTAACTACTTTCCGCCCACGGTAAATCTTTGTTAGCCCTTCGCTAAAAAAGCGACTGGCATTCTCGTCTGTGGGACCTCCTAACTCTTGGTTCGTCACTTCCGTCTCCAAGTGTGCAGAATAGCTGGGTTAGTTGATGTCCGAGGTCTCATTGGTTCTGGTCGCTGATTATTTTCTCGTATCAAGTTTCTCGAAAGCACCTTCATCCCAGTGTCGCGCATTGTGCTGGGCCTGGCTGCTAGAAGGGTATCGATTGCAGTACTATCTATCGCTGAGCTGTCAGGTTCAGATAATGATAAAGGCTCCAGGTGGAATCCGCGTGTCCGCCCTTGAACCTCAAGTTGATCAGCTTCTCCATCGTTCATGATAATCGTAATCTCATCACCTGTGACGTAGTGGATTGCTGGCGCATCAATGCCAGGCAACGCCATCGTATCAGACGGGATCAATCGGTAAAGGCTGCGGGCTCGAACTCTGGAAACGATCCTCTCTATTTGATAATCCGGCTCGCTAGTATCGGTAGCAGCTCGACCCTCTGAGGGAGCAGGTGCATTGGATTCGAACATGACAATGATGGTATCTCCTTCCAGCCAATCTGATTTTGCAATTTCTGGGAGGAGGTCAACGTTAAGGGAATCACGGGCCGAAGAAATACTCTTGGCCTGGCCTGCCGCGAAGATTCTCTCCATGACTTCATCCGGCAGTGAGATATCCAGTGAATCCGCGGTGAGTTGGAAGCCTTCTCCAACTGCAACAGGTTGTGGGACCGAGGATCTTGACGGAGTGCCACTCCCATTCGGTGAGGAGAACGCTACAAGCCGGCCGAGAAGCCCGTCGTCCATATAGAGCTCAATCTCAGGCGAACTGATTGTTAAATCATCACCATTAAGAATCGCTTCCTCGTGCGCGGCTATTGTATTGAGACTGTTTGCTTCTAGGACCATGTCGATGGTCTTTCCTACAAGGTTGTAGTTAGGGGCCTCGACCTTAGCAGAACCGGCAAGGTGGACTCTTTCTGCATCCCCGTCGTATTCAGCACTATCAGCGAACGCAAGGATAGAATCTCGTTCGATCGTCACGTTACCCACTGAGTGAAAGTAGTTACCACCTCGAAGGAAAATACGGTCACCCTCAACTGTATAGGGTACACCCAGGGAATCTTCTTCCGGTGCCCCTAGCGCTTCATCTGACTCAGCGTTAGCCAACGGAGCATCCTCTGACATCATTAAAAGAACAGCATGAGGTCTGGAAAGATCATCGGCGATTGAAACTGTGATCTCTGCATCTTTTCGAAAGTCTGTTGGCCGGAGATAAACGAGGGTTCCGTTCTCGATTGTGAACCCCTCCAATGTGTCCTGGACAAAGACGTTTCCAGATGCCTGCAATCGACCCTGCTCTGAGAAGTAGCGCGCTTCATCTGCCCGGAGTTCTCCCGCATTATCCAGGAAACGGATATTGCCGATCAGATGATCAAGCCCAGTTGCAGCGTATGATATAGATGAGTCAGCCCATATCTCGACTCCGTCGCTACAGAGCATGTGTGGTGTACCCACATAAGTAATCCGATTGCCACCAGCTAGTGTCACTATGCTAAGATCACCTGAAGGGTAAACAAATTCACATCCCTCTTGGGCACCGGCCTTGCTAGCATATAAAGAGGAAGAAATCAGAAAGAGTAACAGCAACGGAATCTGTATAGATTGAGGAGCTTTATTAGCCCAGCGAAGAGGGCTCATGACGTTAGCGACTGATTGCTCCACGGATACTTGCGATCCGCACGTTCCGGAATTCCATGTCAGATTCGAATGCAGAACCTCGCGTCATGCTCCCGTCCGCCATAGTCTGAACAGTGGCAGAGTCACTCCAGATCCGTTCAGTTTCGGGATCATAATTTAGTTCTTGAGTTTCGATGCGTCGCTGATCAGAGTGGACAATCAGGAGCACATCACCCCATGCGGTCATCCGGTCTGTCGTTTGATCCCACTCACCACTGGTTCCTGTAACGGTGGCTAGCTGAGAGCCATCTTCATTGAAGAAGATGATTCGCATTTGATGGAGCTCGGCTTTTGCCGAGTCCACAAAGAGATAGGCTGTATCAGCCTGCACATGTCCTTCTCGGATACCATTTGCGGTGATAAAGCTGACCATACCGAATATCACATTGTCAGCATCAATTTCCTGGAGGTCACTTGAAGCTAGAGACGCGGCATCTGGCTCACCGCATCCTCCTAGCGATATCAGCGTCAGCAGGACGCCTATTCTCCAGGAACCGCAGTTTTCCAGGAAGGTTCTAACGCTCACTTAATCCACTCCGAGTAATCGAGTAAGGGTGATTCATCTTCTTACACAATGATCGAAGATTCGTCCCCATACTATACTCTCTTATGGCCGACTTCGTTCTTCTACGTAAGTTTCGATGACGTCATCCAACTGTGATCTAGCACTCAGTAGTGCATCGCAAAATTCTCTGGCTGCGCCCCTGCCACCCGGCCTTAGTGCAACCCAGTCGGCAATATCAAGCACTGGTTCAGTGGCATTCGATACTGCCGCCTTAAGGCCAGCCCTTCGAAGAACAGCAAGGTCAGGGATGTCATCCGCTAACATCGCGACCTCTTCCCAACCAACAGCGTGCTTCTGGATCAGATCTTTGACGATTGGAAGTTTTCTCGCGTCCACTACTTGATGACATTCTACACCCAATTCCAGGGCACGGATCGATGTGGCCTTAGACGGGCGTCCTGTTACCAGGACAACTTTAAGACCTGCCCACATGAGCATCTTGATGCCTACCCCATCCTGGATATCAAAGCGTTTGAGCTCCAGAGGATCTCCGTCCATAGTTGATCCAACGAAGATTCCGGCTTCAGTGAGTACACCATCTACATCGAAGATCACAAGTTTTATGCGGTTAGCAGCGTCTGCCGGGATGGGTGCAGAGTTACTCACTGTCATTCATGCTCAGAAGGATACAGTGCCGTGCGGATTGACATCACTGAGTCCAGGATATTCTCCATCTCGGTCAAGGGGACCATCGTCGAGCTGTCGGATGAGGATGTCTCTGGATGGGGGTGAGTTTCTAGGTAAAGGCCTGCACATCCGGCTGCGACTGCAGCTCGTACTAACATCGGAACATATTCAGGATTCCCCCCAGTCGATCCATGACTGATACCTGGACGTTGCACTGAGTGGGTACCATCAAAGAACACAGGAACAGGTAGGGATCTCCCGATTTCTGTGAAGACCCGCATATCAACCACAAGATTGTTATAGCCAAAGAATGTTCCTCTCTCAGTCACCGCGATCTGAGCTGCACCCGAGGACCGCAATTTCTCTACTGCCCCGGCTACTTCCTCCTTACACATCCATTGACCTTTCTTAAGGTTGACCGGCTTCCCGGTACCTCCAGCAGCAACCAATAGATCAGTTTGACGACTCAGGAATGCCGGAATCTGCAATACGTCAACGACTTCTGCGGCGGCAGCTACCTGCGAAGGCTCATGGATATCCGTCAGAATCTGGAGCCCTGTTTGTTCCTTTACTCGAGATAGAGCTGAAAGCCCTTTGGCCAGCCCGGGGCCTCGCTTGGATGAGAAACGTGTGCGGTTGGCTTTATCAAAAGATGCTTTGTATATCACAGGTAATTCAAAAATCTTCGACCATCTGACGAGCGCCTGTGCTATTTCGAGATTGACCTCGTCATTCTCCAAGACGCACGGGCCTGCGATAAGTGTGAAGGTATGAAACATCTATTGTTTGTCAGGATTATTCAGGAACCGAAGAACTCTGCCCATAGGCTGCCGCGGCCTCTATAAAGGACGCAAATAGCGGATGCGGGCGGGTCGGCCGGCTCTTTAATTCGGGATGAAATTGGCCAGCGACAAACCATGGATGTTTAGTGATCTCTACCATCTCAACTAAAGCTCCATCTGGAGATGTGCCGCTGATGGTCAATCCATGCTCATTGAGTAAGTCCCGATAGTTATTGTTGACTTCGAACCGGTGGCGGTGACGCTCAGAAACCTCGGGGGTCCCGTAGATGTCACGGGCTGTAGTCCCTTCGCCGAGAATGCAAGGATAGGCTCCTAGTCGCATAGTCCCGCCCTTTTTTGTCACCTGGCGCTGTGAGTCGAGGAGGCAGATTACGGGGTCGGATGCATCTTCTAGGAATTCAGTGGAATGAGAGCCTTCTAGATTGCAGACATTCCGAGCGAATTCGATTACAGCACACTGGAGGCCAAGGCATATACCGAAAAACGGGATTTCATTTACTCGGGACCAGCGCACCGCTGCCAACATTCCTTCGATTCCTCGTTGACCAAACCCTCCGGGGATGAGGAGGCCCTGAAAGTCCTTGAGGAGACTTACATGGTTTTCCCCGTCAAAATCCTCTGAGGAGAGCCATTCAACAGAAACTTTCACATCATTTGAGATTCCCCCATGGATGAGGGCTTCCTGGATTGACTTGTATGAATCAACAAGGTTCGTGTACTTGCCGACGACCGCTATGCGAGCCTCTCCCGACTCAGGGTGCTTGAATCGCCTTACCATTTTAGTCCATCCACTAAGGTCGGGTTGTGGCGCATCCAGTTGCAGTCGTTTTAGGATCACGTCGTCGAGGCCTTGGGCCTTAAGTGCGAGGGGTACTTCGTAGATTGTTCCTACATCAAGGCACTCGATAACGCCTTCAAGTTGGACATTTGTGAAGAGCGCTATCTTTTTTCGGATCTCCCCTGAGAGTTTGTGTTCGGTCCGGCAAAGCAAAAAATCTGGTTGAATTCCAATCTGCATGAGCTCTCGCACAGAGTGCTGAGTTGGCTTCGTTTTTAATTCTCCCGCAGCTGCGATATAAGGGATAAGTGTGAGGTGGACAAAGATCACGTTCTCCCGGCCGGCATCTACTCGGAATTGGCGGATTGCCTCTAAGAAGGGCAAAGATTCAATATCACCTACGGTGCCTCCGATCTCTGTAATCACAACATCGTTTTCGGGTGCCAGGCTCTGGATTGCTCCCTTAATTTCATCTGTCACATGTGGTATCACCTGGACAGTGGAGCCCAGATAATCACCCCGTCGCTCTTTAGAGATCACCGATTGATAGATACGACCTGTCGTGATGTTATTCGCTTGGGAAAGCGATTCATCGATAAAGCGCTCATAATGGCCAAGGTCTAGGTCCGTTTCTGCCCCATCATCTGTGACAAAGACTTCGCCGTGTTGGAACGGTGACATCGTTCCGGGATCTACATTTATGTAGGGGTCGAACTTTTGCAGGGTAACCTTGAATCCCCGCTCTTTAAGAAGTCTCCCAATTGAGGCAGCTACGATTCCTTTCCCAAGCGCAGATACTACACCTCCAGTTACAAAGATGTATTTCGTGTTATCGAGATCTTCATTTCTTCTTGATTTGATCATGCGAAACTTGGGACTCCTTGAGCGCTTAGTTTTTCTTCCATACGCAAAACATCTGCCATAGTGTCTACACCAGGATCAGCAGCACCTACTATGGTCACTCCAATTCTTAGCCCAGCTTCGAGTGGGCGAAGTTGCTCTAGGAATTCCAAACGTTCTAGTTGAGATGGCGCGAGCGCGACCCAGTCATTCAGAGCTTCTCGCGTGTACGCATAAATTCCAACGTGGCGAAGGTATGGCTCACGTTCCAACTCTTCGGATGCTGGTCGTTCATCGCGCTTATACGGGATTGGGGCTCTGGAAAAATAGAGTGCCCGACCATCAGCAGCCCTAGCAATTTTCACAACTGTAGGGTCAGTGCGGGCATCATCAGAGTTCAACGGTGTCGCACAAGTACCGACCTCCCAAGTACCATCGCGTACCAAGTCAATGGTGGCGCGAACATGTGCTTCCTTGAGCAGTGGCTCATCTCCTTGGACATTAGCAATAACGTCATACTCACGATATTCAGATCGATCTGCTACCTCTGCTACACGGTCGGTTCCTGAAGGATGGTCCGGTGAGGTCATCTCCACTGGTGCCCCTAATGACTTACAGAGGTTGGCGACTTCAGTGGAGTCTGTCGCTACTACTGCATGATCCAGCACGGTCATTGCTTCTATGCGGCGCCAGACCCATTCGATCAAGGGTCTTCCAAGAATGGGGTAAAGAGGTTTGTTGGGTAGACGAGCGGATGCGAGTCGAGCTGGGACGATTCCCAGGACTTTGGTGCTCAAGACACGCTTGCCAGGCCGAAACGGCGCGAATTTACGACAAAAATCACGCCTTGAAACCTACCTGGATTAGGGGCTGAGGGTCAACTAGTGTACTTGGCTCAAATTCTCATGGAATCAAAATATCCTGCGACTTCAGGATTCAAGTCCAAACTTGGGCCCTCATCACCAGCTTTCAAGGGAATGCAGGGTGAATTTCATCTTGAGGGAGCTTTCCCGAAGACCTCCACTATGGTGGCAGTTACTTCTCCAGTATTCGTGAACGTGTGGCTCGCGCCTCCTGGAAGTGAGACCACCTCACCTGGGAGTATATCGACTGCATTCTGGCCTTCTACTGTCAATCTGACCTTGCCAGTTACAAGCATGAAGACTTGGTAGGTCGCAGTGTTATGGGCATGCAAACGTCGGGTGGCTCCAGGTTCCGCATAATCCCGGAGAACCCTAAATGCTGTATCCTCTAGGACAAGCATTGATGAGATTCCAGGATCACCTTGCACAGGCCTCGCGCCGTCAGCACCGCCGACAGCTTGCCCAGAAATATCTACAGCGGTCACCATAAGGACTGTGAAGAAGAATAGGGTCGCTATACCGGAGGTCGGCATTGGTAACTCCTTGGCCGAAGAGCTAAAGGGAGAGAAAGTTTTTTAACATGCATTTCCCGTGTTCACTGAATAGTGATTCCGGGTGGAACTGAACACCCCAGAGCGGCAAGTCCCGATGATGCATGGCCTGTATCTCGCTTTCCTCTTCGGGTTCCATACTCCAGGCTACCGGCACTAGTTCAGTTGGTAATTTGGTGGTATCGGTCACCAAGGAATGGTAGCGTGCTACTTCCATGGGTGAGGGCAATCCCTCAAAAATGCCATAACCTTCGTGCCGTACTTGTCCTGTCTTACCATGCATGATTCTCTGAGCTTGGACGGTTTTACCTCCAAAGGCTTCACCCAAGGCTTGGTGCCCAAGACAAACACCGAGCATAGGAATTCCTGCAGCTCCTAGGATTTTGAAAGCATCCACGGAGATACCCGCTTCAGCAGGTGTTCGAGGGCCCGGTGAAACAACCACTCGTTCCGGGTTAAGCTTGATTAGAGCTTCAATACTCTCTGCATCATTCCTGATCACAGTTGGCTCTGCGCCAAGGTCACCCAGGAACTGGACCAGGTTGAATGTGAATGAATCGTAATTGTCGATCACAAGTAGCATATGGCTCTCGGAATTAATTAAGCCCTCGCTGCTTAGCTTATAGGTTCCATCTTCCAGAAGATGATTCCCCCAGCCTGTTGCCCGACCTCTATTGACCCCACCAATTGGAATTTCTGGAGGTCATAGGCGTCTACCTTGCCAGGCTCTGCGCCCTTCCCTTCCATACTCACAAACGCGTAACGAGAGTCAGGTGTGACTGAGACTCCATGAGTCAGAGTCGTAGTAGAAGTCACCAGTCCAAGACTCTTCCCGGTTGAAGCCTCAAAGAATTGAACTTTCCCAGCACCCTTTAGGGATGCAATGAGAATCTTCCCGTCTTCAGAAATTGCCAAATTATAAGGACCTCCTGGCACAGGAATTCTGCGTTCAAGAGTCCAGCTTGCTCGGTCGACAACGAGGATTTCATTACTCTTGTTACATGCCACGAAGATAGAGCGGCCATCCGGTGTTGGCTGGGCCCATGTCGGTGAACACGTAGACTCCATAGCCTCCCTGTCGGAAAAAGATTCCAGTGGGCTGGTGATCCCGTTTGCACCAGTCACAACCTCCCCAACTTGGTAATCCAGCAGTGCTGCTTCTGAGCCTGTAGTTACGGAGAACCGTCGCGACACTTCAAACGTACGTGTGTCAATTTCGACTAATTGATCATCCATCATGCAGTTTGAGTAGACGAACAGACCATCCTTGGCCATCCGCAGACCGTGTGGCATGGTGCACGTTGGTATCTGGTCAACCTCAACAAGATCTGGCGTGTAAACTACTGACACGGTAGACGGCACGTGCTCACCGTGGAGGTTGAAGTTTACGATGAATGCGTAGAGCCCATCTGGGGTCAGGTCTAGCGTCGCTGGGAAATTTCCAAGCAAGATCGGCGGCGCCACCAGGGTATCTGGACCCGCATGGAATTTCCATAGTTTTCCGTCGGGAACACCGTGTGCGGTTGTCATGTACAGGTGGTCCCCATCTGGTGATACGTTCAGACCGTGAGGTCCCTCCGTCTCAACTGCCATCTCCCCAACTGGAGTGGTTTGGTCAAGATCCATTCCAGTCGGACCAAACCGGATCCGGTGGAGAAGATCTGCGGATTCTGCACCGACGTAGATGTAATAAACCGCATCTGCTCCGGTTTCTTGAAGAGCCGGAGTTAGAGGGGCTCCGCTTCCCGCTGCACATCCTGTGATAGTCAACACTACCACGAATTTCCACATGTTCATCATCGTAAAGCTCTACAAAACATGCTTAGTAGCTGGCCCAGGTCATTCAAGATGAAAGCATTCATTTGAGCGGCTTCAGACCAACTCGCATGCCATATCTTCAGCACAGCACGTTGGCGACTTGATCATACCGTGGCCGTCTGGGCATCTCGATACGTCAACTTCTCTCCTGTCACCTGTGGTGATCGTATCATGAGCCAACTCCTGTCCACACTCCGCGCAGGTAATATTCACGCTCATATCACACTGCTCGCAGGTATATGTTGCCATCCCCTCGTCTCCTTGTTGAATGAATTGACTGATTAATAGAAGTCTCTAGTTGGGCACAGTAATAGACTAAGGCGCTGCGGTCACCTATTCAAAAGGCTTGTGCACTCTACCCACAAGCCACGATAATCATCGCTATCATGGGAGCCCTCGCCTGGATCCTTGGGCTAAGCCTCGGGACTTCTTTCGCATGTTCGATCCTTGAGGCTGTGTTTCTGTCTGTGAGTCAATCCTATATAGCCCTCCTCAAGGAGCAAGGGGAATGGGCCGGGAAATGGCTTGAAGAGGCTCGGGAACACGTCGACGAGCCTATCGCTGCAATTCTCACGTTAAACACTATTGCCCATACGGTGGGAGCGACACTTTCAGGGGCTTTGGTTCAGGAGTTGTTCGGAGATCCCTTTCTTACAGCCTTCTCTATAGGGCTTACGTTAGCAGTACTTATTATTTCAGAAATCATTCCGAAGACTCTCGGGGCGCGGCACTGGAGGCGACTAGGGAAGCCGACTGCCCACATCTTGCGGGCAATGGTTTTTGTCATGAAGCCTATCCTGTGGCCCTTAGGATGGATCTCGCGCAGTCTCACCCCTAAGGGTGAACAATCAACAGTTAGCCGAGATGAACTTGCGGTTCTCACAGAAATAGGTCGGCGTGAAGGGACGCTTGACGAAGAAGAATGGCAGGTCATGAATCGGGTCATCCGGCTAGATGAAGTCTCTGTAGGTGAAGTAATGACACCGAGGATGGATATGACTGCGATGCCTGTAAGTGCCACGATAGAAGAAGTACAGGATATCATGTTGGAGACTGGTCACTTAAGGATTCCAGTCTACCAAGAGACTGTCGATAATATCATTGGAATTCTCGTGGCTAGAGATGTCTGGCGAGCCTCACATTCTGGTATCCAAGATCTAAATTCACTGATCCGGAATGTCCCCTTCGCGCCTGCCTCCAAACCAGTGGAGGATCTGATCCCAGAAATGAGGGCCGAGCGAGTTAAGATGGCTGTTGTAGTCGACGAATTCGGAGGAACAGCCGGACTCGTGACCCTCGAGGATTTGATCGAAGAGATCGTGGGAGAGATACAGGACGAACATGAGAGTGACGAACCCATCCCCTTTCAGAGAACAGAAGATGGTCCTCTTAGGGTATGGGGTGGGGTGTCATTGCGAGATGCCATCACGAGACTCGGTTTTACTCTGATGCCCGATGAGGAAGAGGGTTACGATACGATTGGAGGCTTAGTGTTCGGACGCCTTAATCGCCTTCCCTTGATGGGGGACACTGTCAAAGTAGATGGGGGCGTTCTCCAGGTTGCGAAGGTCCGAGGCCGACGCATTGAGTATCTCCTGTTCTTGCCGGCTGACGAACAGGATCTTCCTCTCCCTTAGGGCACTTCCTTGTCGGGAAGGCTCTTTAACGGGTCTAGTTCGTCCAGTTGTCCAACTACTTCTGAAGCTCTTGACCTGGATTGAGCTTGTTCTTCCATCCAAAAAGAGATGGCTAGGAGGATCGCTCCACAGCTAATCGCCATATCTGCAACGTTGAAAATCGGAAAATCCCCAATTCCGAGGTCAATGGGTCCAATGAAATCTACTACTCCCCTGCTCCAGCGTACCCGATCGTACAGATTACCTAGGGCGCCTGAAATAACTAGTGAAATCGAGAAAATCTTGAGGAAGTCGGTCTTACTTGCTTGCTTGAGTAGCCCGCCCAGTAGCGCTAGAGCGATTATTGTCACTGGCACAAAAAACCAGCGTGAGTCGTCTCCTATACTGATTCCGAAAGCAGCGCCTTTGTTGAAAGCCAGAGTAAGAGGAATCAGTCCTCCGAATAGCTGACTGCTACTGTATGAGAGCGCTTCAAGGGCCCAGTTCTTTGTGACTAGGTCCAGGATGATAATCGGAGAAAATGTGAGGGCAAAGATTACTAACTTTAAGCGCACGTTGCCTAGCCTCTCGTAACTGATGAAATACTGGAGATTTCTCTAACCCGGTCTGAAAATGGAGGCGGGGGGAGTCGAACCCCCGTCCGCATATGGCTCCGGCAAAGCTTCTACGTGCGTAGATCGCTGGGTAATCTCACTTCGGGTGGTCAGCGATCAACCAAGCCCTTAGCCAGCCGTCTAATGTCTCATCCCCTGACTCGACGGCGGAGCCTGGGAACCAGCCCGACTTATCGTCGCCTCTGAACCTGTCTCGGGCAGGCAGTTAAAGAGACGGGCACGTAAGTAAGCTTACGCAGCCAGCGCCAGATTATCGTTGGCAGCTAAAAATGTTCTCGAAGATTCATGAGGATCGAGACCTCAGCACGCAACTCCACGTTCACCAAACACGTCGAAACCGTGACGCCCCCTATGAATTATGGATGGGTCTATCAAAAATCTACTCAGGGAAGTTTAGTCTCGATCAAACCCATTAGTCTACCCACCTCCCCACAGGAACCCTATGAATGCACCCCCGTATAAGTTTGGAGGTAGCTCTCTAGGAGAGCCTTAACATCAGAGAGGCTTGTCGTTCGAAATAGCTTTGTACGGAGTTCACGTCCATCCGGAAGGCCCTTTGTGTACCAGCCGAGATGCTTCCGGAAGTCGATTATTGCCCTTTGGGGATCACCCCCAAAAGCAATCGCATTTCCAGCGTGCTCCAAACAGATATTCAAGCGTTCTGCTAAATCGGGTGGTGGTGGACTCGGTTTCCCGTTGAGTACTGCTCTTGCTTCTCTAAAGATCCACGGATCCCCATGGGACCCACGGGCGATCATAATTCCTGCGCACCCCGTCTCGTCCCTCATGCGATAAGCATCCTGGGCAGAAGAGATATCTCCGTTTCCGAGGACAGGGATATCTAATGCCTCAACTACCGCCCGAATCTCGCTCCATCGTGCTTTCCCCTTATACATGTCTGCTCGGCTTCGAGGGTGAATACAGAGTACCTGTGCTCCAGCATCTTGGCACTTAAGAGCTATGCCAACTGGGTCACGAGACTCTTCATTAAAGCCGCTCCTGATTTTCACTGTTGTCGGGAGCGGAGTTGCTTTGTCCACTGCTCGAATGATGGAAGCCACTAGGTCTAAGTCACGGAGGCAACCTGATCCTCCATTACGCTTGACCACCTTCTTCACTGGACATCCAAAGTTGATATCAATGAAATCCGGACCATACGTCTCTGCAACGAACGCAGAAGCGTCTGCCATCATGCCTGGATCAGCCCCAAAAATCTGGATGCCAATCGGATGTTCTTCAGAATCGAAGCGGAGGTACTCGCGAGAGCGAGGAGATCCCATGACTATCCCAGTTGCACTCACAAATTCACTTACTACAACATCTGCTCCGTAGGAACGGCAGAGTCTGCGGAATGGTGATTCACTCACACCTGCCTGTGGAGCTAGGTAAAGAGGAGTGAAGTTTCCGGTAAAGAGTTGTAGAAAATCACTAGGCATGAGATAGGTTAGGTCCGTCGAAGTGGCACTTCTCTTCCCCCATCGTGCCTTATCGTAACGCCAAGTCCATCAAGGCAGTTAAGCATAGGTATTAGTTGTTTTCGGCTAAGCGGCAGGGCTTCACGGAATGCTGAGGGGCCTAGCTTTTCTTGACCCCCGAGGAGATTGTATACACGCTCGACCGCGGCCTCAAACTCATTCTTTAATACGTAATATCCATCCGCAATGACAACTAGCTCTTCTTTGTTCTCAAGGAATTTTAACAATCCCCAGATATCTGGATAATCGGCAAGATGCGGAGGCAAGTCTCCTGCGAGAGGAGCTGCCAGCCCCATCCTAGTATAGATATCACGGAGTTCTGCGATTAACTCCTCCTGTCGTGCTGATAGATGTGGCTGGTATCCTCGATTTCTAACCCCACTCCCTTGCCTTTCAAGCTTCCCCGCTTTGGTGAGTTTATCGATAACTGCATCTGCAATTTCAGGAGCAGCCCAGGTAGGCAAGCTAGACCTGAGAACAGGTAGCGGGATCGTACCACGGAGTGGTTTTTCGATATGTCCATCATGAACTGCGCGTAGGATTAATTCTTCAGCTTCAAGGGCAATTGTTCTAGAAAAGAGCCGGTCGGATGTCTGTAATCCCCCCTCGGCACGTACCTGGGCAACCGCGTCCCGAGTAACTCCAGGTGGTAATCCAGAAGTGATTGGGAGAGCGTTGGTGTCTATACCGTACCAGGACGCTATGGAGAGTAGAGCTTCGACAGCCACGATGGATTCACCCTCAAGGATTTTTTCAAGTGCGGCCTGGACAGACTTGGCGAGTATTTTTCGTTTAACTGGGCATGGTTCCGCTACGACCCCCCCTCCGATTGTAATCATCGGCGAATAGGCTCGGAGGATAATTCTATCACGGGCACGGGCGACTACAGGCTCTTCAAGACGGAGTTGTATCCAACCTTGGGTGCCTGAAGAAATGTTCTGTTTCGTCAGCAAGGAGCAACGAGCCATAACTTCTGAGGTGCCGATAAGGACACGAACCCTCTGATTGTGCTTAAGAACCCATTTGGTTCCTGAGATAAGTTGAACATGCGCGGTTAGCATCCAAGAACTCTTCCAGTTAGCATCTGAAACTAGAGTGGTTCCTCGGGCGACTGTTTGCCTATCTGAACTCGCTCCACTGAGTGCCACTGCGATCCGATTGCCAGCATTGGCTGTTTCAACGTCACCCCCATGAACTTGGAGCTTACGTATCCGTGACTCAAATTCGTTCGGAAGAATTCGGACATGAGCACCTTTTTTCAGAGTGCCAGTCCATAGTGTCCCGGTGACGACAGTCCCGGTGCCTTGAATTGTGAAGACTCGGTCTAGAGGGAGGCGAGCAAGATCATCATTGTCTCGTTGTCCGATACGCTGGACTGTTTCCGTAAGTTTCTCCATGAGGGCACCTAACCCCTCTCCATTGATTGTGGATGTGAAGACCATAGGCGCTCCAGCATACCGGGTATCTGCTAATAGCTCATCTACATCACTTCGAACAAGTTCACGCCATTCCTCATCCACCAAATCAGATTTTGTGAGTGTGACAACCAATTCTTGAACACCAAGAAGTTCGAGGATATTCAGATGTTCTCTTGTTTGAGGCATGACCCCTTCATCTGCTGCAATAATCAAGAGGACCAGGTCCATCCCGGTAGCTCCCGCTACCATCGAGCGAATGAACGCCTCATGCCCGGGTACATCCACGACTCCCAAGTGCTGGGTACCAAGAGATAATTCAGCGAATCCTAATTCGATTGTGATACCACGGCTTTTTTCCTCTTTCAGACGGTCCGTATCGGTTCCAGTAAGGGCATGTACCAAGGCAGTCTTCCCATGATCGATATGTCCAGCAGTACCCAGGATCAATTGGTTCACTGTTGTTCAACATCTTCAGGTAGCAGACGCTGTATGAATTCCAAAGATTTCAGCGGCCTCGATACGACATGATAGTTCAGAAACTGAGAGAGTACTGCGAGATGTTTCTTGGGGTGGTCAATTGTATGGTCGATCCGCCCCTGAACTAATTGCATAATTTGGAGTCGGGCTCCTGGACCAATTCTAGGGCCATCCACGTTTTGGCTGCACTCTAGGCAAGCTATCCCTCCAGCTGGGAAATCAAACCGCCCAACTTCATCTTCGATGAACTGAAGCTCACATCGAATGCATGTCTTTAGTTGAGGTTCAAACCCGAGTACTCGGGTAACCCGCCAGACACCAGACAGGGCGGCCGTTGGTCCTTGTGCGGAGTCAGCAGATTCCAAGGTGTCCAGCCCAGATTCAATTGCTTCAAAGAGGTCTGGGCGACACCCTTGGTCAGCATGCATAAGGACGAGTTCAGCAACAGCTGAAGCCCCCGAGAAGCGAAGGACATCCGTGGCGAGTCCCTCTCGAATCCGTGTACAGGAAAAGTCCTTCATTGTCTGGAGGTCCCGATGATTTCTCAGATATAAACTCACGGTACCTGTGGCGAATGTCCCAATTGCTGTATGCCCCCGACCACTTCGGCCACGCACACCCTTCGCCATAGCACTCACCAGGCCGTGATCTTTAGTATAAAACCTCAGAATTCTACTCGTATCGCCGTAGTCGTGTGATCGGAGAAGCACTCCTGCCGTAGTGACGGGAGCCACCTAGTCAGTGCCCACAACGCGCTGTATGAGTTTCGTCCGCTCCATGAGGTACTTCTTATGCTCTCTCTCGCTCCGGTCCTTTTGACCCTTAAAGGTTTCGTCTAGAAGCGCAATCTGGTGAAGCGTCGATTTTCGATCGCCCAGATCAATTGTGGCTCTTTGCGTATTCCCCATGACGGGGTCCCGCTTCAAGAGAAGAAGTCCCGCTCCCCCAAGTACTAGCCCTAGTATCACACTCATCCAAGCGACTGGAAGTTCAAATGGGATTTGAGCTTCGGATAAGTCGATACTCAAGTCGGCTAGATTGTCCCCGGAATATCTACGATAGGTGGTCCCAGGTTCGAGCTCGATTCGCGGGAAAGAATCGAGGCCCTCCACTCTCATTGGAGGTGCCGGTTCCCGAACCAGCAGTTCCATGACTGCAGTTAGGCCCGGCATTGGAATTGATACGAAAGGTTCATCGATCATGTACGTTACGACAAAGAGTCTCTCTCCTGGGGGCACGGGTGTTCTAATACGAAGTTCGCCTGCTTCTAGGGTTATGTTTTCCGGAGACATCTCCGCTTGCCCTAATTCAAAATCAGTAGCCCCAGGGATTAGTGGGTAGCCCCAGACGAATCCTTGGTCCTCTGAAACCAAGGTCCTACCGGTTTCATTATACACCTCGATAAGGTCAGTGATATGCCATCGGTCTCCATCGAATTCAAAGAACATATTTCGAATTTCGATCGGAAGATCAACTCCACCAGAAGGAGCGAAAGCCGTGTCATAAGTCTGGATGTTGTAAATCGGATCAAGATGTTCTGGTTCAGTTAAAGGAGCCCCGAAATAGAGGACCCCATCATGTCTGATAGAAGCAAGATAGATATCTCTTACGGCCGGATCGGGTGGATTAGGTAGAGTCAAGCTGAAGGTTCCGTCGATCCCTAAAGGAACAGAATCCAGCTCCCCCTGGGTGCCGCCAATGAGATGATGAAGCACTACTGTTCCACTTCTTAGCACCTCATTCCCAAGGAGAGCTTGACCTTGAAGAAGGGTGCCCTCCTCGCTTTGAGCGAGAGCAACGCTTGTGGTCGTGAAAATGCTTGTTGTTGTAAGGAGGCTTGCTAGAGCGAATTGGCCCGCATACCGCCAGTGATCAAGGAGTAAAGCGCCCAAAATCCTCAGGGTTAAGCGCTCGAAGATGCTCCTCAAGTTCGTCAGGACCCATAAAGGACGACGAAGTGGAGGTGTCTTTCCCAGTCGACTCAAACTCTCCAGCATTTAGATCTCCAGCCATCGCAAGAAGTCCTTCGTGAGCAAAGATTTGCGTATCAGATCGCAGAGCGATTGCTATCGAGTCAGAGGGCCGCGCGTCCAACGAGATAAGTTCACCATTTTTGAGAACCAAGAGTTCGGCATAGTATGTGCTGTCTTCAACCCGATTGATCACGACTTTTTGCAAGCTTCCGCCGAGTTGCTTCATTACGGCACAAAGGAGGTCATGGGTTAGTGGACGTGCAAATTCCATTGCTGCGAGTTCCGCTGCGATAGCACTAGCCTCCCCTGGTCCAATCCAAATTGGGAGCACTCGTTCGCCCGAAAGTTCTTTGAGCATCACAACTGGGGTATTCGTGTTCCCGTCGACCCACAGGCTCTGAACTCTAACTTCAACCAGCAATCGAAGTTCCTCCAAGAGATAGATCCGTACAGCGTACCACACCGAGCGCGCTCCCACAAATATTCTGAAATGGCTCGTGGGTTCTTCAGAGATCAGAAAGAATATTACCTCTTAGTCCCCCTGAGTCCGATGTTCTTCGTCAGTGCAACATTTGTGCTAACTCCCCAAAACATTCTTCAAGTCCTCTACTCGGTCAGTTAGCTCCCAAGGGAAGAATTGAGCCTCGCCGCCACCCGCTTCTGGAATCCTCTTTTCTGGTGTGCGACCGAAGTGACCGTATGCTGCTGTCGACGTATAGATAGGTGCCCTCAGTCCGAGTCGATCGATAATCCCTGATGGAGTAAAATCGAAAACCTCTGATACCGCACGGGCCAGTTCGTATTCAGAAACTTGAGCATTCCGGAGATCTGTAACCAGAATAGAAACAGGTTCTGCTACACCGATCGCGTAGGCCAATTGAATTTCACATTGAGTAGATAAACCCGCTGCGACGACATTCTTGGCGGCCCACCGAGCTGCGTAGGCAGCTGATCGATCCACCTTTGTAGGATCCTTACCTGAAAATGCTCCGCCTCCATGACGTCCTAAGCCACCATACGTATCTACAATGATCTTTCGCCCCGTTAGACCTGCATCACCATGGGGTCCTCCGGTGACAAAACGGCCGGTGGGGTTAATGTGGAACACACAGTCATCATCAACGAGAGTTTTAGGTAAGACAGGCGTGATGACTTTTTCTATAAGAGTGTTCGTGATTTCAGAGTGTTCTACGTCCTCACTGTGGTGGGCTGAGACTACGACCGTGTGTATTCGCAGTGGTCGTCCATCTTCATACTCAACAGTTACTTGAGATTTCCCATCGGGTCTTAGCCAAGATATTTCTCCCGTCTTTCGAACATAGGCGAGCTGTCTGGTGATTGCGTGCGCGTATTGAATCGGGGCCGGCATTAGCTCCGGTGTTTCATTGGTTGCGTATCCAAACATCATCCCCTGGTCTCCTGCTCCTCCCGTATCAACACCCATTGCAATATCACCAGATTGTTGATCAATACTGGTGAGTACGGAACAGGTAAGTGCATCAATCCCATAATCCGCATCGGTATAGCCTATCCGTGACAGAGTACCCCTTACGACGTCAGGAATGTTTACATTCGACTGTGTTGAGACTTCACCCGCTACCAGTGCGAGACCCGTAGTCACGAGCGTCTCACAAGCGACACGTGATTTTGGATCTGATGCTAAGAGATGGTCAAGCACAGAGTCAGAAATCTGATCCGCGACTTTGTCAGGATGTCCCTCGGTTACTGACTCCGAAGTGAATAAAGAGTGTGCCAAGTGATTATCCTGCCTTTGTATATGAGTTCTATTTTCCTGAAATTAACCGAAGGAGACCCTACCCAATCACGAAGAGATCGACAAGTTCCAGCGCCCCTGAAATACTCTTAATTCCGCTGTCCTATCGATCTCATCCGAAGGTATTTCTACGTATGTTGTTTCAGTTTCATCGAACACCCACATCCCGCTATGAGGGATTCTCACTGTGTGGCCAGCAAGAGCCAGTCCTGGAGAAGTTAGGTCCGGATCAGAGTCAGAGTGATCCAGAAGGACGGACCCTGTTAGTGAGCAGTCCTAGGGCTAGAACTGCTCTTTTTGCATCCGGGATCTCCTGGACTGGGAGACTAGAAGAGGTCACGCGACTTTGATTGACTCTTTACAAAACACACCTGGTTCACGAGTTGCGGATACTCGGCGCAAATCTAGCCGGGCGCTCATTGGGCAACTAACCGCGCCAAGAAATCCTCCATCGCACGAGCAGAGTTATCCCAGGAATATCTTTCTGCGAATCGCCGGGCACGTCGTCCCATTTTTTCACGGGTCTGATGGTCTGACAGCAGCGAACCAATTGCCAGGATAAGTTTTTGTTGGTCGCCATGCGGAACCAGCAGGCCAGTCTCACCAGAGACGACAGATTCTCGAAGTCCTGGTGAATCGCTGGCCACGGTTGGAGTCCCACAAGCGCTCGATTCAAGACAGGAAATACCCCATCCCTCTTTGGATGATGTGAGCGCGTGAAGCCAGCATGTCCGTAAGAGTTCTAATTTCCTCTCTTCACTGACATATCCCATGAAATCTACCTGATTGGTTATGCCGAGCTTGATGCAGAGAGATTCAAGGCGCCTAAGGTCATCACCTGTTCCTGCGATCTTGAGAGTTACTTCTACACCCTGCTGTGTCAGCTTATCGACTGCGTGAAGAAGTAGGTCGACACGCTTGTACTTCTTGAGTCGGCCTAAGTAGAGGATGGTTGGATCCGCTGAACGAGCATGGTTGGGGTGAGGGGTGTACCAGTCGAGGTCAATTCCGTTTGGGATCACCTTAATCTGCTCAGGATGCAACCCTCTCTTCACCAAATCCTTCTTGGTACTTTCAGAGACAGCGATTGTAGGAGTGTCAGAGAAGACCCAAGGTATCGGCCGTTCGAGCAGCCAGGTCGCTGATGCGATTGGGAGTCCGGCTTCTTCAAAGGCAGTTAGGCCAAACAGATGGTGTACAAGCAAGACAATCCTTGACCGAGTCCAGCACGGTGTGAAGAGGGGCACCTTGTTGAGATCTTCCACTACCACGTCAAATGACTGATGAGAGAAGTGACGTAGATAGTATGCTGCTGCGGCGAACGAGAAGGTATAACGGGCACCCGTTCGGTGGATACTAATCCCATCAAGGTCTACTCGTGCAGCACAACCACTCCAGCCCGATGTTAGGAATGTGACCTCATGTCCTAGCTGGACCATGCGGCTAAAAGTCTCATGGAGATGGATCTCAGCGCCCCCGGCAAATGGGTTTTCCCGGTCGAGCCAATTCACGACCAGAATGCGCATTGGTTAACCCGTCAAGTTTTGTGGAATGTTTTGGTCTTTCGATTGGCCTTTGAAGACTGCATCGAGGACGCCATTCACAAAGCGGGGTGAATCTTCCCCCCCGTATGCTTCCGCCAAAAGGATGGCCTCTTGGATAGACACTTTAGGTGGAACCTCGTCCAGATAAAACAGCTCTACTGCGGCGATCCGGAGGATTCCTCTGTCAATGCTCGAAACACGGTCGAGATGCCAGTTGTCCAATGCCGAACGAATATGAGTATCTATCTCCTCGAGATAATTTTCGATCAGCGTTACTAGCGTTCTTACATACGGCAGTCTGGTCTGTGAAATAAGACGTGTCGCGGTTGTGTCACTGAGAGCGTCTATTAAGCTGCCAGCGAACCCTGAGCTCTCCCATTTGTAATGAATTTGGAGGACCCAGGCTCGTGCTCGTGTTCGATCGATTCGGATTCGGCGAGCATGCGTTGGCCCGTCATTCTCACTCAATTACCAGCCAGCCTTGCATAGAGGTCTACCATCTGAAGAGCTGCTACCGCCGCCTCGTATCCCTTGTTGCCTGACCCCTCCCCGGCCCTCGCCAGCGCTTGTTCCCGGTCGTCGGTGGTAAGCACACCGAATAGAATCGGGATCGACGCTTCCCGGGCAACAGCGGCTATTCCGTCATTTGCTGCGGAACATACGTAGTCAAAATGAGGAGTTTCACCTTGAATCACACATCCCAAGGTTACGATTGCATCATGACGATCAAGCCTAAGCACTAGCGATGCTACTTGTGGTAACTCCCATGCTCCTGGGACACGTATGACCTCAATCGACTCCCGCTTCAGGCCATATTCTGTAAGGCACCCTATTGCTCCTGCGACCAAACGATCAGTGACGTCCATATTGAACTGGCTTGCTATAACCGCAATAGAGATGCTGGTAGGGTCAAATGCGCTTGAAAAAACAGTGATTGGTGCTCCATCACTACTCATAAGATGTGACCTAACTTAGAGCGTTTAGTCTCGAGATATCGTTCATTGTGTTGGTTTGGTTCTACTTGCAGTGTCTCAGTACCAGTGATCTCGATATCGTAGCCATCCAAGCCTACTATTTTCCGTGGATTGTTCGTGAGGAGGCGAATCGAGTGGAGGTTCAGGTCCAGAAGGATTTGTGCCCCAATGCCATAATCCCTGAGGTCGGGTTTGAAGCCCAGCTTTTCATTGGCTTCGACTGTATCTAACCCGTCATCCTGAAGCTCATAAGCCCTCACCTTATTTCCCAGCCCAATCCCTCGCCCTTCCTGTCTGAGGTAGACGATTGCCCCCTGGCCCTCGGCATCGATTTGTCGCATAGCAGCAACCAGTTGTTCACCGCAGTCACATCTCATAGAGCCGAACACATCACCCGTCATACATTCAGAGTGCATTCGAACCAAAACACCCGGCTTGCCGCTCGGATCCCCCTTTGTAATCGCGAGGTGCTCACGACCATCGAGCATGCTTTCGTATGCTATGACGTGGAACTCTCCATACTTTGTTGGAAGTTCGGCCTCAGCAATACGTTGTATGATCCGGGTTTTTGTCAGCTGGTATGCGACCATCTGAGCCACGGTAATAAATCTGAGCCCGTGTTCAATGGCGAAGTGTTTTAGCTCGTGTCGGCGTGCCATCGTCCCATCTTCATTCAGGATCTCACAGATTACTCCAACAGGAGGAAGCTCGGCCATTCGAGCGAGGTCCACCGAAGCCTCCGTCTGCCCAACTCTCCGGAGGACCCCTCCAGGTTTTGCTCGGAGTGGAAAAATGTGGCCGGGACGCCTCAGGTCACTAGGGTCAGAGGTTGGGCTTGTAAGGACTTCGATTGTCTTGGCTCTATCTTGAGCACTGATCCCTGTCGTCACACCAAAACGACGGTGAGCATCTACTGAGATCGTAAAAGCCGTTTCTTGCGGATCAGTGTTGCGTTGGGTCATAAGCGGAAGATCAAGATCATCCGCTCGCTCATCAGTTAACGCTACACAGATTAGGCCTCGGCCATGTTTGGTCATGAAGTTCACATGATCAGGCGTAACTTTAGCGGCAGCCATCACCAAATCTCCTTCATTCTCTCGGTCTTCATCGTCAGCTACGATGACCATCCGTCCCTCTCGGATGTCCGCTATCGCCTTCTCTACCGTTTCGAAGCCCATTGTCTCTCTCTTACACACCCCGTTTTGAGAGAATCTTGTTGAGGTATTTCCCAATAAGATCTCCCTCGACATTCACTAGATCCCCAGGTTTAAGATCACCGAGGTTTGTGTGCTGAAAGGTGAAGGGTATCACACCAATCTGACAAATGCAGTCTTGCCGTAACTCGCTTATAGTTAAACTCACGCCGTTGATAGCGATTGATCCCTGCGAGATTGTGAGTGCATAGATATCCTTATGGATGGAAAAATCCATCATCCAATACTCCCCCTCCTTAACAGATTGAACGAGGCATCCCGTACTATCCACGTGTCCTTGAACGAGATGACCATCTATACGCCCATCTAACTGAACAGCTCTTTCTAGATTGACCCTCTTCCCCACCTCATACGTTCCTGCAATCGTTCGCTCAAGTGTCGGCCCGATAATATCGAAGACAAGGTATTCAGATGTGACAGAAGTTACTGTTAGACAGGCCCCATCTACCGCCACTGACGCGCCCGGCTGAAGTTGGCCTGCGAGTACGGGAGCCTCTATAGAAAAACGTCGGATCTCTTGATGTTCCTCGATTCCAGTGATCTGTCCCGTTTCTTCTACTATCCCATTGAACATCAATCAGATTTCCGGTCAAGCACGATAAGAGTATCCCGACCGTGTAATTCAGGAGCCAGTGTTGGGAGAAAGTTGTCCCATTTCAGTGATTCTCCACTATCGCCGAACGCCAGGATACCCCCCGGGCCAAGTGTTTTAGGGGCAACGAATAAGTATAGGCGTTGAACTAAATCTTTTCGACTTAAGCTGTTTGCTAGCTTGGCCCCACCCTCACAGAGGACTGATTCAACGCCTAACTCCTGAACAACTCCCATAACCGATTCAAGATCAAGACCTAGATTAGTTTTTGGCACTGAATGGACATGGGCCCCGAGCGATTCGAGCCTCGTGATTTCGCTTTCAGAGACATCTTGCTGGGTGAATATATGAAGAGGGTTTAGTTCTACATCATCGAATATCGCAGCATCACTGGGAAGCTCAGCACGAGCATCTAGAACGAGCCTCCGAACAGGTCTTCGTCCATGCGGGGCCATACGAACCGTCAGGCGTGGATTGTCCACTCGTAGTGTCTCAGTTCCTATGAGAATTGCGTCGAATCCGGTTCTCAGGCGATGGACTTCCCGTTCCGCATCCAGGCCGGTTACTTGGGTCCGCACTCCACCACGTATCCCGATATAGCCATCTAGGCTAAGAGCCAATTTTAGCGCTACGTAGGGCGTTCCATGAGTCTGAACATGAAAAAAAGACGGGTTCTCTATTCGTCCTGCGATTGAATCCCATACGGGGCCTATTACTTCTATGCCCCCTCGGGCCAACGTATTCCTCCCACCACCTTCTTTTACCCCGGGTTCAGCTACACCGTAGATAACACGAACTACGCCAGCCTGGACCAATGCCTGAGAACATGGCGGAGTTTTACCTTCGTGATTACACGGCTCAAGGCTTACATAGGCCGTTGCTCCCTCCGCTTTGCTCTTCGCAGCCTCTAGAGCAATAATCTCCGCGTGGGGCCCTCCAAACTCCCTATGATATCCTTCCCCGACAACCTGATTATTCAGTACAAGAACACATCCAACGAGTGGATTGGGATGCACGCGACCCCATCCCCGTCGAGCGATCTTACGTGCCCAGTCAAGGTAGGCTAGATCTTCTCGAGAAAGCTCTGCTTGATCAGAAATCTCTGCGTGGTTCATTGCTTGATATTAATCATCGAACACTAAGGCGGGCAGCTAGGCTTAAGAATCCTGATCCTTGCTTGAGATCAATGGGCCCTAGGGCACGCCCCTCTAGCATAGAGGGTCCGAAAACCCAGCCAATTTCGGTCGACAGTTGCAGAATCAATAGACTCAAGGACACACCACTGAAGAGAACTGGGCGGCGAATAACTAACGGAGCATTAAACTCTGTAGGGTCGCTGTCCTGGGGTAATACCATGAGTGTAACTTCAGAGTTATGCGAATCTAGGCCAGCCCCGGCCATCAACCCTAGTGATGATATACTCTTGCCGATCGTTAGGCGTAAGGACGAGATCGATGGATTAATCACTAGACCAGTTGAGTAGTGGACAGATTCCCAATCAAGAGTCATAGGGGACATGAACCTCCGGGAAACACTCACCGCAATTCCAGGAAGGGTGAATGTTTCACGCACTAGTCCAAGACGAACACCTAGAGAGAACGCTTCCATTCTGCTATCAAGCCCTACTTCCTTGGGGAAGAAAAGGAAATGTCCTTGAGCCAACAGGTCCAACGAGAGTAGCCCACCTACAGTAGGCTTTACTTGAAACCCTTCAAATAATCCTGCCACGAGATTCCCCTGGATTGTCTTAAGTACAACCCCCCCCCTGGCCTGGCCGACCGCAGGTTCGTGAGTGACGACTGGGATATGGGCTCGTAGTCCAGCTATCCGGAATGAAACGTCGAATCTTGGGGTGTTCCTCCTAAGTGGCCCCCAGCTCCCTGGTGTAGCAGACCCCAAGCTGAGTAAGAAGCCCGTGTCTGTAATGAGGCTTCGGGCAGCTAGGGTCGCATCAACACAAGCGTGCGGAAGTTGTGGCGTGCCTGTAACACATCCTGCGACCAGCACTTGCCCTTGTTGTGACGAGCCAGCAGATGGCGAGAGTAGGACTAGTAAAATGAGCAATCCCAGCGCCCGAGTGCTCACCTGTATTCAATTCCTCCTCCATCTGTGATTTCTCCAATCACCCAAGCATCGCCTCCACGCTCACGAGCTGATGAAATCAGTGATGAGGTTTCGGTCTCTTCTACCACAGCGATCATTCCGATACCCATATTGAATACCCGATCCATCTCCTCGGTTGAAACCCCACCTCCTTCTTGGAGGATGCGGAAAGCCGGAGGTATCTCCCAGGAAGATCTATCGATTACCGCCCCTAATCCTTGAGGCAGCACCCTTTGAAGGTTTCCTGGAATCCCACCACCAGTAATATGGGCGAGCCCTTTGATTGAGTTATGGGACAGAGGGTCAATAAGGACAGGGAGATAGCTTTGATGGACGGTCATTAGTTCTTCCGCAACAGATTTCCCCAAGCCGGGGATCTCACTGTCATGAGACAGGCCCATTACGTCGAATATGATATGTCTTGCTAGCGTGTAACCATTTGTGTGCAAGCCGGAGGAAGCGTAACCGAGGAGCACGTGGCCTTCCCTGACCCTAGATCCATCTATTAGAGAGGCCCTACCCACGATCCCGACAATAAATCCTGCCAAGTCATATTCACCAGAGGAATAGAGATCAGGTAATTCTGCCGTTTCGCCTCCAAGTAGGGCACAATTGTTCTCCTTACATGCTTCAGCTACCCCTCGGACCACTTCTGATACTATCGCTTCCTCGAGTTTCCCTAGCCCCAGATAGTCAAGAAAGAAGAGCGGCCGTGCTCCTTGGACGAGTATGTCATTTACACAATGGTTTACAATGTCCCGGCCAATCGTATCGTGAACCCCAGTCATAAAAGCCAATTTGATTTTAGTACCTACCCCATCAGCGCTTGATACTAGAATGGGGTCTACCACATCTCCGGGGACCTTATAGAGACCGCCAAAACTACCAATTTCTGAAAGCGTCCAGGCGTCCGCGGTAGATTGAACCAATTTTCCGAGGCTCTGCACAGAACGTTCAGCAGCATCCAGGTCAACTCCTGCTTCGCGATACTTCATGTCACTCTCAGGCAAGATCCTCTACTCCCTCATCAATCTCAAAAGTTGTCATAGCATTCAGTTGTTTCACACGCCTGAAAATGTCTGATTCAGTCAGGTCCCTAAGGCCATCGATACTGAACTGCTCCACCGCGAATGAACCAAGCACAGATCCATATACTACAGCTCGCCGAAGGTCTGCAACTGAGGTGGAGTTCTTTTTCGATATGTACCCAAGAAGCCCTCCTGCAAAAGCATCACCCGCACCAGTCGGATCAAATACCTGTTCCAGAGGGAATCCTGGTACAAAGAAAATTTCATCGCCAGTGAATAGCGCAGCCCCGTGCTCTCCCTTTTTTACCACGACCATCTTCGGTCCCCGTTCTTGGATCCATCGGGATGCTTGAAGTAGGTTTGATTTCTCCGAGAGCTGGCGGGCTTCTTCATCATTCAGCATAAGAATGTCGACCCTGGCCAGGAGGTTGATTAAGGACTCTCGGTTGCCCTCAATCCAGTAATTCATAGTATCACAAGCTACCAAGGTGGGTGAATCAACTTGGTCTAATACCTGGTGCTGTAGAGTTGGATCTATGTTTCCTAAGAAAACATACTTTGACTGCTGAAGTTCTTTCGGGATCCTTGGGTTGAATCCTTCGAACACTCCAAGGCGTGTCTCTATCGTATCACGGCTACTTAAGTCTGAATGATACTTTCCTACCCAAGAGAAACTTTCTCCGCGCTCTCTCTGAATTCCTGAGAGGTCCACACCTCGATCCTTGAGAAATGCGAGCTGATCTAGTGGGTAATCATCCCCTACTACACCCACGACGCTAACCTCAGTAAGTAGTGATGCGGAGGCTGAAAAAAAGACCGCAGACCCGCCGATCACTCGTTCTGCATGCCCGAATGGAGTTTCTACTGAGTCTATAGCAACACTACCTACTGCAAGGATCGACATATCCAGATAATCCGGTTCAGATAAGAGGTTTCATGTGCCATCGTTCGCTGGCTCCTGCATCATTCTTTTCGGTGCAGTGATCCCTAGGATGGCAAGTCCATTTTGCAACACAATTTGTAATGAACGTGCGAGGACAAGTCGTGCACCCCGAATCTTAGAGTCATCTACGAGTACTGCGAGACTTGGATTCCTGCTTGGATTCCCGGCATGGTACCAAGTATTTGCTGTACTGGCCGTCTGTTCGAGGTATTCACACACGATATGTGGTGCGCAATTCTCAGCTGCACGGGTTAGTACGCTAGGGAAATCTCTAAGCTGGTTGATAAGCTGCCGCTCATAATCCTCTGTAAGGAGAGACAAGTCTGCTGAACCCGATTCAATTTCTTCAGGCATAACTTGTGCTTTGGCGAAGATCGAATGCATCCGAGCATGAGCGTACTGGATCTTATACATCGGGTTCTTGTCTGAGTAATCGAGAGCGGCATCTAGATCAAAAACCATTTGAGCATCCGGTTTTCTCATTTGGAAGAAGTACCTGGTCACATCAGTGCCGACTTCTGTATAGAGTTCCCGAAGGGTGATGCTGGTGCCAGCCCGTTTCGAGAATTTCACTTCACTTCCGTCTCTGACCACCCGAACCATCTGGTGCAATACGTATTCTGGATACCCCTTCGGCAAGCCCAGCGCTTGTAACCCACTTCTTACACGATCAACAGTACCATGGTGATCTGATCCCTGAACATTGATCACACGTTCATATCCTCGTGTCCACTTATGCATGTGATATGCAACATCAGGAAGGAAGTATGTCGGGAGACCATTCTTTCTGACCATCACCCGATCCTTTTGATCACCAAATGCCGTGGTCTTAAGCCAGGTGGCACCTTCATGTACGTACACAAACCCTGTTTGCTTTAACGCTTCCAACGTTGAATTCACACGCCCGTTGTCATGTAAGGAAGATTCGAGATAGTATTCGTCAAAGTGGACTCCAAAATCATCCAGATCAGAGTCCTGTTCCTCCCGAAGACATCGGACTGAGAAGTTTCGGATTTGCTCTACAGCTTTCTTTGATTCATCAAGCACGAACTGATCCCCGAATTCCTCTGCTAGTGATTCGGCAAGTTCATTGATGTATTCACCATGATATCCTCCTTCGGGTATTCCTTCTTGCCTACCAAACAGGGCCAGATATCGAACCCTTACGCTCTGTGCGAGTTTATCTATTTGTGTTCCAGCATCGTTGTAGTAGAACTCTCGATGTACCTGCCATCCTGTCCACTCAAGTAAAGAAGCGAGCGCATCTCCCAGGGCAGCTTGCCGACCATGACCAAGGTGTAGTGGGCCTGTGGGATTGGCGGATACAAACTCGACCATAACGTGCGCACCTTCGCGGGTGTCCTCTCTTCCGAAACCTTCGTTCTTAGCCACGATCTCGTCTAAGATCGATGCGGCGGTAACCGGAGATAGCCTAAAATTTAGAAATCCAGGCCCAGCCACCTCAATCGATGCAATCCCTGCCGTATCCTTTTCAATAGAAGCAGCTATTTCTACCGCAATGTCACGAGAAGGTCTACCAAGTTTTCCAGAGAGAACCAGAGCAATATTACAGGTAATATCACCGTGACTAGGGTTGCGTGGACGTTCAAGATCAATCTCCACTTTACCTATTCCCATTTCTCTGATCACCGCATTAAGAGCGGTTTTTATGGGTTCATGGAGCACTGTTCAGTTATCGGATTTGGAGCCAGGTGATATTGATCCAGAGCTTTTAGTTTCAGGCGCAGGTTTCTTTTTCGAGGTCTCCTTATTGAGATCTGAGGAAGATGTTTTCTCTACTCCCGAATCCGACTTACTGGTCGCTCCACCACTCTCTGACGAGGCCTTTTTTTTGTAGTCCTCAGATCGGTAATCAGTGATGTAAAAGCCCTCTCCCTTAAAAATAAGACCGGCCCCACCTGAAATCATTCGCTCCGAATCTTCACCGCAATCTGGACACGCGGCTCCGGGGGCCACGGAGATCCTCTGGAAAACCTCAAACTGATGCCCGTTTGGGCAGCGGTAATCGTAGGTTGGCATGGGTAACGAAGCTAACTAGGAGGGACATGGGTGCCTACCCGTGGTAAGCTCCCCATTCTGAACGAAGGGCATCACTTAGTTCCCCCACTGTTACACCAGCTTTCACGGATGAAATGAGTCGGGGCATAAGATTTTCATCTCCGCGGGCAGCTGAACGTAGATCTTCAAGTTGAGCCCTGATCTCCACATCTACTCTCTGTTCCTTATATGACCTCAGACCAGTGATCTGTTCCTGTTCCAATAGCTCGTAGTCGGGCTTCTCTATATATCGACCCTCATCCTCTTCGGTATGTACGTTCACTCCTACGATTTTCCTACGCCCAGCTTCTACATCTAGCTGAACTTTATATGCTGCAGTTTGGATTTCTTCCACCATGTACTCGATAGCTTTGGATGCACCCCCTAATTCTTCAATTGTTTCCAAGTAGTTAAGGGCCGAGCGTTCAATCTCGTCTGTCAAAGCTTCAACGTAATATGAACCCCCAAGTGGGTCTGCCGTTCGCGTTATACCTGATTCAGAGGCAATGATCTGTTGCGTCCTAAGGGCCAGTTTAGCCGCTTCCTTTGTCGGTAAAGTAAGAGCTTCATCGTAGCTGTTTGTGTGAAGGGATTGGCTGCCACCGAGTGTAGCCGCAAGAGCTTGTATCGTTACACGGACGACATTATTGAGAGGTTGCTGAGCACTTAATGTGGAACCACCCGTCTGAGTATGGAATCGGAGCCGACAGGAATTGTCGGACGCGTCATAGTGTCGCCTCAAAAGAGATGCCCAGAGGCGACGTGCAGCCCGAAATTTCGCTACTTCCTCGAGAAGATCATTATGAGCTGCGAAAAAGAACGAGAGACGAGGAGCAAAAGCGTCGATATCAAGCCCGGCTTCGACTGCACGGGCTGTGTATTCCAGACCATTAGCGAATGTGAATGCAAGTTCTTGAGGGGCGGTAGCACCCGCTTCGCGAATGTGGTAGCCCGAGATCGATATCGGATTCCAATTCGGAAGTTCATCTTTGCAGAAGGCAATAATGTCTGTGGCTAGGCGGAGGCTATTCTCTACCGGGTAGATATATGTTCCACGCGCTACGTATTCCTTGAGAACATCATTTTGTAGTGTGCCACCGAGTAGATCGCGGGGAACATCCTGATCATCCGCAACTGCAACGTAGAGGGCTAGCAAGATCGCAGCAGTAGAGTTGATGGTCATTGAAGTGGATACTTTGCCTAAAGGTATCCCCTCAAGCAGGCTTTTCATGTCTTCAAGGGAATCTATGGCTACTCCAACCCGTCCAACCTCACCCATTGCTATTTTAGCATCGGAATCATGTCCCATCTGGGTCGGCAGGTCGAATGCGACGGAGAGTCCCGTTTGCCCGCGTTCTAGGAGGTAGTGGAATCTTTCATTTGTTTGCTTCGGAGTACCGAAGCCGGCGTACTGCCGCATCGTCCATAGACGCTCCCTATACATATCTGGATGGATTCCTCTGGTGAAAGGAAAGGTCCCAGGGGGAGGGGTTTCTTCAGCGTTTTCCGTGTTGTAAACAGTCTCTACTTCAATACCACTGTCGGTGCAAACTGGCTGATCTTTCCTCTTTCCCTTCATTACTCAATCGTTCCCTCTTCGAGTGGCACAAGCTCTACCAAGATTTTGCCCTTTTCTACTGCATCTCCACTTGCTACATGGATTACCTGGACACATCCGCCTGCCTGTGCCCTCACCTCGTTCTCCATCTTCATTGCTTCTACGATTACGAGCCCCTGTCCTGCCTCAACTGACTCTCCCTCCTCAACTTCTACACTGACGATCGTACCTGGCATTGGCGCAATGACTGCTTCAGGGTGCTGGACTTCACTTTCTTGGAGTTCCACTGCCTTGATAGCCCTACCGAGTCGGTCAAGCACATTCACATAGAACCTGCGTTTGTTGCATAGAATGTCCCACGCCCCCCTACCCCGTTTGATCGCGTGGATAGGCTGGGAAACTCCATCTAGGATCAGGCTGTAATCGTTCGTCTTCTCAAGTGTGGCCAAATCCACAAGAACCGATTTTCCATTAATCCTCACTAGGTCACTAGTAATCTCGATTTCAAAAGTCGAGTCTTCCACCCTGACTTCGTAAATCATTGATTCTTGGATCGTCTCAGAACCACGACAGTTTCGATGTGCGCAGTCTGAGGGAAAAGGTCAAATGCTTCATAGTCTATCAATGCATAGGCGGATCCTAGTCGCTTGAGGTCACGAGCAAGGGTAGCTGGATCACAACTAATGTAGATTATCGTTTCTGGGGGGGCATCTAGAATTTGAAGCGGAATCGTGCTCTCCAGCCCGCTACGTGGAGGATTAAGAATCAACAAGTCTACAGGTAGAAAGTTTGATAAGTGTTCTTCAACTGCGCCCTGAACTGTACGGTAATTGCCGCTCCTCTTTTCGCAGGAAGATGTTAAGGCGGCTCCATTCACATCTATCCCCACTACGGCGGCACCTGAATTAGCGAGCTGTCGACCGTAGTAGCCGACCCCACAATATGCGTCGACTGCACTATCTGGTGACCCAGATGTTGCTATCACGTACTCCTGTAATAGCTGGGCAGCTGCGCGATTAACCTGGAGGAAGACATCGCCGACTAAGAGGAGTTTCTCCCCAACCCATATGTCTTCATGAACTTTGCCATAGACCAATTCTATAGCACCCTTATCTGAGGGTTCATGCCAAACAGTGGATACCGACGGTATCTGCTTCATCAAACCTTCAGGATTCCAGGCACTGGTTCCACCCTCAATGAGTAGATCTATGCCTGACTTCGAGTTTCGGAGGGTTAGCCGTAGACGTCCTCCCAATGGTAGTCGTCTGGCGCCGGTTCCCCAGTTGTCTCTAAGAGATATCCAGGCAGATGTTATCTCTGGCTCAGGTAGGATGCACTCACTCTTCACATCAATGACATGACTAGGCCTATCGAGCCCATGTAAGCCGGCCACAACTCTCCCAGCTCGAAGTCTTCTAAGGGTGAACGTCATCCTATTACGGTACCGTGACAGATGTGGTGAGGCCGTGACCGGGACCTTATCCACTTCTAGCCCTCCAATCCTCGACAGGGCTTCTACCACAAACCTCCCCTTCCATTTCAATTGTTCAGAGTACGGGATGTGCTGGAGACAGCATCCGCCACATTTGTCATAAAGTGAACAAAGAGGACTGCTCCGTTCCTCAGTAGGGTTAAGGATTTCCTCGAGCTGACCCCGCGCCCACCGACGTTTTAGTGTGGTTACTTTGACACGAGTTTTGTCTCCAGGCGCACTACGCGGTATAAAGATGATACGTCCGTCAGGTAGCTCGCCTACTCCTGATCCATCCGAGGCTAGACTTCGGATTGTGACGTCTGCGAGTCCACTAGCAGGTAGGTTAAGCATCATCCCCTAGGGGGCCTTCCGTAATATCCCGTCTGACTGCCAACGTGACATTTTAGATGTAGTTCGAGATAAGCGGGTCCGTTGGTTTTCCTTTGCCTCAAGGAGTGCTCCAGCAATCGCAATCGAGCGAACTACTTCTGGATCTACTGGGGCTTCATTGAGCAACTCCGGATGTTCTTCCAAATATCGAATTGAAAGACGGCCCTCTACAAAATCTGGTTCATCCATAACTCTTCGTTGAAATGATGCACAATTTTCAATCCCGAGTAATAGAAGTTCATCAAGGGCTCTGGCCATGCGTTGTATCGCAGCAGCTCGCGTGCTCGCGTGCACGATCAGCTTCCCAAGCAAGGGGTCATAGTGTTCAGAGATATAAGATCCTTCTCTTATCCCTCCATCCCAACGAACTCCGGCTCCGGTCGGTACCTCGAGGCGGGTCACAGTTCCCGTCGAAGGAAGAAGCCCCATTTGCGGGTCCTCTGCGGTGATTCTACACTCGATCGCATGCCCTGATATCTGCATGTCCTCTTGGGCGAAGTCGAGCGCTTCTCCGGAAGCGATACGAATTTGCCAGTCCACAAGGTCCAGGCCAGTTACTAGCTCAGTTACCGGATGTTCTACTTGGATTCGAGTATTCATTTCGAGGAAGTAATAGTTCCCGTCTTCATATAGAAACTCGACAGTCCCTGCCCCGGTATATTTGATAGCTGTTGCCGCTTGCACTGCAGTTCGTCCTATGGATTCGCGCTCCGCTCTAGAGAGTGCGATAGCTGGTGCTTCTTCAACAAGTTTCTGATGTCGACGTTGGATCGAACATTCGCGTTCTCCTAGGTGAACAACTGAGCCCTGCATATCTCCAAGAATTTGAACTTCGATATGGCGAGGTCGCTTAAGCGCACGTTCTAGATAGAGCGTACGGTCCCCAAACGCTGAGAATGCTTCTCTTTGGGCTGCCTCGAAGGCTGCATTAAATTGGTCTGCCCGTTCCACTGTTCGCATCCCCTTGCCCCCCCCTCCAGCAGCAGCTTTAACCAGCACGGGAAACCCGATGTCCTGGGCGACTTCCAAGGCCGCTTCAGCAGTGGATAGGGGTTCAGTAATCCCCGGAATTATAGGAATACCGGCATCCTGCATATAGCGCCTTGCCTGGATCTTATCACCCATCACCTCAATGACTTGAGACGAAGGCCCAACGAATATCAACCCCCCATCTTCTACCGCTTTTGCAAAGGAAGAACGCTCGGCAAGGAACCCGTAACCAGGATGAATCGCATCTGCTCCGGCGACCTTGGCCACCTCAATGATGCGCCCTGCCTTTAGATAACTCTCCGAAGAAGGTGCTGGACCGATGTGGTATGCCTCGTCAGCGGATAGGACATGTGGTGCTGATCGATCAGGCTCGGAGTACACAGCTATAGTGCGGATCCCACGTTCCTGAGCGGATCTGATTATACGCACGGCGATTTCGCCGCGGTTAGCTACTAAAAGAGAGCGGATCAAGGAGTTTATTGGACCAAAAAGAGATAGAAGTTCAATGTTTTACGCCATTTTAACCAAAACTTGCAACTGAAGTGTCATCAGACGCGAGCTCAATAGGATGGGCCTACAAGTTAGTCTATCTCACCCCGAACTGCTTCAGCACTCTGATAGGCTATAATGGGATATTTCCATGTTTTTTAGGTGGATTTTGGTCACGCTTGTTCTGTAACATGTCCAGAGCGCTAATTAGCCTCTCACGTGTTTCCCGGGGGTCTATCACATCATCTACATAGCCTCTGGCGGCGGCTATATAAGGATTAGCAAATGTTTCTCGATACTCTTCAATTTGTGCGGCCTCAGCAGCTTCTGAATCCTCAGCCTCGTCCAATTCTTTCCGGAATAGAATTTCTACTGCTCCCTTTGGGCCCATCACGGCAATCTCGGATTGAGGCCATGCTAGGTTGATATCACCACGGATGTGCTTGGAATTCATCACATCGTAAGCCCCACCGTAGGCCTTGCGAGTAATGACCGTCAATTTTGGTACGGTTGCCTCTGCAAAGGCGTATAGAAGCTTGGCTCCATGACGAATAATTCCTCCATGTTCCTGGGCTACTCCGGGCAGGAAGCCAGGGACATCCTCAAAAACGATCAAGGGGATGTTAAAGGCGTCACAGAACCGAACGAATCGAGCACCCTTGTCCGACGCATCAATATCGAGTGCACCTGCAGAAGATTCAGGCTGGTTTGCCACAATACCTACAGCCCTTCCACCCAGACGAGAAAAACCCACTATGATATTTTGAGCGAATTGAGCATGGATCTCATATAGGTCACCCTCGTCTGCCACACACTTGATGACTTTCCTCATATCGTAGGGTTGATTGGGGTTGTCAGGTACTATTGCTAAGAGATTATCATCTCTGCGGTCAAAAGAATCAGAAGGCTCTAAGACTGGTGGTAACTCGGTATTGTTTTGGGGCAGATAACCCACCAATTCACGCACCGATGCTAGGCATTCAGGCTCACTATCGCATGCAAAGTGTGCAACTCCAGATACTGAAGCATGCACTTCAGCCCCACCCAAACCTTCCATATCAACATCCTCATACATCACGGTTTTCACGACATTCGGACCGGTAACAAACATGTAACTGGTCCCCTTAACCATGTAGACAAAATCAGTGATTGCAGGTGAATACACCGCCCCACCTGCGCATGGGCCAAGGACGACGCTAATTTGGGGAATCACGCCCGAGGCGAGTGTATTCCTTAGAAAGATGTCAGCATATCCCCCGAGGCTTACAACACCTTCTTGTATACGTGCGCCTCCGGAATCATTTAATCCGATGAGTGGAGCTCCGTTCTTCAAAGCTAGGTCCTGAATCTTTACAATCTTCTCAGCATGAGCTTCAGACAGTGAGCCACCAAAAACTGTAAAATCCTGGCTGAACACATATACCAGTCGCCCATGGATTGTACCGTAACCGGTCACGACTCCATCCCCGAGGATCTTCTTCTGATCAAGCCCGAATTCTACAGATCGGTGAGTTACAAATCGATCCAATTCTATAAACGAGTCTTCATCTAATAGAAGACTCAGACGTTCACGCGCAGAGAGCTTACCTTTTCCATGTTGGGCAGAGAGACGTTCTTCTCCACCCCCTTCTTCGGATTTGCGTCGCAGTTCCTCGAGCCTTTCAAGTTTCTCATGTATTGACATCAGATCCTTAGGCTTCAGCCGACAGGTAGAAGAATGCCTTCATCGATATAAACTACTTCGGTACGCCGGAGAATTCGCCCATCCACGAGTGAGTAAATACCAGCTGCACCCTCAATTTCATGTAACCCTTCGATTGCCATTCTAATTTCTTCTGGAGATTCAGCCCCCCTCTTCAGACCTTCGATAAGTAGAAGTGCAGTATCATAACCGAGAGCAGGAACTCCACTGGTGAGACTTTTCTGGAAATGCCCTTCGTATGCTTCCCGGAATTGTATAAACGTATTTCTATCTTCCCTACGACCTACAGAGGAAGTAGCAACCACTCCTGTGGTGTGTCGAAGGTCTACTGTCTCCAATACTTGAGGGTCAGTCCATCCAGATGTCCCAAGTATATCAATAGCTAGTGTGTCCAATCCGTAGTGAACTATCTGGGGTGCGATGAACTCTACATCCTCTGAAGGGATGGGTAAAAAGAGTGCGACAGGCTCAAGCATTTCTACATGTAGAGTATCGTCTTCCTCGAGACCTAGGGCTGCAATCTCCGCAGCCCTCAAAGTATTCTGGGCCTCTATGATCTCTTCACCAAAGAAAGTTGCTCCTACCTGATATGCGTAACGACCAACAATTGGTAGGCCTAGGCTTCGTGACATCTCCACGAATGCATCGGCCTCTTGAACCGATTCCGAGGTTTGCGAGTGCAATACTGCAATCCGCGTGTACCCATATTCAGAGGCGTACCTGGCCATCTCCGCAGCAGCTACTGGATCTGGACCCCCCAGAGAATAAATCCCCTCTCCTGCACGGGAGGCACTTCGGGCAGTGGGTGAAACAAGTGGGACCACTGTCTGACGAGCACTCCCGGCAATCTCAAGAGAAGAATCTTCTAGAAATCCTACTATTCCTCGAATACTTGAATCCTCAAGTTCCCTAACTAGGACCCGAGTGAGTGCCGGGTCACCCTGATCATCCATTGAGGTGATTCGCACGTCTAATAGGGCTTCACTCAGTTCCACTGCTGCGACTTCAACTCCTTCGGCTATCAGTTGAGCAAATCCAGCAAGTCCTGGTGCCCCTCCGAATGGAAGTAGCATCGCAAGCTCAAGGATTATGAGCTCATCCTGTGAAGTATCGTGCAGTGCTTCCTCTGCGACTATGGAGTCTTCAGTTGGGATATCTTGATTTCGCACTTCTCCCAAACGCCCAGACCCTCCTATTTCGTCCCCACCGGAAATAGCCTGATCTTCAACAGGAACATTTACCGAAAATTCACCGGGGGTGCCCGCCAGATGGCAACCACTGGAGATTATGATAGTGAGAGCTAGCCCGATCGACGTTATCAGAACCTTCCCTAACCAAAATCGTCTAGTCATACGAACGCAGCAGAAAGCGGGAACAGAATGCTACACCTCTGTTGCTGCAAACACCCCATCGTTAGTCCTCTGCAACCTCTGTTTCAGGCTCAGCAGCTTCGTCTTCTTCTGACGACTCTTCTGTTTCAGGCTCAGCAGCTTCGTCTTCTTCTGACGACTCTTCTGTTTCAGGCTCAGCAGCTTCGTCTTCTTCTGACGACT
>Ga0315336_1001020_pt1 | contig 61349 bp, 63 predicted proteins | sample ASW5metaG_FD_204512 | JGI IMG/M metagenome (GOLD analysis project Ga0315336, IMG submission 204512) | Ammonia-oxidizing marine archaeal communities from Monterey Bay, California, United States - ASW #5 | ecosystem: Environmental > Aquatic > Marine > Intertidal zone | place: USA: California...
CTTTTTCAGAAAGAATTGGGTTCTCTATGGGCCAATCGATAGCCAAATCAGGGTCGTTCCACATAATGCCGCGTTCATTTTCGGGGGCGTAATAATCTGAGCATTTATACAAAAACTCTACTGACTCACTTAAAACACAAAATCCGTGGGCAAACCCCACCGGAATATACAATTGCAATTTATTTGTTTCAGAAAGATTAAGACTCCACCACTTGCCAAAAGTGGGTGACGCCTTACGAATATCTAACACCACATCAAACACCTCACCCCGAGTAACCCTAACTAACTTAGCCTGACCAGGGTTTATCTGATAATGAAGTCCTCTTAACACTCCCTTTTGGGAAACAGAATGGTTGTCTTGAACGAAGTGCGCTGGAATTCCATGTTCTTCATATTTTTTTGCTGAATAAACCTCATAAAATAGTCCGCGTGGATCCTCAAATATGTTGGGTTCTATAATAAACACCCCATCCAATGGAGCTTTGTTAACTTTCATTCAAATCTTACCTTGCTGGGCAAACAATAAACACTTTGACTTCTTTATACTCAAGTCAATATTAAAGGTCAAAGTATATTCCCATAAAATCAAAAAACAGATGAACGCAAACTTAATTCTGCTGATCCTATTTTAATTTGGGCTTTAATTTTTTTGACCCGGCAAAAGGGAGAGCCATGACAAAATATAACACCATGACCACTTCCGAATCGTAAAAATTAGTTTCAAAAACTCCTCCCGCCAGGAAAGCAAACCCACTTGCCGCGCTACCCAAAACAATCCACTCTGCGCTAGGTTCTCCCTTAAGAGCAGATGCCCTTTTATACAACAAGCAAAAAAAGCAAGCCCATATTCCAAACCAAGCGGTCAAACCTAAAACTCCGGTATCTACCGCAAGCTGTACAAAGTTGTTATGCATTCCCCGATGTCGCTTAACAAATCCTGTGGGATCAGGATATTGGGAAATCACGACATCCACGCAGCGAAAACCACAGCCCGTCAAAGGATAATCTTTAAAAATTTTCCAACCTCCTCTCCAAAGAGCCAATCTAACATCAAAATTATAATCATTCCCTGTGATTATCCCGTGAATCCTATACTTTACTTGCTCAACAAAAGTCTCATTTTTAGGGAGAAGAAAACTTTGAAAGCGATTTTTCACCTGTGCGCTGGACGTAAAAGCTATAAAAAGCATCAACGCTAAAGAAATGAGAAAATATTTCTTCTTCCATACAAAACCCAAAAACAGAATACCAACCAGAAACCCGAACCAAGCTTGTCGAGTGAGTGTAAACAAAATACAGGTTGCTATTACCACTACCGCAGCCCAAATCCAGACCTCTTTAGGGCGCTTGAACAGTGCCCTGGAAAGAGCCATCATTCCAGCTAGCATCAAAAGACCCGCAAAGGTCATGTAAACACTCATAGTTCCTTCTATCCGATCTAGCACCGTAACTCCGTTCTTCCATGCTTGGTAAAACCCGAGCAAACCCGCAATAAAAGCTGCGATTATTAAAAGAAGCGCAAGTGAATCTCGTAAACGGTCTTCTCGGACACAATTTACCACCCAGAAAAATATAAAAATTTCTAAGAGTTTTTTGAGTGACCCAAAGCTGTATTGCACGTCATAGGCATTAATTACTGCCAACAAACATGCTAAAACATATAACGCAAAAGGAATTCCCAGTGGCCACTGCTGTTTCTCTATCGATTCAGAAAAATGCGTTCTGAAAAACCATGCCAAGCCTCCTAAACCACTAGCGACCTGAGTAACACTTATAGAAAACATTGAAAAAAAGACAAAGACAAATAAGGCGGCAATGATAAATTTATCTAGAGCTGGAAGAACGCGTTCCATAGATATTTTTGATTGTTAAGAATGGAAATTTAAAAATAGAAAAAGGACCTGTTGGTTTTCAGTTTAAAAAATTATTTTCGAGTTCCAACCACCAACACATGCCTAAATAAATACCGTAAAGGAGGAAACATTCGATGCAAAGAAAGGTCAAAATTGAATGCCAGTCGGGTCAACCAATTGTCCGGATTATCAAACAGTAATCCAGATATCACCCCTAAAGGAACTGAAAAAAGTTCTTCATAATAATGACGCGTATTAAACCTTTTTTCCAGCTCAGCTAGTTCTTTAAACATAAGCGGCTTTTCATCCGCTGTGCGAGCAAAAGGTGTCATTGCTCTCACCAGTTTTCCTATAGGGTTGATGCCCAGTGGCTCTACAAATAAGATGCGCCCATTTGGTTTCAAGACCCTCCAAATTTCATCCAACGCTCGAACAAAATCTAAATGGTGAAGAATGGCACAACCATAAACAAAGTCAAAGGACTCATCCTCAAATTTAAGACTGTGAGCATCCATTAAATGAAAATGCGGTCTAACCTTAGAAAAGCGAGCATTACTTTCACCCTGTTTTATTTCCTCTTGAGAAATATTAACGCAAAACAAGTTTTTCGGATGAATGTCATTATCTTCAATCCAAACTTTCCATGATATAGACCCTAATTCCAGCACATCTTTTCCTTGCGCGTATTGCAGTTCGTCATGAATGAGTTGATCCCTTCGTTTTAAAAACAGGTGACAAGTGTGATCAAACACCCGCATATAGCCATCCCTCTTTAGACCTTGATTAAAAGCTTCTTGTTCTCTCTGAACCCTCTCAGAAAGCGGACTCTCTATCATTCTTTTCCCCCTGAAAAATCTATAATCAATTATAGGTAAATCCTTGATTGGTGTTCTGCTATTGATGAAGCTATTCTCAAACTTGAGACTTACTTTAACATAATTGATAAATAAATTTGGCAAGGCATACCACGCCCCATGAAGATTTCTATAATAAAATTCCACTTAAAACATAAATCTGATATCATCCGTCACTGAATCCTTTACCCCCAAGCCTATCCCTGTAACCGAAAAGCGACTAACAAAAATAATAAGACTTAGAGAAAGAGCTATTATATGAAAATCATTCCTGCGGTTGACATTAAGGGTGGACGTTGCGTGCGTCTATCGCAAGGGATGGCTGACCACGAAACCGTCTATTCAGATGACCCGGTCGCTGTAGCTTGCCAGTGGGATGAAGAAGGTGCCTCCCTTATACATGTCGTAGATTTAGACGGTGCCTTTGAAGGCCAACCCGTCAATACCGAAATCGTAAAAAAAATAATCTATAACAGCTCAGTTGACATACAGATAGGGGGAGGAATCCGCAGCTTAAAGGCCATAGAAACATACATCAACGCTGGGGCTTATCGTGTAATTTTAGGCACTGTTGCTCAAAAAGATCCAGAGTTTGTCGCCAAAGCTTGTAAGGAGTTTCCTGAAAAAATTATTGTAGGGATCGATGCTCGTAACGGTAATGTGGCTATAAAAGGGTGGGTGGAAGTTTCAGACCAACGAGCCGCCGATCTGGCAAAAAACCTAGAACCCTGTGGAGTGTCCGGGTACATCTTTACTGACATTAGTTGCGATGGCATGCTTCAAGGCCCTAACCTGAAAAGCATCAAAGAATTCTCTGATAGTACCAACCTTCCAGTAATTGCATCTGGGGGTGTAAGCAAAATAAAGGACATTGAGGGTCTTATGAAACTCGAACCAAACGGCGTAGAAGGAATCATTATAGGAAAAGCTCTTTACGATAAAAGTTTTACTTATCCAGAAACTCTCGAATGGCTAGACCGTTATGCTGGCTAAAAGAATTATTCCCTGTTTAGATGTAAAAGACGGCAGAGTGGTCAAAGGGATTAACTTCGTAAACCTGCGTGATGCCGGTGACCCGGTAGAGATTGCAATTGCTTATGAAAAAGAAGGCGCCGACGAGTTAATTTTTCTTGATATCACCGCTTCACACGAAAAGCGAAATATTATCCTAGATATTGTCGCACGCACTGCGGAAAAAGTTTTCATGCCCTTGACGGTAGGTGGGGGAGTGCGCAACTTGGACGATATTCGCAACCTCCTTAATGCGGGTGCAGACAAAGTTGCCATCAACACAGCAGCGGTAAATAATCCAGAGTTTGTCCGCAAGGCCGCAAAACGATTTGGAAGCCAATGTATCGTCGTCGCGATCGATGCTAAAAGAGTAAGTTCTAATCGAAAACTTAAAAACTCCAAATTGACCGGGCATAAACTTCACGAGAAGCTTTTCCTTAGCGAAAAAGAACTTAAACTCTCGTTTGAGGTATTCACTCATGGAGGAAGAAACCCAACTGGCATCGATGCTTTACGCTGGGCCCAACTAATGGAAACTTATGGTGCTGGGGAAATTCTCCTAACAAGCATGGACTGCGATGGAACTAAAAATGGATATGACTTGGAGCTAAACAGCTCCATATCCGAATCACTAACAATTCCTTTGATAGCTTCGGGAGGTGCAGGAGCACTTGGCCATCTTGAAGAAGGAATAACCAAAGGTAAAGCGGATGCCGTCTTGGCCGCGTCCATTTTTCATTTTAAGGAAGTTACCATTAAGGAGACAAAAAAATATTTACAAACTAAAGGAATTCCGGTCCGGATATAAGCTTTTCAACGGTCATAATACACCGCAATTTTCAAATTCCAAGGATTTTGATTCTGTATCCAACCTAGCTTCTATACCCATCGGTAAAGTGAGCATTTCTCGTCCGTGCCCAGACGGAAAGTTTGTTAAAATTGGGAAAGAACTACCGGCGAACACGTCCACCAAAATTTCTTTAAAAGACCCACCTCCTTTTCCTGAGGGCTGGCAATTGACCATCTCCCCAAAGATAATTCCACGAACCCCCTTAAACTTTCCAGCCTGTTTCAAGTGGTAAAGCATCCCGTCAATTTTGTAAAGGGGTTCATTAACATCCTCAAGCAAAAGAATTTTATTACGAGTTTTTACTTCCCATGGTGTCCCCAAAGAACGACAAAGTAAAGTAAGGCACCCCCCTATTATCTTTCCCTCTGCGATTCCAGCCTTAAAAACGCTCGCTCCCTTTGTCGTTAGTCGTCTACCTGCTTTACAACCCAAAAGGATCTCCCTAAACTGACGTTTTGACTTTGGCATGGGATAGTGCCCAAAATTTCCCGCTACCATAGGCCCATGGAATGCCACCAATGAACATTGCTGAACAAGGAATAAGAGAATTAGCGAAATATCACTAGATCCAACAAAAACTTTTGGGTTTTTGCAAATAACAGAAGAATTTAAACCCGGGAGAACTCGGCTAGCTCCATAACCGCCCCGCGCACAAAAAATACCTTTTATCTCTGGGTCTCCAAAAAAACTATTAAGATCTTGCGTCCTTTGCTCATCTGGTCCAGCTAGATACCGATCTTTTCCAAGTACATGGTCAGCTAGCACAGGACAAAATCCCATTGCCTCAAGCACATTTAGGCCTTTTTTTAACTTTTTTGAATCAACCGGGCCTGCCGGTGCAATCACACCTACCTTGTCACCACTTTTTAATCTTCTAGGTCGTTTCATTCGATTTATTCGTATTACAAAGTTACTTGGGAACAAGTACAATAGGGCTTAATAAAATAACCGCAACAGATTATGATGCGAGTATCTGCTGTCTTACAGGCCCGAATGACATCCAGCCGCCTGCCTGGGAAAACCCTCTTTCCTTTGGCAGGCGTTCCACTAGTCGAGCATATCATCAATCGACTCAAAGCGGTGATCGAATTAGATCATATAGTTTTAGCCATTCCCGATTTACAGTCCGAAACTCCCCTAGTAGAAATTGCAAAACGGCTGGATATTTCTGTCATAAAAGGCCCTGAAGAGGATGTCCTAAAAAGGTTTCTCATAGCCGCGGAGCGGGTTAAGGCTGAAAACATCGTCCGTGTATGTGGAGACAACCCATTAATTGATAAACAGTTGATGAGGTCACTTATAACCACCCATCTTAATAAAAATGCCGACTATACCATCACTTCTGACCTCATCCCTCTTGGGACAGGAACGGAAGTAGCCCGTGTCGACTCGCTAAAGCAAATTTATCAAAACGCAAGAGAACCTAAATACAGAGAACATGTTACTACCTGGTTTCATGATCACCCCACTACCGGAGTTCAACCTCGTGTTTCTGCACCTGGTTATTTAAAAAACAAATCTTACCGCTTAACTGTGGATACGGAAAAAGATCTGGCTCTTATGGTAAAAATTTTTGAACGTCTCTGCACCCCTACCTCCCCTCCGCCAGATCTCAAACAAGTCATTGAGTATTTGGATACCTACCCTGACATCGCTAAGCTCAACGCTAAGGTTCGTCAAAAAGATTGGCGAACTTGATCAAAATAAAATTGCCAAATTTTTCTAAAGTTTAAAGTAGCTTCACCGATATGTTCATTAAGCCAGTGATCGCCCTGACATTGAGGGTGCTCCAGATAGGTTGGCTTAAAGGATAAATTATTAATTTTAAAAGTTTAGTTCCTGGTGGAGTCGAGGGAAAGCCACTTAAAACAAAAACCTTCGAGGGCGAATTAAAAAATAGGAAGTGCAAATAGACTTAAAGTTTTTAGGAATAAAACTTTTCCAACTCACGGTGGAGGATTAGGGAAATGCCAATTCGTATCTTCAATAATACCGCTTCGGTCAATGCCCAGAGACTTCTAGGTATTAACAATGATCGACTAGCGCAATCAGTAGAACGTATCTCATCAGGTATCCGTATCAACAGAGGAGCAGATGATGCTGCTGGTCTTGCCATTTCTGAAGGTTTACGTTCAGATATTCGAGCATTAAGACAGGCCTCAAGGAACGCAAATGATGGAATGTCTCTCGTCAACGTTACAGAGGGTGCGCTCAATGAAGTATCCAGTATTCTAATTCGCCTTCGCGAACTGGCTTCTCAGGCAGCAACAGGAACGGTAGGTTCGACAGAACGGGGGACTATCCAACTAGAATTCTCCGCACTTCGCGATGAGCTCACGCGTATCGCCGAAACCACCGAATTCAATGGCACAGGCCTGATCGATGGTACTCTTGCATCTTCCGTAAATAGTAGTAGCCACGTTCTAATTCAAATAGGGATTGACAATACAACCAACAGCAGACTTAACCTGAACAGCACTCTGAAACTGAACGCTGTGACTGCGTCTACTTTGGAATTAGCCTCTCTTTCCGTTACGGCTGCCGGCGAAGCGCTAACCGCACTAGAAGTCGTCAATAATGCCATATCAAACGTAACTGCGACTCGGGGTAAGGTGGGTGCGGTACAAAACAGGCTGCAACGTTCTGTTAGTGCCCTTAGTATCACCTCTGAGAACTTGCAAGCCGCTGAATCAGCTATCCGGGATGCGGACATTGCAGAGGAAATCGCAACGCTAACACGAAATCAGATCCTGGTACAAACTTCTACGGCCATGGTGGGACAGTCAAATCTCATCCCACAATCCGTGCTTCAACTACTCGCGTAAGAAAAATATGCGGATAAAACAAGGCTATGTCTATCAGAGTTTCTCGCGATATCCCAACTTTGGGTTCGCGAAAGTTTTTAAAACTAAATAATCCTAAGGTTGGTGAGTCGGTTAAAAGAATGGCAAGCAGTAACAGGATTGACCGAGACCATAGCGGTGAAGTTGACCTCAAGGTTTCTGAAGAGTTAAGCACCGGCAGTAATACTTTAAAAGTCTCGATAGAAAACCTAAGTGCTGCTAATTCGATAACCCAAACCGAGGATATCATTAAAGAAATCGCCGTTTTGACTCAGAAATATGTTTTTCGAAATGCATCTGACGTGTCTGATGTGAAAGAATAGGACAGTTTATGCCCTAAACACCAAGTGACATATAATATAAAAGACTGAAACAGAACCTATATAGTTTTTATTTAATCCCACCAAACTCATTTGTGAGGGTACTCCCCTCAAAAGAAACTCTTTTAATACTAGGAGTTATACCTAGTCTTCTTTTCCTGAGCTTCAAAAACCCAGAAAAACTTAGAAAATCAAATTAAAGTATCTTGATCATGATCCGATAGGGCACATTAAGTTAAGTTGTGTTTGGTTGGAGCCAAGCTCAACTAAAGCAAGTAAACGTAAATGGAGGTTATAAATTAACAAAGTATGGGAAACGGACTCCCTTACTTTAGGGTTAAAAGCTTGGAGGCTTGTTTTAGCAAGACGCTGAAACGATAACCCGACTAAATTTATTCATGGAGGATAAACAATGCCAGTTCGAATCTTCAACAACATCCCATCTCTTACTGCCCAGAGAATTCTGGGCGTCAATAACGATCGTCTATCTCTATCAGTAGAGCGTATTTCATCTGGAATTCGTATTAACAAAGCTGCTGATGATGCTGCGGGTCTCGCAGTTTCTGAAGGATTGCGTTCAGACATTCGAGCACTTAGACAAGCCGTCCGGAACGCAAGTGACGGGATTTCCCTTATGAACGTTACTGAGGGTGCTCTCAACGAACAATCCGGCATTCTAATCCGACTTCGGGAGTTGGCATCTCAGGCTGCTACCGGAACAGTAGGTTCCACTGAACGTCAAACTATTCAATTGGAATTCAGCGCACTCCGCAACGAGTTAGACCGAATCACAGCAACTACAGAGTTTAATGGAACAAAATTGCTCGACGGTAACCTCGGATCTGCCGTAGCAAATTTTGATAACCACGTGTTGATCCAGATCGGTATCGATAATTCGGCACACAGCAGGCTCGACCTAAATACTGAAATAAACTTACAGGCTGTCACCTCAACTACCATGGGAATAAGTGGCCTCTCTGTTACAGCTGCCACACAAGCTTTGACAGCTTTGGACACTATCAACACCGCCATCGGAGCTCTGACCGCAAACAGAGGTAAAGTAGGAGCCATACAAAATAGGCTGACTCGTTCCATTGCCAACTTGTCTGTCTCAGTTGAGAACCTAACTGCCGCAGAATCATCTATCCGTGACGCGGATATAGCCGAAGAAGTTGCTGAGTTAACAAGAAACCAGATACTGGTACAGACGGCGACAGCGATGGTTGGACAAGCTAACTTGATTCCACAATCCGTACTCCAGCTACTGGGTTAAGTGGAATAAATCTATAAAACAAGTAAGGACTTTAAAAAAGTTTTTATTTAAGTTTTTATAAACCTTCACCTAATTTTGGAGGTGAAAAATGTCAACAGAGATCTTGTTTAATAAGACAGGAGGTCGATTGACCGACAAGAGCGTTATGAAATACAAATCTATGCAACTTGGATTTGAGGTGGCGGGAGCTGAAACCATTTCAAAAAGAGAGAGCAATCCTAAGGGGGCACAGGGAAGTGTCTCGAAGGAAAAGGAAGTAAGCTTAACCCGATCGCTCAACAGAAAAATCGATTATAGAATTCAGCAGGAGAATAATGAGGTAATCATACAAGTCCGAGATGGAGAGACTGGAGAAGTTATTCGACAAATCCCCCAGGAAGAGTTCGTCCGCCTAGTAGATAATATTTCTGAATTTAATAAAAATATACTTAACAAAACTGCTTAATTTGGGGAGGCAATTATACCTCAGGGTTTCTCACCTCCAAGCATAAACAAAATAAAGCGCTCCTTTTAACGGGGGGGCGCTTTTTTATTCTCCGACAAACCAAACCCTTATTTAAAAAACCACTTACATCACACTTTCTACCCTGTTTTAAAAAAGTTAACCCTACTTTTTTTCACAGAATCTTTCTCAAAAAAAAAAAAGTATCAAGGAAAATTTTTCTTATCCCGATAGGGTCTTTGAACTTCAGAGGAATACCTATCATTCCCCTAAAGTTTAAGTTCCAAAATGGACTTCAGCAAGGAAGCTGAATCGAGGTTAATTTGAATTCCTATTATCAAGGAGGATAAGGAAGATGCCTGTTAGAATTTTTAACAATATTCCCTCTCTAAATGCCCAACGAATACTGGGCATTAACAACAATCGCCTAGCTCAATCAGTAGAACGTATCTCATCTGGCATTCGTATCAATAGAGGCGCCGATGACGCGGCAGGCCTTGCTATTTCAGAAGCCTTGCGATCAGACATTCGTGCTCTTCGACAAGCAATACGAAACTCAAATGACGGCATTTCATTAATTAATGTAACAGAAGGCGCACTTAACGAGTCTTCAGGAATACTCATTCGACTACGAGAGTTATCCTCTCAAGCCGCGACTGGAACCGTTGGTTCCACAGAACGCCAGACAATTCAATTAGAATTCAACGCTCTACGTTCTGAAATTGATCGCATTTCACAGACCACTGAGTTTAACGGACAAAAACTGGTGGATGGTTCGCTTGCTTCAAGTGTTGCATCAGCTAATCACATTCTTATTCAAGTTGGCATCGACTCAACATCACATAGTCGAATCGATTTGAATACGGAGGTAAATTTAGAAGCGATGACTTCTACAGGTCTCGGCATACACAATTTAAGTGTAACATCTGCAGGAGCTGCTTTAACAGCTCTTGAACAAATGAACACATCAATCGGCATGATAACAGCAGGTCGTGGAAAAATAGGCGCAGTTCAAAACCGTCTAGTAAGAACTGTCTCCAATCTTTCGATTGCAGTCGAAAATCTAACAGCAGCAGAATCGGCTATCCGAGATGCTGATATTGCCGAGGAAGTTGCCTTATTAACAAGAAATCAAATTCTAGTGCAGGCGGCAACCGCAATGGTGGGACAAGCTAACCTTATTCCACAGTCGGTTCTCCAACTTCTCCAGTAATTAATACAACTATTTTAAGTCTGTATTTACGAATATATGTTGGCATGGCAGCCAACTTTTTAACGAAAGATAAATTTCGTTAGCAAAGTTTTCAAGGAGGAAAACAAATGCCATTAAGAATATTTACAAATGTTTCATCACTAAATTCTCAAAGGGCTCTGCAAATAAGCAGTGACTCTCTAGGAGGGTCCTTACAACGAATAGCCTCGGGTATCCGTCTTCATCGGAGCGGCGATGATATTGCGGCAATGTCAGTCAGCGAAAATTTGCGTGGTGACGCTGTAGCATTAAAACAGGGTTCTCGAAATTTGAATGAAGGGATGGCCGTAGTCAGCATGGTAGATGGCGCTTTACAAGAACAATCTAGTATCCTAATTAGATTACGTGAAATTTCTGCACAATCGGCAACTGGAACCATAGGAGATACAGAACGCGCAACTCTAAATCTTGAATTTTCAGCACTTCGTGCTGAATTTGATCGAATTGCAGCAACGACCGAATTTAATGATCGAAAGTTGCTTGATGGGACGCTGTCGGCTAGTTCCAGCAAAACAATGGTCCTTCAAATTGGCAAAGATTCCGGCACAAATAACCGCTTTAACCTTAATCGGGAGCTTAGCCTTAATGCGGTGACATCGAGCAATATGGACTTCAGCACTAGCAGCATTAGCACCGAAGCCAGCGCAACAAAAGCAATGGATTCGCTTTCTGCAGCCATCGACAAGTTGGTAACTATTCGTGGCCGCGTAGGTGCAGTAACAAATAGACTAGAGGTTGCATTTAGCGCTCTGAATAGTCAAATTGAGAATATTACTGGAGGTATTTCGACCCTTCGTGATGCAGACCTTGCAGAGGAATTTGCTGAGATGACAAAAAGACAAGTTCTGGTTCAAGGCGCAGCAGCCATGATTGGGCAAGCCAATCTAATACCGCAGTCGGTATTAACCTTGCTGCAACAGTAGGAAAAGAGCTTAACTAATTAGATTTTTTTGAATTAGAATCGCGTTAATTTAAAGAAGAGAGCTAACAATTTATTTTACTGTTACCCCTCAAGGGTTCGTAGCCGGATTAAATCCGAAGGCGCATTCAATAGCCCCACCGAAGCAGGTTGCTCCTAGCTCGGTAGCTAAAACCCAGTCGACTAATGTTGACGTTCAGGTTGATTTATCCCACATGAAGGTCATTAAAATTATGCCTGAAGAAGAAAACGATGGAGGTAATAATTTTTCTCCAGGTAAAAGTTTGGCTAATAGCAAAACTGTTCTTAACACGAATTCAGAATTAGTTAAAAAAATCACCTATCATAAAACCGGAGAGGACATTCAAGAAACCACGGACAGCAACTAACAAAAATTCAACCAGCATATCCGTGAGTATCAAAAACTGGTTTTGACGAACTTCAGTGACCATAAAGAAGAATGCGCCTGATTTAATGCTCATTCTTTCGATCACTTCTCTGCACCAAAAAAACCATTCTCTTGGAGGAGAATGCTTGTTGTTAAAATGGACTACTGAGAAAATTCCGACCTTCCAAAACAAAGAAACTCATCCTTTGCTACACTGTTATTAAATATGATTGGACTCTGACGAATCTCCCTTTACCCAACAAACTATGAAAGTTTATAAAATTGGCCTGATCGGATGCGGGCGAATAGGAACCCTATTGGAGGAAGATAAATTAAGAGGAAAGCCATGTACTCATGCTGGAGGATTCAACACTCTTTCAAACGCTAAGATAGTTGCTGGATGCGACATTGATAATTCTAGGCTGGTAAAGTTTGGAACGCGTTGGGGTGTAGACCATCTCTACGAAGATTACCAAGAAATGTTAAACCAAGAAAAACTAGATGTGGTTTGTATTGCCACATGGACAAATCTACATGCTCCGATGGTTATGAATGCGGCACGATCTGGCGTAAAAGCTATCTTCTGCGAAAAACCAATTGCCTTAAATCCTGAGGATGCCCGCCGAATGGTCCGTTTCTGCAAGAAAATAAAAATACCACTGATTGTTAATCATGAACGCCGATGGGATAATTATTATCAAAGGGCCAACCAAATTGTAAAATCCGGAAAAATTGGTGAGGTACGTACGATTATCGGAAATGCCTTGAGCTGGAAGCCGGGAAAACAACTCATCAAAATTAGTGGCGGAGGGGCATTGTTTCATGATGGTACCCACCTTGCCGATCTTCTCATCTATTTTGGCGGGCCTGTGGAGTGGGTCTCCGGTTATGATATAAGACCTTATGGAAAAAAACATGTTGAAGAAACAGCCTGTGGAGTGATTCGATTCAAAAGTGGTGCCCTGGGTTTCATAGAGGGAGGTGGTGCAAGAAAATACTTTAACTTTGAACTTGATATCCAGGGATCTGAAGGACGCCTCTTGATTGGGAATAGTGGGCGCGAACTTTACCTAACAAAAAGGAGTAAAAGGTTCACAGGCTTCCTGGAGCTTGAACGAGTTCCCTTCCCAGAACCTAAACAGGTTATAAGTCCTTTTGTAGGTGGTGCCAGGGAAACGATAAAATGCCTGCAAACGAGCAAGGATGGAATATCAAGTGGCTCCGACGGGCTAAAAGCTCTTGAGTTAATATTTTCTATTTATCGTTCAGCTGAATTAAAAGGGAGACGGGTTAAACCAAAATAGATTCTTGTAGCTAAAAAATTTAAACCAACCTGATCTCCTTATTAATTTTCAAAGACTGTATTTATAATATTTTTGTTTTACTGGGAACCAGTGTGGCTAAGACCAAGTTTTTTACCAAAGAAATTAAAATTTTTTAATTTGAAAAAAATATTTTCCATATGCTATATTTCCAACCTCGAAAATATCAAAAAATAAAAATTTTTTCGTGATTACCCAAAAAAAAACCTACATAATATTTTGTCATGCCTGCACAAACTGATCTCAGGAATTTAGAATGATTGAGGTAAAAAAACTTTCTAAATCATACGGCCCCAGGGAAGCGATAAGAAATTTATCGTTTCAGATTGGCAAAGGAGAGGTTGTTGGGTTTTTGGGACCGAACGGTGCCGGAAAATCAACAACCATGAATATTTTGTCATGCATTATGCCGGCTTCAAGCGGTACTGCAAAAATTTGTGGTCTTGATGTTTTTGAACAAGCTTTGGAAATCCGTAGACTAATAGGTTATTTGCCCGAAACGCCTCCATTATATTCTGATATGGTTGTTACTGATTATCTGACATTTACAGCGAGACTTCGTGGCGTTCCCTCCAAGAAAACACCTTCAGCGGTAGGACAGGTTATCGGAAAGTGTTCCCTGAAGAATGTTGAAAATCGGATCATTGGCCGGTTGTCAAAAGGCTATCAACAAAGGGTAGGTATTGCCCAGGCACTGATACACGATCCAGATATTTTAATTCTAGACGAACCCACTATTGGGTTGGATCCGATCCAAATCATTGAAATTCGAAAACTAATTCAAGAATTAGCCTCCTCGCATACAATTATTTTAAGCTCGCACATACTTCCTGAAATAACACAAATTTGCAAACGGGTTATTATTATAAACGATGGACAAATAGCAGCTGTCGATTCATTAGAGTCTCTGACAACCCGATTGCGTAAGGGAGAAAGGTTACTTTTAAAAGTTCGGCAAAATGAAAATGAAATAATAGAAAAACTCCTTACGCTGGAAAAGGTGGCCACGGTAACCGAACAAGAAACCACCCAATTCATCATTGACTGTGAACCACACGCGGAAATACAAGACGCGGTGGCCAAAATGGCCCTAGACAACAACTGGGGCATTGTAGAACTCAAACCTGCATCGATGACTTTAGAAGACATTTTTCTCAAGCTTACTCTCGAAGAAAATGAGGTAAAACATTGAAAAATATTTGGATTGTGGCAAAGAGAGACCTCGGTTCATCTTTTAACTCACCCGTGTTTTACTGCTTAACGACAGTATTCCTAGTTCTTAACGGTTTTATCTTTGTCAATATCCTGAACTTTTTTAGTCTCCAAAGTTTTCAAGTGCAACAACAACGAGGAGCAAACATAGGACTGAACCTCAATGAAATGGTGATAGAACCGTCATTACAAAATATGGCTGTAATTCTTCTACTAATCATCCCTTTGGTGACCATGCGAAGTTTTGCTGAAGAAAAGAAATCAAAAACATTTGCCCTTCTTTTGTCATCCCCAATTCACCTTGGGGAAATCATTTTTGGAAAATTTCTGGCTTGCATGATTATTATTGGATTGATGATCATTCTTTCCGTTTATTCCATTGGATACCTGATCTTTGTGGGACAACCAGAAATTGGCCCAATATTCACTGGTTACTTAGGCATGTTTCTTATGGCAGGATGCTACGTATCAATGGGACTATTCGCTTCTTCTCTCACCGACAACCAGATTGTTGCGGCTGCAACGAGCTTTGGCCTTGCTTTATTAATGTGGATTTTAGGTTGGGCGACTCATGCGGCAGGACCAGAACTGGGACAATTATTAGAATATCTTGCCCTAGTAACTCATTTAGAGCCTTTCTTAAAGGGACTTATAAACTCTAGCGACCTAGTCTATTACTTTTCATTTATTCTTTTTGGATTATTCTTAACTCACAGAGTGCTTGAGTCGTCCCGGTGGAGATAACGCAATGAAAACTTTACCTAAAGTCGCGACTTGGTTGGCTTCACTTTCCGCCATTTGTGGACTCTTTATCTATGCTGTTGCGCCGGAAAAGACAACACCTGCTATCGCCCTTGCTGTAATAACGATTTTAAATATTCTCTTTCTTGCTTTAACGGAGAGAAAAAATATTCTCCGTGCAATAAAAACAAGGGCCGCCCTTTATGGGACAAATTCCCTAATTCTTCTTATTGTTTTTCTTGGGATTCTCGTTTTTATAAACCTGATTGCTTTTCGCCACAAGCATCAATATGATTTCACAGAATCAAGCTTTTACACTATTTCCCCACAAACAAAAAAAATCGTTGAGTCTTTGCCACGTGAGGTCAAGCTAACTGCTTTCTTTCAAACCGATTCTTCTGAAAAAAGTTTATTTCAAAATAGGCTGCAAACTATTATAGATTCATCAGAAAAAATCAATCTTTCATTTATCGACCCGGATAAAAACCCTGCCATCACGAAACAATATGGAATCACCACCTACGGTACTGTAGTCCTTGAAAGTGGCAAGAAGGAAACTAAAGTTAAAGATCCAACTGAGGCAAACCTAGTCAACGGTATCCTTAAAGTAATTAAAGACGAACAAAAAGTGATTCGATTTTTAGAGGGACATGGCGAAAAACGTGTTAATGATTTTGAAGACCAAGGTTTGTCCACTGTTAAAAAAGCTTTGGAACAAGACGGGTTTAAAGTCGAAAAGATCCTATTACTTCAGGCTGGCGAAATCCCTTCAGAAACAAAGCTCCTTGTTATTCCAGGGCCCGAAAAACCTATTCTCCAGGAAGAGCGAAAGGTTATAGAAAACTACCTCAATAAAGGAGGGTCGGTCCTACTTCTTCTAGACCCCCAATCCAAGCCTGGGATAGAGGCGTTTCTTAAAAAGTGGGGCATCGATGTTCCTGATTCTTTTGTCATTGATCCCCTCTCAAAACTTTTTGGTGGGGACTATGCTGCACCAGTCGTCAGCCAGTACATGATGCATAAAATCACCCGTGATTTTGTACTTCCAACTATTTTCCCTCTTCTAAGGACAGTAAAAGCTATTCAAGCTGATGGAAAAGAAACCACGGAATTTCTGCAGACAGGAGCAAACAGTTGGGGCGAAACCAATTTAACAGCTCTGAAGGGAGGGAAATCTCAGTTTGACGAGAAAACAGACATCAAAGGCCCTGTCCCCGTGGCAGTTGTTTCTTCTAGAGAAACACCTGCCAGCGAAACGGAACAAAAACCCAAGGGCGACGATGAAAAAGATTCCACAAACTCATCAAAAAGTACAAATACAGCACATCTAGTGGTCATCGGTGATTCAGATTTTGCGAGCAACAAGTATTTTAATTTTTCTGGGAATGGTGACTTGTTTCTAAACACCGCTTCCTATCTTGTAGAAGAAGAAAACCTTATCTCCATCCGTCCCAAAGAACGTAAGAGTAGTCCGCTCTCTCTAACACGTGGTCAAGGAATGTTTATTTTGATGTTAGGGATCCTAACACCATCTCTCGTTATTTTTATAGGAGTGCGAACCTGGTGGAGGAGACGCCGTTTATGAAGTTTAAAGGGACGGTTGTGTTGACGTTAATTTTTATAGGAATCGTTCTTTACTACTTCCTGATAGATATCCCCACTGAAGAGCGCAATAAAGAAGAAAAGATTCGTTTGGGAAAAGTTTTACCGTTTGATTCGAGCAACATAAAGGCTTTCTCCATTGTTAAAAATAAAATAACCATCAAATTAAAACGCCTAAGCACAGGCGAATGGCAAATGACTGAACCAGTTGAGGCAAAAGGCGACTCCGGTGCTATCTCAACTTTCCTTTCGTTTCTCAGTAACTTGAACTTCTCTCGCGTTGTTGAAGAATCCCCAAAAAACTTAAGCACTTTCGGACTTCAGGCGCCTGTCATGGAAGTTACTCTTTTAACAAAAGAAGGCGAAACCAAAGGGATACGAGTGGGTGAAGACCACCCAATGGGAAACCAAGTTTATTTAGCCCGATTGAGTGAAGACCGAGTACTAACAGCAAGCATCACCAAAGACCGTTTGGACCGACAGGCCTATGATTTGCGTGATAAAACTATTCTTGGTTTTGAAGTATCCAAAGTCAAAAAACTTGAACGTACCCGGAACGGGGAAATACTCGTCTTTGAAAAGTTAGAAAACTCATGGCAGTTATCAGAAGAAGAAACAACCGCTAGAGGGAGTAAAAGTAAAATTGAAAGTTTTCTTGGTACTATTCAGACAGGACGTGTTAAAGAATTTTTAGAGGAGCACCCTGAACAGCTTTCTTCCTATGGATTGAAAAATTCGAAACTCACGGTGAAGTTAACCGAACGAGATAACAACAAAGTCCATATATTATCTATTGGGGGGGGGACTGATAACGGATTTTATGCGAAAACTATTTCTAGCAAAAACGTTTTTCTTATTGATCAATTATTATTTGATACTGTTAACAATACCCGATTAGTGGATTTTATGGATGAGTCCCTAGTGGATTTTAAGACTGAAAAATTAACTGATATTACCCTACGCATGAGGAACGAAATAGTCCAACTGACCCGTGACAAAAAAGATTCACAAAGTTGGACTATAGAGAAACCCATCAAGACTCAAGCCAACGCAGCAACGATTAACAGCCTACTATTTGATTTAAAAGGTATACGTATCGCAGAGTTTATTCAAAGATCCATTACAAATCCAAAGTCATATGGTCTCGACCAACCTGAAAAAGAAATAACCCTCACCTATAAAAATAAAAAAACCTGGACATTGGGACTAGGAAGCCAAACTTCAAATAAAGATCATTATTTTGCAAAACGTACAGGAGAAAAAACAATATTTACACTAAAAAAATCTGACACGAAAACAATTTTTCGTTCCCTGTATGATTTAAGAGATAGAACTCTCCTCAAGTTTAGTAATGATGAAATTCAAGAAATAAAAATTAACACCCCTGAACAAATTTTCATTCTAAAAAAATCCAAAAAAAAGTGGAAACTCATCCAACCTGAATCAAGTGACTCTATCCAAGGTTTCATCGGTAATGATATTCTGTGGACGTTAAATTCTCTAGAGTTTGAGTCTAACTTTTTGATAGATCCAGGAAATGTATTGACTGGCCTCAATCAACCCCTACTTTCAGTTGAGTTACTGGATAAAAAAAGTAAGGTTCTCGCCCATATACTTGTAGGAAAACCTGTGGCCAAATCGCCTGGGCTTAATTATCTGAAGGTAGGTAAAAATTCTACAGTATCCTCTGTTAAAAGTCGTATTCTTGAGGATATTCCAAGTAGCATCAATGAGTTCAAAGGTGATGACCCCTCTTAGTGGTTTTACACCCGGTATTAAAATTTCACTGAATCCTCAGTGATCCTGACCACCCTATATAAGCTAGTTTAGACCTACCCCCCCCTCAATATATTGTATCGCTCTTAATTTTTGCCTTAAAAACCCAAATTATAATCCATCTTAAATATATAAAAATAAAGGGTTTACCTAAAATTATCCTTGTTTTTAATTTTTATTTCTTGACTGATACTATATATAGTGGTAGGTTCCACCCAGTACACAATATAAGGGAAGTTAGTCTGAGGGAAAGTTTGCGTTGCCCAGCTTCCAAAAATAGTAGAACAACACCAAATATGATGAGTTTTGAAAGTAGCCAGTGCAATGAGCTTGACAACTTAGGAACTCACCCCGGGCGGGTTGCTAGGAAAGATGCTTCTGTGGAAGGTACGGTGCATCCCATGATTTTGGTTTTGGCTGACATCATGGCCGTTGGGAGGCACTCGAATTATAGCCCCTTCTTAAACCCCCAATTGCATGAGCGCCGGCCGAGTCCTCAAAGATTTTATCGGCAGAAGAAGTCCTTCCAAGCGGCGTACCATGGAAGCGCTTTTGCCCGTTACATGCAGTCCCAAAAGGGCACATATAACGGAATAGTGACCCGCCATCCTTTCTGTGCTCGAAGAAAGACCGCCTCCTGCGGAACCTCTGTTTAAAGTCCTTAGGCTCCCGTCAAGGGCAGGGAAAAATGGTTCGTTTTTTTAGTCACTTTGAATCAGAGGTTTCCACTCGGGGCGAGCTTTTTGAATGCCCCTAGCGAGCTCCCACCTTAATATTTTTGCGTGGCTAGTTTTCTTCGATTATAGTTACCGAACGAATGTAAATTCTCCCGTAGGGATTACTCTTGAATGGATGCATCTTTTCAACAAACATGTAAAGTAACTGGCCCATTTGTGCCTTCTTATTCTTATCCTGGAGACGCTGGGGCCGACCTAAAGGCATCCGAAAGATCCAAGGTACCTGCTCGGGGCAATTGCCTAGTCCCTACTGGACTCTGCATAGCTTTGCCAGACGGACATGTTGGCCTTATTTGGCCTAGAAGTGGCCTTGCCATTAATCATTCCATTGATTGCGGTGCTGGGGTTATTGATGCGCAGTACCGCGGTGAAATAAAAGTTCTCCTGTTTAACCATTCTGACGAAGATTTCCTGATCGAACCAGGGGACCGCATCGCCCAACTTTTGATTCAAAAGGTCGAAAGTGTCCTTTTTCTTCCTGTACGCAATCTCGATAATACGGAAAGAAACGATGGTGGGTTTGGCTCAACAGGAACGTAGAAAAAGAACGTTTATGAAAATCATCGTCAACCGCTCTGAAGTTGAACTGATTCAAGACGACATTACAGAAAGTGAAGCAGAAGCAATTGTTAATGCTGCAAATTCCCTTTTAGTAATGGGTGCAGGTGTAGCAGGTGCTATAAGCGCAAAAGGCGGGCCCAGTATTCAGAGCGAATGTAATGAAATAGATGGATGTTCAGTCGGGAGTGCCGTTGTCACAGGTGGAGGGAGACTGAAAGCAAAATATGTAATCCATGCGGTAGGACCGCAATGGGGTGAAGGAGAAGAAAACACTAAACTAAAAAATGCTACTATTAGCAGTCTCAGGTGTGCGGAAGAATTACAACTTATTTCTATCGCTTTCCCAGCAATTAGCACAGGAATCTTTGGCTTTCCCATGGACCGCGCGGCAAATATCATGCTAAGAACTATTTGTGGCTACCTGAAGGGCACAACCCGTATCAGACGCGTCATTTTAGCACTGTTTGACGATAATGGATTCAATACTTTTAAAAAATTTTTAATATCCATGGATCCATAGTCAATCGATTCTCTTTGACAAAACTTCTTATATAGTGTCTATTGGAGAAAATATCGGCCTATGACATGTCGATATTCAACGGGATGGCGTGTGGAAAAGTTCTATGAACAAATTTGGAAATTGGCTTGAAGAATACTTTGGCATTCCCGCCGATAAAGATAATAACGCTTCTGAAAAGACAGTTTCGTCAGCTCCCAAGAAGTCAACTGGTTTTTACGTTCTTCGTGTGCAACCCACCCCTAATCCAAACGCGTTTCAATTTGTAATCAACGCACCAATCATTTCTTCGGGTGCAAAAACATTCGAAAATGCCGATGATGCTGAAGGGGATTCCTTTGCGAGGGCACTGTTCCAGATATATGGCGTGGAAAGTGTCTATCTCAAAGAAAGTTTTGTTACCGTTACCAAATCGGAAACAATTGGCTGGCATACAATTTTTGAGAAAATTGGTGAGACTATTGAAAATAAAATCCGTTATTATGAAATTCCTGATGAAAAAAAAGTAACTAAAGAAGAATCCGAGCCTATCCTCGATAAGTTTCACAAAGAAGATTTTCCAAATTGTAGTGAGAAAGAAAAAACTCTCATTGTTGAAGCTGTGCTTGACCAAGCTATTCGGCCTGCTTTGACTAACGATGGAGGCGGAGTTGATCTTTTGGGCATTGAAGGGAATGTAATAAAAATTAATTATCGAGGGGCTTGCGGCACATGCCCCAGCTCTACCACCGGCACGCTAAGCTATATTGAAACCTTCCTAAAAGACACCCTTCATCAAGACCTCACTGTCCAAGCACAATAATTAGACTCGTCTTTTGATGTTTAGATTTTAATAAATCACAAGCATAAAATAAAAAAACATCCTCTCCTGTTTTTGCCTGCCAAAAATTAACTTTTTGGGATGGCAATCTCATAGAAATTCAGAATCTTTAAATCCTTTCAACTCATTTTTAAAGTTACTCGCTTTTCAGCTTTTTGGTTCGATAGGCAAGGACAAAATCAAGAGCCGATTCTGGGTCAAGACAAACGGCGAATAAATCTAGCGTCGATGCTTTGGTAAATTTGAGTTCAACCATTTTCTTAAGGTTGGAAACAAAACCATCATAAAATTTATTTGTGTTGATGAATGCCAAGGGTTTATCAGTCAGACAAAGCTGTTTCATAGAAACAATCTCCATTGCTTCTTCCAGCGTTCCGACTCCCCCTGGAAGCACAATAAAGGCGTCTGAACGTTCATCCATGATAGCTTTGCGGTTGCGCATGTCTTTGGTAACGATTAATTCATCTGCATCTTTGTATTCGATGGTCTTGTCTTTTTTGCGGAAGAATTCAGGAATAACACCAACAACCCTACCTCCCTCATCATGGACCCCGCGCGCAACTTTTCCCATCAAACCAATACTCGCACCGCCATAAACAAGTTCAAGTCCCAGCCGACCTATCCGATGTCCAAGGTCTGTTGCCGTTTGATGATAAACTCTCTCAACGGTGTTGCTGGATGAACAAAATACACAAATTGATTTCATTAAAGTCCTTTCATTACAGAGCAAATTAATATCCTCTTTTCTACTCATAAAACTCAAGTTAAAAGCTAATTAACTCGATAAATCAATAGAATATCAAACCTTTGGCCATTGAGTCCGAAAGGAGTTTGCCATGACGGCAATGGTTTATTACATAAAGAATAAACTCCAGTCAGGTTGGCGTTTTGATCATCACATTTTGAAAAACCCTGTTATCCTTTATCTCCTCGCTTGTATTTTTTCTGTTTATTTTTTAGTTTTTGGCTGGCAAAAAACAAACCGAATAGATTAATTCGCCATTAATCTTCTTTTTAAGTTTCCCTCACGTTAAAACTCATTCTATTACCCTTTAATAATGCAATCAATTATTGTAGGCCTGAATATATCTTAAGGTCTGTCCCAATCTTTAATAAATACTGACACAAAAAGGGTTTCATTAGACCAATATCTTATAAGTAGCCATTGCAAGAAAAATAAATTCAAATTATACTGGGCTGCTAAGCGTTCTTGATCAAAAGATAAGAGAATATTATGCATAAAAATCTTACTCTTCTATTTTTATCGATATTCATTTTTTTTCAAGCAAACTGCTCTTTACACTCTGGTTCAATTTATGATCGAGGCGAAATGGGCCAGCCTCAAAGTTTCAGTAAGGGCGTGGTTGTTTCTGTGAGGGATGTGGTAATAAAGGGAACTCAATCAGGCGTCGGCACCGTTTCAGGTGCAGTTGCTGGAGGGCTTGCAGGTTCGAAGATAAGCGAAGACCCTGCCACTAAAGCTATCGGGGCAATTGGTGGGGCCGTTGTTGGAGGATTAGTTGGAACCAAAGCCGAGGAACTAATGATGCGCGGTAACGCTTCCGAATTTGTGATTCAACCAGACGTTGGCGAACCCTTTACTTCTGTTCAACCCAATGAAGAGGGGTTAAAAACGGGCGACCGGATAATAATTATTAATTCTGATAAAATAAGAATAGTTCGAGATCAGTCTGCAAATAAATAAATATAGGCTGCCTAGTTAATGAAAAATATTCCCACCGAAAAGGTCCTCGGCATCTCCATGTTGTTCAAGGGGAGCATCTAAGATTTCTATAATTTCGACCACGCTAAATGCTTTACGGGTTGAGAAATTTCTTAGGTCAAAATAGCGATGCCCTCTATAGGTTGGATAAAAATCTTCAATTAAAATCCGCTTACAAATAGCTCCTTTTAATTCAGCATCAGATCGCAAACTTTCCATTGAAAAGGAATCTATGCAATCCAAAATCACAGAGGATTTATTTTTTGTGATAACCAGCAAGTAACGCTCATCGCCCAGCATATTCTTCTCCTTCAAGAACTATTAGTTTAATCCTTTTCATCTGGCGAGAAGAGTTTTTTATATTCGCTGATAGCGTAACGGTCAGTCATGCCAGAAATATAATCGCAAACGCGTCGTTCCATTGTGTCATCATTTTCTTCTTTTTGTACCGACACAGGCAACAACGCAGAATCTGCCATGTATGCATTGTACAATTCTGAGAGGTATATTTCTGATTTAAATTCCATACGTTTCACCTTACGGTGATTATACAGATTTCGGTGGAGAAATTTTTTCAACTCCCCATTTTTTTTGGCCATTTGAGAACTAAACCCTGCCATACGTTTCTTTGCATAGCGAATGTCATCGACACTTTGAATTTTATTTGCTTTTATGTTTTTCAATGTCGTCTGGCGAAAATCAGTAATGAGATCGTTAATAATCTGGCGAACAATTTGATATTTTTTAAGCTTAAAATCCAATTTTTTATACTTCTGGTCTAGTTTCTTTTCGTGTTCACGCCACAGCGCTAGGTTTCGAACCTGTTCCAGGTTGAGAAGACCTGAAGTGATACCATCATCTAAGTCATGTGCGTTGTAGGCTATTCCATCGGCACAATCTGCCACCTGCGCCTCCAATGATGGAGAGTAGTATCCTTTCATCTTCATGATGGGGTTTTCAGGGTCGACGGAATGCTTGCTGATTCCCTCCTGAAGCTCCCAGGTTAAGTTAAGCCCGTTAAATTCGGGGTACCTTCTTTCTAATAGTTTGACCACTCTCAGCCCTTGCTTATTGTGTTCAAACCCCCCATGATCCTTGAGCAATCTATTAAGTATTTTTTGGCCAGTATGCCCAAAAGGCGGGTGCCCCAAGTCGTGGGACAATGCGATAGACTCTGCCAAGTCCTCGTTAAGTCGCATAGATTTGCAAATAGACCTAGCAATCTGTGCTACTTCCATCGAATGAGTTAGTCGAGTGCGGTAGTAATCACCCTCATGGTAAACAAATACCTGTGTCTTGTATTCAAGCCTACGAAATGCAGAGGAGTGGATGACCCGATCTCGGTCCCTCTGAAACCTGGTTCGATAAGGATGTTCTTTTTCTTTATACTGACGGCCTTTGCCGCTACCACTCCTAACAGCGTACGACGCTAGATTTTTATCCTCTAATTTCTCTATATCGTTTCGCTTAATCAGCTTTTCATACTCCATCTAATAGCCTCTAACTAGTATAAGTTTAACGAAATAGTTTTAACCTTGCCTCCGCTCCAACATCACAAAAATGATTTTATAATTTTTATTGACGGTTCTCAGATTCTAACAAATTTATCTTTCTTTTTGTTGACGCAGGTGAAAGCTTAACGGTTTATAATAGGATAAAACTATTGGAAGTTTCTCAAGAAGTGAAATCCTGAATCAATTGATCCCAGTCAGTATTATCGATTTCCTGCTGAGTAATCGGTCCAAACTTATCAAATTTTTCACGATCCAGTTTACCGAGGTATAATCTTTTGAGATCGGGTGCGTTTTCATTGTTTTCTGCACTCCCTTGCTCTATCGTTAAATTTTTTCTAGAGAGTAAAGTCACATCAGAAATACTCTGCTCCTCAGGTTCATCATTCAACACGCTCAGGGATTTATTTATTCCTGAAAATTGACTGCCAGTAGACGTATCCAAATCATTCACATCCTTATTGACGGACTGAAAATATTCGATATTTAAACCGTAATGGTGAAAACGATAGGCGCTTACCCGGCTAGCCTTAAGGAAATCCTGGACAGCAAACTGAAATCGACTTTCCTTTAGATAAAGTCGGCCTCGGTTGATAAGGGCTAAAAAGTGGTTTGGCTTCAGACTCAAAACCATATTCAGGTTAAGCAGGGCAACGGCCGTTTTCTCCTTATCAAGGGAATTTAATCCTTGACGCAAATATATGCGAACATTCGTGCCTTGATTCTCCCAAAATTGAAATATCGGCTCAAGTAAAGAAAAAATAAACTTACCTAACTGGACCTGCAAGTAATTTATAACGCGGCTCATTTTTATACACCCCCTTTTATGAACAGAGGGTCTCTCCAATATAAGGAAACTATAGATTAAATTCCCCAAAGCAATTTTGTTTTTGAATGGCTTGATACTAGATAAAAAGCAGTATTTCGTCAAACCTAATCAGACTTTTCATTCGTTAATGATGTGGTTAAGTTATCATCGGTCACTGAATAGATATCATTAACTATTTAATTCTATTGATATTGTATCGTTCGGGAATAAGTTTGACTGTTTTGGAAGGTATTTCCAAGCATGTAAATTAAAAAACCTTACCCCCAGGCGCTTGAATCTTCGATTTTAAGAAGTTCTAATGAGGGAAACCCCTGTTAGAATTATTTAAAATTAGTTTATCATTTTCGTTATGGTTCTACAGCCCCTCCCTACTCTTGGGGCAGAGTGGAAAACCTGAATTAACAACCAGGAATGTCCTTCTTAAGACCATTAACTGTAAAGAATGGAGTTTATTTCCAATTTAAGTCTCTCAAATGAACATGAAGAAACCACAGAACAAACCTTAACAAAACCCTATTTATTGTTTTATCAATAAAAACAATTGCTTAATGAAATATTTTCCTGAAAATCAATTTTCTACTCCAATACAACCAAAAAGATTGGATTTTAAAACCATTTTACATTATAAGTGTACTCTTGTTTATAACGACTGCACCCTCCCCCATGGAAACCGAAAACGGTCCTGTTAGGTTTTCACCAGGCTTCGGGTGGGTAAACAACCCGCATATCACCTTATATAACAAGTGGTTATAGATTTAAAAGCCGGGGTTTTTGTAGTGTATCTGGCCTCATTTCTAAAGGTAAGTGTTGTGAGTGGGGAAGGGATAGGGTCTGCCGATGTGTCGCAGGGAAATTTGGTGAAAGACTGGCAAAAACTTTGGTAAGTAAAATTTAATCTTAACCTCAAGGATTTAAGAGGAAAATAAGGACACGAGAAGAATGAAGAAAAAGTATTTATTGGCGCCAGGGCCCACACCTGTGCCTGAACACGTTGCCTTAGAAATGGCGCAACCGATGGTACACCACCGCACTCCTCAATTTAGCAAAATATTCGCCGAAGCGGCCGAAGGGGCAAAATATCTGTTTCAAACAAAGCAGGATGTAATGATCCTTGCCTCGACTGGCACTGGGGGTATGGAAGGTTGTGTGACCAACTTATTTTCCCCAGAGGATAAAGTTCTCGTTATAAACGGTGGTAAATTTGGTGAACGCTGGGGCAAAATCTCAGAGTCTTATGGACTCACAGTGGTCTGGCACAACGTAGAGTGGGGACAGGCAGCAGACACGAAAGTTATTAAAAGCATACTGGACAAGGAAAAAGAGATTAAAGCGATTATGGTTCAAGCCTCGGAAACTTCAACGACAGTGGCTCATCCCATAGAGGAATTATCAGAACTCACACGTGACCGTGATGATATTTTACTTCTGGTGGATGGAATTACAGGAGTGGGAGTGTTTGACCTTCCCATGGACAAATGGGGTATTGACGCAATGATCACAGGCTCACAGAAAGCTCTTGGACTACCCCCAGGGCTCGCGCTGGTAGGTCTTAGTGAAAAAGCGTGGCAGTTCAATAAAAGTGCTTCCTGCTCACGCTTCTATTTTGATTTCAAAAAAGAACGTAAAAACCTGGCCAATGACACTTCTGCTTATACACCTGCGGTATCACTTGTGATAGGCCTTCGCCGTATTCTTTTAGATATTAGAGAAGAAGGGTTACAAACTATATACTGTCGCCATAGCAGACTAGCGAGAGCAACAAGGGCAGCGGCCAAAGCACTAGAACTGCAATTAGTCGCACCAGATGCACCTGCTGATAGCTCTACGGGAATATTTCTTCCTGAAAAAATTGATGGTGAAAAACTGTTTAAGTTTATTCGAGATGATATGGGCGTAACTCTCGCAGGCGGACAGGATCAATGGAAAGGTAAAATCGTACGTATTGCTCACCTCGGTTATATAGGTAGCTTCGATATTATTATCGCCATCTCTGCATTGGAAATGGCACTTAAGAAAATGGGGCATAATGTTACCCTAGGGAAAGGTGTAGCGGCCGCCCAAGAAGTTTTACTGGAGGGTTATTGAAATTAACTTTAGTTACCTCGTAGTGGAAGCTATTTTTCCTGACTGATAATATGAGTTGGATGCCTTTTAAAGAACACAACGTGATGGGAGCCCTAGAATGAAAGTTCTTATAGCCGATAATCTCTCGAGTATGGGAGTGGACATCCTCAAGAAAGAATCTGGAATTGAGGTCGACGTCAACGTCGGCTTGTCCAATGAGGATCTGATAAAAATAATACCTTCCTATGAAGGGCTGATCGTGCGCAGTGCAACCAAGGTTACCCAAGATGTGATCAAAGCAGCCAAAAACCTAAAAATCATCGGACGTGCTGGAATCGGTGTAGACAATATTGATGTGGCTGCCGCGGGGAAAAAGGGAATCATCGTAATGAATACACCGGAGGGTAATATAATCACTACTGCAGAGCATACGATGGCGCTCATGTTGTCCATGTCACGAAATATCCCCCAGGCCCGCTCAATGCTCAAAGACCAGAAAACATGGGCTCCAAAAAAGTTTATAGGCAAAGAACTTCATGGTAAAACTTTAGGAATTGTTGGTCTGGGGCGCATTGGAACTATCGTAGCTGACCGTGCGAAGGGGTTTCAAATGAAAGTTTTGGTACATGATCCTTTTATCTCTCAGGAATACGCTAAAAATATCGGTGTAGAAATGGTCAAACTACCTGATCTTTTAAAACGCTCAGATTATATGTCCTTGCACACACCCTCGTTGGACGGGAAGCCTTTGCTGAGCACAAAAGAGTTTAACATGGTCAAACCCGGAATCCGAATTGTCAATTGTGCCCGTGGTAACCTCGTTGACGATGAGGCCCTTATTAAGGCAATCAAGTCAAAGAAAGTTGCACAAGCTGCTCTTGACGTATACGCAAAGGAACCACTATCTCCTGACAGCCCATTATTGGAACTCGATGAGATCATCTGCACCCCCCACCTTGGTGCCTCAACGGAAGAAGCCCAAGAAAAAGTAGCAATCGCTGTGGCCGATCAGATTATTGACTTTCTTAAGAACGGAAATATCTCCAACGCAGTTAACATGCCATCTATTGATTCTGAAACCTTGCAAAAAATTCAACCCTACCTGAAACTAGGAGAAGAGTTGGGCATATTCATTTCGCAACTTTTGAATGGCCCCTTGACTAGCATAGAAGTTGAATACAATGGAGAAGTAGCCGAACAAAGGATGGATCCGATCACAATATCTATTTTAAAAGGGCTTCTTACCCGAACCATTGATGATATCAATAGGGTGAACGCGCCCTTCATTGCAAAAGATAGGGGCATTAAAATTAAAGAATCAAAAAGCACTGAGGTTCATGAGTACACGAGCACTATACAGGTTATTGCAAAATCGAAAGAAGGGAAACGCAGTGTAATGGGCTCTGTCTTCGGAAAAGGGGATTCCAGGATTGTTAAATTTGACGAATTTCATTTTGAAGCAGTTCTTTCAAAGAATATGCTGGTGCTAAACAACACGGATGTACCAGGCGTAATAGGGGAAATGGGGAATGTTCTTGGAGCCAATAACATCAATATCGCTGGATTTCACCTGGGGCGAGTCAAGGAAGGAGGAAAAGCCGTGGCTGTTATTAATATCGACACACCTCCAACGAGCAAAACTATTGAAACACTTCTTAAAATTTCAGGCATCTTGAACGTCAACACAATAACCTTATAAAAGAAACTTATCGATTGATACTACCAATTTAAGTTCTCAAATCTTTTTAAGTATAGCTCCTATTTTATAACAGTTTTCTTTTATTCCTCTTGATTTTCTTTCATAGAGCTTTCTTGAGTATCTGCTCCCTCTCCTTCACTCTCCACCACTTCTTGTCCGTATACCTTAGCAATAATTTTATTCGTTTCGTCAAGCCCTAGAATATTGTATACCGCATTGGCTGATTTAAAATGGGCACTTGTAAAAAGACTAAGAACTTTCTTACTTGAATAACCGAGCATCATAAATTCATGGGCATAGTTTTCGGCAACCTTACGCAGGGTATCTTCATCAGCATCTTCATCACCAGTAGGTGGACCAGCGTCGGGATCAACATCTTCCTGAACCTCATATACGTAAATGATATGATAGCCAAATTCCGTCTTTATCGGACCTACGATTTCTCCTTCATCTGCGGTAAAAGCGGCCACTTCGAAAGGACGCACCATAGCACCCTTACCAAACCAGCCAAGGTCACCACCTCTTTTCTTAGAAGGGCATTCGCTGAATTCTTCTGCTAGCTTGGAAAATTCCTCTCCATCATCAATCTTTTTCTTTATTTCTTCGGCTAATTCCTTACCACCAACCAGAATATGTCGAGCCTGCACCTTTTTAACTTTTCTTTCTTTTTTAGCCACTTTAAATGTCCTTATATGACAATATGAGTCTACATTAATTAATCGGATTTATAAAAACGTTTACTTTTAAAACCCGGTTAGTTCAACTTATTAGCACAACACTTTTTATATTTTTTTCCAGAACCACAAGGGCAAGCATCATTTGATTTAACATGGGCTTCGAAGATCGGTTTTTGAGAACCCACTTTCAACAGATCCTCTCCCACTGACTTGGTTTGTTTATACCTTTTCTTAAAAATATCGTAAAGATTAGGAAAAGTCTGGTTTAACGCTAAAAGCATATCACTCGTTTTTGCATCCAGCTTGCTATCAGCCTCAGCCCGTTTGTCCTCATTAAAGTGATACGTATATGTAAAAAGAGGTTTCAGGTTTTTATCGTCCAACTCAAAAGGATAAAAAACCAACTTTATATCACGATTATTAATCCGCGGATCAAGCTCATAACTGTCTTCAGCAAAAAACCTATCTTCTTCATAAGAAAAGTTAAGACTCTCTTCGCTATTTCTAGGGAAACACTCCATGTAATTCACATACCTGCCTGGCTCGAGAATAAGATAGGATTTCGGGTCCTTCTCTCCAAAAGCCTTTGCCTCCATGTACCTTTGCTTGAGCAAAACGAGTAACTCTTTTGGGAGGTTTTTAACGAACCCTTTGATAATTTCTGACTGCACTTTGGTATATTTTTTTTGATTGGGCAGTTGCCCTTGGGTTTTGTCAAAGTTGAGTATAAACGTGAGACGATTGTCCGGATTATCTTGCTGGAAAAAAGATATTGTAACGTGTTGACAATCGCAAAAAGGATTTGTGCAGTAAAAATCCTCTAGAATATAGGTGTGTTCATAGTCCTCTTCCTCAAACCTATAAGGAATGATCGATTTTAGACTTTCTTGCTTATTAATGGCTCGATAAGACTCGATGTCGCATCTCCTTAGAAATCAACTAGTATTTTTTTAGCAGTTTCTTTATTCAATAGCGCGAACTGCCCTAACAGTATCTTTAGTGATGTCTTCTTTATGGTTCAAGTTGCCGTGACCATATCTGAAATAAAAGATGCAAGCTGTCCCGTGTGGACGCTCGTCAGAAGTCCATGTAGTAAAACCCCCTCCCGGGGAAAAGGCGGGATTGATGCAGATCTCAAACCGATCCATGTCTCTTATATGGTAATCTTCATCGTACAACTCTTCAGCTTCTTCCAAGGTAGGCATCCGCCAATTCATATATCCAGCAAATTTATTTAAATTTAAGGATTTTATATAATCTTCCGCCATAAACCAGTTAGTCCATTTGCTTGTATCTTGATACGCGTCTGTCTGTTTCCACATCAGCTGAGTTTCATTATCTGTAACTGTCCCATCTCCATTGTCAATAAAACGTTTTTCATCTGTCAACACTGTTCCCCCTCCAGCTTAATTCTGCAACCTATTTGATTCTAAATTTAGTCCCTAAAAGAACTATCACAATAGATTATCTTCTTTAAGAATATCTCTGACTAAACGACTTGCGCCACGAGATGTCCTGTATGCATCGTCGAAAGTAGTACCCCCTCTACGATAACCGAAACGAATAGCCTGAACTTTATTCCTGACTTCACTTGTCCAGCATAAAAACCCAAACCCTGGATTAAAAATTTCATGAATGGAAACCTCCTGACCCCAGTGATCCTTATTGGAATGGTTTTTATCGTATAGGCTTCTAGCTTCTGCAGTATTTGGCATACGCCAGTTATTATATCCTGCATATCTTTGTATATTTAGCTCCTCGGCATAATCACGAACTTGAATCCAGCTCATCCATTTCCTTGTTAATTGATAAGTATCATCTTTCATCCATACTAAACACTTCGATGGCTCGATGACGATACCATTATCACCTTCCACAAATCTACTTTTGCTTATTACTGTCTTAATATCTATATTTTCTTTTTCGGGACACATTTTGTTTCGCTAATAGTTTGAAATATTGATTTCCAATGACGAAATTTGGCTTAAATAGGTTATTTTTTAATAACTCGAACAGCTCGAACGCCATGGCTACGTAATCCCATCTGGTGCCACTTATAGTCCCCATTATAAAATTGAAAACGTATGGCAAGGGCCTTATCCGTTTTATTCAGTGTTTTAGTCCAGCAAGTCTGCCCTGAGCCTGGAGGGAACTCTGGAGCCAACAATACTGTATCTCCATATTTGTCTGTGATAGGGTTACCCAGATCAAATATAGTTTCCACTTCTTTTCGAGTTGGCATTCTCCAATCGACGTAACCCGCAAACTGACTACGATTTAAACCCTGAACATATGATTTTGCCTCTTCCCAACTGACCCATTTATCAAGTTCAAGATACGAGTCATCTTCTTTCCACATAAGCTGTGTTTCGTAATCGGTCACCGTTCCGTTTTTGTTATTGACAAATCGGGGTTTTCCATCATCGTCGGCCGATTTAGATTTTGTTTGACGAACCAGCCGAACTGCGCTGGGAAACCCCTCGTTTTCCTTAGCCAGCCAATACTCATAAGCAGAACGCAGATCATATCCCATAGCAGCCTTGGCACCACGGGTTTCGCTAGTCCAAGTAGAAAATCCACAACCGGAAGGGAAAATTGTATTGAGATGAATTTCTCCACCTTCAACATCCGTATTAGATGCTTCGCCATCAAACAAAAACTTAGCTTCAGATGCGGTGGGCACCCTCCAATTTGAATAACCCGCAAATTTTTTCTCATTCATTTCTTTGGCATAGTTCTGGCTCTCATGCCAACTGACCAAACGGCCCAGTTCAATCCAAGTATCATTTTTAAACCACATGATTTTATTCGTCAAATCAGAAACCGTACCATCTCCGTTATCAACGAAATTTATCTTCTTAATTGTTTTCTCGGTCATTTTAATAGCTTAATTAAGGTCGCACTATCTTCTCTTAGGACGAGTGGCAACTCTTTGAACTAGCTCTTTACGACAAGACCTCACCGAACCAAAGCTATACTCGTCAACATAAACTTCTTTACCTTCTGAGTAGTCAAAGCGGGGCCTGCGTGTGGAAGTATCACCCCCCAACCACTCAACTTTAAAGGCACCCTCAGGGAAAATCGGATCAATGTGCAGCGCAATTTCCCCCTTTCCCATATTATTATTGGTCTCATCGTACAATGTTTTAGCTTCCTCAAATAACGGCATCCGCCAATCATCGAATCCGCCAATTTTACGAAGATTTTTTTTATCGTTGTATTCGTTTGACTCATGCCAGTTGAAAAACTTTCCCTTATCCTGCCACGAATCTTTTTTCAGCCAGAAAATCTTGGTTGCGGTATCGTAAATGACATGCGGACCTTTTTCGATAAAACGCTTTGGCCCCTCATCTACTTTAGCCGGAACATCACTTTTTACTTGTTGGATTTCTTCACCCATAATATTCCTCTTTACTTGACATCATTATTAGCCAGTATATCCAATCTCAACATTCCCCTCATCAACCTCTACAATCACTGGGACAATGTACTTCCCATCAGTATACTCAAGCAATTTTTCCAATCCATGTGCATTCGTATCTACATTAACGTATACAAATGCACGGTTCATCTTTTTGAAATCGTCACGCGCCTTGCGGGTATGTGGGCAGTCCTCCTTCCCAAAAATCATATAATGAGACATCTTCTTATTCAAAGCCTCTAATCGTAAGCTATTAGATCACATACCCCTGCTCATCGCTGGAACTTCCGGGTGTCTTTTCGCCACTCCGGTTCATGGTCCTCGTGCTCTCCGGCATCCCGAACAAGCCGAACGTGAGAGTACTCATTATCCTTATGTTCCCACATTTCATTACCTGTCACATAACTGAATTTCTCAGCATACTGATGGTAGTCAGGTTTTTCTAAATACGTCCAAGTGTTATGGCCTCCACCTTCCGTAAAAATATCATCAATGTGAATTTCGGCGCCGTCCTTGTCTACGTTGCTCTTGGCGAACGAGAACATCGATTTTGCTTCTTCAGTGCTACATAAACGCCAGTCATCAAAACCAGCAAATTGTCTTTCATTCAAAGACTCGCAGTAGTCTTGTGCTTCAAACCAGTTAATTCCATATTTAAACTCTGCATAAGAATCCACCTGTGCCCACATTAACTTGTTCCGCGTATCACTAATGGTACCGTCGCCATTATCAACAAATGAGGGGATCTCCTCTTCCGCTAGCTCTTCTTCGTCTTCTTCATCCTCCCACTCCTCCTCACCAAGCCACTCGGTATGAAGCTCTTCCTCATCGTGAGCAGGGAGATCCTCAGAACCCTCTTCGGGTTCTTGCTCTTCTTTCAATTCTTCATCAGACATAATCCATACTCCTGACCTTATATCTTCGTTACCAGCATTTCACACTAAGTAAATATCGACAACGTTAAACATTTTTTTATAGATCCCTTACCAACCTGGCAGAGGTTCCTGTGGTAGAAACCGTCTTGTCGACACAAATTTCTTTACTGGTCGGGTAATAGCATTTCCAAGCATAGGAATCATATCGCGTCTCAGAGGACCAATAACTGCTTTCACCTCCCGCCTGATAATTAGATACCTTTCGTTCTTTCCTTTGAGCCAACTTTAAAAATATCTCTTGATACGCTTTTCTTTTTTTAAAAAGAGACCGCACCTCACTTTTTGTTGGGAGTCTCCAATCATTATACCCCAGGTAATTCTGCTGATTACAGGCTTTCACGTAGGCATCTGCTTCATCCCAGTTTAGCCACTTTCCAAGTTCCTGCCTGGAATCGCGAATAGACCATTGCAAATCATTGTCAAGATCAGAAACAGTCCCATCATTGTTATCTTCCATATGAACATTCAGGGGTTTGTTAAAACCCATTCAACTTCTAAAATTTGGGCTAAGGAAAAACGACCCTTCGCATCGATACCACACACAAAATTCTGGGATTAATTTTTAAAAAACACGACTTGAAGGAAGAGCGCCCTCAGCTAACAAAAACCAAACAACAACCTCAACTCGATTGAATTTTCAGGAATTAATGAATATTAAGCTACCACCCCAAAGGTTAGTTTTCAAGCCAAAAGCCCACGATTCTCTACTTTTTCTGAAGTGGATTTTTGCTTGAACTAACGCCAGCCGCCTCCTTGTGTGATCATGTCTTTCACCTGCGGAACAGCGGTGATTTGAAGGCGACTATTATCAAACTCACCGCGGACAAAACGCACACTTGTATTTAGCGTATCATCAACCTCCTTATGCCCTCCACTTCCACTGTTAAAGGAATAAGCATAGGCGGTGATACTTCCTCGAGTATGAGAAGTCCATGTATCGTAACCGCAGCCTGGGGCAAAAGTGGGATCAATATAAATTTCCATGTCATACTTATCTCTAATAGATTTAGATTTGTCTGAGTGGAACAAGCTGTGCGCTTCACGCTTGTTAGGAAATCGCCAGTCGTTATAGCCTGAAAATGACTTCGCATTCATTTGATCTAGTAGTTTTTTGGCATGGCGATAGACCAGAAACTTTTTCAGCATCAAATAAGAGTCCTCCTGGGTCCACATAAGCTTAGTCCAAGTATCTGTAACCGTACCATCCCCGTTATTGACAAATCGTTGTTCAGTCATCTTTAAAGCTCCAAGTAAGAATACAGCGGTAAGATTATTCTAAAATAGTGCATTAAAAATTCCAAAAAAAAAAGCCGAGGGGCCAAAGCCCCCCGGCCTACAAAAACCTAAACGTGACTAGCGATTTCTTTCACCTACAGCACCACCATCACCAGTTCCTTGACCACCGAAGATACCACGCTCGGTGCCTACTGGCTGACCAAGGCCAGGCTCAATGTAAGTACCTGGTGTAACATGATCCATGGTGTAGTTTGGCTGATAGCTCTTGCCAGAGCCAGGATCAACTTTCCAGTCATGGAAGAAATCCGTGGCTCGACGCTGACAATTAACGGTCACAAGCCCCGGACCCTTATTTTTAAAGACTGTTCTCATGGCAACTGCATTGGCCTGATATCCACCTGGAGCCAATGTACGAGTAACATCTTTACCCCATCCGTAACCAATCGGGCCAACGTTGAATGTCAACTTCGTATCTTTCTGCTCACTTTGATTGTAAGCAATCCAAGAAGCTTTTTCGCAAGTACTTGTATCACCTGGTTTCAAGGTGCTAGTGGCGGCACTTGAATTAGATGCCATAAACATAAACGCTACTGCAACTACTAGAGCTGTCACTGACTTTCTCATCATGCTCCCCCTTTCAAAAAAAGCAAGATAACTAATACCTATACACTATTTCCTCAACCCATCTACTTATAATACTTCAGACCCTTTCCACCCTAGGCTAAAGAGGTCTCTCAAAAACCCGCTCCTAATCCTCCATAACCAATGTTTCGGGCAAGAAAGGAGACAATATTGACTCGCCCACCTATTAAGATTTGATTAAAAGTAACAAAACCTCATGAATAAGTCAAGCCTTAAAACATAAACTCGCTTCGACATAAAAAGTCATTAGATATAATAGTTTAAAAGGATCTTGCACTCCTTGATTACTAAAAAAAAGCTGGCTTTTTTGCCTGTTGTACAACCCTCGGGTGCAAGGTCCATAACAGTCAGAGTTTCAACTACATAAAGGGTTAATAATAAATCTCTATTAAATCAATTGGCCTGATTTAACATTGCAAGGCAAGTTTTGTCTCAATCACAGGAAAGTTAAACACAAAACGGTGGGATGCCCTCTTCAACCCACTCTCCAGCTTTGTTATTTTCAAGGTTCTTCTTATTTTTCAATGCGCCAGAAGCCAAAAGTTTTTGCGATTCAGCAAACTTTTGCAAAATAATCTCAGTCGAATCTATCAACAAGTTGCCATATTTGGGTTTGCATTTTAAGTTTCCCACATCACAACAAGGCGTCATTTCTCCCGTCTGCAGTATCGTCATAATTTCAATCACTCCTCGAACAGCCGTACATTCGAGAGTGTAAATATCCTTAGGAAAAGGCAGAGAAGTCATGTCCCGTATCCCTTCCGGACTAACATAGAATGAAGGAATTGCGTTAACCGCAAAAATGAAACCACCTGGGCATGAGACGTAATTCTCAAGGTCGCCCATTCCATCCAAAAAACTATCTTCGCGGCACTCTGGATTTTCCTCTATAACTTTTTGGAGGCGGTTATGAAACTGACCGAGTAATTTCAGCACAGGATAGAATTTTTGTTTATCCTGATTATTGAAAAAATCGATTAAAACTTCTATCTGTTTTAAAAGATCTCCCAAACTTTCATATATCAAGTTTACGATCAATCCATTTTGTAATTGGATAACTTTCTCCAGAAGTGGTTTTTGCCTAGCTTCCCATACCGTAGGGTAAAGAGTGATATCAATGCGACCCCTTAGTTTTGTTATTTCAACTAACCTTTCCCATCGTTTGGATTTTTCAGAGTTAATATCCAAATTAGTGTGAAGCCGTACGTTAGTGGACAGTGTTTTAAATATCTTGAAAATTTCCACTATGTAGGGGTTTTGTGAAGCCTCTCCGCCTGTCAGATTGATTTCTTTTTTTGCAAGATCTTTAAGCGGTCCTATCGTCCGAATCTTGTCCGCCATGACTTGGGCATCATGCGGCGTCATATGCCAGTCTTCTCTAGAATGTAAACGATCTGCTAAAGGGGGATATACATGGCAGAATCGACACTCATCGCGCACATATCGGTTACAGTTTGCTTCGACAAAGATACTAAGCATACACCAACCTCAAAGTGATTCCGGTAAAATTGGTCAACGAATAACCCCGTCAAAAAATTACTTACGCCACGCCTGGCAATCGAACTCAAATATTTGGTTCATTATATCTCACAGTTTCTCATTTAAAAATAAATTGTCCTGATTATAATGGAATAGAAAAGTATCAAAGAACTTGGTTTTAGGCATTCTAAGTAAAGTACAAAGAAATCAAATAGGTGAAAATAATAAATGGGATTAATGACAGCAAGACCATCTTCGACAAATCTCTTGAGGCAAGGTCCATATTTCCTTGATATCGAAGACCGCCCGGATTGGAAAAACCTATTTGGGAATTGCCAGCCCATGAAACTCGAAATTGGTTTTGGTATGGGAGATTTCTTGATTGAAATGGCTATTAAGGAACCCCACAACAATTTTATCGGGATAGATTTTTCTGAAAATGGAACCCTAAAGCTACTAGATCGAATTAACCATCTTCGACTAAATAATATTCGCGTTGCATATGGAGATGCCAGAAGTAAAATTCCTATTCTATTCAAAGATGAAGAATTAAACACGGTCTACATAAATTTCCCCGACCCCTGGCCCAGAAAAAGACATATAAAACGAAGGCTGGTTAAACCTAAGTTTGTAAAATTAATAGCTCGGAAGCTTTCCTCACAAGGCCACCTTTATATAGCGACTGACAGCGAAACTTATGCTCGGGAAATGCTCGAATATTTTAACGCTGAGCCATTATTTCAAAACATGAATCAAGAGACTGGTTTTCAAGAAGAGCGTAGCAACTTACCTAGAACAAAGTATGAAAAAAGTTTTATCTATGTGGATGAAAAAATCCATTATTTAGAATATTCACGACTGGCCTCCACTAGGAAAACTGGGAAATATATCAGGAAAAATCTTTCAGCAAAGACAAAAACCGATCATACCCAACAAGTCGAGGAAAAAGCTAAGGCACCACTTTTAGTTGAGAGGCTCAAGAACGATGAAGCCAGAGCAAAAGATGCGTGCGACCTGAAGAAAGTTGCTGACAAATTAGCAAAAGCAGGGGATGAAGATTGGGCAAAAAAAGTTTATGAGAAAACTGAGGTCAGGGCACAAGACACCCTAGACTACAATTGGCTTGCTTACAGTATTTCGGAAGTACTCAGAGATAAAAGTTGGGCAAGAACAGTTTTTAAAAAAGCGGAGGACAAAGCGGAAAGTAGTTTGGAGTTTAACTGGCTTGCATACAGCATTTTTGAAATACTCGGGGATAAAGATTGGGCAGAGCGATTATACGAGAAGGCCGAAAGTAAGCCAGCAAACATTCGGGAGTTATGTGATCTTGCTGATAGTATTTCCGGAACCCTTGGAGATAAGAAATGGGGAGAAAAGGTTTACAAAAAAGCTGCGGACAAGGCCGTAGAATATTCCGACTTCTACGAGTTAGCCGATATTATGTTCGAAAGGCTTGGCGATAAGCAAAAGGCTATAGAGTTTTATAGGAAAGCTGAGGATAAAGCCGAAGAAAGTTGCGACTTTCACAGCCTAGCTGATTGCCTTTGCAAAAAACTTGGCGATACGAAATGGGCAAAGAAATTATACGTCAAAGCTGAAAATAACGCCAAAGACAGCATAGATTTCTGTGGCCTCGCGGATAGCCTTTTTACAAATTTTGAGGATGAGGGTTGGGCTATAAGATTATATGGATTAGCAGAGGCAAAGGCCGAAGAAAGTCATGAGTTCCGAGATCTCGCCAATAGTCTGTGTAAAAATATTGGCGATACAGACTGGGCCAGAAAGCTCTATAAAAAGTCAGAGGATAGAGCGAAAGCATTTTTTGAATTTCGTTGGCTTGCCGATAGTCTGTGTGAAAACCTGAGAGACAAAGAATGGGCAAAAAAGATCTATAAGAAAGCGGCTAAAAAAGCAAAATACCATCATCAGCTAACCGTCCTACCAACAAAAACATTATGAATAGGCAAGGTTCTCTTCTGTGCGATAATTGATATAGATAATCTCAAACCCTAAACTTTAACGAGGTAAGGCTTATAAGAGCTGTAGAGTTACGAAGAGCTTTTTCCCCTTCTTCACTCAGGTCGTTGACCACTAGCTGCAGACTCCGTAAATTTTTCAAGGTTTTGGAATTCGCCAGATACCCCGCCCCATCATCACCAATCCTATTGGACTTCAAGTTGAGGGTCCTTAAATTTGAGAAAATTTCCGACTCTGCAATAGCCTTGACTCCTTCGTCTCCTATATCATTCTGTGTCAGGTCTAGAGCTCTAATATTTTTCAGTTCTTCTTTTTGTGCAAGAGCCTTAGCACCCACTTCGCGTATAAACTGCGCCTTAAGGCTTAACACCTGACCATCTGGACTCAGTCTGTCTCGAATTAGTTCATCCAATCTATCTGATGACATAGTTTCTCATAGAAAAATTTATTATCTCTTAGGCTCAACCAGTGCCTTGAATTTCTTTTGCCACAAAACCGTATTCGTCGTAGATAGACCAGCCCTCTTGCAACATTTTCCGAGCATACTTAACCATAAGCTGAGCTTGTGAATGGTTAGGGCTAAGTTCAAGTGTTTTTTTAAGATATTGTAAGCTTTCTTTAATGTCTTTGATCTCATTACCATACATTTCAATCTGACGCGACTTATCGATCAAATCAGAAGCCCACTTGTAATATATATCTGCAATTTGCCTAGGAGCACTATCCTTTACATAGTCAACAATTTCTTCATCTGCTTGCAACCTATCTATCATCTCGATTGCTGCCTTAAATTCCCTGAGAGGGATCTCGTAGTCATCGTTATTCACATCCACAAGCTGTGCACCCGGTTTATGCTGGGAGTGCAGACCTACGGAACTACGAACAACGGTTCCTTGAATTCCAGAAATCAATTGATGATAATACAAGCTACCTAAGCTAAAATGTATGATGGAACTAAAAGCTTCATCCTGATCGAGTTCTAGTGCCCTTTCAAACTCGGCTTTGGCTTCATCGGTCTGATCTAACTCCGCTAAAGCTTCTCCCAGGTTATAGTGATAAACACAGTTATCCGGTTCTTCCTCAATTTGCAGGCGAAATACTTCGATCTGGGCTTCGAGGTCAAACTCGACCTCCTCGCCTTCTACTTGATCGACTTCTGCCGTCTCGACCCCAGATTCTTGAAGATCAGCCGTTTCTTGTCCCACGCTGTCCTTCTCAAGCGAAGACGAATCGGATTCCCCTAGTTCCGAGATTGTTTCCCCAGCTATCTCTTCCTCCTGCTGCTCTAATCGTTTTTGTTCTAATCTCTGTTCAACACCATAGGATTGATACTTTCTTCCCGTTTTATCTTTCCAAGTTTTATCTTTATTGTCCTCTTTCATAAGACATCTCCGAATTAAGGACTAAAAATACATTGCGACTGCTTTACAAGCAAGTTAGTTGCCCGCTCTAGCTTCTGAACTTGTGCCCACATCTCTTACCGGTCTAACCACTGAAAGAGAAGCCGACCCAGCAGCCTGGTCCTTCATACCTTTTTTAATGCTCGGATAAGCTTTTCCGCGAATGAAGTTTACATGCCAGGCATATTTTTTTTTATGCTCTTCACTGGTCCAAAAACAACAACTGGTGTACCCAAAGATAGGGTCTAGATGAACTTCGTTTTTTTGCCAATAATAAAACCAGGGTATAGTTTTATCTTTCTCATATAAAGTCAACAATTCCTTACGAGTAGGAAGTCTCCAATTATCGTACCCGGCAAATTTATTTTTATTAATTTTCTGGACATAACTATGAGCAACTTCCCAATTAGTCCATTCTTTTTTTTCCTGATACGAGTCCTGCTGTTTCCACATCAAGCTATGCTCCAGATCTGTTATCGTTCCATCCTGGTTGTTCTGAAACCGAGGATCCTCAGAAGGTTTTAACGGAGGCTTAGGGGCGGTCATTGATCGGATCGCATTATCGAAAAGAGTATCATTATCATAAGAATTCTCTCCCGCTAAGCTTGTTTGACTAGAGAAAAAAATAACACTAATAAATATTACGGAACCAACAATTAATCTAAAAAGCTTTCTATTTTTTCTAACTAGTTCCATAGTTCAGGCCTTGCATTTTTTTTAAACCAAGTCCAATGGAGTTACAATTAAAGATTTAACCTTCTGTCGGCGCCCAATCCGGCTCCCAAGAAAGGCCAATTCCCGCCGGATCTTTGAACTGGCCTGGTTCTTTCCCAATCACACCCCACTTGGCAACAAAGTTAAGTTCCGGATCGAATTTTTGAATACGTTGATTGATTGTGTCCACAACAAACAAGTAGCCATAAGGGTCCAAGGCCAACGATGTCGGGCAATTGAACTGACCATCTCTTTTCCCCATTTCTCCCAAAACCTCTTTAAGATGTCCATCCCGGTCGAACACTTGCAAGCGATTTTGACTCTTTTCAGCCACAACGAGAGTTCCATCATTTTGTACGGCAATGCCATTTGGGAAATTCAATCTCCCCTCTTCAAAACCATATTCACCAAACTTGGATACGTATTGCCCATCTTCATTAAAAATTTGAATTCGTTGATTATCTCTGTCTGTAACATAAATATTTCCTTCCTTATCAAGGGCAATACCAGTAGGAAACTTTAAGAACCCATCAAAATTGCCAGGGTATCCAAAGCCAAGTAGAAACTCCCCATCATCATCATAACGTTTGATGCTATGATTGGATGTATCTACCACAAGAATCGTCCCCATGGATTCTGCAATAATATTTTCGGGAAAATAAAATTTATCCTGCCCCCAGCCCTCTGTACCAAACTCCAGAAGGAAATCTCCTTCGTCATCAAATTTTTGAACACGATGACAACCCGAATCCGCCACCCAGATATTGCCTTCTGCATCAACTGTAACCCCACTGGGTGTTTTGAACTCTCCCGGGACATATGGTGGACGAGTCCCACCCGAAGAACCAAACTGGTAAAGAAACTTCCCATTACCATCAAATTTTTGAATACGGTCATTTCCAGAATCCGCAATCCACACATACAGTTTACTATGGTCAACTTCAGGTCTTTGCGGTGTTGCCTCTAAATGAGATTCCCTATGGGCGACATCTAAAGCAAGCTCATCTTTTGTTGTTTTACCTATTTCTTTCTGATCCATTTTATCTGACATTCAAAAATCTCCAGTCCCTCTAAAAAGAACCCTTCATAAACAACAAAGTCTGCACGAAACTGAAAAGCCCCGCAAGCGGGGCTCTTCGCTTTATCCCCAAAAGGGATTCTTAATCAAATGTAATTGCCCAAAAACTCAATACGATCTAAAAGGCCTATCTCAACGAACACCAAATTCTAAAGTATTCTAAAAAAGAGAAAATAACCTTATTGAACTAAAAACCCTTTGACATCTAAAATTTGATATTCAAAGTCACAGGCTTTTTGAAGTTCACCTAATCGTTCGTTCCAGTTATTTTTGAAACTCTCCAAACTCTCTGATTGAGGCTTCTTCTTCATAAGCTCCACTTCTTTGTATAAAGGCTTAATAAGGTTTTTGTGAACCTGTTGCAAAATATTTCTCAACTTTAGAATACAATCCTTGATAACCTGTTCGCGAGTTACCCCGTCTACCTTTTCCAAGAGACGCAAAAAAGATTCGATGGTGTTAATCTGGGTCATGTAACTTTCAGCTAACTTGTGGTCGTACTTCAATCCGCAGTCTATGTAGGCGGGCATGAGAAACATCCCAACATGGTGGTCAAACTGTACAGCGAGGGTGATCAATTTCTGAAGATAATCGACTTCCCTCAGGTCTTCATCTTCCTCCTGACCTTCAGCTAGCTCTTTAGCCGCTTTTTCCTTCTCCTTCATCAATTCCTGCTTGATTTTTTCAAGCTCCTGAAGGTCGGCTAGAGAATCAGAGTCTGCCTTCTCAGAATCCTTACTTTCTTCTTCTGCTGTAGTTTCCTGGTCGCTCAAAGGATTATCTCCTCGAAAAATCAGTAATGAATATTAATTACAAGTATATGATTTACAATATATTTAGGGGTCAAGCACCGAGTATAATCATTTCACTATGAAGTGTCAAGAAGAACTGGAACCTGCAATCAATGCGAATTATCTTTTTAGTTACAATAATTTGTGACCACTTATTCAAACTAAATTTACGCCAAGCTTTACATACTCAAGGCTAGAACAAATGCTTCGTTGACACAGCAAACCTCGTCGTTTACTCTTGACTTATAAGAAATTTTCTATGTTTTAAGTAAGAACAACCGAGCATGAACCAACAAGGAATCCTTGGATGAAAACAGCTTTGGTTTTTCCTCCTCAATGGTATCCAAGCCAACCTTACTTAGCGTTGCCAACGCTCAAGGCTTATCTTGAAACCAAGGGACATGAAGTAGATCAATTCGACTTTAACGTTGAAAGCTATGATTTGTTTCTATCCCGAGATTATCTCGTGCGTTGTGTTGATAAAATTCGATTACGTCTTTCCAGTTCGGATAAATCGGCTGAGGACCGTGAAGCTGAACACATCCATAAACAAATTATTGAAGATACAGACTACCTGGAAACCGTCTTATCAGAAATTAATGACGCAAAACAGGTGTTACGTGACGAGGAGCGTTTTTTTAAATTCAGAGAGTACAAAAATGCTTACACCGTATTAAAAATAGCAATGCAACTGATTTCTTACGCGCATTACCCTAGCAAAATTGACCTGGATTCTTTTTTTATGCAAGGCACTCCTGAAGAAAATCTTCAGGGAATTCTTTCTGCTACCCAGGACTCAGTGCGCAATCCTTTTCTAGATCTTTATAAAAGAGATCTGTTATCAAAAGTAAACTGGGACGAATATGGCCTAGTAGGTATTTCTATCATCCATGCGGGCCAAGTAATTCCTGGGTTAACTCTTGCGCGGATCCTTAGAAACTGTTACCCGCACCTCCATATTGTTATTGGTGGAAGTGTTTTTGCAAGACACCAGGACATTTTGGAGGACAAGAAAGCCCTGTTCGAAGAAATCTTTCACAGTATTATTTTGTTTGAGGGGGAACACCCTTTGGATCAATTGCTAAACCGACTTAAGAATGGCGAACCACTAAATACGGTCCCAAATTTAATTTATATTAGGAATGGGGAAGTCGTTCGTAACTCAACAGCCAAGGCGCTTTCATACGATCAATTAGCATGCCCAAATTTTGACGACCTGCCTCTAAAAAAATACCTAATGCCCTATCCAGTCCTACCCTACATGGCAAGTAGAGGCTGTTACTGGGGCAAATGTACCTTCTGCACTCATAGTTTCATCTACGATTCGCATTACCGAAAAGAAAACGAAGAGCGAGTCGCCGAAGAACTTGATTACCTTGGTAAAAAATATAAAACCAAATATTTTACATTTTCTGATGAAGCAATTTCTCCAAACGCCTTCGATCGCATGTCTAAAGCCATTTTGTCGCGGGGAGTCCAAATGCGTTCTTTGGGAATGCTCAAATTTGAATCCGATTCGGTAGAAACTGTCGAATTGTTCGAAAACATGTACCAGGCTGGTTTCCTGATGTTATTTTTTGGACTGGAAAGTGCAAACGACAGAATCCTTTCCATCATTGAAAAGGGCTGCGACCAAGCAACCGAAAAAAGAGTTTTGAAAAATAGTTCTCTGGCTGGAATATGGAATCATCTATACCTATTCTTTGGATTCCCAACGGAAGAAAGACACGAGGCCCAAGAAACGATCGACTTTACAGTTGAACATAGTGAATTAGGTGATGGCACTATACATTCAGTGGGACAATCTGTTTTTTCTTTGGAAAAAGATTCCGCCATTTATCACAACCCAGCAAAGTTTCAGATTGATCGAATTAAACACGATCCAGATCGAGACATGGCCATTGTTTTTGATTTTGATATAAACAAGGGAATGTCTAAGAATGAAGTCTTGGATGTCTATGAGAATTTTGAGAAAATTATCGAAGCAAATTTCCCGTCGCGCGATATTTGGAATTATCTTTCACGTGAACATTTTCTGCTTTACCTTGACCGATACGGTCGAGAGGAAATATTAAATATGGCTCGTCCACAAGCACAACCTGCCTGAAAAACCTCGTCCACTTGGCATTCCTTGACACCTTTTCAGATATCCCCTAGAATCAAGCTTATCTATTGCTTATTAATTTGGCTATTAACGTTACGGGAGTTCTAAAAATTATGGGCGCTGAAGGAGGAAAAGAGGGCGGTTGGACCACGATGAAGATAGACCCTGAAATATTTGAGGAATTGGGCGTACGCGACCCAGAAGAGACTAAGCGTGAAATGGCCATTTCCAAAAGGGTCCGTCAAGTCCGGAAAGAATTGAAAGGTGACCCAGATAACATTGATCTACAACTGGAACTAGGAAGACTTTTTATAGACGGAGCGGAGTTCGAAGAAGCTATAAAACAGTTCAGGCAAATAATCGGCCGTGACAACCAAAACGGACTTGCTTACAAATTATTAGGAACTGCATATGCTATGAGCAACCACGAAGACGAAGCGACTCGGGAGCTGACCCGCGCTTCAGAGATCCTTACTGAGGACCCCGAAGTCCATATGAATCTGGGTGGCGTATTCATGCTCCAAGATATGTACGAAAGTGCAGCTCGGTCTTTTAGGAAGCTAATTGAAATCGACCCGATGGATAGGTTGGGTTATGCCAATCTGGCCGCTGCTTACGATTGTGATAATAAATACGACGAAGAGATACAGGTTCTTAAAAAGATCTTGATGTTTACTCCTGAAGACATTGAACTTCGGTCTGCCTTAAGCACTGCCTACTTTAACTCTGAAAATTACGATGAAGCGCTTAATCACGCTTTATGTGTCATCGAGCTGGACGAAAAAGATCCTCAAGCTTACTGCAACCTAGGAAGTTGTTACGCAGCACAAAATATGGTCGATGAAGCGGTGAAGGCTTTTCAGACAGCCAGCGAGATAGATCCCGATTATTCTTTGCCGCATACCAATCTCGGCAGTCTGTACGCCACTATCGGACGGATTGAAAAAGCCATCAAAGAATTCAAAATGGCTACTAATATGAACCCAAGTGACGCCCTGGCTTGGCTGAACCTCAACAGTTTGTATAAAGAGGTTGGACGAATGGACGATGCACAGGAAGCATATAAAAAATATGAAAGCCTAATGAATCAGGGATCGCAGGCTACGGATCACAGCAATATTCCTGGGGGTGTTTCCGCTTCTAGTGAACTCGCTTCAGGTGGAAGCCTTGATTCCTCTAGTCCGGGCATGGAAGAACTTAACTCCTGACCCTGTATGGGGGGGTAAGGAGCGACTCTTATGACTGCTAAAATCCAGTTCCTGCCTCTTGGTGATTTCAAACCCGCCGACGAGTGGCAAACCCACATCAACGAGATTTTCTATGGTATCCAGGGACCAGGCATCCATAACCATTTTCAAACTTATGTCAGTCAAGATCATCGGCTTGCTCACGCCTTAGCCAACGACTACTTTGAGCAAGCTAGAAAACAGGCTGATAATTTTAAACCCCGCTTTGTCATGGAATGGGGCGTGGGTAACGGAAATCTGGCGGGTTGCTTTTTGACTCATCTCCAATCGATCGATACTGAAGGACAAATTTATCCGTATACCCGCTACATCCTATGCGACTTCTCTATGGAAATCCTCAAGGGAGCTCGCAATAACCCTCGGCTCAAAAATCATTTAGGAAAATTTTTCACAGTTCAAATCGACGCGAACCACATGGATTGTTTTCGTGAACAAACGGTCAATAAAATTATTTCAAACGAAATCTGGGACGACCTCGCAACCAAAGTTCTACTAAAACAAGATAACTCTCTTTGTGAGCAATACCTAAGGCCTTTGCTTGATCCAGATGCAGTAAAAGTGGATTTCGATAGTTTTCTTAAGTTATTCGGAGAAAAAGATCTTGATTCCCTAAAAATTTATCCTCACATTCTACCACTTATTTTTTGGGAGAAAGCATACCAACGGGTTGATATCAGTGACTGGCCCCTGGCAGAAATATTACAAGCTCATATTGATCTATTGAAAAGTGAAATTCCCATTCCCATAAATTTTGGTGCTCTGGCCACCTTAAAGCGAGCACGCTACCTCCTCAGTCAAGATGGCCTTGGATACACGGGAATGGACTACGGAATGCATTCCCTGCGAGACCTTAACCATCCAGAACGCCCCTATTTCAACCTATATGGTGGGCAATACACCTGTATGGTGAATTTCGAATTACTATGCGACTGGTCAGAAGCGGTCGGGTTTTCATCCGTCGAAAAGGAATTCCAGCATCTTTACGTGGGAAAACATTTAAAGAACAAAGTCATCAGTGTGTTGGAACTATTACAGACTCATCAGAATGTATCTGACATGCACCCATGGGATAGAGATATCCTCATGCTAAAAACACTACACGCCTTGAATAAGGCGTACAAAAGCCCTTATCAATCCCAAATAAAATATCCCGCAATGGAAGGAACTCCTAACGGCCAACGCCAAAAAATAACCGAACTCGCAAATACGTTGAATGCCAATGGTGTTCCAGATACTGTCGCTTACGTGAGCGAGAAAGAAGTAAAGCAAGTCTCAGCTGACCTTGCAAAATTAGGATACGAAGAACAAGGTTACACTACCTTGTTTCAAGGTCCTGTGGAACCTATTTCATTTGTTGTTATGAATTTACGCTGACGATGGACTGTTTCCCTTATAATAAACTGTTGAGATGGGCGAAAAGGACTATTTCCCCAGCTCCTTTCTCTTATTCCAAATCGCAACGGGAAATGTATCTAATATTAATTGAATTTATTTACTACTCTTAATTTTATCCAATGCTTAGTGTTTTTGTCGAGGCTAGTTGCAACCGTTACAACAGAGATGAATGTGTGGATTGTCACGTTTTTGAGCCATTAGCAGACATCCCAAAATCCGACTGGCACATGACTCCGGATCAGGCCCGTATCATGGTAACAAAAATTAGACAAATCGATGTGCTACATGCTCTCGCCCAACAGGAAATCAATCTGACTGGTGGAGAAGCAACTCAGAATCCACACATTGTTGAAATTTTCGAAATTTTTCAAACCGCAGCGCCATCTGTTTGCCTACATACGAACCTGGAAATGAACTCCAAATCATCGAAACGCTGGTTGAGGTTAATCGAAATAGTCAAGAAAGGAGGGCGAGCCGACATCACACTGTATCCCACGGCCTGGGAAAAATATCAAAAACCACTTTTTAAAGAACTACTCAGTTTACAAAATCGAATGATCGTTAATGTTGTCTTTGAAAACCTTGTTCACCTTCAAACACAAACTCAACTGCTGATAGACTTTTTTTCTGAGGAAGGGCCTGACTTCGATCATGTAGTAAAACTACTCAAGGAATATGATCAAAAAGTTTCTTGGTTGATAAAAAAACAACCTAAATGTGACGAAGTGACTTATACAACTCATATGGGTGACACGGAAGCATTTACTCATGGTGAAAAATTTACTATGGGTCTTAGTTTACTTCCAGCATTCAAAGTAAACCCAGATGGGCAACGCTCTATGTCATCCATTCCTTTTCCCAGGACCCCTTATATTATCCATTGCCCCGCCGCAAGAGGATCCATAGATATCATGACTGTCCAGCAAACTGGCGAAATGACTCCATGCTGCGACGTAGGCAACCTCAAGTGTCTTCCTAAGTTCGGCAACCTGCTAACCGATTCGCCAGATGAAATCATGCAAAAATTTGAGAAATCAAGAAAAAAAATATCTTCCGGAATTTTAAAAAACCAGGCAAACCTAAAAAGCGGACTTTCGGGTACGTTGGTAGAAGAAGGCATCCCTCCTTATTGCGGCTAGTATTATATTTCGCTAACTAAAAAAATAACTCCTCTCGACTATTCTTCCCTATAAGACCAAAGCACCTCCCCCTAAACTCAATTCCAACTAAAAAACTAAAACAACAGACACGCACTGAAACGCAGGATAGTTGATTTGACTAAACTGAAAAGTCAAGCTGACGGGAGTTCTTCCGGGGAACTATCTTCTTCGTCCTCAGGATAATCGTCATCTTCATCTTTGCCAATGAGAAGGTTGGGATCTTCAATTTCAATTTCATCGTCATCTTCTTCATCTTCATCTTCTTTAGAGAAAACGGGCAGTTCATTCCATACAACTACCCTAGAGTTTCCACGGTCGGCAATGAAGAGTTTAAATAGATATTCTGGAACCTCAACTTTTTCAGTATTTTCTGCCGTACTCTCCTCGTCATTAGTTTCCGACAAAGCTTGTTCTGTAACCTCCTCGTCGGCAGGCGCTTCTAATAAATTCTTTTCCTGTTCTTCCTCATTTTCCTCAGTAGGCGGAACCCATTCGGGGTTTTCCTCTTCTTCCAACCATAACCCGTAAGGATCGTTTAGTGTGGAAGCACTTGCTTGAGCAAAACGGTTCGGCTTATTGTCAGAAAAGTTAGTCTGGCCAAATACAATATCAGCTGGCTGTCCACTTTCCGTGGGTACTTCTTTCCAATACAGCACCCGATGGTTACCACTATCTGAAATATAAAGACCCGTGCGCCCCGCAACCACATCAGTCGGGAAATACAATGAGTCACTGCTGGCCCTTTTCTCGCCCTTGCCCATGTTAGGAGCACGCGAAACCAAATCTTTTTGTCCGATCACCAAATCTGCCGGCTGTCCTGTATCTCGTGGCAGGCTATTCCAGATGAGAACTCGATTGTTCCCTTGGTCGACCACATAAACTTTGTCACGCTCCACGTCATAGAAAACCCCTGTTGGAAAACTTAAAGTATCATTTTGAACATTCTCAAAATCTCCTCGATTAGCATCCCTTTCGTCCATTCCAGGCTGTCCGAGAGAAATATCTGCATTCCAACCATCGGAGAAAGGAATTTTTTTCCACATCAAGACCCGATGGTTATCTTTGTCGGCAACAAAAACATGCTGGTCATCTCCTGTACAAATTCCCATCGGGAAAAACAGAGAACCGGATCCAATTAGTCCATCCCGATTGGCCTCATTTTCTTCAAGGTTATCTTGTCCCATGACCAAGCTTGGTGGTTCTCCATCTTCAGATGGAAGCCCGTTCCAACGGGTCACTCGGTGATTTCCACTATCGACCACATAGAGCTTACCGTCAATCACGCTAATCCCGGTAGGCAAAGACATTGTATCTTCTTCAGCCTTACTGATGGTAAAACCGTCAAGGTTTTCATCCCCAAGCCCTGAAGTCATTTCATCTAGCGTGGTGGTAATTCCTCTATTTTCCAAACAATCAGCAAAATCTTCTTGACCAAGAACAACGTTAGAGGGATCTCCATTTTCTTCCGGAAATGTGTCCCAAATCAAAACACGGTGATTCCCTCCATCAGTAATAAAAACCATTTCTCCATATTTACAAACGCTCTGCGGTGCGGAAAGTGTATTATCCCCCGGATCATCTGCACCACGGTTGGACATTACAGTGGAAAAATCGCCTTGGCCAAAAATCAGATAGGCCCCCTTCTCCTGAACTTTCTCCTCCTTAACTTCATCAACCTCGTCTATTTCATCGGACTCATCGACTTCAAGCTCATCCACCTCATCCTCTTCATCGGTCTCGACCAAGTCAAAAGATTCCTCCTGATTGACTTCTTCTTCATGCTCCTGATTTTCATCCGACATGCAACACACCTCCAAACACAATTACATAAAAATCACATACACCAGACACAGAAACCCGCACTAAAGTGAAGGAATCTCTATGATTAGGAAAGGAACACACTATGAACGATTCTGTGCTCCAATTCAAGGCAAATGCAATCTCTGCCACATGGAAACTACTTTTCGGCCGTTGCGATCTTGCTGTGAGCCATCCCAAATGGCAAATGCAACCAGGGTAGGTTGATCGTTCGTAAACTGTTTATCCCATTTATTTAAGGAATCCAGAGTTCGATAAAAAACCACTGACCAGCGCCCGTCTTTCCACGCACCCTTGCCCAAAATATTCTGTTTTGTTCTCGGTTGAGGGGTTAGCGTACCAAACCCTTCCGCGTTCATTTCTTCAACAGGAACATCTCGGAACGGATTCAGTGAATCGACAGGATTAACTTCACCTCCAAAGATCATGGCATCAAGATCCATCCCCTTAGTGGCATACTCAAGTTTTTCCTTAGTCTCAATTTCCGTCTGCCAATCAGCACGCCATTGCCAAATATTGACCACTTTACCCCGTTGGCCCATTCCGAAAAATGGCTCATTATGCCCGTGTTTATGAAGCAATACGTCACCCAAGGCAAACTCCATCGCTATAGCATCTTTAAAATCTTGATGCCTGCTAGAGGAACGGTCTGGAGTTGAGTCTTCCCACTCAAGTCGAAACGCCACTGCATCATCATTTATCGCTGAGCGAATGCTTATATGACTGACAAGTGATTTGCGTGCGTTGAGTGGAATAAGGTGCACCACCTTTTCAGGGATCTTATCCCATAGCTCATGATATGGGTCGAGAATGAATTCATCCTTAACCTTAGTAGCATTAAGGTCAATTTCATATTCTGAATCTTGAACTCGATCTAGTTCTAACTTGGAGTGCAGGAAGGTTGTTAAATCCCATCGTTCTTTATCTGTTAAATGGCTGAAGTCCTTCATAGGGGTGCCGTCGATCCCCGTAGTTAATGTCATATAAATGTCTGTCGGCTCGTATCCAAACTTATAGGCATTGGGGTTAGTGAGGTCGTATACAAAAACCCGATGATCCCAAACATCATAAAGTTGTTCAGCTCGTGGTCCCTCACCTTTCAAATCAGTGCCGTGACAACCTTGACAACGCAACTCCCTAAAAAGTTTTTCTCCAGCCACTATTGACTCTGGCGCAGCTGGTCGGACAGGTCCTGGCTCAATCGCGGATCCTGGTACTTCGTTTTCAAACCGCTCTGAGAACTTTTTAATATACGCAACAACTGCCCATGTTTCCTCCTCCGTGAGAGCATTTCTCCACCCTGGCATAGCTGTTCCAGGAACACCTCGTTGTATTGTCTGATAGATATCCTTATCGAGTGGGAGTGACTCAGGGGGGGTGGTACGATATTTAAAAACCCCCTTACGAAAATCTCGAGGCCAAGGATAGAGATAGGCCATCGCCTTACCACCGCCATTACCGTCTGCCCCATGGCAAAAGGTGCACATATGTTTGTACACTGTCTCACCTAAAGTAATTCGGTCGGTTTCAGACGCAGCTTGGTGCTCATGATGAGTTTCACCCTTCTTGGGCATTTTTACTTCGCCATGCGCCCATAGAGTCTTGTCACCTGAAGCAAACCCTAGGATCAAAACCCAGAAAAAAACCCACCGACTAATGAGTATTTTTGAGAGGTGATGATAATGTGTAGACCTCTTCATTTCCATTTAGTCCATCTTCTGAAATATCAATCCAGATATTTCTACAGTTTTTTCTATAGTCTAATCCTATGCAATAAAAAAGCGGGTACTTGTTGGCAAAATAAATTACAGGATTAGAAAAATAAACTGCCAAATTATCATACTGTGCCAATTCTATCGCTTGGGCCATATCTATTTCCTCGGCAGCGGCTTTTCGCGAAATTTTTCGGGTCACCATGTAATCCAGCTCACCATTTAAGTCGAGGTCGTAGTATGTAGAAATAAGTCCCGGAATACTCAACACCTCCCAACCCCTGTATGCAGGATCCTTCCAACCTGGTTCTTTTGGAATATCGTCTGCAGTGCCCTTCCCCTGAGAATATTCTTTTGTAACGTTTTGAGCATTCGACTCAAAAATAAACATTAGAAAATGCGCTTGAACAAAAATAATCAAAATCATAGTTTGAATAATTTTCATTTTCCTCGCCTTCCCAACTTAAATATTCCAAGACTCATTAACCAGAGAGTAAGCTTACCCTATATATCATTGAGGTCATAATTGTCAAGGATCGTTCAAATCAACAATACAAGACAACTTTTACATCCCAGACATCGACATTTAAAAATAAATAAATCAATATTTATACGAGAAAACTACCGGCTTTGAAACCCCATTGGCTTGTTAGAATTGTTTCTCATAGCGTTTAGGATCACTGTCCATTGGCTCGTGGTCACTCCAGTAGCTATCAAGTGAGGAATCGAATTTTCTTTCCAGAGGATCCTTCCTAAATACAAATAACAAGACCCGAAAAAACGTGAAAATCAATGTATACATCAAGCTCAAGATAAGCTTAGTGTTAAAGCGACCAATGACCTCCGCAAATTTCATCCACCGAACGAAAATACCTGACAAAAGGCTTGGGCAGACCAAAGTCGAGAAAAAAAAAGCCCCTGCAATTCCACCAAAAATGATAGAAAGTGTCTCTTTTTCATTATAAAGAAGAATACCAGCAATGATGGCAAGTACCCATCCCATCAAGAACCCAAAACTTCTCACGGGATTTTTATCTTCAGAGTGACCTCGCATTTTTTAAACTACCTCTAGTTAAACTTTAGACATTATACGACCGACCCCACTTTTCAAGCTGAAGATGATTTGAAATCAGGGGGATTCATAAAATGATTCTATCATGATCTCATTAAGTTTTTTCGGAGCACCGTCAAAAACTATTTTACCTTTCTTTAAGACGATTACACGATGCCCATATTCTCTTGCTAGATCAGGTAAATGCAAGCTACATAAAATAGTGACGCCTTTTGTTTCGTTAATTTCTCTTAAGAGATTCATAATGCTTTTTGCCGTGGTGGGATCCAAGCTGGATACAGGCTCGTCCACAAGTATAAGTTGAGGGTCCTGCATCAAGGCGCGGGCGATACCAACCCGTTGCTGTTGACCTCCACTTAAGGTATCAGCCCTGCTATTTAACTTGTCGCTAACACCTACACAATCGAGGTGATGTTGGGCGCGGTCAACCGACTCCCTTGGAAAATAGCCAACTAACCCCATCCATGATGAAAGAGACCCAAGATCACCAGTCATCGCATTGGTCCACGAAGTCAACCGGTCGACCAAATTATACTGTTGAAAAACCATACCTATTCTCCGGCGCAATGCCATGAGAACAGATGGTTTTGCGCCAGTGATTTGATCTTCACCAAGGAAAATCTCTCCTTCGGTGGGCTCAACTAATCGATTGACACATCTCAAAAGAGTGGATTTCCCAGAGCCGCTTTTTCCTAGAATCACAATAAACTCCCCTGGCTTCACTGTGAAAGAAACTCCCTTTAGAGCTTCCGTCTTATCCTTATAAGTTTTTGACAAGTTTTTTATTCTGAGCATAAAATTAGGCCATGAGATGCTATAAATTTCACTTCAACAATTTGTTTTTCCAAAAATCGAGTCCAAGCAGTTCTCCCGCTTTGCGAACGGGGTCAAAAAAGGCGTCCAGATCAGCTAAGCCGCTTATTCCATAAACTTTCTTGAGTATTTTTGAACCGTCAGGCGTTCTGGTGAGGTACTTCAAGCCTTCCTTGATGCTTTGCTTCAGCACAGGATCCAACCCCTTACGAACAGCCACCACATCGTTAGGGATATTTTGGGTATATGCTATAACCTTCAATTTTTTAAATACTTCTGGAAAGTTTTTCGCGACGGTAGCACGCGCATCGTCATAAGTAGCCCCGCCGTCGACTTCGCCTTTCAGAATGGAAAGCGTCACAGCATTATGCGAACCCGCAAATACTGATTTACTGAAAAAAACTTCGGGATCAAAACCTTCTGACAGGAGCAGGCTTTTAGGGTAGAGATGACCCGAAGTAGAGGCAGGATCCACAAAAGCAAAAGTTTTATTTTCAAGATCAGCTAGTTTGTTGATACTGCTGTCCGATCTCACCATAATCTGCCCTCGATAAAAAGGGGAACCAAACCGGATCACTATGAGGATAATATCGACCCCATATTTCTCACGAGCCAGAACATAACTGAATGTCGCAAGCCAACCAATGTCTACTTTCTCTGCTCCCATAGCCTCTATGACAGCGGCATAACTGGTTGCCACCGAGGTCTTGAAATAAAGGCCCGTTACTTTTTCTAGGTGCCGGGCAATTTTTTGTCCACCTTTAAGAATCACCTGGCTATCCCCTGAGGGAACAAACATCATGCGAAGTGGGTTCTCCTGACTTCCAAGCTCTGTAGCATCAGCTAGACTGAAGCTAAGCAACCAGATAATTATAAAATAAGAACTGGCCAAGCATATTTTTGAAAAGATTCTAACCAAGAACCAACTCCAAGGGCAAAACAGGAGAGAACACAGCGGCCTATGGGGTGATTATACCACTGGTCCCGATACGGATGAGGAACAAAAAAGGGGCAAACCGCCCAATGGCGATTTGCCCCTCCTTTTTCAAACAGGTAAACCTAATTACTTTACTAAGTCCTCACGGATGTATTTAATAACATCCCAAATTTCTTTATCTTTCAGGGTCTTTTTGTGAGCTACCATCCCGGTTCCCTTAGATCCATTCTTGATGATCCAAAACATCTGTCCGGCAGAGATCTTTTTCATCGTAGCTTTACAGGCGAAGTTTCGTGGAGTGGGCTTAAGTGCTTTGCCTAGCTTGCCATCGCCACCACCTTTTTTACCATGGCACATTTGACAGGCCATCGGCTTGGCAGTTTTAGTGTAAATTTTCTTCCCGTTGGCCTTATTAGCCTTAGCCGTTTTGTCCGATTTAGCAGTTGAAGATGGAGCAGATTTTGTCTTTCTTGGCTGTGGACATTTAGCAGCATAAGCTGAGCTAACCATAGCTAAAGTGAAGACGACGGCAACAAACAAAATGAACTGCTTTTTCATTATAATCCTCTCCTTTTTTAAAATTGTAAACCTATGATATAGAACTAAAAACTTGAAATCAAATATCTTTCAAGGCAAAACCTTAGTCCGAAAGGCCCTACGCCAATAACACGAGAAAATCAGCCGCCTTCCTAAATCCATCAGTAAAAAGCGACGTGAACCCGAGTCTACGGAAAAAAAACCGCATTATAGTCCATCCATTTAACCTGTCAATGGAAAACACTAGATCAAAACTTGTGGGATTCGTGGACAAACCTTAGAAGTCAGAATTGGCTTTTACAGTCTTCATCATCATTAGCAAACACTTTAAGAGCAATAAATACATTATACAATAAGAACTTATTTTTCAATAATTTAATGGTATTTTTCATATTGTTTTACCTTGTGTCATCTAATTTTTTCTTGCTGATCATGCGTTAGGAAGGTAGAATGACCCCTCTTCGATAGTAGCTGAGGAAATTGTTTTTCCGCTGATGTTCAAATTATGGGGTTCGGTAATTGGTTGCTTGGCTTGAACCGGAGCCTCATCCATAAACGAGAGATTGGGAATCAGCTTTCAAAATCCCAAATCCTCAACCCCAGAAAAGAGATAGTTGAAAAGGGCTAGCATATGAGCAAGGTTGCTTATATTTCTCAAATTCAACTGATCCTGGGAGAACAAGCGAATTTTTACGCTGTTTAAATTGATTGTTTTAAAAACCCTTCTCCGCTGACATGCGGTGAGTTTTTTGGGAGGTGATAATGATGAAAATAGAAAAACACCTCGATCAACCCACTAAAGAAATTGACGTTGCTGGCAATGGGCATTCCAACCTTAAGCCTCCAAAATATCTGACTAAACTCCGACAAATCCCTCAACTGAGCCACGCTGAACGAGAAGAATTGGAGAAAGTTAACGAGCAATTCGTTTTCAGAACAAACGAATATTACCAGTCTCTTATCGATTGGGACGACCCAAATGACCCTATCCGCCGCATAGTGATGCCGGATGTTAAGGAACTTGATGATTGGGGGCAATTAGACGCTTCCAATGAAGAAAAATACACTAAGGTCCAAGGTCTGGAGCATAAGTACACTTCCACGGCCCTTCTACTCGTCAATGAAGTGTGCGCTGCTTATTGTCGATTTTGCTTTCGAAAGCGACTATTTATGGACGAAAATGAGGAGGTTACCAAAGATATTAGCGAAGGCCTCGAATATATACGTAAACATTCAGAGGTGTCTAATGTTTTGTTAACCGGTGGCGATCCGATGATCATGTCCACCAGTAAGCTTGAGCCAATCATTAAGAGTATTCGTGAGATCGACCATGTCAAGATCATTCGAATTGGGACCAAAATCCCCGCGTTCAATCCATACAAGATAATCAACGATCCAAAGTTGCACGATATGATCCGTACCTATAGCACGGATGAAAAGAAAATCTATATCATGGCCCATTTCAACCACCCAAGAGAACTGACTCCCGTAGCGGTGAAAGGGCTCAACATGCTGATGCAGTCTGGCGCAATTGTAGTGAACCAAACTCCAATGATAAAGGGCGTGAATGACGACCCAGAAGTTCTAGCCGAACTGTTCAATCGGTTATCTTTTATGGGCGTCCCTCCCTATTATGTTTTCCTGTGCCGACCGACACTGGGAAATGAACCCTTCGCCATTCCGGTTGAAAAAGGATACGAGGTTTTTGAGCGGGCACGAACCCTTTGCTCGGGATTGGCAAAACGTGCCAGGTTGGTAATGTCACACGAAACAGGTAAGGTAGAAGTAATTGGAGTGTCAAGAGGCCAGGTTTTTTTCAAGTATAATCGGTCCGCCGATGCCGAAAATGACGCACGTTTCCTTGTTTTTGATTCAAATCCAGATGCCTACTGGTTTGATGATTACGAAGAAGCACAGATGGAACTTCCTCTGGAGTATTCAGAACGTGTCTTTGTTTCCTGAAAAGAGAACCCATGGGATAGTAAATATGTTTTATGGCATGGCCTAGTCTTATTTATCCTAAACCTCTAAAGTATCCAAATACAAGTATCTAGTTACTTAAGTTTGCCTCGATACGTTTAACCGACAACAGTTTAAAAAGATCTGGCTTATCCAAATTTTATTACACTGTAAGGAGTTTTTGTTCTATGGGACGTTTGAGTGGAAAAAATATGTTAATAATCATCCCAAAGGATTATTACAACGAGGAAGAATTAGAAATCCCTTATGAGATTTTTAAGAGAGAAGAGGCCAATATTCTAATCGCCTCGGGGAAAATGAAAGAAGCCGTCGGAATGAAAACGGGACGTCGTATGCCCGATAGACTAATTGTCGATTCAATTGAGGGAATTACAGGTGACAGCTATGTTACTGGCGGCTCAGGAACAAGGCAAATCAAGGCAGTTTTTCAAGTTGTTGTGGTAGTTGGCGGTTCTGGAGCGCGTAATTACCTTTGGAAGGATAAGATAACTCGCCTACTACTAGTTGACCGTTACAAAAGTGGGTTTGTTGTTGCCGGTATAGGTCAGGGAATAGGGTGTCTTGCCGAAGCCAGTTTGATAGAAAACCTAGAGGTTCCCGCAAACGAAAGCAATGCCAAAAAACCCTTCCTCAAAATCCTTGAGGAGGGCAAAGCCCTTCTAAGCAACAAAGACGTTATTATCCACGAAAGACTTGTAATGGGCAAAGACTACTCTGTAGCCGAGGCTTTCGCCATGGCGGTGGTCGAAGAGGTGGCAAAAATAACAAAAACCAAGGACAGTGACTGAAAGACAAGTAATAGTAAATTCTCATCCCCCCTGCATATCCTCCCGCTCCTGTTTTGATTTGATGATTTTTAACCTGAGTTTAAGTGCATCGTTTAGTTGTTTGACAATACGATCATTGGAATCAGGAAAATGGAGCTTTTCATTAAACTCCTCAAGAGTTCGCTCTTCAAGAATTTTGGCAAAAGCCTCATCACAAAATGTTCTTGTCATCTGCACAACCCCGTCGAAATAAATATTTACTTTTTCGTGCTTGTCCCAATTATCTAGAATAAGCTTTCGAATAGTGTCTCCTGCCGGGGACCCGTCTTCTGAGGTGCGACCAGAAGGAGTCGAATCTTGCATAATTTCAAAAATACTTAGCTTAAACTCTGGTTCCATAGCGTCCTGTTTTACCCCCTTTATATGTCCCCTAATAATCAGCGAGTTTCAATAGTTACCTTCATTTCAACACGCTCGAGGGGATTATCATTGCTATCCCTTGGAGAGTTCACAATTTTATCCGCCACATCCATTCCTGAAATCACCCGTCCAAATGCTGTGTATTGACCATCGAGAAAGTTCGAATCTTTCACCACTACAAAAAACTGCGACCCAGCACTGTCCGGGTCTTGCGAACGGGCCATGGAAACGATTCCCCTCTCATGCAATTCATCGTTAAACTCTGCTTTGATAGTATGCCCTGGACCACCTGTTCCATGGGTCGAGCGATCATCGCTTTTTGTATTAGGGTCACCACCCTGAACCATGAACCCAGGGATTACCCGGTGAAAAATGGTCCCGTTATAAAATTCATCATTAGTCAGGTCCTTAAAATTTTTCACGTGCCCGGGGGCTTTATCTTCTAAAAATTCAAACTCAATGTTTCCGAATGATGTTTCAATGACCGCAACCTCATTAGACATAAAAGATGCTCCTGTATATTAAAAATAATCTATAAATAATAAATCAACGATTGGTAATTTTAACCTTCATCTCTATACGCTCGTTCGGGTTATCCCGCTGATCGCGAGGGGCATCAACTATTTTATCTGCCACATCCATACCAGAAAGAACCTTGCCAAAGGCGGTATACTTTCCGTCAAGGAAAAATGAATCTTTCACCACTACAAAAAACTGCGACCCAGCACTGTCCGGGTCTTGTGAACGGGCCATGGACAGAATACCTCTTTTATGCGGGGTATCATTAAACTCGGCTTTGATGGTATACCCTGGCCCACCCATTCCATGCTTCATCCTATTGTCTGGTTCCCAATTTGTAAGTGAATCGCCCCCCTGGATCATGAAACCAGGAATTACTCGATGAAAAGTGGTGCCGTCATAAAACCCCTTTTTAGCTAAATCCTTGAAGTTCTTCACGTGGCCAGGCGCTTTGTCTGGGAAAAATCCGATTTCGATCTTCCCGAATTTAGTTTCCATTACTGCGATTTCTTCAGCGGAAGCTAACGTTGCCAACAATAAAGCGTTCAATAAAACGATAAAAAAATTTCGGGTAAAACCTTTCATTATTTGATTTCCTCGATAATATAGAGCCAATGGAATGGCGATAGACTCAAGTTAAAAGTCCCGCCGCGGGTAATCTAGCCTAAACTTGTGAAGAGAAAAGCCATTTTAAAGAATAGATAAATAATTGTCAAACTAAGCAAACTTACAATAAACCTGCCTTACTATAAATATTAGTTTTAATAAATAATTTCTTTGAAACCGCTACCTTTGAAACCCTTACCTAAGGTTGTTAAAGACCGTTTAACCTTACTTTGGAGCACCAACTTACATAAACGGTTGACAGCAAGACAACGATGGGAAATAATAGCTAAATCTATATTTTTTAACTATTTATATGGTTTGGGCCGAGGTTTTAGGCTAGATAAAGTCACTTGGGTTCAGATTGGTTCATATTATAAGGTTCGAATGGACAATTATTGGGAGCAGTTTAAAACTCCATTTTTGTGTTTCGCCGGATTCTCTGGTGTGGGCAAAACCACTCTGATCGAACGCCTCGTGACTCGCTTTCATGAAGAACACACCCGTATTGGTTATTACAAGCACGACTCACATCGGTTTAAAATGGATAAGGCGGGTAAAGATACCACACGTGTCCGTGATGCCGGAGCGGGGATTGTAGCGATCAATGATCCGACCCACTTTGGAGTTCTGGCCGATAATGACTTCAAGCAGCGCACGGTCACTCACGCTCTGGAGCAGTGCGACTGTATCCTGATCGAAGGATACAAGCAATCCCCCTTCAATAAAATTGTATTTCTTGACGCTGAAGGCAAGCTGCCCATTCCTTCTGACAGCCCGGGCATCCGCGCAATCG
>Ga0315336_1001021_pt1 | contig 61328 bp, 59 predicted proteins | sample ASW5metaG_FD_204512 | JGI IMG/M metagenome (GOLD analysis project Ga0315336, IMG submission 204512) | Ammonia-oxidizing marine archaeal communities from Monterey Bay, California, United States - ASW #5 | ecosystem: Environmental > Aquatic > Marine > Intertidal zone | place: USA: California...
TCGGTAGGCGTCGCCGTCTTATGGTGGCCTGAGCAGAGAGGTTGAGCGCACTGGCAACCCATTCGACAGGGATGTTCTGAGTGAAGGTGCTGAGGTCGGAGAAGTTGAAGAGGTCGCTAAGGTCGAATAGTTGCTGCTGAATGGGCATAAAAAATCCGATACCAGGAGACTGATATCGGATTTTCTGGAAAGCCCGGCTTGGACTCAAATGCTTAAGTGAACAGCATTACGCTCTTCGAAGCGGCCTTTTTCGTTGTGGCGGACATCAATACAGGTCGCGGCGATAGCGTCCCTGTTCGCTCAGCTCCTCCAGTCGCGCCTGGCCGAGCAGGCCGAGCAGGATCTGCTGCACCTCCTGCCCCATGCCTTCCAGGCTACCGCAGACGTAGATCGCCGCGCCCTGATCGACCCAACGGCGCAGGTCGTCGGCCGCATCCCGCAGGACGTGCTGCACATAGCGCTTTTCCGGCTGGTCGCGCGAGAACGCCAGATCCAGTCGCTGCAGCACGCCGCTGTCGAGCCAATGCTGCAGTTCGTCGTGAAAGAAGAAATCATGGGCGGCGTTGCGCTCGCCAAACAGCAGCCAGTTGCGTGAGCCTTGAGCGGCGGCGCGTTCGCGCAGGTGCGCGCGCAATCCGGCGATCCCGGTGCCATTGCCGATCAGGATCAGCGGCGTATCGACCGAGGGCCCATGAAAACCCGGGTTGCTGCGGATACGCAGGGCAATTCGTTCACCCATCACTGCGTGACGACACAGCCAGCCGGAACCGAGGCCGAGCGTGCCGTCCGGATGGCGAGCTTCGCGCACCACCAGCTGTAGCGAACCATCGTCCGCTACGGAGGCGATCGAGTACTCCCGGTGCGGCAAGGGCGGCAGGGCCAGCAAGGCCGGTAGATCGAGCCCGCGCAACACGTCGAGGTCCGGCAGGCGTAATCCGGCCAGCTGGCTGGCCAGAGGTTGGCCATCGACCGGCTGCTGCGGGTCGAGATTCAGCTGCTGCAGCACGCGTTCCATGCGGGCCAGTTCGTGCCGCGGGCCGACTTCGACGAGATCGCCGGCGCACCAGTGTTGCTGATCGTCGACCGGCACGAGCGTCAGATGTTGCACTGGCGCACCGGCACTGCCTGGGTTGAGGCAGCGACGCTCGATGAGCTGCCATTGCCGATAGGGCGCTGGCAGCCAGTCGCTGAAATCGCCGTTGCCGCTCAGATGGGCCAGCTGCTGTTGCCAGTGGCGCAGCACGCCGGGATCGGCTCTGTTCGCTTCCAGGCGATCGAACAGTGGCGTAGCGCCGCATTGGCGCAGGCGTTCATCCAGGCGTTGGCCGAATGCACAGAAATGGCGGTACTGGCGATCACCGAAGGCCAGCACGCTGTACTCCAGGTCCTGCAGCTGCAGGTTTGCCGTGTCCAGGCGCCGCTCGAAACGGGCGCCGTTGTCCGGTGCCTCGCCTTCGCCATAGGTGCTGACGACGAACAGAATGCGCCGCGCTGGCAGCCGGCTCGGCTCCAGCGCATTCAGCGGCAACAGCTGCACGCTCACGCCCGCGTCGCGAAGCTGCTCAGCGCTGCGCTCGGCATAGAATCGTGCTTGCCCGCCCTGGCTGGCATAGGTCACCAGCAGTGCCGAGGTCGCGTCCGTAGGTGCTGCTTTGCGGCGTAGCTGTCCACGCCAGCAGTACAGCGATATGACCAGATAGACGAGGATGACCACGGCAGCGCTGACCGCTCGCGGCGGTTGCCACCACAGCAGCAGCGCAGCGATCGCGAGACAGCCGAGCAGCGGCGACAGGCGACGGGCGAATTGAAGAGGTGTGGGCAAGAAGCGGACTCGTTGCGGGAATGCGGTAATGCGCGCTGCCTGAGCGTCAGTGCTCAGGCAGCGGCGAGCCGGCGTCAGGGAGCCAGTACTTCCAGAGTGGCGCTGTAGCTGGCGCGGCGCTCGGTAGCCGGCTTGCTGACGCCCTGGTCGGTAGTGAGCTCGGCTTCCATCCAGTACATGCCGGCTTCCGGCCAGGTGATGCTGACCTTGCCGTCCTCGTCGGTTTTCGTCTTGATCTCACCCAGCTCGTCGCGGTAGCGGTTGCCGCCCGGGATCACGCTGATCTCGACATCGGCGGCCGGTTTGCCATCGAGCAGGAAAACGAACTCGGCCGCTTCGCCAGCGAACAGGTCGTTGGGGTGGGTGACGGGCTTGAGCTCCAGGCCCTGGCCGGTCGGTTCGAGTACGGTTTCGCTCGGCGCGCCGGAGGTGACGAAGACTTCCATGCGGTTGCTGGTCTGGCTGACCTTGAGACCTTCGGCCTTGGCCGGAACGTCCTTGGCGAAGTTGTCCGGAGTGCCCATCCAGCGGCGCGCCTGGCCATTCTCCTTCCAGCTGGCGAACAGGCCACCGTTGGCGATGGCCAGCTTGTAGGTGCCTTTCTGGCCCAGTTGCACATCGAAGGTGCTGCGGTAGCGGCCGATGCTGCCGTTGAGCGGTTCCAGGCGGCTGCCGTCCGGGGCCTGGATCGTCAGTTGCGCCGCCGGACGCGGACGCATGCCGGGCGGGCCGCCGGCCGGGGCCTGGTCGAGCGCGCCGACACCGGCGATGCGCAGGGGGAAGTGCTCGAAATAGAACAGGTCGTTGGAAACGGCGGCGTCGACGGTGATCCACGGCTCCTCGCCGGAGAGCACGGTGGCCGAAGGCAGCATCCAGGCGCGGTGGGCCTGGGCCGACAGCGGCAGGCAGACGGCGAGGGCCAGGGCGGTCCATTTGATGACGGGTTTCATGGCGGGCTTCCTGTTCATGGGGTCAGCGTGAGGTTGATGGCGCCCAGCTCACTCTTGCCCTGGGCTTGATGTTCGGCGTTCTGCTGGGGCGGCCAGCTGAAGGGAACGCGCAGCAGCTCGCGGCCGCCGACCTCACGAGCCGCTTCGACCACCAGGCGGTAGTCGCCGGCCTCCAGCGTCTTGAACGGCGCCTGTTTGTCGGAGAACTGCAGGCTGTGGCTGCCCACGGCACGGGTGGCGCCGCTGACGCCATCGACCGGCATTTCCAGGCTGCGGCCGCTACGGCGCCACCACTGGCGCAGGTCCTTGAGCCACTTCTCGCCTTCCTTGTCCTTGAGCTTGGTGTCGTACCACACCGCCAGGTTGGCGACGTGGCTCTGGTCCGGGCGCTCCAGCCAGATGGCGACATAGGGGCGGTGATACTCGGCGACATCCAGACGGGGGATTTCCACATCCAGCTGCAGGTCCGCCGCATACAGCGGAGCACTGAGCAGGGCGAGGGGCAACAACAGGCATTTACGCATGAGCGTTCCTTAATGAATGAAGAGCAGCGCCAGCAGCAGTGGAATCACCAGCCCCAGGCCAACCAGGGGCCAGGTGCTGGGGCGGTTGCCGGCGTGGCGTTGCAGGAGCAGCAGGCCGGTGAGGCTGAACACCACACAGGCAACGGCGAACAGATCGATGAACCAGCTCCAGGCTTCGCCGCTGTGACGGCCCTTGTGCAGGTCGTTGAAGTAGGCGATCCAGCCGCGATCGGTCGATTCGTATTCCAACTCGCCGCTTTCCAGGCTCAGACTCAGCCAGGCATCGCCGCCAGGGCGGGGCAGGGCGACGTAGAGTTCTCCGTCGCTCCACTCGGCTTCGCGACCGGCCAGGCGCACGTCCAGGGTCTGTTCCAGCCATTGCTGCAATTCAGCCGGCAGGCCGTCCTCCGGGCTGTCGGCCTGCAGACTGTTGAGCAGCCGCTCGGGCAACTGCCCTTCGCGGGTTTCCACCAGCGGTTTGCTCTCGATCTGCCCGGCGTGGTTGAGCGTGATGCCGGTGACTGCGAACAGCAGCATGCCGACCAGGCATAGCGCGGAGCTGATCCAGTGCCATTGGCGCAGAGTGCCGAGCCAGAGGTGCATGGTGATCCTTGTCATACGGGGCGATGGCCGGATTCTAGGGTGCTTGTCGGCTTGGATGCCAAAGATTTACAAACAGCATACATTCGCGTTTCACCGCTGCATGGCCTCGGCTATAGAACAACAAAGCCGGGGAACTACCCGGCTCGTTGTATCACCGTGTCGATTAGAAGGTGATGTTGGCGGACAGCCAGAGGCGGCGGCCTTCTTCCAGGGTGCCGGTGGTCGATTGGGCGGTCTGGACGTAGTGGGACGCCCAGCCGGTTGCGCCGGTATTGGTGGTGTAGGTTTCGCCGTCCAGGAAGTCCTTGTCGAACAGGTTGTAGATGGTGGCGTTGAGAGTCACGTTTTCCGAGGCACGGAAAGAACCGCCCAGGTGGAACACCTCATAGGCTTTCAACTCACCAACCTGATCCATAAGGGCCTGATTGGCGGGAGTCAGCGTCGCGTAGCGCTGGCTGAAACGGGCCCGCTCGCCACGGTATTCACCCTTGAACCACAGGCTCAGGCGGTCGGTTGCATTCCAGTTGAGGCTGGCGTGGGCCATGTGCTTCGGCGTGTTGGTCAGCGGAGCACCCTTGTCGGCTCCACTTTTCTGTTCGCTGTCGGTGTAGGTGTAGTTACCCGACAGTGACCAGGCCGGTGCGAACTGCCAGCGTCCCGCCAGCTCCAGGCCTTGGGTCTCGGCTTCACCGATGTTGACGCTCTGAGCGAAGTTTTCCTGCTGGAAGCTGCTGCCCAGGTCCACACACCCAGGCTGATTGGGATTCGTTGGGTAGTTACAGTTTGGAAGCGGGGTGCCGCTGTCGATCTTGTCCTTGAACTTGGTGTGGAACAGGGTGGCGTTGGCACTGAAGTTGGCGAGGTTGTCGTAATAGACTCCAACCTCGGTATTGGTGGTGATTTCCGGGTCGAGATCGGGACTGCCGATGGTGATGACCGTGCCCTGGCCACTCACGCCGTTGATACCGTCGTGCAACTGATTGAGCGTCGGGACCTTGTAGCCGCGACTCACCCCACCTTTTACGGTCCAGCTATCGGCCGCGCTCCAGACGAGATAGGCGCGGGGACTGAAATGGCCACCGAAGGCCTCGTGGTCTTCGTAGCGGCCGCCGAGCGTCAGTGCCAAGTCGTCGCGCAGACGCCATTCGTCTTCGACGAATAGCGCCCAGGAGGACTGCTGGAATTTCTCGGTCGTGATTCCATCCTCGACTTCGGCATCCCAATATTGAGCGCCGATCGTGGCGATATGGGAGTCGCCGACGGGAGCGACCAGTTTGGTATCGAATACCAGGTCGGTGGATTTCAGCTTGCGGTCGTTGCCGCCAACGATGCTCGGATAACCGCTATAGGGCGTGCCGAGCGTGCCAGGAATGGTGCGGCCCAGGGTCTCGGTGGTGTTGTGGGTCAGGCTGCTGTCGAGAGTACCGAAGCCGAGGCGGCCGGTATGGGACAGGGCGAACTGATCACGTTCGAAGCGGAGTTCATCCTTGTAGCCGCTGACGGTCGTCGGTGCGTCAACGGTACAGCCACCGATGGCATTGCCTCCTGCCTTTCCGTCGAGAGTGCCGAGCTGGCAATCATCATTGTTGTACACCTGGCGGCCACGCTCGAAGTCCAGGGAAAAGTCGTGGTTTTCATGCGGCGTGAGCGACAGTCGGGCGCCGAAGTTGGTGTTGCGTCCTTCCACCGGCGCCGCACCGCGCTTGCTGACGGTGCTGTCGTTATCGAAGCTCAGGTCGGATTCGCTGCGATCGTAGATGCTGCCGCGTACAGCCAGGCCCAGCAGGCCATCGATCAGCGGGCCGCTGGCGTACAGGCTGGCCTTGCTGGCGTCGCCATAGTCGCGGTTGTCCTGATAGGTGTGGTCCACGCTCAGCGAGCCACCCCATTCGGGGGCGACTTTCTTGGTGATGATGTTCACCACACCACCCATGGCATCGGAGCCGTACAGGGTAGACATCGGGCCACGGATCACTTCGATGCGCTCGATGGCCGACATCGGCGGCATGAAGCTGGTGGCGGTTTCGTTGAAGCCATTGGGAGTGACGTTGCCTGCGGTGTTCTGCCGGCGGCCATCGATCAGGATCAGTGTGTACTCGCTGGGCAGGCCGCGGATGCTGATGTTCAGGCCGCCGGTCTTTCCGGTGCCTTGACGCACATCGATGCCTTCGACGTCTTCCAGTGCCTGCGCCAGGTTGTTGTAGCGCTTCTGCTGCAAGTCCTCCTGGCTGATCACGCTGATGCTCGCCGGCGCTTCGGTGATCTTCTGTTCGAAACCGGAGGCACTGACGACCGTGTCGTTGAGCGTGACCGGTTCGGTCTGGGCGTAGGCCGTCAGGCTGCAGCCGATCAGGGCGCAGGACAGGGTGGTACGTGCGAAGGGGATGGGCATGCGGGCTCCTTGTGTGCCGTCTCGTTAGGGCTCGCATGATAATTATTCTTAAATAAGAATTTACGTTCGCACGAGATAAGTTCTCATTCGTGATGGCGAAATAGGGGCGCAGCCTTAGTGGCATCTGGGCTGCGTATTTGTAAGCAGATGTTTGCCGCTCGAGCGGCGGCCAATGCCTGCCGCTCGACCAGCCACAGGATCAGGGCATCTGTACCTCGATCACGCCATCGGCGTTGACCGTTACCTGGCGAGTGCCCGCTTCGATTTCGGGGATGGGTGCCGATTCCATCATGTCCATCTTCATCGCGCTGCTGCGCATGACCGGCTGGAACCCGCCGCCGTTGAGGTTGAGGCTCACCAGCTTGTAGCCGCTGCCGCCGAGCGCTTCGGTCGCGAGCTGGGCGCGCGCCTGAAACGCGGCGACGGCGTCCTTGAGCAGGGCATCCTCGTTCTGCTTGCGGATCGGGTCGGAGACGCTGAAGTGCATGCTGCCCATCTTCAGGCTCTTCATCAGTTCGGCGGTCAGCTTCGACAGGCTGGCAAAGTTGCTGCTCTCCAGACGCAGTTCGGCACGCTCGCGCCAGCCGGTGATCTGCTGGCCCTTGTCGTCGTAGACCGGATAGCTGTTGCGGCTGCCCTGGCTGACGATCACGTCCTTGTTCTGCCGGGCGGTCTGCAGTGCTTGATTCAGCGTGCGGGTCGTCTCTGCCGCGAGCTGAGCGGGGTCGCTGTGTTGTGCTTCGCTGTAGAGCGTGACGTGCATGCGGTCATGGGCCACTTCGCTGCTGACCTCTGCGCGCAGGGAGACCTGGTTGTAGCGGGGTTCCTCGGCGATGGCGGGCAGGCTGACGAGGCTCGTGATCAGTGCCATGAGGGTGGCACTGCGGAAGAGAGTTGGCTGCATAACGAATCCTTGGCAAGTGCACCGGCTGGTGCGATAGCGCAAGACTCTACCTGCGTCGGTGAATGTATGCAGCTGCCTGTGCGTCGAGTTGCCGCATTTCAGGTTGGCCGCCAGACGGCTTGGTTATACTCCGCCGAATTCTTGGAGACTCCATGTACACATCCGTCCCGCTGCTATCTGCCAGCCGGCAGAACCTTCGGCTTCTGACCCTTATTCGCATCGTGGTGCTGGCTGCGCAGTCCGGCGCCGTGGGCGTGGCCTATGCGACCCAGTTGCTGACGCTGCCTTGGCTCGCGCTGGGGATCACACTGGCCGTGTCGGCGGTGCTCTGTCTGGGCACGGCACTGCGTTTGCGCGGCCCATGGCCCGTCACCGAGCTCGAATACGCCGTGCACCTGGGCTGCGACCTGATGATCCATAGCGCGCTGCTGTACTACTCCGGCGGTTCGACCAATCCGTTCGTGTCCTACTATCTGGTGCCGTTGACCATCGCGGCGGCAACCCTGCCGTGGCTGTATTCCATCGTGCTGTCCGGCCTGGCGCTGCTGGGTTACACGCTGATGCTGGTCTGGTACGACCCGCTCACTCTGCCACCCTTCGAACGCGCGACGCTGCAGGTTTACGGCATGTGGCTGAGTTTCGCGCTGGCGGCCGCGCTGATCACCTTCTTCGTCGCGCGCATGGCCGAACAGCTGCGCCGGCAGGAGCAGCAGCAGGCCCAGCGCCGCGAGGAGAGCATGCGTGACCAGCAACTGCTCGCCGTGGCCACCCAGGCCGCTGGCGCCGCTCATGAACTGGGCACGCCACTGGCGACCATGAGCGTGCTGCTCAAGGAGTTGCGTCAGGAATACAAGGACCCGCAGCTGAGCGAGGATCTCGGCCTGCTGCAGTCGCAGGTCCAGCTCTGCAAGGAGAGTCTGCGACAGCTGGTCCGCGCTGCCGAGGCTGACCGGCGCCAGGCGGTCGTCGAGCAGACCGCGCGTGAATGGGTCGACTCGGTCCTGCAGCGCTGGCACCTGATGCGCCCTGAGGCGACATTCCGCTTCCAGTGCGTCGGCCTTGGCAGTGCGCCGAAGCTGATGCCGCCGGCGGACCTCAGTCAGTCGTTGCTCAATCTGTTGAACAACGCCACCGATGCCAGTCCCGAGGATCTGGAGATACGCCTGGACTGGGATCCGCAGTGGATCAAACTGACCATCCGCGACCACGGTGCCGGTGTTCCGCTGGCGATTGCCGAGCAGATCGGCAGACCCTTCATCACGACCAAGGGCAAGGGTTTCGGCCTTGGTCTGTTTCTCAGTCAGGCCAGCGTCACGCGCGCCGGCGGCACAGTGAAGCTCTACAATCACGAAGAAGGTGGCACACTGACCGAACTGCGCCTGCCGCATGGTTCGGTACGCGCCTGAACCTGATCGTGACCAATGCGAGGAAATGCACAGATGACCGACGAGTTGCAGCAAGAGGGCGAAGAACAACCTCACCTGCTGTTGGTGGATGACGATCCGACGTTCACCCGGGTGATGGCTCGCGCCATGAGCCGCCGAGGCCTGCAGGTCAGTATCGCGGGTTCGGCCGAGGAGGGCCTGGCCCTGGCCAAGCAGGACATTCCTGACTACGCAGTGCTGGATCTGAAAATGGAGGGCGATTCGGGCCTGGTGCTGCTGCCCAAGTTGCTCGAGCTGGACCCCGAGATGCGGGTACTGATCCTGACCGGTTATTCGAGCATCGCCACCGCGGTAGAAGCGATCAAGCGCGGCGCCTGCAATTACCTGTGCAAGCCTGCCGATGCCGACGATGTGCTGGCGGCATTGTTGTCCCAGCATGCCGATCTCGACAGTCTGGTACCGGAGAACCCGATGTCGGTCGATCGCCTGCAGTGGGAGCATATCCAGCGGGTGCTCAGCGAGCATGATGGCAATATCTCCGCGACGGCCCGTGCCCTGGGCATGCATCGGCGGACTTTGCAGCGCAAGCTGCAGAAGCGTCCGGTGCGCCGCTAACCGGCGTCATCGTCTCGTGGTGGGCGTCGTCGACGCACGACGCCCGAGCCCTCCCGTAGCGCATGCTTTATGCTTGCAGGCTTTGTAGTTGCAGGCGTCTTCCATGCTCCCCCTCGTCCTGCAAACCCTGAGCGTCACCGCGCCGGTGTTTGCCATGTTGTTTGTTGGTGTCGCGCTCAAGCGCCTCGGCTGGATCGACGCCGCGTTCGTGTATACGGCTTCGGCACTGGTGTTCAGGGGCACCATGCCGACGCTGCTGTTCATCTCCATCATCAAGGCCGACCTGACGGCGGCGCTGCAGCCGGCACTGCTGCTCTATTTCGTACTCGCCACGATTGCGACATTCATCGTGGCCTGGGTCTGGGCCTTGTGGCGTTGCCCGGCGTCCGATCGCGGCGTGTACGTGCAGGGCGCTTTTCGTGGCAACAACGGTATCGTTGGCCTGGCATTGGCCAGCAGCCTCTATGGTGACTACGGCCTGTCGGTCGGCGGTGTGCTCGCCGGGGTGGTGATTCTGGTCTACAACAGTCTCTCGGCGATGGTGCTGGCCATCTACAGCCCGGATGGGCAGGTCGGCCCGAAGGACATACTGCTCAGCATTCTGCGCAACCCGCTGATCATCGGTGTGGTCGCGGCCGTGCCGTTCGCCTATTGGCAGATTGCCTTGCCGGGCTGGCTGATGACCTCCGGTCAGTACTTTGCGCAGATGACCTTGCCACTGGCGCTCATCTGCATCGGCGCCACGCTGTCACTGGATGCGTTGCGCAAGAGCAGCGGCAGTGCGCTCAGTTCGAGCCTGATGAAAATGGTCTGGCTGCCGGCTCTCGCCACTCTGGGCGCCTGGACCTACGGCTTTCGCGATGCAGAGCTGGGTATCCTGTTTCTCTACTTTGCCAGCCCGACGGCGGCGGCGAGTTTCGTTATGGCGCGTGCAGTCAACTCCAACCATCAGCTGGCCGCGACGATCATCGTCATCACGACGCTGATGGCGGCGCTGAGCATCAACGCCGGACTGTTTCTGCTGGGCTGGCTGGGCTGGATCTAGTCCAGCGTCTGGCAGCGATTCGCCGAGCCGTTCGTCGCCAATGCGGTTCTCGGCTTAAGAATCGCGGCGCGATGGTCATCAGGCCTCAGAAAAAAAAGTGCGTTTGCGCCAAATTGCCCTGGACGTTCAACGGCTTGCCTGGCGAGGCAGCCGCTCCGTGTTCTAGGGAATCTTTCATGGCATTTTTCACACCTTCGAGCCGCTCGCTGACGCGTGACGACATACGCGTGGTGAATCTGCGGCGCCTTGCGGTTCCGGGTTTTGCGCTGTTGCTGGTGCTGAATCTGGGAAGCTTTGCCGGCGGTGTCTGGCTTGGCAGCGATCTGCACACGCCGAACCTGGCCACGCATCAGGGTGATGTACCTGTCGAGGATGAGGACCGCTTTGCCATTGCCCGCGTAGGCGAGGTGGTCGGCCGGTTGAAAACGCTCGAATCCGACCTGCTCGCCCTGCAGCAGATGATGGATCAACAGCGTGTTTTGCATGGCCAGCTGTCGGCGCTGGACCCGACGCTGCTGCCCGTGCTGGTGCCGGAGCGTACTGCGGGCACGGACGGTACAGGGCAGGGCGGCGCGCTGTTGCCGCCTCGGGGCTGTTCGGGGGAACTGCTGGTCGATGCCGAGCGGCTGAGCCTTGCTCACCTGCAGCGCAGCGAGGCCTCGGCGCTCTGCATGCGGGTGATGCTGGATGGGCTGATGCAGCAGGTCGCCGAGCGAAACGCGGCGCTCATGGCGATTCCGTCACGGCGACCGGTTGGCGAGGCGCGGCTGGGTTCGGCATTCGGCAATCGCGTCGACCCTTTCCGCAAGAAGCTGGCGTTCCATTCCGGGGTGGACTTCGCCTTGCGCAGCGGCTCCGACGTGGTCGCTGCGGCGGGAGGCCGGGTGCGCTTCGCCGGCTACCGAGGCGCCTACGGCAAGCTGGTGGAGATCGACCATGGCAATCGCCTGGTCACGCGCTATGCCCACCTGTCTCGGCTGGATGTACGCCAGGGCGAGGTCGTCACGCCGGCACAGCGTATCGGTGCGGTGGGCTCGACAGGCCGATCCACTGGTCCTCATCTGCATTTCGAGGTGCTGCACAAGGGCCGCTTCGTCGACCCGCAGCGTTTCCTGGCCCTGGGTGATCTGGAGCGTGACAGCGATGGCCTGGCTGAGGACTAAACGCCCCTCCACCCGCGAGCTGCTACGCGCTGAGCACCGACTGCAGGCTGCGCGTAGCGTGCGTAGCGGTCGTTGGCTCATCTTTGCACTGCTCTGCGTGATCGGCGCGCTGCTGTTCCTGCGCAACCACGAGCACGCAGCTCATGCGCGGCAGCTCGAGGCGCTGACGCAGGACAGCCAGGCACTCAGGACCGCACTGGGGCAGAGCCGCTTGAAGCGCAAGGAAATCCAGGCCACCGAAGAGCAATTGCTAAGGCGAATAGCCACCCTCTCTGCGCAGGTCGAGCGACTGCAGACCGATCTGGCTTTCTTCCGTCAGCAGAAGAAGGCCCGTTAACCTTTTTGGGAGTAGACGATGTTTCACAAGAAAAAGCCGGCACCACGCGTCACCATCGATCAATTTTCCAGCCTGATCTCCGGCAATCTGTCCCTGGTCGGGGACGTGACCTTCGAGGAAGGATTGAAGGTCAGCGGCGAAGTGCGAGGCGATGTCTGCCACAAGCCGGGTACCCATAGCCTGCTGGCGCTGAGTGCCGAGGGACGGATCGAGGGCAACGTGAGCAGTTACGATGCGCTGATCGACGGCACCATCGTCGGTGATCTGGTGGTGGAGCATCTGCTCGAGCTGCATTCCAATGCACGCGTGCGCGGGAACATCCGCTATCGCCAGTTGAGCATGGAGAACGGCGCGGTGGTCGACGGCACCCTCAACCGCATGGGGGACGAAGAGGAGAGTGCCCAGGTGTTCGAGCTTCCCCGGCCTCAGATGCGTGAGGGCTAAGTGAAGGCGGGCCGCTCAGGCCCACCTGTGGCTCACCTTTCTTATCAGCGCTGGGTTTTCCAGGCGCGGCCGGCGATGACCAGCAGCGTGATCGCGGTCAACGGCAGCGCGTAGCCCAGCATGGCATCGCCAAAGGTTTCCGCGAACGGGCGGCCGGTGCTGGTCAGCACCAGGTACAGGGTGTACGCCACGTAATAGGCGAGGAACAGCGCGCCTTCCCAACGCTTGATGCAGTAGCCGGCGAAGAAGATCGGCAGGCAGGCCACCGCTACGGCGATCATCACCGGGAAATCGAAGGCCAGCGCGTTGGACGACACGCCGATCGCTTGCGGCGACACCAGCGAGGCCAGGCCCAGTACGCAGAGCAGATTGAAGATGTTGCTGCCGACGATGTTGCCGACGGCGATATCACGCTCGCCGCGGAAGGCCGCCATGATCGAGGTGGCCAGTTCCGGCAGCGAAGTACCGATGGCAATTACCGTCAAGCCGATGACCAGCTCCGACAGGCCGAGCGCCCGGGCCAGGGCCACGGCACCCTCGACTAGGAAGTTGGAACCCACTACCAGCAACACCAGACCTGCGATCACGAGGCCAGCGTTGATCAGCCCTGCATGCGGCTTGGCCGGCTCGTCCAAACCGAACTCCTTGGCAAACTCGTCGTCGACTTCCGCAGCTTTTTCCCGGCGGCTGCTGATGATCAGGAACAGCGTGTAAGCCACTACCGCGGTGAACAGCAGCGCGCCGTCGATACGGCTGAGTTCGCCGTCCCAGGCAAGGCCGAAAGTCACCAGGCTGGCACCGATCATGATCGGCACGTCCAGGCGGATCAATTGGCGCGACACCACCAGCGGGGCGACCAGCGCGGTCATGCCGAGGATCAGCAGCACGTTGGCGATGTTGCTGCCCACCACGTTGCCGATTGCAATGTCGCCGCTACCGTTGAGTGAAGCTTGCACGCTGACGGCCGTTTCTGGCGCGCTTGTACCGAAAGCGACCACGGTGAGACCGATGACCAGCGGGGAAATGCCGAACTGGGCGGCGAGTTTGGCTGCACCTCGCACCAGGACCTCCGCGCCGGCGACGAGCAGCACCAAGCCGGCTACGAGGTAGACAAAGGTCATCAGGGTCACGATGGGGTGCTCCGCAAAAAATCCAGATAAAAGAGGGTGATTCAGCGCTGGTGTTGCCAGGCGCGCAGGAAGATCACCAAAAGCGTGACGGCCGTCAAGGGGAACGCGAACCAGAGCATCGCGTCGCGCAGCAGCTCGATGGCGCCCAGGCCGGTGGCGAACATCACCAGATACAGGGTGTAGGCCAGGTAATAGGCGAAAAACATCAGCCCTTCCCAGCGGCGGATGCAATACCCGGAAAAGAAAATCGGCAGGCAGGCGACGAACACGGCCAGCATTACCGGGAAGTCGAAGGACTGGGCGTTGGGTGAAATGGACAGGCCGTCCGCAGCCACCGCGGCGCCGGCCCCGAGCACCAGCAGCAGATTGAAGATGCAGCTACCCACCACATTGCCGACGGCAATGTCGCGTTCACCCTTGATGACCGCCAGCACCGAGGTCGCCAGCTCCGGCATCGAGGTGCCGACCGCGACCACCGTCAGGCCGATGACCAGTTCGGAAAGACCGAGCGCACGGGCCAGGCCCACGGCACCTTCGATCAGCAGATTCGAGCCGCCCACCAGCAGCCCCAGACCGAGCAGGATCAGCAACAGCTGGAGCACCCAGGCATAGGGCTTGTCGCCGGTGTCCGGACCGAACTCCGTGTCGAATTCATCGACGCCAGGTCCCGGTTTGTCCCGCTTGCTGGCGACTACCAGAAACAGCGTGTAGCCAATCAGGGCAACGAGCAGCAGGATACCGTCCAGTCGGCTGATGCTACCGTTCCAGGCCAGTCCATAGCAGAGCAGCCCGGCGCCGATCATCACCGGCACGTCGAGGCGGATCAGCTGCCGGGATACCACCAGCGGTGCGATCACTGCGGAAACGCCGAGAATCAGCAGGATATTGGCGATGTTGCTGCCGATCACATTGCCTACCGCGATGTCACCGCTGCCATTCAGCGATGCCTGTACGCTGACGGCTGTTTCCGGTGCGCTGGTGCCGAAGGCCACTACGGTCAGTCCGATGATCAGGGGTGGAATGCCGAAACGGCTGGCCAGTTTGGCGGCACCGCGTACCAGCGCTTCGGCGCCGACGACGAGCAACACCAGGCCGCCGATGAGGTAGGCAAAGGTAATCAGCGACATGCGGGCGCTCCCTTGGCTGCGGTATCGCGGTCTGTGCTCTGTGACATCACTATAGGTGCCTTTTCTTCATGGAAGGGTTTCGATACGTACGCGGATCACACCGCTCTCGAGCATGTCCAGTTGTGCCGCCGCCGCGCGAGAAAGGTCGATGATGCGGCCGCGGCGAAAGGGGCCGCGATCGTTGATGCGTACCACCACCTGCTTGCCGTTCTGCTCGTTGGTTACCCGCACCCGCGTGCCGAAGGGCAGACTGCGATGGGCGGCGACCAGTGCGTTCTGATCATGGGTTTCGCCGTTGGCGGTGCGTTGGCCGTGGTGCATCCGCGCGTAATAGGAGGCCTTGCCGCTCTGGCTGAAGCGATCATGCGTGGCGGGTGGTGCCTTGGTGGGTTGAGCCGGCTGGCGATCTGCGCAGCCGCTGGCCAGCAAGGCCAGCAACAGCAGGGCGGTGAAGCGTGTCAGGCGCATGAACAATCCTTCCGTTGGGTCGATCGCTGAGTCGGCGATGGCCCGCGGCAGGTGTCGTGACGTTGTGGCGATGCCGGGAGCGGTGGTGCAGCGATGTCCGCGGTTGCAGCTGGGGCAACCGCGCAGGGCCATCGCTCAGCTTAGCCTTCGAGTTTCTTCTTCAGCAGTTGGTTCACCTGGCCAGGGTTGGCCTTGCCCTTGGAAGCCTTCATCGCCTGGCCGACGAAGAAGCCGAACATCTTGCCGCGCTTGGCTTCGTCGCTGGCGCGGTACTGCTCGACCTGCTCGGCATTGGCCGCCAGCACTTCGTCGAGCATCGCCTCGATGGCGCCGGAGTCGGTAACCTGCTTGAGGCCTTTCTTCTCGATGATCTGGTCAGCCGAGCCTTCACCGGCGGCCATGGCCTCGAAGACCATCTTGGCGATCTTGCCGCTGATGGTGTCGTCCTTGATGCGCAGGATCATGCCGCCCAGTTGCTCGGCGGAAACCGGTGACTGCTCGATCTCCAGGCCTTCCTTGTTGAGCAGGCTGGACAGCTCGCCCATCACCCAGTTGGCGGCCAGCTTGGCGTCGCCGCAGGCCTGCTGGACCTGCTCGAAGTAGTCGGCCAGCTCGCGGCTGGCGGCCAGCACGCTGGCGTCATAGGCCGACAGGCCGAACTCGCGCTCGAAGCGTTCGCGCTTCTGCACCGGCAGCTCCGGCAGGCTGGCGCGCACTTCGTCGAGAAAGCTCTGCTCGATCACCACCGGCAGCAGGTCGGGGCAGGGGAAGTAGCGATAGTCGTTGGCTTCTTCCTTGCTGCGCATGGAGCGCGTCTCGTCCTTGTTAGGGTCGTACAGGCGGGTTTCCTGCACCACCTTGCCGCCGTCCTCGATCAGCTCGATCTGCCGCTGCACTTCGTGGTTGATCGCCTTCTCGATGAAGCGGAAGGAGTTGACGTTCTTGATCTCGGCGCGGGTGCCGAACTCGGCCTGGCCCTTGGGCCGCACCGAGACGTTGCAGTCGCAGCGCAGCGAGCCTTCGGCCATGTTGCCGTCGCAGATGCCGAGGTAGCGCACCAGCGCGTGGATCGCCTTGACGTAGGCGACCGCTTCCTTGGCCGAACGGATGTCCGGCTCGGAGACGATCTCCAGCAGCGGGGTGCCGGCGCGGTTCAGGTCGATACCGCTCATGCCGTGGAAGTCTTCGTGCAGGCTCTTGCCGGCGTCCTCTTCCAGGTGTGCGCGGGTGATACCGATGCGCCGGGTGCTGCCATCTTCCAGGGTGATGTCCAGATGGCCCTTGCCGACGATGGGATGGTCCATCTGGCTGGTCTGGTAGCCCTTTGGAAGGTCAGGATAGAAGTAGTTCTTGCGGGCGAAGACGTTCTTCGGCGCGATCTCGGCGTCGATTGCCAGGCCGAACTTGCACGCCATGCGCACGGCTTCGGCATTGAGTACCGGCAGGGTGCCGGGCATGCCCAGATCGACGAGGCTGGCCTGGGTGTTGGGCTCGGCACCGAAAGTGGTGGCGCTACCGGAAAAGATCTTCGACTGGGTCGCGAGCTGTGCGTGAATCTCCAGCCCGATCACGGTTTCCCATTGCATCTTCAATCTCCTCAGAATCCGGCCGGGGCGCGCATGTGCCAATCGGTGACTTGTTGATACTGGTGCGCCACATTGAGCAGGCGCGCTTCCTGGAAGTACGGCGCCAACAGTTGTACCCCCACCGGCAGGCCATCGATGAAGCCGGCCGGCATCGACAGGCCCGGGATGCCCGCCAGGTTGGCGGTGATGGTGTAGATGTCTTCCAGGTAGGCAGAAACCGGATCGGCGTTTTTCTCGCCCAGCTTCCAGGCCAGGTTCGGCGTGGTCGGGCCGAGGATCACGTCGACCTGCTCGAAGGCCGCGACGAAGTCCTGCTTGATCAGGCGACGGATCTTTTGCGCCTTCAGGTAGTAGGCATCGTAGTAACCGGCCGACAGCGCATAGGTGCCGACCATGATGCGCCGCTTGACCTCGTCACCGAAGCCTTCGGCGCGCGAGCGCTTGTAGAGGTCGGTAAGGTCGGCCGGGTTTTCGCAGCGATAGCCGAAGCGCACGCCATCGAAACGCGAGAGATTGGAAGAGGCCTCGGCTGGTGCGATCACGTAATAGGAAGGAATCGCGTGCTGCATGTTCGGCAGGCTGATGTCCATGACCGTGGCGCCGAGCTTCTTCAGCTCCTCGACGGATGCCATCACGGCGTCAGCGATCTTCGGATCGAGACCGGCGCCGAAGTACTCCTTCGGCAGACCGATGCGCAGGCCGGCGAGCGGCTGGCTCAGCGCGGCGAGGTAGTCGTCCAGTGGCTGGTCGACGCTGGTGGAGTCCTTGGCATCGAAGCCGGCCATTGCCGACAGCAGCAGCGCGCAGTCTTCGGCGGTGCGAGCCATGGGGCCGCCCTGATCGAGACTCGATGCGTAGGCCACCATGCCCCAGCGCGACACGCGGCCGTAGGTCGGCTTGAGGCCGGTGAGGTTGGTCAGCGCAGCCGGCTGGCGGATCGAGCCGCCGGTGTCGGTGCCGGTCGCGGCAGGCAACAGTCGTGCGGCGATGGCTGCGGCGGAGCCGCCGGAGGAGCCGCCCGGTACACGGGTCAGGTCCCAGGGGTTCTTCACCGCGCCGTAATAGCTCGACTCGTTGGCCGAGCCCATGGCGAATTCGTCCATGTTCAGCTTGCCGAGCGTGACCGTACCGGCGGCTGCGAGCCGTTCCACCACGGTGGCGTCATACGGGGCCTTGAAGTTGTCGAGAATCTTCGAGCCGCAGCTGGTGCGGATGCCCTGGGTGCAGAACAGGTCCTTGTGGCCGATCGGTGCGCCGAGCAGGGCGCCGTTCTCGCCGGCGGCACGACGCGCATCGGCGGCCTTGGCCTGCGCCATGGCGAGTTCGTCGGTAACGCTGATAAAGGCGTTGAGCTGCGGGTCGAGCTGCTCGATGCGGGCCAGCAGGTTGCGCGTCAATTCCTCGGCGGAGAAGTGCTTCTCGGCAAGGTTGCGGGCGATCTCGGCAAGCGTCAGGTTGTGCATGTCGGAGTCCTTCATCACTCGATCACTCGCGGAACCAGGTAGAGGCCTTCTTCCACGGCGGGTGCGATGGCCTGGTAGGCATCACGCTGGTTGCTCTCGGTGACTGCATCGGTACGCAGGCGCTGGGTGGTTTCCAGCGGGTGGGCCAGCGGCTCGATACCCGTGGTGTCGACCGCCTGCATGCGGTCGATCAGGCCGAGGATATTGTTGAGGGTCTCGGTGGTGCGTGGCAGGTCGGCTTCAGACAGGCCCAGGCGGGCCAGATGAGCGATCTTTTCCACCTCGGTGCGTTCAAGCGCCATCGGGTATCTCCAGCGGAAAGCGAATCGGGACAGCACCTTCCGTCGACTCGACGGGGGCGCGAGGCGGCACGTGAAGCGCCGCGGCCATGGGCTTTCGGGCCCGGAAAAGCCGCCAATGTTACATGCCCGAGGCGGTTATCGGTAGCGTGGCCGCGGTACCTCGCCTGGTGGGGGGATTGGCTTGCATGTTGCGGCCTGACGCGCAGTGGCTCACGTATGGCGCTACGCGAGGGGACTCGCGCCTTGCCCTAAGTTCGCACCATTGTTAGAGTTTGCGGCACTTTTTTCCCCACGCGTTTGCCCCAGGGCCCTTTTCCCATGTTCAAGAAACTGCGTGGCATGTTTTCCAGTGATCTGTCGATCGATCTGGGCACTGCCAATACCCTTATTTATGTGCGCGATCGCGGCATCGTTCTCGACGAACCCTCTGTAGTCGCCATTCGTAGCCACGGCAACCAGAAGAGCGTCGTCGCCGTCGGCACCGAGGCCAAGCGCATGCTGGGCCGCACCCCGGGCAACATCAATGCGATCCGTCCGATGAAGGACGGTGTGATTGCCGACTTCAGCGTCTGCGAGAAGATGCTGCAGTATTTCATCAACAAAGTGCACGAAAACAGCTTTCTGCAGCCCAGCCCGCGCGTGCTGATCTGCGTGCCCTGCAAGTCGACCCAGGTCGAGCGCCGTGCCATTCGTGAGTCGGCATTGGGTGCCGGAGCCCGCGAAGTGTTTCTGATCGAGGAACCGATGGCTGCCGCGATCGGCGCCGGCTTGCCGGTCGACGAAGCGCGTGGCTCTATGGTCGTGGACATCGGTGGTGGCACCACCGAGATCGCGCTGATCTCCCTCAATGGCGTGGTCTACGCCGAATCCGTACGGGTCGGCGGTGATCGTTTCGACGAATCCATCGTGACCTATGTACGCCGCAACTATGGCAGCCTGATCGGCGAATCCACCGCCGAGCGCATCAAGCAGGAAATCGGCACGGCCTTCCCCGGTGGCGAAGTGCGTGAGGTGGACGTCCGTGGTCGCAACCTGGCCGAAGGCGTGCCGCGCAGTTTCACCCTGAATTCCAACGAAGTGCTCGAAGCCCTGCAGGAATCGCTGGCGACCATCGTTCAAGCGGTCAAAAGCGCGCTCGAGCAATCTCCGCCGGAGCTCGCCTCCGACATCGCCGAGCGCGGCTTGGTGTTGACTGGCGGTGGCGCGTTGCTGCGTGACCTGGACAAGCTGCTGGCCCAGGAAACCGGTCTGCCGGTGATCGTCGCCGAGGAGCCGCTGACCTGCGTCGCCCGTGGCGGTGGTCGCGCGCTGGAGATGATGGATCGTCACGCCATGGACCTGCTGTCCACGGAGTGAGCCTGGTGCCGCGGTGCTCATGACAAGCCGAAAGATCCGGTCGCACCGGCTTTCGGCTTGTCGCGTTTAGTCTCAAGCTTTTACTCGTGAGGTAGTCGCAATCAAGCCGCTATTTGCCAAGGGACCTCTGCTCGGTGTGCGCCTGCTGGTGTTCGTCGTGCTTTGTGTCGTGCTGATGGTGGTGGATGCACGCTTCGACGCGCTGAAGACGGTACGCAGCCAGATGGGCCTGGTGCTGACGCCGTTCTACTGGGTCGCCGACATGCCGGTGCGGATCTGGCGAGGCGCGACCGAGCAGATCGCCAGCAGCAGCAGCCTGATGGCGGAGAACGAGAAGCTCAAGGCCGAGGCGCTGCTGATGCAGCGGCGTCTGCAGAAGCTGGCGATGCTCACCGAGCAGAACGTGCGCCTGCGCGAGTTGCTCAACTCGGCGGCGCTGGTGGATGACAAGGTCATCGTCGCCGAGCTGATCGGACTCGACCCGAACCCCTTCACCCATCGCATCCTCATCGACAAGGGCGAGCAGGACGGCGTCTTCATGGGGCAGCCGGTGCTCGATGCCAGCGGCCTGATGGGTCAGGTCGTCGAGGTGCTGCCGTACGCTGCGCGCGTGCTGCTGCTGACCGATGTCACCCATAGCATCCCGGTGCAGGTCAACCGCAACGGCCTGCGTGCGATCGCCGTGGGCACCGGTAATCCGGACTATCTGGAGCTGCGCCATGTGGCCGAAACCGCTGACGTCAAAGTGGGGGATCTGCTGGTCAGTTCCGGGCTCGGTCAGCGGTTTCCAAGCGGTTATCCGGTGGCTCAGGTGACCGAGGTCGTGCATGGCTCCGGCCAGCCGTTCGCCATCGTACGGGCGGTACCGACCGCCATGCTCAATCGCAGCCGCTATCTGATGCTGGTATTCAGCGATTCGCGGACGCCGGAAGAGCGGGCCGCCGACGCCGCCGAGGCCCAGGCCGACGCCGATGAGAAAGCCGCTAGCGAAGGCACGGAGGCAGCCGCACCTGCAGCCGAGGCGGGGGCTGAGCCAAGCGCTGCAGAACAGGCGCCCGCCGCTGCGTCGCCAGGCGCGGTATCTGAGGAGGCGCAATGATCAGCGGGCGGCCGAACAATGGATGGATCATCTGGTTCAGTCTGACGTTCGCGCTGCTGCTCAGTGTCGCGCCCATGCCTGGCAGTGCGGAGATCGCGCGACCCTTGTGGCTGGGGCTGGTCATCGCCTTCTGGTCGTTGGTTCTGCCGCATCGCGGTGGGCTGGGCGCCGCGTTCTGTTTCGGGCTCGCCCAGGACGTTCTGGCCGGCACGCTGTTCGGCCAGAGCGCCTTGCCGCTGATCCTGATCGCCTTTCTGGTGCTGAGTCTGCAGCAACGCCTGCGCATGTTTCCGCTGTGGCAACAGAGCATGGTGCTGTTGGTTGTACTCGGCCTCGCCCAGTTGGTGCAGCTCTGGCTGAATACGCTGACCGGCAATCGGCCACCGACGCTGCTGTTCCTGGTGCCTGTGCCGGTCAGCGCGCTGCTCTGGCCCTGGGTGTATGTCGCGCTGCAGGGATTGCGTCAGCGATTCGCTGTTTATTGACGCCTTCCTTTGGCGATGCAGCCCGCCTGTATCGGTCCGAAAAAATCTGACGTTTCATGTGGGATTGTGCCGTCTGGCACGGCTTACGCCTTGCTGCTCCAAGGCAATTCTGAAATCATGCTGCCGCTATGGCGTTCCGCCATTACTGGTTTCTGCTTCAGAAGACGATAAGCACAACAGCACGGGCGATGAGTATGGAAGCTGGCAGTTCGATTTTTTCCAGGCCGCAAGGCTCTCGTGGCGCCCGAGCGGTGTTGGCAGCCGGCGCGGTGGGGGCATTGCTGATGACGCTGGTCATGAGCACTGGCTACTCCCAGGCCGACAGCGCCCCGCAGGCCCCTCAGCTGGCCAAGCTGTCGACTCCCGACACGCCCATCACCGTTGCCGCTTCCTCTGCACCCGCTGCCGATTCGCCTCGCGCCGAGCAACTGGCCGGCAAGATTGCAGAACTCGACGCCATTCTCCTTGAAAAGCAGAAGCTTGAAGACGCGCTGCGGGCCGAGAAGAGCGAACTCGCGGCCGTGCAGTTGCAGCTGGCCAACAGCAAGAAGCTGATTCGCCTGGAGGTCGACGACTTCCTCGGTCAGAGCGCCGAGCGCAAGCGTCTCGATGAGCTGCTGGACGAGCACAAGCGTGGTGCCGAAGCCGAGAAAACCATCGGCGAACGCGTAGAGGCCCTGGAGAAGGACCTCGGCAACCAGCACCTGAAGTTCTCGCTCGCCGCGCGTGACGTCGACCGCCTCAAGACCCAACTGGCCGCCGAGGTTCGCGAGCGCAACAGCAGGAAGATTCAGGCCATCGCCCGCAAGCTGGACAAGACCGTTCGCTTCGAGCAATCGGTTTCGTTCCGCTGTTCCGCCAGCAAGAGCCTCGCGGCCTGTCTGGCCGAGCATCGCAACGATGGTCAGATGTCGCAATGGGTGCAGGAAAACTACCAGCGTGTGTTGGCCGAGGACATCCGTGAGCAGGTTGCCGATGTCGAGCTGGACACCGCCTGGTACCGCTACCGCACACGCACCGCTTTCGCCCAGGCGAGCATGAGCCTGGACGGCACCGTCAACGCACAGATGAACGTCGAGGCGACCATCACGGCGAAGAAGATGATGCCGTGCGCGATCCTCGATGTGCCCTACGAGCAATGCGACAGCAAGACCCACTCGTTGATCGTGCGCAGCAACAAGTACGACGATCGGGTCCGCATCAACGACCAGGAGCATGGCGCCACGCCGGTTTCGCTGGTGCTGGACAGCGGCGTCTACGACATTCAGGTCACCTCCGGTGGTATTACCCAGAAGCGCACGCTGTCGCTCAAGGGTGATCAGGTGGTCAACTTCAAGTTCTGATTCCTGCCCGGCGTAGTTCTTACGCCGGGCCTCTGCGCCTTCCTCGACGTACCCCGGATATGCGACGCTGTCGCTTTACCGTCTGAGGAACTGCCATGGGCGCTCTGTTTCTTGCCTCGGCATCACCCCGTCGCCGCGAATTGCTCGCGCAGATCGGCGTGCCGTTTTCCCTCATCAGCGTGTCGGTCGATGAAACGCCGTCGCCGACCGAGTCGCCCGAGGCGTATGTCGAGCGCGTGGCACGCGACAAGGCGCTCGCCGGGCTGGCCGGTCTGGGGGATCGCGAAGGCTGCGTGCTGGGTGCCGACACCAGCGTGGTGCTCGATCAGCATATTCTCGGCAAGCCTGCCGACCGTGCCGACGGGCTCGCCATGCTGGCGGCGTTGTCCGGGCGTACGCACCGGGTCATGACCGCCGTAGCGCTGGCCAGTCGAAGTGCCTGCGAGGTGCGTGTGGTCATCAGCGAGGTGACCTTCCGTACCATCGACGAAGCCGAAGCCGAACGCTACTGGGACAGCGGCGAGCCGGCGGACAAGGCAGGCGGTTATGCCATCCAGGGCTGGGGTGCGGTGTTCGTCAGCCAGTTGCAGGGCAGCTATTCGGCGGTGGTTGGCCTGCCGTTATGTGAAACGGCGCAGCTGATCGACGCCTTTGGACTTTCACGTTGGACCAAAGGCTCAAGCTAGAGCCTGTGGCTCCGGTGCGAAGGCCGGTTAGAATCGACTCAACCACCAGCTAGCGCTGCACATCAAGCCACCGCCGAGAACAACAATGAGCGAAGAAATCCTGATGAACATCACCCCCATGGAGTCGCGGGTGGCGGTGGTGGAGAACGGTGTGCTGCAGGAGGTGCATGTCGAGCGTACCCAGCGCCGCGGCATCGTCGGCAACATCTACAAAGGCAAGGTGGTGCGGGTGCTGCCGGGTATGCAGGCGGCGTTCGTCGACATAGGGCTGGATCGCGCCGCGTTCATCCATGCATCGGAGATTTCCGCCCGCGAGGGTAATGCCGTCGAGCCGATCAATGCGCTGGTTCACGAAGGCCAGAGCCTGGTCGTGCAGGTCACCAAGGACCCGATCGGCACCAAGGGCGCGCGCCTGACCACGCAGCTGTCGATCCCGTCGCGCTACCTGGTGTACATGCCGCGCACCAGCCATGTCGGGATTTCCCTGCGTATCGAAGATGAAGCCGAGCGCGAGCGGCTCAAGCAGGTCGTTGCCGAATGCGTTGAGGCAGAGGGCATTCAGGAAGCAGGTGGTTTCATCCTGCGTACTGCGGCAGAAGGGGCCGGCAGCGACGAGATCCTCATGGATATCCGCTATCTGCGCCGTCTGTGGGAACAGATCGCCAGCCAGATCAAGACCGTCGAAGCCCCCACGGTGATCTACGAAGACCTCTCCCTGGCCATGCGCACCCTGCGTGATCTGGTCAATCCGCGGATCGAGAAGATCCGCATCGATTCGCGGGAGAATTTCCAGAAGGTCACCCAGTTCGTCGGCGAGCTGATGCCCGAGCTCGGCGACCGCCTCGAGCACTATCCGGGCGAGCGGCCGATCTTCGACCTCTACGGCGTCGAGGACGAGATCCAGAAGGCGCTGGAGCGCAAGGTCATGCTCAAGTCCGGCGGTTACCTGATCATCGATCCGGCCGAGGCGATGACCACCATCGACGTCAACACCGGTGCCTTCGTCGGTCATCGCACGCTGGAAGAAACCATCTTCAAGACCAATCTCGAGTCGGCGACCGCCATCGCACGCCAGCTCCGGCTGCGCAATCTGGGCGGCATCATCATCATCGACTTCATCGACATGGAGGACGAGGAGCATCGTCGCCAGGTCCTGCGCACGCTGGAAAAGCAGCTCGAGCGCGATCACGCCAAGACCAACATCATCGGCATCACCGAACTTGGCCTGGTGCAGATGACCCGCAAGCGCACCCGCGAAAGCCTCGAACAGGTGCTCTGCGAACCCTGCATGTGCTGTCAGGGGCGCGGCAAGCTGAAGACACCGGAGACCGTCTGCTACGAGATCTTCCGCGAGATCCTGCGGGAGGCGCGGGCCTACCAGGCCGAAGGTTATCGGGTGCTGGCCAACCAGAAGGTGATCGATCGTCTGCTCGACGAGGAGTCGGGCAATGTCGCCGATCTGGAGGCCTTTATCGGTCGTTCGATCAAGTTCCAGGTGGAAAGCATGTACTCCCAGGAACAGTACGACGTGGTGTTGCTCTGAACAAAGGCAGACCGGGCCGCAAGGGCCAGGATGACCGGAGCGCATCCAGATGAACCGCCTCGCTGCCTTCCTCGTGACACTGTCGCGCCAGCTGTTCTGGATAACCGCGTTCGGGCTGATTCTGGCCGCGCTTTACGTCAGCCTGGGGCGGCAGCTGGTGCCTCTGGTCGCCGAATACCGCGCTGAGGTTCAGGAAAAGGCGCAAGCGGCGCTGGGCATGCCAATCGCGCTGGGCAGGCTCGAAGGCCGCTGGGAAGGCTTCGCGCCCCGCTTGCTGGCGCATGATGTGCTGCTCGGTGAAGGGGACAGCGCGATGCGCCTGGACCGTATCGCTATCGTGCCGGACCTGGCGGCGAGCCTCTGGGCACGAGCATGGCGGCTGAGCCGCCTGGAGTTCAGCGGCGTGCAGCTGTCTGTCGCTGAAGATGCCGAGGGCAAGTGGCGAGTGGAGGGCTTGCCGACTCCTACCGAGCAGAAACCGCCCGACCCGCAGAAGATGCTCGAGTCGTTGCAGCGGGTGCGTGGGCTGGCGGTGCGCAACAGCCAGATCACGCTGGAGCCATTCGGCGAGTCGCCGCTGACCTTGAGCTACACCGATCTGGGCCTGCGTATCGACGGTGAGCGGCTCCGCTTGGACGGGCGCAGCATCCTGCCGGATGGCCAGCCGTTGGCCTTGCGCATTCAGGGGCGGGTACAGCCGCAGCGCTGGCAGCACGCCGAGGCGCAGGTGTACCTCAGCCTGCCCCAAAGCGACTGGGCCGCCTGGTTGCCGCGCCGGCTGACGGCCGACTGGCACCTGCAAACGCTGAAGATGGGCGGTGAGCTGTGGGCGAATTGGCGCGAACAGGCGCTGGAGCGTGCCGTTCTACGGCTTAACGCGCCGCAGCTGATCACGTCCTTTGCCGATCGTGAGCCTGTCCAGCTCGAGGACCTGGGGGGCGAGGCGTATATCGATCGCAACGAGCAGGGCTACCGGCTGCTGTTGGACCGGCTGGCATTCGATCTCGACGGCGAGCGTTGGGGCGATGCGCGCATCCAGCTGCAGCAGGATCAGACTCGGCAGCATTGGCAACTGCAGGCTGATCGGCTGGCTATCGCGCCGATCGCCACGCTCGTTCGTGCACTGGCACCATTGCCAGCGGCTGCAGCCGAGACGCTGACGGCGCTGCAGCCCAGCGGAACATTGCGCAATCTGCGGCTCGACTACTACCAGCAGGTGGAGTCGCCGCAGCGGCTGCAATTCGCCGCCAATCTGGACCGGATCGGCTTCGCTGCACAGAACTGGATACCGGCGGTGGGCAACGCGAGTGGCAGCATTCGCGGTGACCTGGGCAGCGGAGAACTGCGCGTGGACAGCGACGACTTCAGCCTGCAGCTTGCGCCCCTGTATCCCGAGCCCTGGCGCTACCGACACGCCGGCGGACGCCTGACCTGGGCGCTGGATGAGCAGGCCTTCACGCTGGCAGCGCCCTATCTGCGTATCGACGGCGAGGAGGGCAGGATCGCCGGGGACTTTCTCATCCGTCTGGCCCGTGATCCCGCGGCAGAGGATTACATGGACCTGCGGGTCGGCTTGAGCGATGGCGATGCGCGCTTCACCGAAAAATACCTGCCGACACGCTCGCCGGCGTTGAGTCCGGCGCTGGTCAGCTGGCTTAGGGAAGCGATCCGCGGCGGTACGGTCGAGCAAGGTTATTTCCAGTACCAGGGTGCATTGAGCAAGGGAGCTGCCGACAGCGCGCGCAGCCTGAGCCTGTATTTCAAGGTGCGCGATGCCGAACTGGCGTTTCAGCCTGGCTGGCCCCTGCTGCAGCAGGGTCGTGGCGAGGTGCTGATCGAAGACAGCGGGGTTCGTGTCCGGCTCGCGGAAGGGCGGATCCTCGACAGTCAGGTGCGGGATGCGACAGCAGAGATTCCTCGTGCTGGGACCGGCAACGTGCCGCAGCTGACCGTGAAGGGGCAGGTCACCAGCAGCCTGCCGGATGCCTTGAAGCTGCTGCAGGAGGCGCCGATCGGAACCGGCGAGATCTTCGCTGGCTGGCAGGGCCAGGGTGCGCTCAGCGGCGCGCTCGACCTGCATATCCCGCTGGGCAAGGGCACCCCGCGGGTCATCGTGGATTTCGCCAGCGACGATGTGACGCTGAAGATTCCCGAGCCGGCGCTCGCCTTCGAGCAGCTCAGCGGAAAATTCCGCTACGACACCACGCGAGGCTTGAGTGCAGAGGCCATCCAGGCGCGCCTGTTCGGCTCTTCGGTCAAGGGCAAGGCGGTAGCGACAGGCGCGCCCGGCAAGCCAGCCTCTCGCCTGGAGGCGCAGGGCGCCGTGGAGTTGAAGCGTCTGACTGAGTGGCTCGCTATCGGGCAGTCGCTGCCCGCCAGCGGTGAATTGCCCTACCAGCTGCGTCTGGATCTGGCGGGTGAGAACAGTCAGTTGCAGATCGACTCTTCGCTCCAGGGGCTGCGCATCGATCTGCCCGCGCCGTTCGGCAAGCCTGCACGCGAACGCCGCGACACGTCGTTGCGAATGTCCCTGCAAGGGGCCGAGCGTCGCTACGGTGTCCGGCACGGGTCACTCGCCGCCCTGACGTTCGCTGCGCCGCCGGATGCCTGGGCGCGGGGCCGCGGCGAGCTGCGTCTGGGGGGCGGTGCGGCCAATCTTCCGGCCAGTGCCGGGCTTTACGTCAGGGGACGCCTGCCGGAGCTGGATTTGAAGGCCTGGCAGGCGGTGCTCGAGCAGCACCACGGCAAGGCGCAAGCGCAGCAGACGACCGGCTCGCTGTTGCGCCGGGCGCAGGTCGATATCGGTCGTTTCGACGGTTTTGGTACTCGGATCGACAACCTTGGGCTGGACCTGCGGCGAATGAGCGAAGCCTGGGACCTTGGTCTTCGCAGTTCGATCATCAGTGGCTCGGTTCGCCTGCCGGATGCCGAGGGCGGCATCATCGTGGCCGATCTCGAGCACCTGCGCCTGCCGGCTGCCGCGCAATCCGACGAAGCAGTGGTCAAGGAGCGACCCGATCCGCTGGCGGATGTCGACCCGCAGAGCCTGCCGGCGATGGATGTCGCCATCAAACGGGTTTCGCTGGGCGACGATGCGCTTGGCGCCTGGGCGTTGAAGCTGCGCCCGGTCAGCGGCGGGGTCGAGTTCCGCGATATCGCTCTCGACCTCAAGGGGCTGAAGATCACCGGCAACGGTGGTTGGGACAGCGCGCGGACCTGGTACAAGGGCCGTCTCGAAGGGCGCAATCTCGCCGACGTATTGCTTGCGTGGGGCTTTGCGCCTTCGGTGACCAGTGACAGTTTCCGCCTGGATGTGGACGGGCAGTGGCCGGGTTCGCCGGCCTGGTTCGCCATGGCGCGTTATTCCGGCAGCATGCAGCCGCGGCTGCGCAAGGGGCAGTTCGTCGAAATCGATGGCAGCGCCCAGGCGTTGCGCGTGTTCGGCGTGCTTAACTTCAACTCGATCGGGCGCCGCCTGCGGCTGGATTTCTCCGATCTGTTCAGCAAGGGCCTCAGTTACGACCGGCTGGATGGTCGGTTGCTGGCCAAGGAGGGTGTGTTCAACACCGGCGAGCCGATCACCGTCAGCGGTCCGTCGACCAACCTCGAACTGAATGGCAGGCTGGATATGGCGCGTGACGAGATCGACGCCAAGTTGCTGGTCACCTTGCCGATCAGCAACAACCTGCCACTGGCGGCGCTGATTGTCGGCGCCCCGGCGATCGGCGGGGCGCTGTTCGTGGTGGACAAGCTGCTCGGCGACCGCGTGGCGCGATTCGCCAGCGTGCAGTACGACGTCAAGGGCCCTTGGCAGTCGCCGAAGATCAGTTTCGACAAACCATTCGAGAAACCGCAATAGGCAGCCGCAAGCTGCAAGTTGAAAAGCGACGGTGCACGATCCCGCTTTGACTTGCAGCTTGAAGCTTGCCGCTCGACGAAGGAGCCCCCCATGTCCTTAGCCGTAATTCAAATGGCCAGCCAGGCGGATGTCACCCTCAATCTGGCCCGCGCGCGCGCGTTGCTCGAGCAGGCGGCCGAAGCGGGCGCGCGGCTGGCGGTGCTGCCGGAGAACTTCGTCGCCATGGGCCGCAGCGATCTACCGCAATTGGGACGGGCCGAAGCCGCCGGTAACGGGCCGATCCTGCCCTGGTTGAAACAGGTGGCCCGAGACCTCAGGTTATGGATCGTGGCCGGCACTCTGCCGTTGCCGCCCGACGACGACCCGCAGGGCAAGCCGAATGCCTGCTCGCTGCTGTTCGATGATCAGGGGCAGCGGGTGGCGCGCTACGACAAGCTGCATCTGTTCGATGCGGAGGTTGCCGACAACCGTGGCCACTACCGTGAATCGGACGACTATGCGGCGGGGCAACGGCTGGTGGTCGCCGACACACCGGTCGGACGCCTGGGGCTGAGCGTGTGTTATGACCTGCGTTTCGCCGAGCTATACGCTGCGCTGAGGGCGGCGGGTGCGGAGTTGATCAGCGTGCCGTCGGCGTTCACCACGGTGACCGGTGAGGCGCACTGGGCGACGTTGATTCGCGCCCGTGCCATCGAGACGCAGTGCTATATCCTGGCTGCCGCGCAGGGTGGAGAGCATCCTGGCGGTCGCCTCACCCATGGGCATTCGTCTATCGTGGACCCATGGGGCCGTCTGCTGTGCGAGCAGGCGACTGGCGAGGCGGCTTTGCTTGCCGCTCGGGATGCGTCCGAACAGGCTGCCATTCGCCAGCGAATGCCGCTGCAGCGCCACCGCCGATTTTCCGTACCGTGCCTGGCCACGGACCGTTTGGAGTGAATATGAGTGAACTGCTGTTACCTGTCACCGAGCGACTGCTGACCCCTGGCGGCCTGGGTATCGATGACCTACCAGGCCTGCTCGGTGAGCTCGCCGGGCCCGGCGTGGATGCGGCGGACCTGTACTTTCAGGATCAGGTTTCCGAGTCCTGGGTGCTCGAGGATGGCATCGTCAAGGAGGGAGGCTTCCATCTGGAGCAGGGCGTCGGCGTGCGCGCGCTGTCCGGCGAGAAAACCGGTTTCGCCTACAGTAACGCGATCACTGCCGATGCCTTGCGACAGGCAGCCCAGGCTGCACGCTCCATCGCGCGCAGCGGCCGACAGGGGCGGGTGGAGGTGCTGTCCCGGGCGGCATTCGCGCCGTTGTACGCGCAGGACAATCCGCTCGACGGCCTGGGGCGTGCCGAGAAGGTCGAGCTGCTCAAGCGCATCGACGTCGCGACCAGGGCGCTGGACCCGCGGATCAAGCAGGTCACGGTGAGCCTGGCGGGCGTCTGGGAGCATATCTTGGTGGCCGGAATGGACGGTGGCATGGCGGCCGATATCCGCCCGCTGGTGCGTTTCAACGTCAGCGTGATCGTCGAGCAGAACGGCCGCCGCGAGCGCGGTGGCCAGGGCGGCGGCGGGCGTACCGGCTACCAGTACTTCCTCACCGAGGATCGCGCCATGGGCTACGCCCGTGAGGCATTGCGTCAGGCGCTGGTCAACCTCGAAGCGGTGCCGGCGCCGGCCGGTTCCTTGCCGGTCGTGCTTGGGCCTGGCTGGTCCGGGGTGTTGTTGCACGAGGCCGTCGGTCACGGCCTGGAGGGTGATTTCAATCGCAAGGGCAGCTCGGCCTACAGCGGCCGGATCGGCCAGAAGGTGGCGTCCAGCCTGTGCACCATCGTCGATGACGGCACCCTGGCGGATCGCCGAGGCTCGCTCAGCGTCGATGACGAAGGCACGCCGACGCAGTGCACCACGCTGATCGAGAACGGCATTCTCAAGGGTTATATCCAGGACAAGTTGAACGCCCGCCTGATGGGCGTCGCGCCGACCGGCAACGGGCGGCGCGAGTCTTACGCACACCTGCCGATGCCGCGCATGACCAACACCTACATGCTGGCTGGCGAGAGCGATCCGCAGGAAATCATCCGCTCGGTGAAGAAGGGTATCTACTGCGCCAGCCTCGGCGGCGGCCAGGTCGACATCACCAGCGGCAAGTTCGTCTTCTCCACCAGCGAGGCGTACCTGATCGAGGATGGCAAGATCACCACACCGGTGAAGGGCGCAACCCTGATCGGTAACGGTCCGGAGGTGATGAACCGGGTGTCGATGGTCGGTAACGACCTGGCGCTCGACAGCGGTGTCGGCACCTGTGGCAAGGATGGGCAGTCCGTGCCGGTGGGCGTCGGCCAGCCGACACTGAAGATCGACGAAATCACGGTAGGGGGTACGGGAGCTTGAAGGCAGCGGCAAGCTGCAAGCCGCAAGCTTCAAGAGAAAAGCCGCTGTTACCTGCAGCTTGTGGCTTGCCGCTTGTAGCTGTTTACCGCAAACCGCGTTTGGCTTCGTCCAGTTCGCGGATGTACTTGAAGATCTTGCGGCTGGCGGCCGGCGGCTTGTTGCGTGCTGCCTCGTGCTGGGCATGGCGGATCAGCCCACGCAGATGCTGGCGGTCGGTCTCGGGGTACTCGGCTACGAACGCTTCCAGGGTGGCGTCGTCGCCGCCGATCAGACGATCGCGCCAGCGCTCCAAGGCATGGAAGCGCTCGTTGTATTGGCGTGTCGAGGCGTCCAGTTGATCGACCAGCGCCAGAATGGCATCGACATCCTGGTCGCGCATCAGCTTGCCGATGTACTGGATGTGCCGTTTGCGCGCGATATGCGCCTTGTGTTTCGGCGCGTCGGCCAGTGCCTTCTGCAAGGCGTCGCTCAGCGGCAGGCGGGCGATTAGGTCAGGCTTTAGGGTGGTCAGCCGTTCGCCAAGCTCCTGCAGGGCAAGCAGTTCGCGTTTGACCTGGGATTTGCTTTTTTCGTCGAAATCGTCGGCGTCGGAGTGTTCAGACATGGGGATGGTCCACTAGGAAATGCCGCCATGATAACAGCAGCCCTGGCAGCAGGCTTCAGAGGAGCGGCGCCAGGTTGCAACTTGATTCGATTGTTTGGGAGTGCTTATGAGTGAAGTAGAGGGCATCGGTCCGCGCGCGCTGCCCGGTTTGCGCGAGAAGGTCGAGCGCATCATCGAGGAAGCGCGTCGGCAGGGCGCCAGCGCCAGCGAGGTTTCGGTCTCCATGGAGCAGGGCCTGTCGACCACGGTGCGTCAGCGCGAGGTGGAGACGGTCGAGTTCAATCGCGACCAGGGCTTCGGCATTACGCTCTATGTCGGCCAGAGCAAAGGCACGGCGAGCACCACTGGCAGTGGCGACGATGCCATCCGTGAAACCGTGGCCGCCGCGCTGGCCATCGCCAGGCATGCCTCGGAGGACGAGTTCGCCGGTCTCGCTGACGCCACGCTGATGGCGCGCGAGCTTCCCGAGCTCGATCTTTATCATCCGTGGGCGATCACCCCCGAACAGGCCATCGAGCAGGCGTTGAGCTGTGAGGGCGCCGCGTTCGCCTTCGATCAGCGAATCCGCAACGCAGACGGCACCACCCTCAATACTCATCAGGGCTGCCGTGCCTACGGCAACAGCAATGGCTTCATCGGTGGCTATTGCAGCAGCCGTCACAGCCTGAGTTGCGTGATGATCGCCGAGAGCGAAGGGCAGATGCAGCGTGACTACTTCTACGACGTCAATCGCATCGGCGAAGCGCTGCTCGACCCGCAGACCATCGGCCAGCGCGCCGCCGAGCGTGCCGTGCGGCGCCTGGGCGCGCGTCCGGTTCCTACCTGCGAAGTGCCGGTACTGTTCGCCCCCGAGCTGGCGACCGGACTGTTTAGCCACTTCATCGCAGCGATTTCCGGCGGAAATCTTTACCGCAAGGCGTCCTATCTCGAGGATGCCCTGGGACAGACGCTGTTTCCCGAGTGGCTGAGCCTCGATGAGCGTCCGCACATCCCGCTTGCCCTCGGCAGTGCCAGCTACGATGGCGATGGCCTGGCGACCTATGCCAAGCCGTTCGTGGAGAACGGTCGCTTGCTGTCCTATGTGCTTTCGACCTATTCCGGGCGCAAGCTCGGTATGCCCAGCACGGCCAATGCCGGGGGCGTACACAACCTGTTCGTCAGCCATGGGGACGAGGACCAGGCGGCGTTGATCCGACGCATGGGCCGTGGCCTGCTGGTGACGGAGCTGATGGGGCAGGGCCTGAACCTGGTGACCGGCGACTATTCTCGCGGCGCAGGCGGCTACTGGATCGAGAATGGCGAGATCCAGTTCCCGGTGCAGGAAGTGACGATTGCCGGCAACCTGCGCGACATGTTCCGCCAGATCGTGGCGGTCGGTTGCGATGTGGAAACGCGCGGCAACGTGCGGACCGGCTCGGTGCTGATCGAGCGAATGATGGTCGCTGGCAAGTGAAGCATTAGCGGCGCGGTCGGAAACGATTCGCGCCGCCTCGGCGAGGTGCCTACTCGCCTTCTTCGAAATAGTCGTCGATCAGTGCGGTCAGCGCGTCCAGTGCGTCCTCTTGCTGATCACCTTCGGTGTCCAGATGCAGGCTGGTGCCCTTGCTGGCGGCAAGCATCATGACCGCCATGATGCTCTTGCCGTCGACCAGCGTGGCCGGGCAGCGGCCAACGCGAATCTTGCAGGGGTAGCGATTGGCAACGGCGACGAACTTGGCCGCAGCGCGCGCGTGCAGGCCGAGTTTGTTGATGATGGTGACTTCGCGGGCGGGCATGGTGCAGGTATTCCTAGGCGAGGTCCCGATGACGGACCTGCAGGTTCTTCAGCGGTTCTCTCAGCGTCTGGCCTAGCCGTTCGGCCAGGTAGACCGAGCGATGATGGCCCCCTGTGCAGCCGATGGCGATGGTGACGTACGCTCGATTGCTGGCAGCGAACCGCGGCAGCCATTTGCTCAGATAGCCGTGGATGTCCTGGAACATTTCTTCCACGTCGGCCTGGGCGCTGAGGTAGTCGATCACCGGTTGGTCAAGCCCGGAGAAGTCGCGCAGTTCGGCTTTCCAGTAAGGGTTGGGCAGGCAGCGTACGTCGAACACCAGATCGGCATCGACCGGCATCCCGCGCTTGAAACCGAATGACTCGATCAGAAAAGCGGTGCCCGGCTCAGGCTTGTTGAGCAAGCGCAGCTTGAGCACGTCGCGCAGCTGATAGAGATTGAGGTGTGTGGTGTCGATCTTCAGGTCGGCATGATCGATGATCGCCGCGAGCAGCAACTCCTCGTCATGGATCGCTTCGGCCAGAGAGCGGTTTTCGTTGGTCAACGGATGACGGCGGCGGGTTTCCGAGAAGCGCTTGAGCAGGGTCTCATCGTCGGCATCCAGATAGAGCACATCGCACTGGATATGCCTGGCGCGGACTTCTTCGAGCAGCTCGGGGAAGCGCTTGAGCTGGCTGGGCAGATTGCGCGCGTCGATCGACACGGCGACCTGCGGATGCAGTAGCTCGGTGTGCAGCAGGGCGCGTTCGGCAAGCTCGGGCAGCAGTCCGGCAGGCAGGTTGTCGATGCAGTAGAAGCCGTTGTCCTCGAGCACGTTCAGTGCGGTGCTCTTGCCCGAACCCGAGCGTCCACTGACGATGATCAGTCGCATCTACGCCCCGTTCTGCACGTCGACCACTACCTGGTAGAGGCTTTCGTTGTTCGGCGCCTGGCGCAGTCGTTGGCGTACGTCTTCTCGGTCGAGCATGCTGGCGATCTGGCGCAGCAGTTCGAGATGCTCATCGGTGGCGGCTTCCGGTACCAGCAGGACGAATAGCAGGTCCACCGGCGCGCCGTCGATGGCGTCGAAATCCACTGGCGTCTGCAGCCGCAGAACGGCACTCAGCGGCGCATTGCAGCCGACCATGCGGCAGTGCGGAATGGCGATGCCGTTGCCGAAGCCTGTCGAGCCGAGCTTCTCGCGTGCGATCAGGCTTTCGAAGATGGTCTGGGAATCGAGATCGATAAGGTCCTGGGCGATCACCTTGGCGATCTGTTCCAGGACACGCTTCTTGCTACCGCCCGGGACGTTCACCAGGGAACGTCCGGGGGTGAGGATGTTTTCGAGTCGGATCATATTGGAGTCAGCGGGTGACAGCGCCCTGTGTGTGATCGAGCTGCTTCTCCTTGTGCTTGATCAACTGGCGATCGAGCTTGTCGACCAGCAGGTCGACGGCAGCGTACATGTCTTCGTGATCGGCTATGGCCACGACTTCGCGGCCCGCGACGTGCAAGGTTGCTTCGGCTTTCTGCTTGAGTTTCTCGACCTGGAGAATCACCTGAACGCTGATGATGCGGTCGAAGTGGCGAGCAAGCCGATCGAATTTCTCCTCGATGTAGTCACGCAGGGCATCGGTTACTTCCAGATGAACACCGCTGATGTTGACTTGCATACTGCTATCTCCTTTGCCTTGTGCGAAGAGCAGGTTGGTAGGCCTGCCACCGGAACAGGTCGACCAGGGGCCGATCACAGTAGACGTTTACGCTCGCTGGATGGTGCGATACCGAGCGACTCGCGGTACTTCGCCACTGTGCGGCGGGCCACCTGGATGCCCTGCGCTTCCAGTAAACCAGCGATCTTGCTGTCGCTCAACGGCTTTTTCTGGTTTTCCGCGGCGACCAGTTTCTTGATGATCGCGCGGATCGCGGTGGACGAACATTCGCCGCCTTCCGCCGTGCTGACGTGGCTGGAGAAGAAGTATTTGAGTTCGTAGATGCCGCGCGGCGTGTGCATGTATTTCTGTGTGGTCACGCGGGAGATGGTCGATTCATGCATGCCCACTGCCTCGGCGATGTCGTGCAGCACCAGAGGTTTCATCGCCTCGTCACCGTGCTCGAGGAAGGCGCGCTGGTGTTCGACGATCTGCGTCGCCACCTTCATCAGGGTTTCATTGCGGCTGAGCAAGCTCTTGATGAACCAGCGTGCTTCCTGCAGCTGGTTGCGCATGAAGGTGTTGTCCGCGCTGGAGTCGGCGCGTTTGACGAAGCCGGCGTACTGCGCGTTGACGCGAAGGCGCGGCATGGCTTCCTGATTCAGCTCGACCAGCCAGCGATCGTTGTGCTTGCGCACGATCACGTCGGGCACCACGTATTCCGGTTCGCTCGCCTCGATCTGCGAGCCCGGCCGCGGGTTCAGGCTCTGGATCAGTTCGATGACCTGGCGCAGATCGTCTTCCTTGATCTTCATTCGTCGCATCAGCAGGCTGTAGTCCCGGCTGCCGAGGATGTCCAGGTAGTCACTGACCAGACGCTTCGCTTCGTTCAACCATGGTGTGCGATCGGGCAGTTGGCGCAGCTGCAGCAGCAGGCACTCGCGCAGGTCGCGCGCGCCGATGCCGGCCGGTTCGAATTGCTGGATGCGACGCAGAACGACCTCGACCTCGTCGAGCTCGATTTCCAATTCGGGATCGAACGAGTCGACGATTTCCTGCAGCGTCTCTTCGAGGTAGCCCTGTTCGTTGATGCAGTCGATCAGGGTGGTCGCGATCAGCCGGTCGGTGTCGCTCATCGGGGCGAGGTTGAGCTGCCACAGCAGATGGCTTTGCAGACTGATACCGCTCGATGTACGGCTGGTGAAGTCCCACTCGTCGTCATCGTTGCTGGGCAGGCTGCTGGCGCTGGTCTGGTAGATGTCTTCCCAGGCCGTGTCGACCGGAAGCTCGCTGGGAATTCGCTCGCCCCAGTCGCCGTCGTCCAGGCTGTCGCTGCTGTGAGAGGGCTCCTCGTAGCTGCTTTCCTGACTGCTGCTCTTCTCGGTGACGGTCTCGCCTGGCCGTTCAGCGGCCTCGGCCATGGGGTCGGAGCTGTCGAAGTCGTCTCCGTCTTCTTCGCGCTCGAGCATGGGATTGGAGTCCAGCGCCTCCTGGATCTCCTGTTGCAGATCGAGGGTGGATAGCTGGAGGAGCCGTATGGCCTGTTGCAGCTGCGGTGTCATCGTCAGCTGCTGGCCCATCTTCAGGACTAGCGATGGTTTCATGGCAGAGGACTTCGAACCTTTTATGCCGGCGCAACCGCGCCCATTCCGACATGCCGTGCGCGCGTGGCGCCGGCAGAAAGCAAATTATATGCCTGCCGATGAAGCCTTTGCCTAGAGCCGATTTGCCGAGCCGAGCAAAAAATCCGTCTTACAGGCGGAATTCGTGGCCTAGATAGACTTCCTTGACCAGCTGATTGCTCAGGATGGTCTGCGCATCGCCTTCGGCGATCAGTTGGCCGTCGTTGACGATATAGGCCGTCTCGCAGATATCCAGGGTCTCGCGGACGTTGTGATCGGTGATCAGCACGCCGATGCCCTTGGCCTTGAGGTGATGGATGATCTGCTTGATATCGCCCACCGAAATCGGGTCCACGCCGGCAAAGGGCTCATCGAGCAGGATGAACTTCGGCGCGGTGGCCAGTGCGCGGGCGATCTCCACGCGGCGTCTTTCACCACCAGAGAGGCTCATGCCGAGGCTGTCGCGGATATGGTTGATATGAAATTCCTGCAGCAGGCCTTCCAGCGCCTGCTGACGGCCGTTGCGGTCCAGATCCTTGCGGGTCTCGAGAATGGCCATGATGTTGTCGGCGACCGAGAGCTTGCGAAAGATCGAAGCTTCCTGCGGCAGGTAGCCAATGCCGGCACGTGCGCGGCCGTGCATCGGCAGGTGGGTAACGTCGTCCTGATCGATCAGCACGCGGCCCTGGTCGGCATTCACCAGGCCGACGATCATGTAAAAGCAGGTGGTCTTGCCGGCGCCGTTGGGGCCTAGCAGGCCGACGATCTGCCCGCTTTCGATGGACAGGCTGACATCGCGCACGACCTGCCGACTCTTGTAGCTCTTGGCCAGATGCTGGGCTTTGAGAACGGCCATTACTCGGGCTGCTCCGCAGCCTGGCCGTTCTTGCGCGGCTGGATCACCATGTCCACGCGCGGGCGCGGGGTGGTGACATCGGCATTGGTGGCGCGCCCGGCGTTGACGATCTGCCGGCGGGTGTCGTAGACGATCTTCTCGCCTTCGAAGGTATTGCCTTCCTGAACGACCTTGGCCTGATCGATGAGCACGATCCGCTCGTTGGCGGCGAAATACTGGATGGTCAGGCCGTAGGCCTTGACGATTTCCTTGTCCACCGCAGGTTTCTGCTCGTAATAGGCCGGCTTGCCGATGGAGGTGAAGACTTCGACGTCGCCGTTGTCATCCTGAGTGATGGTCACCGTGTCGCCGGTGATCTTCATCGTGCCCTGGGTGATGACCACGTCGCCGCGGTAGACCGCCACGCCCTGTCGATCGTCCAGTTCGGCGGTGTCGGCTTGAACGCGGATTGGCTGTTCACGATCCTCGGGAAGCGCCCAGGCGCTGGCGCCAAGCCAGAATGCGCTCAAACCGAGCAGGAGGGGGAGAGTCTTAACGCAGCTCATGCTGGCCTCTTACGTTGGACAGCAGGAGCATCCTGCCGTCATCCATGTACGCTTTCATGCCGGTTGCAGTGGTCACGCCATTGGCGGCCTCGATTCTAACGGCTTGGTTTGTCTCGGCATAATCCTTCTCCGGCCACACCGTCAGGCGGCTGGTGGTAAGGATCGTCGGGCGGCCCTTGGCGTCGGTGCGCTCGACCTTGACCTGATCGATCAGCAGCACTTCGTCGCCTTCGGCCGATACTTCGCCGCGCTCACTACGCACGTGCCACGGCAGTTCGGTGCCACGATAGGACAGCAGATCCGGCTTGGTCAGCAGGCTGATGTCGCTCGCCTTGATGTGCTCGAGCTTGTCTGCGGTCAGTTCGTAGTTGCGCTTGCCGTCGGGCTGATATTGCACCGTGCGGGAATTGATCACGTAGAAGTCGACATCAGGCGTGGCGCCGCTGGCGACGGATGGCTCCTGCATGAAGCTTTCCGGCCGGATGTTCCAGTAGCCGACCGCCACTAGCAGGGCGGCGATCAGCGTAAGCAGGACAGCGAAGCGCATTTTGCGAAGCATGCAGACCTCTACAGATATGCGTTTTGCGCGGCGGCCAGGGTGCCCTGCGCGCGCATGATCAGTTCGCAGAACTCGCGTGCCGCACCCTCGCCACCGCGGGCCTGGGTAACGCCATGGGCATGTTCACGCACGAAGCTGTCGGCGCTGGCCACGGCCATGCCGAGCCCTACGCGGCGTATCACTGGCAGGTCGGGCAGGTCGTCACCGAGATAGGCCACCTCAGAGTAGCTCAGGCCAAGCTCGGCCAGCAGTTCGTCGAGCACGACCAGCTTGTCCTCGCGGCCTTGATAGAGGTGCTGGATGCCGAGATTCTGCGCTCGACGTTCTACCACGGGCGTCTTGCGTCCACTGATGATCGCGGTGCGCACGCCGGAGTTGATCAGCATCTTGATGCCATGACCGTCCAGTGTGTTGAACGTCTTGAACTCGCTGCCGTCGGTCAGGAAATAAAGACGGCCATCGGTGAGCACGCCGTCGACGTCGAAGATCGCCAGGCGGATGTCGCGGGCGCGCTGCAGGAGCTGCTCGTGCATTTACATGACCCCCGCGCGCAGCAGGTCATGCATGTTCAGCGCGCCCACCGGCAGCTCCTGCTCGTCGACCACCACCAGCGCACTGATCTTGTGGTCCTCCATGATCTTCAGTGCTTCGGCGGCGAGCATTTCGGCATGGGCGGTCTTGCCATGTACGGTCATGATTTCGTCGATGCGCGTCTGGCGAACGTCGACACCCTTGTCCAGTGCGCGGCGCAGGTCGCCGTCGGTGAAGATACCAGCGAGCCGTCCGTCCGCTTCGACGATGACGGTCATGCCCAGGCCCTTCTGCGTCATTTCCAGCAGGGCATCGCGCAGCGATGTGCCGCGCGGAACCTTCGGCAAGCGCTCGCCGGTGTGCATGACGTGCTCGACTTTCAATAGCAGGCGACGGCCCAGCGCACCACCCGGGTGAGAGAAAGCGAAATCTTCGGCGGTGAACCCGCGGGCCTCGAGCAGCGCGATAGCCAGGGCATCGCCGAGCACCAGGCTGGCGGTGGTGGAGGAGGTCGGCGCAAGATTCAGTGGGCAGGCTTCGATGGCGACACTGGCGTCCAGATTCACCGCGGCGGCCTTGGCCAGCACCGAGTTGGGGTTGCCGGTCATGCTGATCAGGGTGATGCCGAGCCGCTTGATCAGCGGTAGCAGAGTGACGATCTCGCTGGTGGTGCCGGAGTTGGAAAGGGCGAGGACGACATCGTCCTGAGTGATCATGCCCATGTCGCCATGACTGGCCTCGGCAGGATGCACGAAGAAGGCGGCGGTGCCGGTGCTGGCCAAGGTGGCAGCGATCTTGCGGCCGACGTGCCCGGACTTGCCCATGCCAACCACCACCACACGGCCCTTGCAGCCAAGGATCAGCTCGCACGCCTGCACGAAATCGGCATCGATACGTGCGTTCAACTGCTCAACCGCCTCGATTTCCAGGCGGATGGTGCGTTGCGCGGTTTCGATCAATTGGCTGCTCTGGCTCATGGCTGGCGAGGTCGTCCGATTAAAAGGCGGGGATTATAGCGAGAAACCGCTGCGTGCTCATGGAAAATGTCGGTGCGTCACGGTCGGCGCGCAAAGCGATTCGATCAGCCTGAGCTGAACCGAAGCTGAACGGCGCGTGGCTAGCAATCTGCCGAAACGCTCATCGGTTTGGGCGGCCTCCGGCGCAATGCTATAGTGCGCCGCCGAAAACGGTCAGGGCAGAAAGTATCCCAGCGTCATCGGGAGCCGTCTGCTTCGCAGACTGTATGCAAGGAGACCAGATGAGCGCCTGCAATGACTTCGCTGTCGAGCTGAAGGGAGTGACCTTCAAGCGAGGCGAGCGCAGTATTTTCAACGATGTCGATATCGCCATACCGCGAGGGAAGGTCACGGCCATCATGGGGCCGTCCGGTTGTGGCAAGACGACGCTGTTGCGCCTTATCGCTGCGCAATTGATGCCGTCGCGCGGGGAAGTCTGGGTGGCAGGCAACAATCTGCCGAGCCTCTCGCGCAGCGAGTTGTTCGATATGCGCAAGCAGATGGGTGTGCTGTTCCAGAGCGGCGCGCTGTTCACCGATCTCGACGTGTTCGAGAACGTGGCGTTTCCGCTGCGGGTGCACACCAGGTTGCCGGACGAGATGATCCGCGACATCGTGCTGATGAAGCTCGAAGCGGTGGGGCTGCGTGGCGCCATCGAGCTGATGCCCGACGAGCTGTCCGGTGGTATGAAGCGGCGTGTCGCGCTGGCGAGGGCGATTGCCTTGGACCCGCAGATTCTGATGTATGACGAACCCTTCGCCGGACAGGATCCGATTGCGATGGGCGTTCTTGTGCGGCTGATTCGCCTGCTCAACGACGCACTGGGCATCACCAGTATCGTGGTCTCCCACGACCTGGCCGAAACCGCGTCCATTGCCGACTACATCTATGTGGTGGGCGACGGCCAGGTGCTTGGCCAGGGTACGCCGGCGGAGCTGATGGAGTCGCACAATCCGCGCATCAGGCAATTCATGACGGGCGCAGCCGACGGGCCGGTGCCATTCCATTTTCCTGCACCGGCCTATGCCGACGATCTACTGAGAGGCACCGATGCGTAAGCGTTCGTTGTTGGATCGGATTGCCCTGCTCGGTCGCGCCGGACTGGATGTGCTGGCAGCCCTAGGGCGCTCGACGATATTTCTGGTGCATGCGCTATTCGGGCGAAGCGGGCTGCGTAACGGCTTTTCGCTGCTGGTCAAGCAGCTCTATTCGGTGGGTGTGCTGTCGCTGGCGATTGTAGTTGTCTCCGGCATCTTCATCGGCATGGTGCTGGCGCTGCAGGGCTATAACATTCTCAGCAGCTACGGCTCCGAGCAGGCGGTTGGGCAGATGGTCGCGCTGACCCTACTGCGCGAGCTCGGTCCGGTGGTTACTGCGCTGCTGTTCGCCGGGCGTGCCGGCTCGGCTCTGGCGGCCGAGATCGGCAATATGAAGTCGACCGAGCAGCTCTCGAGCCTGGAAATGATCGGAGTCGATCCGCTCAAGTACATCATCGCACCGCGCCTCTGGGCCGGTTTCATCTCACTGCCGCTACTGACGCTGATCTTCAACGTGGTCGGCATCTGGGGCGGGGCGATGGTGGCGGTGGAGTGGCTCGGTGTTTACGAAGGCTCGTTCTGGGCCAACATGCAGAACAGTGTCGACTTCAGTTCCGATGTACTCAACGGCGTTATCAAGAGCGTCGTCTTTGCGCTGGTGGTGACCTGGATCGCTGTATTCCAAGGCTACGACTGTGATCCGACCTCCGAAGGTATCAGCCGTGCCACCACCCGGACCGTGGTTTACGCCTCGCTGGCGGTACTCGGCCTCGATTTCATTCTGACCGCGTTGATGTTTGGAGATTTCTGATGCGTATCCGCACACTGGAAATGGGTGTCGGGCTGTTCCTGCTTGCCGGCCTGCTGGCCTTGCTGCTGCTGTCGCTGCGCGTCAGCGGGCTGAGCGTTACCAATGCCGATACCTACAAGCTGTATGCCTATTTCGACAATATTGCCGGATTGACTGTCCGATCCAAGGTGACCATGGCCGGCGTGACGATCGGCAAGGTCACCGCGATCGACCTGGATCGTGATAGCTACACCGGACGAGTGACGCTGGAAATCCAGCAGGATGTCGACATCCTGCCCGCCGACTCGACGGCTTCGATCCTTACCGCAGGACTGCTGGGCGAGAAGTACATCGGCATCAGCGTCGGCGGCGAGGAGGAGTTGCTCGCGGATGGCGACACCATTCAGGACACCCAGTCCTCACTGGTGCTCGAGGATCTGATCGGCAAGTTCCTGCTCAACTCGGTTAATAAAGATTGAAGGAGATGCACATGATGACTGCCTTGCGCCGCGGCCTGCTGATTCTGTTGGCCGTTCTGCCCATGTTCTCCCATGCTGCGCTGACAGCCCACCAAGTCATTCAGCAGACCACCGATGAGTTGCTGGCCGATCTGAAGGCCAACAAGGAGCAGTACCGCAACGATCCGGCGGCATTCTATGACTCGCTTAACGAGATTCTCGGCCCGGTGGTCGATGCCGAAGGCATCTCGCGCAGCATCATGACGGTCAAATACTCGCGCAACGCCTCGCCTGAGCAGATGACGCGCTTCCAGGAGAATTTCAAGCGCAGCCTGATGCAGTTCTATGGCAACGCCCTGCTGGAATACAACAACCAGCAGATCCGCGTGCTGCCGTCGAGCGGCAAGGCGGATGACAAGCGCACCAGCGTCGGCATGGAGGTGGTAGGGCGCCAGGGCGAGATCTATCCGGTGTCTTACACCATGGTCAACGACGGCGAGTGGCGGGTTCGCAACGTGATCATCAACGGCATCAATATCGGCAAGCTGTTCCGCGATCAGTTCGCCGATTCCATGCAGCGCAATGGCGGCGATCTGAACAAGACCATCGACGGTTGGGCCGAGGTGGTGGCGCGAGCCAAGGACACCGAGGCCGGACAGCAGGCCGCTGGCGATGAGTGAGGCGCGTATCGAGCGTGCTGGCGAAGGCGAGCTGCGCCTGATCGGCGTGCTCGACTACAGCAGCGGGCCTGCACTACGCGAGGCCGGGAGAGCGCTGATCGCGGACAGCCGCTCGGCACTGATGCTGGATTGCTCGGCGGTCGAGCGATCCAGCAGCGTTGGCCTTTCTCTTCTGCTGGCCTTCATGCGCGATGCCAGGACCTCCGGCGTCGATCTGCGAATCACTGCCTTGCCGGAGGATATGGAAAAGATTGCCAAGGTGTCCGGCTTGCTGGATATCCTGCCGCTGGAAGCATCCCGGGCCTGAAAGGAAGAGCCGTATGAAACTGCGCTGGGCGGAAGAGCTGCGCGATAGCGTGCACGAGTTGGCCGAATCGCTGGGCAACCTGTTGGTGGAAACGTTCCACTATCTGGCGCTGTTCGCGATCGGCGCGGTGACGGCCTGGGCGGCGGTCATGGCCTTTCTCGGTATGGTCGAGAAGGGGCATATCACGGTCGATGACATCCTGCTGCTGTTCATCTACCTGGAGCTGGGTGCGATGGTCGGGATCTATTTCAAGACCAACCACATGCCGGTGCGATTTCTGATCTATGTGGCCATCACCGCACTGACCCGTCTGTTGATTTCCGATGTTTCACATCACCATCGTCCTGACATGGGCGTGGTCTATGTGTCGGGGGCGATCCTGCTGTTGGCGTTGGCCATTCTGGTGGTGCGCTTCGCCTCTTCACGCTTTCCCGCCGTGCAGAGCGATAGCGGCCGGCCACGCCACCAGCGTGGCCGTGACCAGGGCGCCGAGACGCTCGATTGAGACATCTCCGTCGGTTCGGCGAGGTTCGGGGTTCGCAGCCTCCGGGCTTTTTTGTATGATGACCGGCCCGTGCGCGTCCTGCGCCGATCGAGGTTGAACATGCAGGCCCAAGAAGTGAAGAATTTCCTGGAAGAGAAGATTCCAGGTGCCCAGGTAGAAGTGGAAGGCGAAGGCTGCAACTTCCAGCTCAACGTGATCAGTGACGAGCTGGCCGGTCTGAGCCCCGTCAAGCGCCAGCAGCAAATCTACGCTCATCTCAATCCCTGGATCGCCGACGGCAGCATTCACGCCGTCACCATGAAGTTCTTCAGTCGCGCCGACTGGGCCGGGCGCGTCTGATCGCGGCCGGCCAGCACCTCCACTCATTCCAGGCAGAGCGCGTCGTATTGACTGCGCCGCCCCCTTCGGCAGTGCTTCCAGCCTGCGGCTTACGGGAATACTCATGGACAAACTGATCATTACCGGCGGCATTCGCCTCGATGGCGAGATTCGCATTTCCGGTGCGAAGAACTCCGCCCTGCCGATTCTGGCCGCGACCTTGCTGGCCGATACCCCGGTCACCGTGTGCAATCTGCCGCACCTGCATGACATCACCACGATGATCGAGCTGTTCGGTCGCATGGGCGTGCAGCCGGTCATCGACGAGAAGCTCAGCGTCGAAGTCGACGCCAGCAGCATCAAGACGCTGGTCGCGCCTTATGAGCTGGTGAAGACCATGCGTGCCTCGATCCTGGTGCTCGGGCCGATGGTCGCGCGTTTCGGTGAAGCCGAAGTAGCTCTGCCTGGCGGTTGCGCGATCGGTTCGCGTCCGGTCGACCTGCACATCCGTGGTCTCGAAGCCATGGGCGCGCACATCGACGTCGAGGGTGGCTACATCAAGGCCAAGGCGCCTGCCGGCGGTCTGCGTGGTGCGCATTTCTTCTTCGATACGGTCAGTGTGACCGGTACCGAGAACATCATGATGGCCGCCGCGCTGGCCAACGGCCGCAGCGTGCTGGAAAACGCCGCGCGCGAGCCCGAGGTGGTCGATCTGGCCAACTTCCTCAACGCCATGGGCGCCAAGGTATCCGGTGCCGGCACCGACACCATCACCATCGATGGCGTCAAGCGCCTGGGCGGCGGTCGCTACAGCGTGATGCCCGACCGTATCGAAACCGGGACCTACCTGGTCGCCGCCGCCGCCACCGGCGGTCGTGTGCGCCTGAAGGACACGGATGCGACGCTGCTCGAAGCCGTACTGCACAAACTGGTCGAGGCCGGCGCGCACATCGATACCGGCAGTGACTGGATCGAGCTGGACATGAAGGGTAAACGACCCAAGGCGGTCAATGTGCGCACTGCGCCATACCCCGCGTTTCCGACCGACATGCAGGCCCAGTTCATCGCCCTGAACGCCATTGCCGAAGGCACCGGCACGGTGATCGAGACGGTCTTCGAAAACCGCTTCATGCACGTCTACGAGATGAACCGCATGGGCTCGCAGATCCTGGTCGAAGGCAATACCGCCATCGTCACGGGTGTCGAGCGTCTCAAGGGGGCGCCGGTCATGGCGACCGATCTGCGTGCGTCGGCAAGCCTGGTCATCGCCGGTCTGGTCGCCGAGGGCGATACGCTGATCGATCGCATCTACCACATCGACCGTGGCTACGAGTGCATCGAAGAGAAGCTGCAGCTGCTGGGCGCGAAGATTCGCCGCGTGCCGGGCTAGGTTTCGCGAGACGGATGGCTAGCGGGCCCTTGACTAGCGAGGGCCCACCCGAGGTTCCAAAGGAAATGTGCTCCATGCTTACCATCGCCCTGTCCAAAGGTCGCATCCTCGACGATACCCTGCCGCTGCTCGCCGCAGCCGGCATCGTGCCCACCGAGAACCCGGACAAGAGCCGCAAGCTGATCATCCCGACCACCCAGGATGACGTGCGTCTGCTGATCGTCCGCGCTACCGACGTGCCCACCTACGTCGAGCATGGTGCGGCCGATCTCGGCGTCGCCGGCAAGGATGTGTTGATGGAGTACGGAGGCCAGGGGCTGTACGAGCCACTCGATCTGCGCATCGCCAACTGCAAATTGATGACCGCTGGCAAGGTCGGCGCGCCGGAGCCCAAGGGCCGTCTGCGCGTGGCGACCAAGTTCGTCAACGTCGCCAAGCGCTACTACGCCGAGCAGGGCCGCCAGGTCGACATCATCAAGCTGTACGGCTCCATGGAGCTGGCGCCGCTGGTGGGGCTGGCGGACAAGATCATCGATGTCGTCGACACCGGCAACACCCTGCGTGCCAATGGTCTGGAGCCCCAGGAACTGATCGCGCACATCAGTTCGCGGCTGGTGGTGAACAAGGCTTCGATGAAGATGCAGCACGCGCGCATCCAGGCGCTGATCGATACCCTGCAGACGGCGGTTCAGCAGCATCAGCATTGATGCATCTCGCGGTCGCCACCGCGCCTGCCTATTCGTGCCATAGCTGAAATTCTCAGGTGCCCGCACGGTGGGCTTGATATTCTAGCGGCGCCTGAGAGTCCGGCCTGTGCTTCGTGCGGTTGCAACGAAGCCGGCTGCTTCCGATGCCTAGCCAACCATGAGGCCCGCTATGACCGCTCCCTCCGCCATTCGCCGACTCAACGCTGCCGATGCCGACTTCGCGCGTCATCTGGATCATCTGTTGAGCTGGGAAAGCGTTTCCGACGATGGCGTGAACTCGCGGGTGCTGGAAATCATCAAGGCCGTACGCGAGCGTGGCGATGCCGCGCTGGTCGAGCTGACCCAGCGCTTCGATGGTCTCCAGGTCGCCTCCATGGCCGATCTGATCCTGCCGCGCGCGCGTCTGGAACAAGCGCTCGAACGCATCACCCCGGAGCAGCGCGAAGCGCTGGAAGTCGCTGCCGAGCGCGTGCGCAGCTATCACGAACGGCAGAAGCAGGACTCCTGGACCTACACCGAGGCCGACGGCACGGTGCTGGGGCAGAAGGTCACTCCGTTGGACCGCGCCGGCCTCTACGTGCCGGGCGGCAAAGCCTCCTATCCGTCATCGGTGCTGATGAACGCCATCCCGGCCAAGGTCGCCGGCGTGCCGGAAGTGGTCATGGTCGTGCCGACTCCCCGTGGCGAGGTCAACGAGTTGGTGCTCGCGGCCGCCTGCATCGCCGGTGTCGATCGGGTATTCACCATCGGCGGTGCACAGGCAGTCGCGGCGCTGGCCTACGGCACCGAGAGCGTACCGCCGGTGGACAAGATCGTCGGACCCGGAAATATCTATGTCGCCACGGCCAAGCGCCACGTCTTCGGCAAGGTCGGTATCGACATGATTGCCGGGCCGTCGGAGATTCTGGTGGTCTGCGACGGCCAGACCGACCCGGACTGGATCGCCATGGACCTGTTCTCACAGGCCGAGCATGACGAGGATGCCCAGTCGATTCTGGTCAGCCCGGATGCCGCCTTCCTCGATCGCGTCGCCGAAAGCATCGCCCGCCTGCTGCCCACGCTGGAGCGTGCCGATATCGCTCGTACCTCCATCGAAGGTCGCGGTGCGCTGATCCAGGTGGCCGACATGCAGCAGGCCATCGATGTGGCCAATCGTATCGCGCCTGAGCATCTGGAACTCTCGGTTGCCGAACCGGAGCAATGGCTGCCGCAGATTCGCCATGCCGGTGCGATCTTCATGGGACGCTACACCGCCGAGGCGCTGGGCGATTACTGCGCCGGCCCGAACCACGTACTGCCGACCTCGGGCACTGCGCGCTTCTCCTCGCCGCTGGGTGTGTATGACTTCCAGAAGCGCTCGTCGATCATCAATTGCTCGGCCGAGGGGGCCTCGACCTTGGGCAAGGTGGCGTCGGTGCTGGCGCGCGGCGAATCGCTGACTGCGCATGCGCGCAGCGCCGAGTACCGGATCAAAGGCTAGCGGCAAGCTTCAAGCTGCAAGCGATAAGTCAGATCGTTGTCCACCTCTGGCCAACTTGGCAGGTGGAAACGCTTCGCGTTTTTCCACCCGACGGCAAACCGACCACATTCGAGGAGAGAAGGGCGGATGAGCAAATTTTGGAGCCCTTTCGTCAAGGACCTGGTGCCCTATGTGCCGGGTGAGCAGCCCAAGCTGAGCAAGCTGGTCAAGCTCAACACCAACGAGAACCCCTATGGCCCGTCACCGCGCGCGATCGCCGCGATGCAGGCTGAGCTCAACGACAACCTGCGGCTTTATCCGGACCCGAACGGCGAGCGGCTGAAGCAAGCCGTGGCTAGCTACTACGGCGTGCAGCCGACGCAAGTGTTCGTCGGTAACGGTTCGGACGAAGTGCTCGCGCACGCATTCCACGGTCTGTTCCAGCATGGTCGCCCGCTGCTGTTCCCGGATATCAGCTACAGCTTCTACCCGGTCTATTGCGGGCTGTATGGCATCGCCCACGAAACCGTTGCGCTCGATGAGCGGTTCCAGATCGATGTGGCCGATTACAACCGTCCGAACGGCGGCATCATCTTCCCCAACCCGAATGCGCCGACTGGCTGCCTGCTTCCACTTCAGGCGATCGAGCAGCTTTTGCAGGCAAACACGGAATCCGTGGTGCTGGTCGACGAGGCCTATGTGGATTTCGGTGGGGAGTCGGCGATTGCATTGGTGGAGCGCTATCCGAATCTGCTGGTGACGCAGACGCTGTCCAAGTCGCGCTCGCTAGCCGGCCTTCGTGTGGGCCTGGCGGTCGGCCATCCGGATCTGATCGAGGCGCTGGAGCGAATCAAGAACAGCTTCAATTCCTACCCGCTGGACCGTATCGCCATTGCCGGTGCTGCCGCGGCATTCGAGGATCGCGCCTATTTCCAGCAGGCTTGCCAGCAGGTCATCGAAAGTCGTGAGGCGGTGGTCACGGCTATGCAGGGGCTGGGTTTCGAGGTGCTGCCGTCTGCGGCGAACTTCATTTTCGCGCGTCATCCGCAGCGTGATGCGGCAGCGATAGCCGCGAGCCTGCGCGAGCAGGGCGTGATCGTGCGGCACTTCAAGCAGCCACGTATCGAGCAGTTTCTGCGTATCACCATCGGTACGCCGGAGCAGAATCAGGCGCTGCTGGCTGCGCTCGGCTGACGCTGAGCCTGCCGGGTGGCGGAGAGGGCGGCGCATGTTGCGGCGCGGCGGCTCCTTCTTTCGCTAGGGTCTGTTTCATTCGCGGCTCGCGATGAAACGGGAACAGACCCTAGAGACGGCCTTCGCTATTTCGGTGCTGCGTTCACCGGCGGTCGCATGCCGACTTCGGCAGTGAGGGTCAGCGGCTTGCCATTGCGTAGGATGTCGATGTCGATGTTGTCGCCTGGACGCGCCCGGGCAACCTGATTCATCGAGCTGCGCCCATCGGCCGACTGCACCCCGTCGATGCTCAGGATCAGGTCGCCTGGCTGAAGCCCAGCGCGCGCCGCAGGGCCGTCGCGGTAGACGCCCGCCACTACGATTCCTGGTCGTCCCTCCTGACCGAAGGACTCGGCGAGTTCCTGGGTCAGCGACTGCACTTCCACACCCAGCCAGCCACGGATCACCTGGCCGTGCTCGATGATCGACTTCATCACTTCCAGCGCCAGCTTCACTGGAATCGCGAAACCGATGCCTTGCGAACCGCCGGACTCGGAAATGATGGCGGTATTGATGCCGATCAGGTGGCCGCCAACATCCACCAGCGCGCCACCGGAGTTGCCGCGGTTGATCGCGGCATCGGTCTGGATGAAGTCCTCGTAGGTATTCAGGCCCAGCTGGTTACGGCCGGTGGCGCTGATGATGCCCATGGTGACCGTCTGGCCGACGCCGAAGGGGTTGCCGATCGCCAGGGTGACGTCGCCGACGCGTATGCGATCGGAATGGCCGAGCGTGATGGCCGGTAGGTCTGCGAGGTCGATCTTCAGCACGGCAAGGTCGGTCTCCGGATCGCTGCCAATCACCCGGGCCAGCGTTTCCCGGCCATCCTTGAGGGCCACGACGATCTGCTCGGCGTTGGCGGTCACATGGTTGTTGGTGAGCAAGTAGCCTTCGGAACTCATGATTACCGCAGAACCGAGGCTCGACTCCATGCGCCGTTGCCTCGGCAGATTGTCACTGAAGAAGCGTTGAAACAGCGGGTCCTTGGACAGCGGTTGCTGCTCGGTCTTCTCGATGACCTTGGTGGTGTAGAGGTTGGCAACTGCTGGCGCAGCGGCCGCCACCGCGTTGGCGTACGAATAAGGGCCCTGCTGCGGTGCGCTGGCAACCAGCGGTGCCTGCTGTAGCCCGATGTCGTGCTCCTTTATACCCACCAGCTGCGGATAGCGCTGGATGATCAGCAGTGCTACGAGCAGGCCGACCAGCAACGGCCAGCCGAGAAAACGTAGGGCATTGAACATCGCGCAGGGGTCCGGACAGAGTTGCGGGCGCGTGGAGCGCCCCTTAAGGTGGCGGCATTATACGAAGCTCTAACTGAAATGCAGCTTCATGTGTGCATGATTTGCCGCGGCGGTTCGACGAGAAATCTATCGAGCCGTGTCTCATCTACCAAGAGGTTGCCATGACTGTTGCGCTCACTGCCCTGGTTCAGGAAGCAGACCGGTATCTGGATGCCGCGAGGATTGCCGATTACTGCCCCAATGGTCTGCAGGTCGAAGGGCGTCCTCAGGTGGCGCGGATCGTCAGCGGTGTGACGGCCAGCCAGGCATTACTGGATGCGGCAGTCGAGGCGGGCGCCGATGTGGTCCTGGTCCACCATGGGTATTTCTGGAAAAACGAAGATGCCCGCGTCGTCGGCATGAAGCAGCGCCGCCTGAAAACCTTGCTGAGCAACGATATCAGCCTGCTGGCGTACCACCTGCCACTCGATGTCCACCCCGAGGTTGGCAACAACGCCCGATTGGGCGTACTGCTCGGTCTTCGCTCCGACGGTCCGCTGGAGCCGGGCAATCCGCGCTCGGTGGGGCTGGTGGGCTCCCTTGAGAAACCGCTGGCGCCGGCTGAGTTCATGCGTCGGATCCATGACGTGCTTGGTCGGGAGCCGCTGATGGTCGCCGGCGACCGCCCGATTCGACGTGTCGCCTGGTGTACCGGTGGTGCCCAAGGCTATATCGATCAGGCTGTGGCGGCCGGAGTAGACGCCTATATCACCGGTGAAATCTCCGAACCCACGGCACATATCGCTCGTGAAAATGGCCTGAGCTTCTTCGCTGCCGGCCATCACGCGACAGAGCGCTATGGGGTCCGTGCGCTGGGTGAGTACCTAGCAAGCCGCTTCGGCATCGAGCACCAATTCATTGATTGCCCAAACCCCGCGTAAAGCTTGTTCTACAAGCGCAGTGAGTCGTGGAGCCCTCATCTCACGGTCCCGTGGCACGGCGGAGAGTCGATATAAATCTATAGCTTTTAGGTCTAAAAGGCGGCCTGATTAGAATTGAAGGTCGTGTTAGAGTTGCGCCCATTCCACGGCCGGCCGGCCGTCCATCTGCCAAATCGTGAGTAGCCATGGTCGACAAACTGACGCATCTGAAACAGCTGGAGGCGGAAAGCATCCATATCATTCGTGAGGTCGCTGCAGAGTTCGGCAACCCGGTGATGCTGTATTCCATCGGCAAAGATTCGGCCGTAATGCTGCACCTGGCGCGCAAGGCCTTCTTCCCTGGCAAGCTGCCGTTCCCGGTGCTGCATGTCGACACCCGCTGGAAGTTCCAGGAGATGTACAGCTTCCGCACCAAGATGGTCGAGGAGATGGGCCTTGAGCTGATCACCCACATCAACCCCGAGGGTGTGGCGCAGGACATGAATCCCTTCACGTATGGTAGTGCCAAGCACACCGACGTCATGAAGACCGAAGGACTAAAGCAGGCGCTGGACAAGTACGGCTTCGACGCTGCCTTCGGTGGTGCCCGTCGCGACGAGGAAAAATCCCGCGCCAAGGAGCGTGTCTACTCCTTCCGTGACAGCAAGCACCGCTGGGATCCGAAGAACCAGCGCCCTGAGCTGTGGAATCTCTACAACGGCAAGGTCAAGAAGGGCGAGTCGATCCGCGTGTTCCCGCTCTCCAACTGGACCGAACTGGACATCTGGCAATACATCTATCTCGAGCAGATCCCGATCGTGCCGCTGTACTTCGCTGCCGAGCGGGAAGTCATCGAGAAGAACGGCACGCTGATCATGATCGATGATGCGCGAATTCTCGAGCACCTGACCGACGAGGAAAAAGGGCGCATCGAAAAACGCATGGTCCGCTTCCGCACCCTCGGCTGCTACCCGCTCACCGGTGCGGTTGAGTCCACTGCGACCAGCCTGCCGGAAATCATCCAGGAGATGCTCCTGACCCGTACTTCCGAACGTCAGGGGCGCGTCATCGACCACGACGCCACCGGGTCGATGGAGGAAAAGAAACGCCAGGGGTATTTTTAGGCCACAAGCTGCAAGCGACAAGCTTCAAGTGGACTGGAGCTGGGACAGATGGATTTTGAGAGGCTTGAGGTCTGGCAGCGTGCCAGGCAGTTGGCAGTACAGGTATTCGTAGGATTGCGCGAGTGTCGAGACTACGGGTTCAGGGATCAGATAGGCCGCTCCGCGCTTTCTGTCCCGAGCAATATCGCTGAAGGCATGGAGCGCGGCAGTGGCAAGGAAAAATGCCACTACCTGCGTATTGCCAAAGGCTCCTGTGCAGAGCTGCGCACTCAATTGCTGATCGGTAGCGATATCGGCTACATCCCTGAACCGCTTGCGACTCGGTGGATACAGGAAACCCGCGAGCTATCCAGAATGCTCAGTGGGTTGATCAACAGAATTTCAGGCTAGCCGAGCGCTTTTACTTGCCGCTTGAAGCTTGCCGCTTGGAGCTACGAAGAATGAGTCACCAATCCGACCTAATTTCCGCCGACATCCTCGCCTACCTGGCGCAACACGAGCGCAAGGAACTCCTGCGTTTCCTGACCTGCGGCAACGTCGATGACGGCAAGAGCACGCTGATCGGCCGCCTGCTGCACGATTCGAAGATGATCTACGAGGACCACCTCGAAGCGATCACCCGCGACTCCAAGAAGGTCGGTACCACTGGCGAAGACGTCGATCTGGCGCTGCTGGTCGATGGGCTGCAGGCCGAGCGCGAGCAGGGCATCACCATCGACGTTGCCTACCGTTATTTCAGTACCGCCAAGCGCAAGTTCATCATCGCCGACACCCCCGGCCATGAGCAGTACACGCGCAACATGGCCACCGGCGCGTCCACCTGCGACCTCGCGATCATCCTGGTAGATGCCCGCTACGGGGTGCAGACCCAGACCAAGCGCCACAGCTTCATCACCTCGTTGCTGGGCATCAAGCATATCGTCGTCGCCATCAACAAGATGGACCTGATGAACTTCGATCAGGACGTGTTCGAGAAGATCAAGGCGGACTACCTGGCATTTGCCGATCGCATCGAACTCAAGCCGTCGTCTCTGCACTTTGTGCCGATGTCGGCGCTGAAGGGCGACAACGTGGTCAATCGCAGCGAACGTGCGCCTTGGTATGAGGGGCAGTCGCTGATGGAGATTCTCGAGAGCGTTGAGATCGCCGGCGACCGTAACTTCGATGACCTGCGCTTCCCGGTGCAGTACGTCAACCGCCCGAATCTGAACTTCCGCGGCTTCGCCGGCACCCTGGCCAGCGGTATCGTGCGCAAAGGCGACGAGATCGCCGTGCTGCCGTCCGGCAAGATCAGTCGGGTCAAGTCCATCGTCACGTTCGATGGCGAACTCGAGCAGGCGACGCCGGGTGAAGCCGTTACCCTGACGCTGGAAGACGAAATCGATGTCTCGCGGGGCGACATGCTGGTGCATGCCGATAGTCGTCCGCGTATCGCCGACGGCTTCGAGGCGATGCTCGTTTGGATGGGCGAAGAGCCGATGCTGCCGGGCAAGAAATACGATATCAAGCGCGCTACCAGCTACGTGCCGGCCTCCATCGCCAGTATCGCCCACAAGGTGGATGTGAATACGCTGGAGAAGGGCGCTGCGAGCAGCCTGCAGCTCAACGAAATCGGTCGCGTCAAGGTCAGCCTGGATGCGCCGATCGCGCTGGATGGCTACGCGCAGAACCGCACCACTGGCTCATTCATCGTCATCGACAGGCTCACCAACGGCACCGTTGGTGCCGGCATGATCATCGCTGATCCGCTTGCTCATGGTTCTACTGGGCATCACGGTGCGCTGGCTCACGTATCGACCGAAGAGCGCGCGATCCGCTTTGGCCAGCAACCTGCCACTGTGCTGTTTACCGGGCTGTCCGGTGCCGGCAAGAGCACCTTGGCCTACGCCGTGGAGCGCAAACTGTTCGATATGGGGCGGGCTGTTTACGTACTGGATGGCCAGAACCTGCGCCACGACCTGAACAAGGGCCTGCCGCAGGACCGTGCCGGTCGCACCGAGAATTGGCGCCGTGCCGCCCAAGTGGCGCGCCAGTTCAACGAGGCGGGTCTTTTGACCCTGGCGGCCTTCGTCGCACCGGATGCCGAAGGCCGCGAACAGGCCAAGGCGTTGGTAGGTGCGGATCGCCTGCTTACGGTTTATGTCCAGGCTTCGCCGCTGACCTGTCAGCAACGCGATCCGCAAGGCTTGTACGCTGCTGGCGATGACAACATTCCCGGCGAGTCCTTCCCCTACGATGTGCCGGGCAATGCCGATCTGGTGATCGACACTGAGTCGCTGACGGTGGAAGAGGGTGCCAAGCAGGTCATCGATCTGCTGCGTCAGCGCGGCGCGATCTGATCTAGTACCGGTAACGACAACGCCCTGCAGTTTGAACTGCAAGGCGTTTTGTTTTGCCGCATCAGAAACCGGACTTTTGTAGGGTGCGCTCCGCGCACCGGAAAATGCTGAAGCCAGTAGATGTGACGCCAGGTATGGCTTGTTCCCGTCCTGATACCGCTCGGTGCGTGGAACGCACCCTACGATCAATGTGGTGCTTCGCTTTCCTCCGTCTTGGCAAGGCCAATTCCGGGCTCGCCGAAAAACATCCTGTGGGGAATACAGGCCATCGCTCAGCCTGCAAACCAGCCGTATCAGTCGCGAAGCACGTACTTCAGAATCTCCACGACCTGCTCGGTGGTGGTCGCCCAAGCCATGGCGGCTGCGTCGACTTCCTTCAGGGGATGCACGATGTCGTCGCCATGGAGCGTCACATAAGGCTTGCCCAGGGCTGCGCAGTAACCGGCGTCGAATGCGGCGTTCCATTGCTTGTACTTGTCGCCGAAGCGCACCACCACCAGATCGGCTTGTTGAATCAGCGTCTTGGTGCGGATCGCGTTTACCTTGGACGACTTATGGTCGCGCCAGAAGCCATTAGGCTCGGCGCCCAGGCAATCGCCGGCGGCATCGCTGGCTTCGTGATCCGTTACGGCGGAAGTGAAGACTACATCCAGTTCGGCGGCCTTGGCGCCACGCTCGATTTCAACGCGCCAGTCGGTATGGATTTCCCCGGACAGGTAAACGGTAAAGGGCATGGTTCCTCCTGAAAAATCGGTATCGCCTGCGACATGTCTCGCGGCAAGAAGGGACCGATGCTAGCCCAGCAGGCTGCGTGAGGGCCAGCGATAGCCCGTCAATGCCTTACGTAGGTTGCATTAGCCGAAGTCGTAATCCGACCTTCGGAGGGTGGGTGCGGTTTCGACGTTGGGCGATGGATGCAGCCGGTTCGGGGTAAACGACGGAAGCGCCTTCGGCGATTCCATCCTACGGAGAAGGATGCATCAGGCCGCGAGTAGAACGCTTGGCTCTTGGCAATACAAGCTCCGGATCGCCCGCCCAGTCGGCAGGGTACAGCCCGGCACGAACGTCGCGGTGAAAGCTCGAATAGGGCCAATCCCCAACGCGCCGAACCAGGCCATGCTTGAGTGGGTTTACATACACGTAATCCATATGCCGCCGGAAATCGGCTTCGTTACGGATGAGGTGTTCCCAATAACGGCGCTGCCAGATACCCCGCTCGCCGCGATGCAGGCGTACAGCCGAACGGTATTCGTCCAGGGGCAAGGCGCGGCTGAAGAACGTTTTGATCAAGCGCCAACGCAGCGAATAGTCCGCATCACCCGGCGGTAGTGTCCAGACGCAATGCATATGCTCGGGTAAAACCACCCAGGCATTGATAGTAAAGGGATGGAGTCGATGCACGCTCCGGACGGCGGTCCGCAGAACATCGATGTGTCGCACCAGCAAATCATTGCCGCGCCGCTCAAGAAGATTCACCGTAAAAAACCAGCTCGCCCCTGGAGCCAGGGCGCGACGATAGTTAGGCATCCTTGCCCCCTCGACGTATTAATGAGCCAAAAGTGTAAGTTGGATCAGCCGTCGGAGGTGTGGCCCAGTCGCGGTAACCGATGGAAGCGCCTTTGGCGATTCCATCATACGAAAAGCGGTTCACCGCTCCGCGATGTTCAGGCAACGTAGGTTGGATTAGCCGAAGGCGTAATCCGACGTTCGCGAGGGTGGGTACGGTTGCGGTGTCGAGTTGATGGTTGCAGGCAATTCGCGGTAACCGACGGAAGCGCCTTCGACGATTCCATCATACGAAAAGCGGTTCGCCGATCCGCGAGGTCCAGTCAACGTAGGTTGGATTAGCCGAAGGCGTAATCCGACGTTCGAGTGGGTTGGCGCGGTTGCGGTGTTGGGCGGTGGATGCAGCCGATTCGCGGTAACCGACGGAAGCGCCTTCGGCGATTCCATCATACGGAAAGTGATCCGCCATACCGCGATTACGGAAAGCGGTTCGCCGCCCGCGATGCCCAGGCAACGTAGGTTGGATTAGCCGAAGGCGTAATCCGACGTTCGAGTGGGTAGGTGCGGTTGCGGTGTTGAGTGGTGGATGCAGTTGGTTCGCGGTAACCGACGGAAGCGCCTTTGGCGATTCCATCATACGAAAAGCGTTTCGCCGGACCGATCCGCCGCAAGAAATCGGCGTCGCCGCCTCAAACAGCAGAACGCCCCGCACGAAGGCGAGGCGTTTAGTTTGCAACGGCGGATACAGTAGGTTCGCGGTGAACGACGGATTACGCTTCGCTAATCCATCCTACGAATTGATCCGCCTTACTGCGTTTGTTAATGCTGCTATCGATTGGCGGTGGTCGTCTTTCCATCGCTGGGTTCGGCATGGCGTTTATCCTCCCGATTGGGCTGGAAGCGGCGTGGCGGGCGCCACCATGCGCGACGTTGAATAACCGTAGGGCGGGTGAAACTCGTGGATAACGGGTTGGCGTGGCGCATAAACCACGCGGGTCGCGCGATGCCAAAGCCAATGTCGGGCGGGTGAAACCCGCCGATATCAGGTTGGCGCGGCGCCAAACGTCAGCAAGGCAGCAGCCGATTGTCGTTATGTTGGCCATGTTTCGTCGATGCAGAAAACAAAACCCCGCCGGGTTAGGGCGGGGTTTCGTAGGTAGCCATCAGGCGGTGCGTAACCGCGCGGGTCGCACGGTGCCAACGCCAATGTAGGGCAGGTGAAACCCGCCGATATCAGGTTGGCGCGACGTCAAACGTCAGCAAGGCAGCAGCCGATTTTCGTTATGTTGGCCACGTTTCTTTAATGCAGAAAAAACAAAACCCCGCCGGGTTAGGGCGGGGTTTTGTATGTAGCGATCAGGCGGTGCGTAACCGCGCGGGTTTCACCCGCCCTACAGGGCTACAGCGCTAATCCTTCTTACGACTTACCGCGTTAGCCTTCGCTAGGAGGTGGTGTGGTGGTGCGGCAGTTAGAGGGGAAATATTTATTGTTAGCCGCGGCGCCGGGTTTGCACTCCCAAAGTATTGGGCCGGTATAATCTGCAGTGACTGTGGTGGTGCCATCGCTCTTCTTCGGCGTCAGGGCAAATGTAGCCCCTTTCAAATCTGAGACGCCAATGGCGTCGGCAATAGTTACAGTAATAACTCCATCTACTACTTCTACTGACTTAACGAACTTGGACTTGATGTCTTCTTTTTTGGCCATTCCCGCTGCTTCGTTATCTTTCGGGAGTGAGCCTTCAGCTTGGAAATACTCCGCTACTGATGTTTTTCCTGCGGCACCGAATCCTAGAGCTTCGGTAACTTTGGCGCGCGCGGTGTAATCCTGATACGCCGGCAACGCCACCGCAGCCAAAATCCCGATGATCGCCACAACGATCATCAATTCAATAAGAGTAAAACCCTTCTGCATCTGAGCTTTCATTTGTATCTCCTTAAAGTGTTAAGGCTGTGAGCCTGTAGGAGCTAAAGCAGTTGGCGTGCCAGCTCTCCTCCACGCCGAGCGCAGCGGCCAATACTGTGAAGTGCCTCAACCTCTCGTTGCTGCCTAGAGGTATTCACCGAGCGCAGCCCGCTTCCCCTGCCTTAAGCGCCAATATGAAGCGGCAGCTGTGCACCTCAAGCCTGACTCTTTGCGGTCGATATGTGACCAAGAACGTCACCTGCCGCCGCCCTTGTTTGCAGCCACCGGCATCTACGCTATAAGGCGGGCACAGATCGAATTGAGGCCGCCATGAGCGAACACATTTCCCTATCCGGACTGGCACGGCAGATGGTCGTGGCCGGGGTGCTGGACGAAAAAACGGCGCAGCAGGCGCAGGCCCAGGCCGTTCGCAGCAAAACACCCTTTGTCACCTATGTAGTGCAGAGCAAGCTGGCCAAGGGCCGCGCCATTGCCGAGCTTGCCTCCGACCAGTTCGGTGTCGCGCTGCTGGACCTGTCTGCGCTGGATAAGGAAACGCTGCCCAAGGATTTGATCAGCGAGAAACTGGCGCGTCAGCACCGCGTTCTGCCGCTTTCCCGGCGCGGCACCAAGCTCTATGTCGCCATTTCCGATCCGGCCAATCATCAATCGATTGCCGATATCCAGTTCAGCACCGGTCTGACCATCGAGTCGATCTTGGTGGAGGACGACAAGCTGGGTGAGGCCATTGATAAGCTGTACGAAAGCGGCAACACCGGGCTGGAAGAGCTGGGTGAGGTCGATCTGGATGGTGTCGATGTTGAGACCGTCAACGAGGATGGAAAAGCCGAGGAGGGCGGGGAGGCTGCCGACGACGCCCCGGTCGTCCGCTTCGTCAACAAGATGCTGCTCGATGCCATTCGCGGTGGCTCATCCGACCTGCACTTCGAACCCTACGAAAAAGCCTACCGTGTACGGCTGCGCACGGATGGCATTCTGCATGAGGTCGCCCGTCCGCCGATCCAGTTGGCCCCGCGCATATCTGCGCGCCTGAAGGTCATGGCCGGGCTGGACATCTCCGAACGGCGTAAGCCGCAGGACGGGCGGATCAAGATGAAGCTGTCCAAGACCAAGGCCATCGACTTCCGCGTTAATACTCTGCCCACCTTGTGGGGTGAAAAGATCGTGATGCGGATTCTCGACCCCACCAGCGCGCAAATGGGCATCGATGCGCTGGGGTATGAGGAAGATCAGAAGGCGCTGTATATGCAGGCGCTGCAGCAGCCGCAGGGCATGATTTTGGTGACCGGCCCTACCGGATCGGGCAAGACGGTCTCCCTTTATACCGGCTTGAATATCCTCAATACCGTGGATGTGAACATTTCCACGGCAGAAGACCCGGTGGAGATCAACCTCGAGGGCATCAACCAGGTTAACGTCAATCCTCGGCAGGGCATGGACTTCTCCCAGGCGCTGCGGGCGTTTCTGCGCCAGGACCCGGACGTGATCATGGTGGGTGAGATTCGTGACCTGGAAACCGCCGAGATTGCCATCAAGGCGGCGCAGACTGGCCATATGGTGATGTCGACGCTGCATACCAACAGCGCAGCGGAAACCCTGACGCGGCTACGGAACATGGGCGTGGCCGCGTTCAATATCGCCACTTCGGTGAACCTCATCATCGCCCAGCGGCTGGCGCGCAAGCTCTGCAATAGCTGCAAGAAAGAAGTGGAATTGCCCAGGGACGCCCTACTGGAAGAGGGCTTCCCTGCCGATAAGATTGGCACCTTCAAAGTCTACGGCCCGGTCGGCTGCGACAATTGCAAGGGCGGGTATAAAGGCCGTGTCGGTATTTATGAAGTGGTTAAAAACACGCCGGCACTGGCCAGGATTATCATGGAGGACGGCAACTCCATCGATATTTCCACCCAGATGCGTAAAGACGGCTTCAACGATCTGCGAACTTCGGCTTTGGTAAAAGCCATGCAGGGCGTGACCAGCTTGGAAGAAGTCAACCGGGTGACCAAGGACTAACATGGCGCAGAAAGCGGTAAAAACCAGTGTTTTCACCTGGGAAGGCACCAACAGGCAAGGCGCGAAGATAAAGGGCGAGCTGAGCGGCGTCAGCCCTGCGCTGGTCAAGGCGCAGCTGCGCAAGCAGGGCGTCAACCCGCAGAAGGTTCGCAAGAAGTCGGTGTCGTTGTTCAGCGCCGGCAAGAAGATTAAGCCGATGGGCATCGCCCTGTTCACTCGGCAAATGGCGACCATGATGAAAGCCGGCGTGCCGCTGCTGCAGTCGTTCGACATCATCGGTGAGGGGTTCGATAACCCGAACATGCGCAAGCTGGTGGACGACCTCAAGCAGGAGGTTGCAGCGGGTAACAGCTTCGCTACCGCTCTGCGCAAGAAGCCGCAGTATTTCGATGACCTGTATTGCAACCTGGTCGATTCGGGCGAGCAGTCCGGCTCCCTGGAAACCCTGCTGGATCGCGTCGCGACCTACAAGGAAAAGACCGAGGCGCTGAAGGCCAAGATCAAGAAAGCGATGAATTACCCGATCGCGGTGGTGCTGGTTGCGATCATCGTGTCGGCGATTCTGTTGATCAAGGTGGTTCCGCAGTTCCAGGAGGTTTTCGCCAACTTCGGCGCCGAACTGCCCGCGTTTACCCTGATGGTCATTGGTCTGTCAGAGGCCTTGCAAGCCTGGTGGCATCTGGTACTGCTTGGTCTGTTCGGCGCTGCTTATGCCTTTAAGACGGCTCACGGCAAGTCCGAGGGCTTTCGTAACTGGTTTGACCGGTTCCTGCTCAAGATGCCGATCGTGGGTGACATTCTCTACAAGTCTGCGGTGGCGCGTTTTGCGCGGACCTTGGCGACTACGTTCGCGGCGGGTGTGCCGCTGGTGGATGCGCTGGACTCGGTTGCCGGCGCCACTGGTAACGTGGTTTTTCGCAACGCGACGATGAAGGTCAAGAGTGATGTATCCAGCGGTATGCAGCTTAACTTTTCGATGCGCACTACCGGCACCTTTCCCAGTATGGCGATCCAGATGACGGCAATTGGCGAGGAGTCCGGCTCTCTCGATGAAATGTTGGCTAAAGTGGCGACGTTCTATGAAGACGAAGTCGACAATATGGTCGACGGGCTGACTGCTCTGATGGAGCCAATGATCATGGCGGTGCTTGGTGTGCTGGTCGGCGGTTTGATCATTGCCATGTATCTCCCGATTTTTCAACTGGGTGCCGTCGTCTGATTATGATGTTGATGGATTATCTGGCCAG
>Ga0315336_1001022_pt1 | contig 61311 bp, 64 predicted proteins | sample ASW5metaG_FD_204512 | JGI IMG/M metagenome (GOLD analysis project Ga0315336, IMG submission 204512) | Ammonia-oxidizing marine archaeal communities from Monterey Bay, California, United States - ASW #5 | ecosystem: Environmental > Aquatic > Marine > Intertidal zone | place: USA: California...
AATTCATATTAATACAGCCAATAAACTACAAGGGTATATTGAAAAATTAGATCTTTCTCAGGAGAAAAGTGAACAAAGAGTAGATAGATTTGCTGTGGGAGAAAGAGTAGATGCAGTTATCACAAAGATTGACCAAGAAAACAGTCGATTAATTTTATCTATCAAGGCTCGTGAGGTGGGGGAAGAAAAAAAAGCTGCTGCTAAATTCGGATCCAGCGATTCGGGAGCAAGCTTAAGTAATATTTTGGATAAGGGTAGCGAAAAGAAAGGCAAAAAAAGTGCTGTAAGCAAAAAAGAAAAGCCTGAAGGCAAAAAGAAAAATCAAGCCAAAAAAGTTGATCAAAAAGAAAAAAAAACCAAGAGCAAGTCCTAATATTCCAAGAGTAAGATATAAAAAATAGAGAAACAAGCACCACGGGGGAAATCAAGTGAATAAATACTTTCGTTTTTTTTCTATACGAAACCTTCTCGTTTTAGTTCTTATAGCTTTCGTCTTTGCATATTTTTCCGGAAGCAACAATCTACCAAAACATTCCTCAATTGCACAAATCAACATTAATGGTCTTATTACCACGGATCAATTAAGGAGTGAGAAGATTCGAGAAATGAGAAAAAGTGATAAAATTCAAGCTTTAATTGTATATTTCAATAGCCCGGGAGGAACAGTTGTTGGCGGGGAACAATTATTTCATTCGCTTGATAATTTTTCTAAAGAAAAACCTTTGGTGGTAGTTATGGAAGAAATCGCTACCTCTGCGGCATATATGGCTGCACTGTCTGGAAGTAGAATTTTTGCAAGTAAAGGAACGATTACGGGATCAATTGGTGCAATTTGGCAAACTGCTGAAATTACAAAACTGCTTGATAAAATAGGAATTACAACAGAAGCAATTAAAAGCGATCAGTTAAAAGCCTCCCCGTCTCCCCTCGAGCCCATGACAGAAAAATCTAGAGCGTTAATAAAGGGAGCGGTCGATGATGCATTTCAAACATTCTTGGAAATAGTTAAAACCAAAAGAGGCTTTAGCGAAAATCAAATCCAACTTTTTTCGGATGGAAGAATATTTACAGGTAATCAAGCGATTAAGGTGGGGTTGATTGATGAAATTGGTGGTCAAGAGGAGGCCGTGAGTTGGCTTGAGAGAGAACGAAAAATAGATAAGAACTTACCTCTTGAAAGAATTGAAATAGACTATCCAAAGAGTTTTTTGGATGTGGTATTTGGGTATATTTATAAAGAAAATTCCCTTCCTAAAAAAGTAATGCTTGAAGGTCTTTTATCACTTTGGCATGGTGGAATACATTAAAGTTATATCAAGGTTGGGGGGGTAAGTTTTAGTGCCGTCAAATCGAATTACAAGGTCAAGCATCATAGATACGCTTGCAAGCAAGAATCCTCATCTATTCTACCGAGATGTAGAGAAGGTGGTGTTGGCTGTTTTTGATGAAATCTCAAAAAATTTATCGCAAGGAAATAGGATTGAGTTAAGAGGTTTTGGTGTATTAGGAACCAAGGAAAGGAAAGCACGAGTTGGAAGAAACCCAAGAACAGGAGAATCCGTTCAGGTTGATAGTAAATCAATACCTTTCTTCAAAATGGGGAAGGAATTGAAAAAAAAGCTAAATGCATCCAATAAGTAGTGTATTGTGGAAAGGTTGAGTTGAAAAATCTTTTTTGGTTCTTTCTAATACCTATCTTCCTAGTAATCTCAATTTTCTCAGTCAATAATCAAGAACAACTAAAATTAGATCTAGAACCTTTTCCCTTCGTTATTGCGCTACCTACGTATTTATTCATTTTAATAATCTTTTTTTCAGGATTCATGATCGGTAGTTTCATAACTTGGATCTCCCAACTTAAATGGAAAAAACTCGCTAAGGACCTTAATAAAGAGATCCAAAAACAGAAAAAAAAATAACTTTCTTTTCTAAAAAAGTTTTTTTTGGTGTAATTGTAGACCAATGAAAAGAAATATTTCGCAAAAAATTATATGTGCCCTAGATACCAGCAATTTTTTAGTTGCCCAAAAAATAACTAGAAAATTAAGGAATCACTTGGGTGGAATAAAAGTTGGAAAAGAATTTTTTACAGCACATGGTCCAGAAGGAATAAAAAAAATAAGCAAAGAAGGATTACCTATTTTCCTTGACCTAAAATTCCACGATATTCCCAACACAGTTGCTAAAGCAATCTCAAATATCGTACGACTAAAACCATCCATGACAACTATCCACGCAACTGGTGGTGCTGAAATGATTAAAGCAGCCGTAAAGGCGAATAAAATTATTGCAAAAAAGAATAATATTAAAAGACCATATATTTTGGCGGTAACGGTTTTAACAAGTTTAGATAAAAGTGATATGATTAGCCTTGGTTCAGAAAAAAATATACAGACACTAACCTTGAGGTTAGCAAAATTGGCAAAAAGGAATGGGGCTGATGGTGTAATATGCTCACCTAAAGAATTAAAAACCTTACGTTCTAAATTAGGCAAAAACTTTAAGATCGTGGTTCCTGGAATACGTCCCAACTGGAGAAAAAATGACGATCAAAAAAGAACCATGACACCAAAACAAGCTCTGGATTTAGGAGCAGATTATGTAGTGATTGGTCGTCCGATTACAGAATCTGATAACCCCGTCTTAGCGGTAAAAAGAATTATAAATGAGTGCATGTAATATCTAATGTCTTTGGAAGTTAAAATTTGTGGAATAAATTCTATTGAAGCAGCCCAAGCAGCAAAAATTGCGGATTTTGTAGGGTTTGTTTTTTATCCAAGATCGCCAAGATATATAAATGGTAAAAAGGCGCAAGAACTTTCGACATATTTGCCGAAAAGTATAAAAAAGGTGGGTATTTTTGTTGAAGAAGAAGATGACAAAATTTCTGAAATTTTAAGTTTGGTAAAACTTGATTACCTTCAGTTTCATGGAGAAGAATCCCCGGATAGAATAGATCAGGTAAGAAAAAAATTTAAACTCCCGGTAATTAAAGCAATTAAAGTTGAAAAAGAAAAAGACCTAGAAGCTGCTTATCCATACTACCAATGCGCAAATATGTTGCTGTTTGACACAAAGCCACCAAAAGGTTTAAAAAATTTACTGCCGGGTGGCAATGCTATATCATTCGACTGGAGCATTCTTGCCAAAAAGGGATTTCCAATATCTTGGGTTCTCTCCGGAGGCTTAAGAGCAGAAAATATAAAAAAAGCCGTAGCTATAAGTGGAGCAAAGATTATAGATGTCTCATCTGGAGTTGAGGGAAGTCTTGGTAAGAAAAGCAGTAAATTAATTAGGAAGTTTTTAGAAATATCTAAAAAGATAAATTAAGGAACAAGAAAAAGATCAATGAGTAAAATAGATAAGTTTATATCGAATGCAAGCAAGGATGGTTTTTTTGGAAAATTTGGTGGTCGTTTTGTCGCAGAAACTTTGATGCCACTTATTCTGGAAGTAGAGAAAGCATATGAGAAGCTTAAAGATAACCAAAATTTTAGGTCAGAATTTCAATATTATCTTAAACACTATGTTGGTAGACCAAGTCCATTATATTTTGCGAAACGACTGACTAACTTAGTTAAAAATGGAGGCAAGGGCGCTAAAATCTATTTCAAAAGAGATGAATTGAATCATACCGGAGCTCATAAAATTAATAACTGCATTGGTCAAGTTCTTCTAGCAAGAAAAATGGGGAAAAAGAGAATAATTGCTGAAACTGGTGCTGGTCAACACGGGGTCGCAACGGCAACAATATGCGCACTTTTTAATATTCCATGCACAGTTTTTATGGGCACGAAGGATATCAAGAGACAAGCACCAAATGTATTTAGAATGAAGCTTCTGGGAGCTGATATAGTACCGGTAACTAGCGGCACAGCAACCTTGAAAGACGCAATGAATGAGGCATTGAGAAATTGGGTCGCAAATGTTGAGAATACTTTTTATGTTATTGGGACGGTTGCAGGACCCCACCCCTACCCATCAATGGTTCGTGATTTTCAGTCGGTAATTGGAAAAGAAGTCCGCTCCCAAATGAAAAAAGCTGAAGGAAGACTGCCGGATACTCTAGTTGCCTGTGTTGGCGGCGGATCTAATGCGATAGGGCTATTCTACCCATTCCTAAATGAACGCCGCATAAAAATGATCGGGGTAGAAGCGGCTGGAAAAGGTATAAAAACAGGAAAACATGCGGCTTCACTGACTAGGGGCAAACCCGGGGTACTCCATGGTAATCGTACCTACTTGCTTCAGGATCAAGATGGTCAAATAAAGGATGCTCACTCTATCTCAGCAGGACTGGACTATCCAGGAATTGGTCCTCAACATAGTTTTCTAAAAGAAATAAAGCGCGTGAAATACGTATCAGCAACAGATCAAGAAGCTCTGAAGGCCTTCCAATTATGCTCTAAATTAGAAGGCATCATTCCCGCTTTAGAACCTGCCCACGCGTTAGCATACGTTTTTAAAATTGCCTCAAAATTACCAAAATCACATATTATCTGCATGAATATGTGTGGAAGAGGCGATAAAGATATTTTTACCGTAGCTAATGAACTAAAGATTAAAATATAAATGAAAAGAATATGAAGAACTTAAACAAGATAAATCTGTTCTCGGTCAAAAAAGGATTGAGCAGGGAACAACGACTAGAGACTTACAAGAAGGCTTTCCTAGCATTAGGTCTAAAGTTCGTTCCGGAGGGAAAAACTAATGCTCAAAATAGCGGGCGTATTGAGCTTACGTTTAAAAAATTAAAGAGCAGGGGTCAATCCGCCCTAATTTTATTTCTGACTGTCGGCGATCCCAACATAAAAATCACAAGTAAATTATTGGAGGTAATTCCAAAAGCAGGTGTCGACATTATAGAGCTTGGTTTTCCTTTCTCAGATCCAATGGCAGATGGGCCAATCATACAAAGAGCAAGTGAAAGATCTTTAAAAAATAAAACAAATTTAAAAAAGGTATTATTGCTTGTAAAAAAATTCAGAAAACATAATCAAAACACCCCTATTGTTCTAATGGGTTACTACAACCCCATTTACAGATACGGGGGGCGAAAATTTATTCGAGACGCCAAAAATTCTGGGGTAGACGGTTTAATTGTAGTCGATCTTCCTCCAGAGGCTGATAATGAACTCTGCTTACCAGCGATTCAGGCAGGAATAAATTTCATAAGACTAGCAACACCAACAACAGACGAAAAAAGACTACCGGTCGTTCTAAAAAATACTAATGGATTTGTTTATTTTGTAAGCATTAGCGGAATAACTGGAACCAAATCAGCGAAAATAGAATCTATCAAGAGTCATGTACAGAAAATTAGAGCTAAGACCAATTTGCCAATTGCTGTCGGCTTTGGAGTAAAAACAGCAAAACAAGTAAGAGAAATAGCTAAAGTTAGCGACGGAGTAGTCGTTGGATCATCTTTTGTTAGCTTAATAGAAAGAAATCTTAACAAAAATGGTCAAGCAAAATCAGATCTGGTAAAAAATTGTATAAATTTTTTACAAAAATTATCGAAAGCAGCAAAGGAAAAATAGAATCATGAGTTGGATAAGCAACTTTGTTAGACCTAAGATTCGGACTCTTCTTGGGAAAAAAGATATACCGGATAACTTATGGATTAAATGTACGAATTGTCAGCAAATGATTTTCCATAGGGATATAAAAAAAAGTTTATACGTTTGTCCTCATTGTGATCATCATTTACAAATAGTAGCTGAACATCGATTCGAAACTCTTTTCGATAAAAAGCAATACAATCTCATAGAGTTACCAAAAACACAGAGTGATCCCCTGAATTTTCGTGATCTAAAAAAATACAAAGATCGCATAAAGGAAGCTAGAGCAAGAACAAAGAATCACGATGCCATGAAAGTAGCAATTGGAAAAATTTCTAATCACAATGCTGTTATTGCTGTTCTCGACTTCTCTTTTATGGGAGGATCGATGGGTCAGGCTGTAGGTGAATCATTTGTGATTGCCGCAAAACATGCTGTAAAAAACAATGCAATATTCATTGTTATCCCCAGTTCCGGAGGGGCCCGAATGCAAGAGGGAGCTCTTTCGTTGATGCAAATGCCAAGAACCATAGTAGCGATTGATGAGTTTAAAGAATCTAGACTTCCTTATATTGTAATTTTATCAAATCCAACAACTGGAGGAGTTTCGGCATCTTTTGCTATGTTAGGAGATGTAACCATTGCCGAACCATATGCGATAATTGGATTCGCTGGATCAAGGGTTATAGAAAGAACCATCAAACAAACTTTGCCAGATGGCTTTCAACGATCAGAATATCTATTAGAGCACGGAATGATAGACATGGTTGTCCACCGTCGTGATCTACGGACAACACTTGAAAGAATAATAGATTTATTAATGAACAAAAATTTGAATAAGGGTAAAAGCTCTGACACCAGATAGAATTTTATCTAGATTACAACAACTGCATCCTAAATCTATTGACTTATCCCTAGGCAGAATAGAGGACTTGTTATCAAAACTGGGGAATCCAGAGAAAAACATAGCTCCAGTAATTCATATTGCAGGAACTAATGGAAAGGGATCAACCATAGCATTTTTAAGAGCATTTCTCGAAGCATCTGGGTATAGCTGTAACGTATATACATCACCGCACTTAATTAGATTTAATGAACGAATTAGAATAAAAGGAAAGTTGATAAGTAACCAATATTTAATTGACCTATTAGAAGAGTGCGAAAGAATTAACAAGAATAAATCTATTACGTTTTTTGAAATAACAACTGTTGCTGCTTTTTTAGCATTCTCGAGAAACCGATCTGACATTACATTACTTGAAACCGGTTTAGGTGGAAAATTTGATGCAACAAACCTAATAAAAAAGCCGCTCTTAACTGCAATTACTCCGATTTCAATTGATCACGTAAAATTCCTGGGACATTCACTAAAAACAATCACTAAAGAAAAGGCAGGGATTTTGAAAAGAAATGTCACAGGAATCATTTCTAGACAAACAGACAGTGTGCAAAAAATATTGAGAGATGAGGCAAAAAGGAAAAATGTTGAGCTTTACCGTGAGGGAAAAGAATGGAACATTAATCCAATTGATTACCCTGTTGCCACCGGCGCAATGATATTTCGAGGAAAAAAATTTTTCCTTGATCTCCCGTCACCTAATCTTCCCGGAGTACATCAACATGTCAATGCAGGAACAGCATTAGCATGTATTGAAAACTTAAAAGATTTTGAGATTAATGAATCGGCCATCAGGAGAGGCCTAACAACAGTTAACTGGCCAGGTAGATTGCAAAAAATTTCTCACGGTCCTTTAAAAAAGATTTTGCCTAATAAATTTGAACTATGGATCGATGGTGGGCATAACGAAGCTGCAGCTCAAGCACTAAGCCAAGTCACAAAAACTTGGTCTGATAAGCCATTATACTTAATTCTCGGCATGATTAATTCTAAGAACATATATAAATTTCTAAAACCACTTCAATCTTATGTAAAAGAATTAAGAGCAGTAGCTATTCCAAATGAAAAATCATCTTTTTCTGCTAAGAAAATAGAGAAAAAAGCACAGTCAATGGGAATAAAGTCCGAGAGCTGTGATGGTTTAAAAGATGCCCTAAACTTTATTACAAAGAAATATCAAGAAAAAAATGGAGGAAGAGTACTAATATGTGGTTCTTTATATCTAGTGGGGCATGCGTTGGAGCTGAATCGATGTACAATCGATTAATCGATTTTAAATCGATGACTCAATCCATTCAGATAATTGATTCTTTGGAACACTACCAACCTTAGTAGAAGTTGCTTGGCCAGCTTTAAAAATAATTAAAGTAGGGATTCCCTGGACACCATATTTCAGGGGTGTCTTAGGATTTTCATCGATATTAATTTTTACAATCTTTATTTTGCCCTTCATTTCAATAGCCAATTCGTCCAAAAGGGGTGCGATTTGTTTACAGGGTCCGCACCACTCCGCCCAGAAATCGACAAGTATCGGAGTATTGCTACCCAATACCTTCTCTTCAAAATCTGCATCTGTTACTTGCTCTGCATCAGACATTTTAACAACCTTTACAAAAACCGATGATGGTATGAATCTATGAGTTAAAAAACGAAAGTCAAGCGCGTAGATCTAGGATAAACCCTTACATTTTTTGGCTATATCTTCCCAGAGGAGTTCTAATGCTTCCAATTTTTCCAGTGTATCCTGGTCACCATCATCATCAGCTTTATTAGCAACCTTGTAGAATTCCTGTTTTAGATCATCACCCCTACACCTCGAAATCCAATCCGTCTCAATAGTATATTTCCAAATGTCTTTCTCCACCTCACTCCTATCCTTATCAGAAAGTGAATCTGGAGATTCATAAAAAATAATTCTCTTACCATAGCGCGCAAGTTTCTCATCTTCCATATTGCTAGCAAAAGCTAATTTATCGTCCCAGTCAGCATTATGAAATTTACTCATACAGATTTTATCGGGATTTGAAGGAAAGCCAGCATAGAGTAATTGTTCAGGATAGACTCTTGGATAGCCTTTCCTCTTCTTCTTGTCTCTTTTTGTTAGCGCTTTACCGACTTTCTTCTGAAAGTTTTTATTTTGTCTAATTTTTTCTGCCCTCTTCTCCAAAACATCTATTCCTATTTTTGCATATTCTTCTTGACCATTAGCGTGCTTTCCCTCCATGAAAATAGGGAAATGGTTTATTTTAATAGTTTTAATTTTTGCATTCTTCTTAGGCAGATCTTTTTCCAAAAGTTTCTCAATATCATCTAAACTATATTTAAAAAACTCCTCTGGATCATATCGAAGATCAAATAAGGCAATCTCCTTTTTGTTGTTCTCATTGACGCCAGCATGGGTAACGGCAAAAACTTCTCTCCACCAGGGAAAAATTGCACAATAAAATATTTCTTCTTCGAAAATCTCTTGAATCTTATCAGGTTCCCTTGAAATGCGCGCTTTCTCCCAAACAAAAGGTGCATTCTTTTTAAGCAATCTCGCCATTCCGATTGTTGCCTGAACATCGCCTATGGCGGTATGAGCCTCAAAATCTTTTATGCCATTTTCAGGAGCTATTAAATCTAGCTTGAAGGTCAGCTTTCCTTTATCATTTTTTGGAATCTTAATGCTATTCGGAGAAAATGCCTCAGCTGCGCGAGCAATCAACAGTGCGTCTGACCTTCGGTTTCCCTTGGTATTGGTAATATATAGCTCCCGAAGGTTTTTGCATAGCGCTTGACGTAGCATAACCTCATCAAAATGAATGTTATTCCATCCAATAAAAACTGCGGGACTCCACTCTTGAAATTTATTCCTTAATTTCTCAATCATCTGATAATGCGAAAGTTTTTCTTCTAATAAACTCAAAATTGGAGTTTTGTTGACCAACAAAGCAGCAGCGGAAGGAACAACGCCTGGATTTAATCGACACCGAAGATCAATACGATCCTTTTCCTCAAACTTCTCATTAATTAATATTGCGCCAACCTGGATAATTTGATCAAAATTGACATCAACCCCAGTTGTTTCGAAATCATAAAAGACTATCTTCATTTAAGAATGTATTATACTTGATTTCCCCAAGCATTCCACCCCTCAGCCTTTTGTCTCGCAAACAGTTCAATTCGAGGTAAATCTCCACAAAGTTCAACAATTCGATCCCTAACAACATCAGGTTTTTTTGAGTGTTGTTGTAGAGGTGTGTCTATAACGCTATGAACTGATTTGCTTATTCTCCTTGGAGATCCTTTAGTAGCCAATAAACAATATTCTGGATTTGATCGAGTCCAATAACCCAAACCGGTAAAGAATGTTGGGGATTTTTTATTCCTTTTAACCCAAACAAAGCCCATTGTCTTATAGACAAAACCCCATTTTTCAATAACTTCGAAAGAAGCATTTAACATAGGATCTGTTGTCCATAAAAATAAAATACAGTTTTCATCTGAAATTTTTTGTACTGGAAGAGATTTAATAAAGTTTAAACCTTCGCATCCATAATACTTCTCAGGTGATCTTCCCTTACCTTGTTGAGAATAAGTTTCAAATCGCCACGGCGGATCTGCATAGATAATTTGATATTTCTTCTTAGGAAATATAGCCATAGTCCCCCCCTATAAAGTTTTTGCTGAATTCTAACACAACTTAAAATTTATGTAATGAACAATAGTAATTAATGCTTGTAACAAAGAAAACTTCCGTTTCTAATACCCATGAAATGGATAGAAAAAACTCAAATTTCTCGCCATTGATATCGGCAAAACTACCAAAATTTCCCGGATGGCTGTTAGTTTTAGGGCCAGGAATAATCTGGATGGCTTTGGCGCAGGGATCCGGCGAGTTAATTTGGTGGCCCTATTTGATAGCCAAATATGGCCTAGGTTTGCTTTTTCTGCTAATCCCAGCATGCCTTCTTCAATATCCGCTAAACTATCAGATTGGCCACTACACGGCCATGACAGGCGAAAGCATATGGCAGGGCTTTGTCAGATTTAATCGAAATTTTTCAATTGGTCTATGGATCTTGATGGGTATATCATTTCTGTGGTTTGGAGCTTTCGCTGCAGCTGGGGGCACTGCCCTAGCCGCTCTGACTAACTTTCCGGAAAACTGGTCTTCAAAAGATCAGTCTCTGTTTTGGGGATTATTATCTATAGCCGTATTTTTTATTGCTCTCAGATTTAGCCGTTCGGCTTATGCGTTAATTGAACGCACAATGATCATTGTAGCAATAATCACTGTTACTGGCCTCATAATCGCCTGCACACATGAATCGGTATTGGGAAAAATACCGGAATTCTCATCCGCACTTTTTTTCCCTTCTTGGCCTGAAGATAGAATTTGGGATGTAGCCGATACTACAAAATTATTAACCGCCATAACTTTTTCCGGATTGGGTGGATTTTGGGCTCTATTCTATTCCATGTGGATCCGCGAAAAGGGAATTGGAATGGCGGGACTGCGTAAGTTAAAAAAAGGCAACGTTATAGGATGGAAGATAATTGCAGAATCTAAGGATATTAGGAAGTGGAAAAAATTTTTATGGGCAGACGCTGGAATTGGGGTATTTGGAAATCTTTTTACAACTTTACTTACATGTCTTTTAGCCTATGTAGTTTTATTTCCAGAAGCAATTCTCCCAGAAAAATATGAGATTGCCGTCGTTCAAGCAAAGTTTTTTGAATTACAATGGGGAGCCATCGGTCGATCTTTATTCTTGCTAGTTGCGGCAGCTTTTCTCGCAGATACTTGGTTAACAACTGTTGATGCCATATGTAGAGTAAATACCGATATGGTTCATCGAATTTTTCCTCAAAGTCAAAAATGGAGCGAAAAAAAATGCTACCATGGTTTTCTTTATGGTTTTACCGTGATTACGATCGTTACTATGTTTTTAGAGGAACCAGGGCGACTTATACAAATTTCTGCCGTTATTGGATTCCTAGGAACGGTAATTTTTTCTATTATTATTTTGATTATTAATCATATATATCTTCCCATATGGAGTAATCCGCAAGCAAGGCCAGGAAGAATTGCCGGAATTGGGTTGGGAGTTGCCTCATTTATCTACCTGCTTTTGGCTTCAGCCTATTTAGCGATACAATCAGAATTGATAGTTTTTTAAGGAGTACAAAAAATCTTTTTTCCATATAAAGACGACAATGAGACCCAGCACGGAAAACCAATCGTAACCTTTTTCATCATTGGGATATGTGTATTGGTTTATTTCTTTGCACAACTGCCTAACATGGAAACATACTTCTATCATTATGCCTTTATTCCATCAGACTTTTTTAGGGGAAATGATCTCATAACAGAACCTCGAATCATTCCTCCGTGGATGACTATTTTTTCTTCAATGTTTTCTCATGGCGGTGTGATGCACCTGTTCTTTAACATGTGGTTTCTTTGGTTATACGCTGATAACATGGAAGATGCTTTAGGTTGGAAAAAATTCATTCTTTTTTATTTATTGTGTGGAGCAATTGCTGCCATTGCACAAGGCCTAGTAGACACGAGTAGCGTTGTCCCAATGATAGGAGCATCTGGGGCAATCTCTGGAGTAATGTCGGGATATCTATTAATTTGGCCACGTGCAAACATAAGGGTTTTTTATTGGATCATTATTTTCGTAGGGAGGATAAATGTTCCCGCATTTGTGGTTCTTGGATTTTGGTTATTCCAACAATTTTGGGCATTGCCATCATCAATGACAACTGAAGGGGGTGTTGCTATAGTGGCTCATCTAGCAGGCTTCGCGGCGGGGATCATACTCACGCCACTACTAAAAAAGAAAGAAGTCCCCCTATTTCAGCAACCATTTAGTAGTGCTTTTCGTAGAAGAAAAATAATCCTAAATAAGAAAAAGGTAAGAAAAGGATCCGTTCCAAAGCATACGGGAAACCACGATGGTCCTTGGCGTTAATAGAATATTTTGTTAATTCAACGAACTTTTCTAATCAAATCAGCAATTTTTTTCCGAAAACTATCATTAACCGTAAAACGGCTTCCATCAGGTTCCTCATGAATTGAACTTCCTGAAGAGTGGTATTCGTGCAAATGCTTTTGTAAAACTCGCAAATCCTCAAAATATACATCGGCGCCATGATCATCTTTTATTATAAATGAATATTTCTTTGACATGATTAAAGCATTCTAATGTTTTTTCTAATTCTTCTTAGTTTGTCCTTTGTCCCAACATCATGCCAGATTCCGTTATAAACAAGACCGAATAATCTTCCGGACTTTTCTGCTCTGTCATACAAGCTAACCAGAGAAAAGGGCTTTCTAGGTGATTTTTTAAATAAGCGATCATGCAAAATCTGAGCTCCAGTAAAAACATATGGAGAAAAATCAAGACCCTTGCGACGATAGATTCTGCCATTACCATCTTTCCGATAATCACCTAAATTTTCATCGGGTTTACGGCTCACAGGATACAAAAGTAATAATGCATCCATTTTTCTTCCATCCCAACAGTTGGACAATAGATGAAAGAAATTATCTTTTTGATCTATCCAAATTACATCACTGTTCAGAACTAAAAAAGGCCCTGGCAAAAGATGGTTAAGGACATTCTTAACCCCACCTCCCGTCCCTAAAAGCTTTTTTTCTACAACCACATGGATTTTCTTTTCACCTCTTTTTTCGATATGATCGATTAGCTTACGAGAGAGATGATAGGAGTTAATAATAATCTTTTTAATACCTACATCCTCAAGCTTATCTAAAACCCCATCAAGCAGCGTCTTACCCCCAACTTTCAGCAAAGGTTTCGGTATATTTCGCGAATATGGAAGCATTCGAGTTCCTAATCCGGCAGACAAAATCATTGCATGTTTTATTTTTTTTATCGTAGTGATCATTAATTCTTTCCGAATCTAAAATTATTTTTTTTACGGTGTGGTTCTGGTAAATATTCCTCGAACCAAAGTTTTAATGGATAGAGTGACTCGTGATTCAAATTCTGTTTCAACAAGCGCCAAACCCTTGGTAAATGCCTAATGTACTCAGATTTTCTGTCCCTCATATAAAGACGTACAAAAATTCCAAGAACTTTGCAGTTTCGTTGAGCACTTAACACAGAAAAATTTTCCTCAAACTCTATTTCATTAATATTTGAAAACGATCTTAAGTATCTTTTCTTCATCTTTGCGACTAAAGTAGGCCGAATATTCCTTCGAGAATCTCTCAGCAAACTCACCAAGTCATAAACCTGCGGACCAAAAACAGCATCTTGAAAATCCAAGAGTCCGCACGAATTTATTCCTCGCCTACCAGATAAAGACATTAAATTATCAACGTGATAGTCTCTCAAAACTAATACATTTGGTAACGTAATATATTTAGCCAGCAATTTTCGCCAGATGCTCAAATATTTTTTTTTCGCTGATGTAGAAATATTTTTTTTCTTCACTGCTGGGTAATACCAATCTACCAATAATCGGTGCTCAGCTTCAAAGGCGGCTAAATTATAATGAGAGACCTGAGGAATCTTTTTGCCTTGCGTCTTCTTGTGAAGACGAATCAAAGCATCCGTAGCTAAACTATAAAGTTTATTCTCATCAAAACCACTCCTTAAGGCCTTTGTGTAAGTTATATCTCCAAAATCTTCAATTAGTAATAAGCCTTTTTTAAAATCACTGGCGATAATTCTTGGAGAGCTGAATCCTAATAAAAATAATTTTTTAGAAATAAAAGAAAATTTTTCGACATTCTCTTTCCTTGGATTAGCGTCCATTAAAATTACAGATTTTTTTCCGTCTATTACTCGGAAATATTTACGAAAAGACGCATCGGCAGCAAGTAAATTAATCTTAGTGTTTTCCCAATTATTTCTTGCAAGAAATTGCTTAATTAATTTGTTTCTCTCGACCAACTAAAACCTTCTCTGCTCTCCTTTTCCAAGAACCAAAACCAACAAACTCAAGATTTCTGGAAGAACTTTTCTTCGAAAAATTAAAATTAACTTCAAGACGATTAAGCGGAGTAAAATAACCTAGCTTCTCTGGCCATTCGATAAGAGAAATTCCCGAGGAAAATGCTTCTTCAATTCCAAGTTCATATAACTCGTCCTCATTTTTTATCCGATATAAATCAAAATGCCAGATTGCCTTTTTTCTAAAAGAATAGATTTGCACTAATGTAAAAGTAGGACTTACAACTCTTTCTGTTAATTTTTTTCCATTCTTTTTTGCCATTTCATTAATAAATAAGCGAGCAAAAGATGTCTTTCCAACACCTAGCTCGCCCTGCAAGCATATAGTATCTCCAGTTTTTACAGAATTTACCAATAATTTTGCCAAATTGCGCATTTTGGAAAGATTCAAATCACGTTTTTTGATCGTACCCATAAACACAATACATGTTTTAGTATCGATACATGTCGGGTTTAAATGGCCCTTTTTTTGAAACACCGATGTATTTAGCTTGCTCTTCAGAAAGTTTTGTCAACTTAACACCAACCTTCTCTAAATGAAGTTTGGCGACTTTTTCATCTAAATTTTTAGGTAAAACGTATACTTGTTTTTTATATTTTTTAGGATTTTTCCATAACTCAATTTGAGCCAGAACCTGATTAGTAAAGGACGTACTCATCACAAAACTGGGATGACCAGTGGCGCAACCAAGATTAACTAACCTGCCTTTTGCTAAAAGGATAATTTTCTTTCCATTAGGAAATTCCACTTCATCTACCTGGGGCTTGATCTCACTCCACTTCATATTTCTCAGGGCTGAAACTTGAATCTCACTGTCAAAATGACCAATATTACAAACTATTGCTCTATCTTTCATTTTTCTCATGTGTTCGAGAGTAATGACATCCTTGTTCCCCGTAGCGGTTACAAAAATATCCCCTGTGCTGGCTACTTTATCCATGGTAGTTACCTCGAGGCCTTCCATAGAAGCTTGCAGAGCACAAATAGGATCAATTTCCGTAACGGTAACCTTTGCGCCTTGATTACGCATCGCAGCAGCACACCCTTTTCCTACACCACCGTAACCATTCACAACCACAACCTTTCCCGCAATCATCACATCGGTTGCTCTTTTAATTCCATCTATAAGACTTTCACGACAACCATAGAGATTATCGAACTTAGATTTAGTAACCGAATCATTTACATTAATAGCGGGAGCCATTAATTTTTTTTTGGAAGCCATTTCATAAAGTCGCAAAACTCCAGTTGTAGTTTCTTCAGTTATGCCATTTACCTCTCTCATATATGATGGATACTTCTCATGCATTATCTTTGTCAAATCTCCACCATCATCCAAAATCATGTTTGGTTTCCATCCTTTAGGTCCATTGATGGTCTGCTCAATACACCAATCATATTCCTCCTCTGTTTCACCTTTCCAGGCAAAGACTGGAACACCAAGTTGGGCCATAGCCGCAGCTGCATGATCTTGGGTCGAAAAAATATTACATGAGCTCCACCTAACTTGCGCTCCTAAATTAATCAATGTTTCAATAAGAACGGCAGTTTGGATAGTCATGTGCAGACAACCCGCTATACGAGATCCTTTTAGTGGCTTTGATTGCTTATATTCTTTTCGCAAAGCAACCAAGCCGGGCATTTCAACTTCTGCAATTTTAATCTCTTTCCCTCCCCATTCGGCAAGAGAAATATCGGCAATTTTATAATCATCAAATGACTTCACAATAATACTTCACACTTTCCTCAGAATTCATAATTCTTTAACATAATAAAAAAGATTAGAATAATGAAATATATTCTAAAAAGCTTTTATTAAAAAAGTTTTGAATTAAATTTATCAATCAAATTATTCATTCGCACAGAGTTAGTTTCTTCCATCACTGATTGGGCTAATTTCCTAGTTGCATCAGCATTAACACATCTAATTCTTTCTCTTACTCTTAAAAGGCTTGCTGGAGCCATTGATAATTCTCTAACACCAAGACCAATCATTAACGCTGTATATCTTTCATCCCCCGCAACCTCTCCACAAATGCTCATTGACATTCCGGATCTTAGCGCAGACTGAACAGAGAATTGTATTAATCTAAGTATCGATGGGTGAATTGCATTATACATTTCAGCAACCTGATCATCGCCTCTATCAATCGCTAAAGTATACATTGTTAAATCATTAGTACCAATTGCAAAAAAATCACAGACTCCACTTAAGTGATCAGCAGACATCGCCGCTGCCGGTGTTTCAATCATTGCGCCAAGAGGAGGAGTGTTTGGGCCTATTTTTATTCCTTTTTTTCGTAATTTCTTCTCTACTTCAACCATTATTTTCTTCACTTCGATTATTTCGTCCGGTGAAGAAATCATAGGAATAAGAACTCTTACAGGTCCATGTGCGTTAGCACGTAATATCGCAGCTAATTGCGTTTTCAATAAATCAGGGAATTTCAGCGATAATCTTACTGCACGCAATCCAAGTGCGGGATTCGGACTGGGCTGTAAATGCCCTCCTAAAGAAGTTGCCAATTTTTCACCGCCAACATCCAGCGTACGAATAGTAACAAGTTTTCCACGCATAGACTTAACTATAGAAGTCAAGAATTTATATTGTTCTTCTTCGGTTGGAAGATCATCACGGTTCATATACATGAACTCGCTTCTCACCAAACCAATACCCGCTGCACCATTTTGTAAAACGTTTTTAGTTTCCTTAGGAAGTTCTATATTTGCTAATAATGAGATTTCTAATCCATCTATGGTTCTTGATGGAAGTTTTCTTATTCTAACTAAATCTTTCGTGCGTTTTTGGATTAAATTTTGTTTCTTTCCATACTTTGCAAGCGTAGATCTTTTTGGATGAACAATTAAATAACCTAAATCTCCATCAACGATAACGATATCTCCTTCTCTAATTATCGGTTTAAGAGATGTTATCCCCAAAACTGCGGGAAGAATCAAAGATCTTGCCATAATAGCTGTATGCCCTTCAGCACCACCCAACATTGTTGCAAATCCAGAAACCTTCTTTGGATCTATTAATGCTGTATCCGCGGGTGTAATTTCTTCAGCAATAATAATTGTATTTTTTTGCAAATTTGAAAAAGGAGTAAAAGTAACTTTCGTTAAACAGCGAATCAATCTCGCGCCTACTTCGTTGATATCATCCATTCTGGCAGAAAGATAAGTGTCCTTCATGACAGAAAAACTTTTCGCTGTTTCAAGTATCTCGTCCTGAACAGCAGATTCAGCATTCACTAAATTTTTAGTAATCCTCCGCTCTACACCTCGCAATAATCTGGAACCTTCCAGCATATGCAGGTGAGCATCCATTAAATATCCCAATTCCTCAGCAGTGGCTTCCGGCAACGTCTTTGATTTTTTCTTAAGATTTGCTAATTGATCTTTCGCTTTTTTCACAGAAGAAACAAAGCGCTTTAATTCTGATGCGACCTTAGAATTCTTAATTTGATATCGGGGAATCTCAGTATTTCCAAACTCCCTAACATGCGCAGGGCCAACAGCAACACCTGGGGAGACACCTAAACCCTTAAAGATTTTTTCTTTACGGAAAGGGTTTTTCACAGTAGATATCTTTTTATTCCTCATTCGACTTATTGATAAAAATTATTCCTCATTAAATTTACCTTCAACTAATTTTTTTAAGGCCTCGAGCGCTTGTTTTGCTTCAGCGCCTTGTGTGCTAATTTTTATTTTAGATCCCGGCGAGGCAGCCAGCATCATTAACCCCATTACTGATCGCCCGGACACTGTTTCTCCATCTTTATCAACAAAACTTTCTGCTTTATACTGAGATGCGACTTTGACAAACTTAGCAGCCGCCCGAGCATGTAATCCAAGCGCATTTGTGATCGACACTTCAGAGTGTAGAGTGGACTCCTTTTCACTTTTCTTTTTTTCCATCCAATAATCCAGAGGCGATGTTAATATATTTCCTACCAGCATTTTGAGCTTCCAAAGCAACCTTTTTTAAAGAACCATCCTTTCTATTGCTTGCCAATTTAATTAACATTGGCATATTGACGCCAGCTATAATCTCAACATTGGTTTGCTCCATTATTGAAATGGCAAGGTTTGACGGGGTTCCTCCAAACATATCTGTTAGTAGAATAACCCCTTTCCCACTATCGACTTCTTCTACACTGCTTAATATTTCTTTTCGCCTTTTTTCCATATCATCGTCAGGACCGATACAAATAGTCCTTACAGCGCTCTGGGGGCCAACAACATGCTCCAAAGCGGCAATAAACTCAACAGCTAGCTTTCCGTGAGTTACTACTACTAAACCAATCATGAAATAATTATCACCAAAATTACAAAATATATTTAAGAGCTAATTTTAACTTAATAACAGAAGAAGCCTCAAAAGAGGTTAGTTCAATAACAGGCACTCGTACACCAAGTAGCTTGATGAACTTCTTCCTTGGCAATCTATCAATTGCTTGACCCTTTTTAACCAGATCAACCACCAATGCTAACGTGCTCGATTTTACATACCGCATAGTTATAATTCCTAACCCTCTAACTTCTATCTTTCCCGCAATGGATCTTGGGGGTGACAAAATAATTTTTCCGTTTTTCACCACAGCAAGAACTTGATCATCGGACACCAACTTGGCATTATTGTCAATAAGCCTCAACGCTAAATCAGACTTCCCAGTTCCAGAGGAGCCACGGATTAGTATGCCCATGCCTCTAAAAGCGACACAAGTTCCATGAATATTATTAGTCATAATCTACTGTAGATATTTTGTTAGTGAATATTGCTATCCTCTATAGGAATTTCAATTATAAAATTTGACCCCAAAATTTCATCTTGGCGATTTTTTATATTTTTGGCCACAATTGTACCGCCATGCGCCTCAATTATCTGTCTAGTGATACTGAGGCCAAGACCTGAGTGAGTGCCAAATTTTCCCTTATTTAATCGCTCTGTATAAAATCGATCAAAAATCCTTTCAGTTTTTTCAACCGGAACACCCGATCCTTCATCTTGAAACATAATTCTTAGCACCTTGATTTGATTCTTTTTTATAATACTAACAAAACATTTTATTAGTCCGTTTTCCGGAGTAAATGAAATGGCGTTTGAAAGAATATTTTGAAAAGCACGTGCAAGTCTATCCTCTATACCCATAATTTTTACATTCAATTTCTTTTCGCATTTGAGAATAATTTTTTCCTTATTCAGCTTCTGATCACGTATTTCCCTTCCTATTACCTTTTTTAAAATAGACACCAAATTAACCTGCTTTCTAGGTTCCTTGGAAAGCCCAGCATCAATACGCGAAGCGTCAGAAATATCAGTAATCAACCGATCCATTCTATTCACATCATCAAGAACAATCTCAAGCAATCGTCTTTTTTTGCTTTCGTCCTGCACCTTCATCACAGTTTCAATAGCGCTATGTAAGGAAGCTAACGGATTCTTAATTTCATGCGCAACGTCCGCTGAAAAATTTTTAATAGAATCCATTCGACTTGATAATTCTTCAGTCATTTCCCTTAACGCCTTGGACAAGTCACCAATTTCATCCTGCCTGCTAGAAAAATCTGGTATTTCCTGATTCTTGCTGTCTTGAGCTTGTATAGACCTAGCGCGAATGGCAAGGCGACGAAGAGGTCTTGCAATAAAATTCCAAAGGTATAACGAAAATAACACGCTGGTTGCCATTGCCAGAGAAAGATAGCTTAAACTCTCATATGTTTGTGTTTTTATAGCCTGATCCACGCGATCCCCCTCTGAAACCCTGTGAATGCTACCAACCACTAGCCCGGTAATTGACAGCTGATTTACATGAAATATCGGAGCTGCCGCAGTCATCAGAACTCCAGAGCCTCCTCTCAATAAATAAACAGGCGATTCTCCTCTTAAGGCGGCCTGTACCTGTGTTTGCTCTGAATGCATCGCTGATTGCCCATAAAAAGGAATGCTCCGATAGAAACACCAGTCAATTAACCTATCAAAAAGGTTTTTTATACTACCAATAAACGTATCTTTTCTAAATAAATCTTCACTCCTCACAGGTTTTAACTGACTTTTGGATACAAGTTTAATGCTGTCTACTAGAAGATCTCCATTGGATCGAAAAACTTTTATGCGGGACTGTGTTCTTAAATGCTCGCCTCTTACTAAATGTTTCAATCTCTCAACTCTAGTAATTGTGCCAGTAGGAACCTCAACAATCGTCTCAGTAATTGTTGAGGCAAATCCCTGAAGTTGATCTTTTAATGCTTCCTTTTTATCTTGAATTAAGTCTTCTCTTAAAACTGGAATAAGAAATAAAAAGAATATTAAGGGAAATAAATTAATAACAAAAATTCTCTTAGCGAGAGCTGAAAAGGTGATTTTTGGTATAGCAAAACTAATAAATTTCTTAAATAATTTTTTAGGAAAGGTGTTCAATTCTCCCTACTTATAACCTCCGCAAATACAAGAATGGATCCATTGCTTTTAAAAAAAAGATCAATAGGGATCCTGTCTCCCGCATACAAATCATGTGCCGAAGGCCTAATCGTATCATATTTCATAAATCTTTTAAATTGAATTTCTTCGCCAGGACCTATATCCAGTATTTCATCGAAAAGAAAATTTTCAGCGGTAAGAATTCGTGTACTTATTAGTGATTCTTGGTTTTTGCTCTTGTTTATAATTTCGAAAACTAACGCGATGTCCTTTTTGTCATTCTGTTGTGTGATAATTCTTGGATTTGAAATTAATATTTCTCCGACAGAGAAACTAGTTTTTGAATATGAACGATTATCCGTCCAAAAAAATAAAGCCAGTGTCATTAAAAAAATAAAAAAAGTGTTTTTCTTCATATTTACTCTTGCAACTTCCTCAATAATTTTCTATTTTCCGCACATCAGTTTTATTTATATTAGCTTAATTGGAGGGCAATATTACAGAAAAGCTTGAAATAAAAAACACAAAACTTGAAGAATGGATCAAAAGTGTTAGCGATCTTTGTAAACCTGATTCTATTCATTTATGTGATGGATCAGAAGAGGAATATGACCGCCTTTGCAATGAAATGGTTGAGGGCGGCACTTTAATAAAATTAAATCCTGAAAAAAGAAAAAATTGTTATTACGCAAGATCTAATCCCGATGATGTTGCTCGAGTCGAAGACAGGACTTTTATCTGTTCCAAGGAAAAAAACGATGCTGGCCCCACCAACAACTGGATGGATCCTGATGAGATGAAAAAAACTCTGAAAGGGTTATTTGATGGGTGTATGGAGGGAAGAAGAATGTATGTTGTCCCCTTCAGCATGGGCCCGCTAGGATCTCCAATATCGCACATCGGCGTGCAAATCACAGATTCTCCCTATGCTGTAGTAAACATGCGCATCATGACAAGAATGGGGGGGAAAGCATTGGATATTCTTGGGGACTCTGATTTTGTCCCATGTCTTCATTCGGTTGGACAACCGCTGAAAAATGGGGAAAAGGATGTTCCGTGGCCATGCAATAAAGAAAAATACATCGTGCACTTCCCTGAAGAAAAATCTATATGGTCATTCGGAAGTGGTTATGGGGGAAACGCTCTATTAGGAAAGAAATGCTTCGCTCTGAGAATCGCCTCTGTGATGGCAAAACAGCAAGGTTGGCTTGCTGAACACATGTTAATCTTAGGCGTAGAATCGCCTGAGGGAGAAAAAACGTATGTGGCCGCTGCTTTTCCTAGCGCTTGCGGAAAAACGAATTTTGCAATGCTGGTGCCTCCAAAAGGTTTTAATGGATGGAAAATATGGACTGTGGGAGACGACATTGCCTGGATTAAACCGGGAAAAGATGGAACTTTCCGGGCTATAAATCCTGAAGCTGGATACTTCGGTGTTGCTCCAGGAACTAGCATGGATTCAAATCCAACGGCTATGAAAATGCTTAACAAAAACTGTATATTCACCAATGTTGGTCTCACTGATGATAATGATGTTTGGTGGGAGGGTATGAGCAAGGAAGCCCCATCTCATCTAATTGACTGGAAGGGAAACGACTGGTCTCCCGATTCTGAAACACCTGCAGCCCATCCAAATGCAAGATTCACTGCCCCAGCAACAGAATGTCAAAGCCTGGATCCCGCTTGGGAAGATCCCGAAGGTGTTCCGATAAGTGCCTTTATTTTTGGAGGTCGATTAAGTTCAACTTTCCCGCTAGTTTTTCAATCTCGCGACTGGAACCATGGAGTATATCTCGCAGCCACCATGGGATCAGAAGCCACCGCAGCATCAGTTGGTCAAGCTGCAATTCGGCGTGATCCGATGGCTATGCTTCCTTTCTGTGGTTATAATATGGGAGACTACTGGAAACATTGGCTAGATATGGGGACAAAAGTCTCGAAACAACCACCAATCTTCCGTGTCAATTGGTTCAGGAAAGATAAGGAAGGAAAGTTTATGTGGCCAGGATTTGGAGAAAACATGAGAGTCCTTAAATGGATAATTGACAGAATTCATGGAAAGGTGGAAGCGATTGAAACCCCGTTCGGACATATACCAAATAAAGGCGATATAAACTGGGAAGGAATAGACTTTAGCGATCAGGAATTTCAGGATTTAATGAGTATTAAAAAAGATGAAGGAATAAAGGAAATTCAGGATCAAGAAGAGCTATTCAACAGATTCGAAGAACATTTACCAAAGGAACTGGTCAACCAACGAACTTTACAAACCGAGCGGCTTAAATAAATTGATTTGCTAGTGGGCCTCATCCCAGTTATTTCCAAAACCAACATCAACAGTCAGTGGAACTTTTAATTCCAGCGCTGGTTTATTACAAGATTCCATAATTTTTTTTAAGAATTTGGACACCTCCTTCACTTCCTTCGTGGGAGATTCAAAAATTAATTCATCATGGACTTGTAAAAGCATCTTAGATTGAAAATCACTGTCCTGTAAATCTCGATTGATTCTAATCATCGCTCTTTTGATAATATCTGCTGCACTCCCTTGGATTGGAGCATTAATTGCAGCACGTTCAGAAAACTTTCTTCTTGCTGGGTTTTTATCATTAATGCCCGGAACAAAGCATTTTCGACCAAAGATTGTCCTGACAAACCCGTATTTTCTACAATCCTTTTTCGTCTCTTCCATATACTCTTTTATTTCCGGATATTTTTGAAAATAGTCATCTATATATTGAAGAGCCTTCTTGTTATCAATACCAAGCTGATTAGCTAAACCAAAAGGACTGATTCCATAAATTATACCAAAGTTTATAGTTTTTGCTCTTCTGCGCATTTCAGAATCCACATTGTCGATTGAAACGTCAAATATTTTTGCAGCTGTTTGTGAATGTACATCTATACCATCAATAAAAGCATTTTGTAGCGCTTTAATATTTGCCACGTGCGATAAAATTCTTAACTCAACTTGTGAATAATCGAGCGAAATCAATTTATGATCCTTGATCGCGATAAAAGTTCTTCGTATTTTTCTACCCTCCGAAGTTCTAATTGGTACATTTTGAAGATTTGGATTCGACGATGCCAATCTTCCCGTGGCAGTCGATGACATTAAAAATGATGTATGCACTCTTCCAGTTTCCTTATTTACTTGATCCACTAAAGAATCTGTATAAGTGCTCTTCAGTTTAGCTAATTTTCGCCATTCAATTATTTTCTTTACAACTTGATGCCCCGCAGAAGCCAATCCATCCAAAACCTCAGCGTCTGTTGAATAAGCTCCGGTTTTTCCCTTCTTCTTTCCCGGCAAATTAAGTTTATCAAACAGGATCTCTCCTAATTGTTTGGGTGATGCTAGGTTGAATTCTGCTCTTGAAAGTTTAAAAATATCTTTCTCTAGCTTAGCCAACTTTTCCTGAAATTCTTCACTAAGTTTTTTCAGCTTCCCAACATCAATCTTTATCCCATTCTTCTCCATATCTACCAAAACCTGAACTAATGGTCTTTCAATGGTCTCATAAAAACTGACCATACGATCTTTTATCAGTTGCTTTTTTAATATTTTGTACAGTTGATAGGTTACGTCAGCATCCTCCGCTGCGTAATCCAGCGCCTTAGACAAATTTACCAAATCAAAAGTTATTTGAGATTTTCCTGTCCCTACTACATCTTTGTATTTAATTGTTTGCTTATTTAAAAATAATTCCGCTAATTCATCCATCCCATGCCCATGCAGACCGCCTTCTAGGACATATGATAATAGCATTGTGTCGTCTATAGGATGTATGTTGATCCCATATTTAGATAAAACAAGAATGTCATATTTTATATTTTGACCAATTTTTAAAATAGCCGGATCTTCCAATATCGGTTTCAGCATTTTGATAGCCTTGTCCATAGGTATTTGCACGAAGTTATTAATTTCAACATTAGTTTCATTATTAGAATTTTTAAAATCTAGAGCTTCCGTATCCTTAGATTTTTTGTGACCAAGAGGAATATAACAAGCAATATGAGGTTCGAGGGAAAGCGAGATACCAACCAAATTAGCCTTCAGGGGATTAACAGAAGTAGTTTCAGTATCAACCGAAACAATTCCTAAATTTTTTATTTTACTAATCCAATTTTCTAGTTGTGAAATTTTAGTTACAAGATCATATTGGATCTGTTTTTCGGAATAGTTTTTTTGATTCTGATTAATCCCCTCAATTTCATTAATTTCTGTATTTGAAGGCTCTGATTGAATCCTTTGAATAATTTTATTAAATGAATGCTTCTCCAAAAAGGATTTTAGCTTGGGTAAATCGATTCCCGGAAAAGAAAAATCGTTGATTTTGTCTTTAATTGGAACATCATTCTTCAATTTTACAAGCTGACGAAAAATTTTGATCTCTTCAATATTCTGTAGTATCGAATCACGCCTCTTCGGTTGTTTTATTTTGTCCGCGTTCTCAAGCAACTCGTCTAAACTACCAAAAGCATTAATCAATTCCGCAGCAGTTTTAATTCCGATACCCGGTGCGCCTGGAATATTATCACTACTATCACCTGCCAATGCTTGCACATCAATAACCCGTTCTGGATTTACTCCAAATTTATCGAGTACTTCTTTTGCATCAATCACACGACCTTTCATGGGATCACGCATGAGAATATTCTTATCCACAAGTTGCATTAAGTCCTTATCAGAGGAAAAAATAGTAACCTTCATATTCTGATCAATCGCAGCCTTCGCAAAGGTTGCTATAATATCATCGGCTTCATATCCCAATAACTCAACGCTTGGTAAACCAAAAGCCTTTGTAGCTTCACGAATTAGCGAAAATTGTGGAATTAGATCGGGAGGGGGATCACTTCTATTTGCTTTGTATTCTGGATATATTTCATTCCTGAATGTCTTTCTTGAAGAATCAAAAATAATCGCTATACCACAAAGATCATTTTCCTTAGCTTCAATTTCTTTGATTAATTTTAGTAACATATTCGTAAAACCATAAACCGCATTCACGGGAATGCCTTCAGGGCTAGTCATCAGGGGTAAAGCATAAAAAGCTCTAAAAATAAATCCGGATCCATCGACTAAGTACAGGTGCTTCATGCTATTCAAATAAAGATTTAATCTTGTTGTTTCTCACTTTCTTGAGAATTAAATTTCCTACCACAATAGGGGCAGGTAATTTCATTAGAATCTCCAAAACGCAAATAAATCTTTGGATGACCCGTACCTTCCTCTCCCGAGCCCTGACAAATGATTACTTCTTTTTTTATTTTTTTATTACCAACCATAGATTTGTTTACATGATATTATGGATTATATGATAGCTTTCTCCAACGTTCAATTAGAGTATAATTAGATTTATGATATATGATTTTACACCATGACATCTCGTTTAAAAAAAAATAGATCAGAATCCTTATCAAGAGCTCCTATCAAGGCCATCGAGTCAATAAATCTTAATAAAATTTATAATAATAACAAATCCCGAAACAAAAAAATTAACGCGCTGAAAGATTTTAGTCTGGAAATTCCAAGAGGATCAATATTTGGCATCTTGGGCCCAAATGGTGCGGGAAAATCTACATTTATAAATATTTTAGCTGGCTTAACAACAAAAACGTCTGGGGTTGTAAAGATTTGGAATATCGACATTGACAAAAATCACCGTCAAGCGCGCACAACAATTGGGGTGGTTCCACAAGAATTAAATATCGATCCATTCTTTACACCAATGGAAACGCTGGAACTACATGCAGGCCTTTATGGTGTCAAATCGAAGAATAGAAAAACAAAGAAAATTCTAGAATTGGTTGGATTATTAAAAGAAGCACATTCATACACAAGAGAATTATCAGGAGGAATGAAAAGGAGACTATTAATAGCAAAAGCTATGGTACATTCTCCACCCATCCTTGTTCTAGACGAACCCACCGCGGGAGTCGATGTTAAACTTAGACACCAACTTTGGAAAAGTATAAAAGACCTTAACGCAAAGGGAACGACTATTTTATTGACAACACATTACATTGAAGAAGCTGAGAGGCTTTGTGATACAATTGCAATCGTAAACCATGGAAAGCTTATATGCTGCGATAAGACCGTCAACCTAATATCTAGATTAAAAAACAAGAAAAGAATTTTGATAAAAACAAAAGGAAAGGTGAATAAATTACCAAAAAATATATTGCCATTCCTTCTGGAAAAAAGGAGTAATGGAGTATTGGTTTTTGAATTTAATGGTAAAGAAGTTAATTTTGAAAGAACAGTATCTATGTTCAAAAAAGCCAAAATAAAAATATTAGATTTTTCAACTGAAGAATCTGATCTTGAGGATATTTTTCTTAAACTTACCGCTTCTTAGTGTTGACTTACGAAAATAATAGTGTAATAAGGTGGCTACTAAATCATTAACTTTATCCCAAAGGGAGGAAGTACGTATGTTTGACGATGAAAATCAACCGGCTGAGGATCAGCCTTCTGAAGCTCCTGCTGAAGAAGCACCATCCGAAGCTCCTGCTGAAGAAACTCCATCTGAAGCTCCTGCTGAAGAAGCTCCAGCTGACGATTCTTCTTCTGAAGGGGAAACCCCTTCTGAATAATCTTCAGTAATTTCTGAAGTATTTCATATAATTTCATTACTTAAGTAAATATTGTGTGAAAAGGTTTTGGTGCGCATTTCCGTTGGGGAATGTGCGCCATTTCTCTTTTGAGTTAGTTACTTTTCTTGCAGAACTGTTTAAGCATAGCGATAGAAACAAAACTATGTCCCAAAACATCGCCTTCCAATACTTTAAAAGGAACAGACGGTTCACCAAGATCACTGAGAACTAAGGTTGCGCCGGAAAGGTTCTCCCCCTTCGTAAAACTACTCACGGTTACTATTGTTGGGATGCCTGCAGATAAACTCGACTGTAATCCCGTAGGCGAATCTTCCAATGCAAAACACGCCTTAGCAGAGAGACCTAGCTCTTGTAAGGTCCATGTGTAAATATCTGGCGCAGGTTTTTTAACTGGCACCTTGTCACCATCAGCGATTACATCAAAATAATTTAAGAGATCTTTTTCGGGGAGGTATTGGAAAAGAGCACGCAAACTTTCTTCAGTAGATGCGGTGACTATCGCTAATTTTAATCCTTCTTTTTTTGCCTCTTTTATTAAACGGAGCGCCCCGGGACGGATGGGAACACCTTCTTTAGTCATAAGGGCGGAATAAACTTGGCTTTTTGCATCATGAATAGAAGAGATGAAGCTCGAAAGATCTGGCCTATTCAACTGATCAGGATCTGTTCTCTCAATATAATATTGGATTCTCTCTCGGCCCCCCTCAATATTCAATAACTCCTTATATATAGCACGATCCCAATGCCATTTTACTCCAAATTCCTTAAATGATTCATTAAATGATTTCCTATGGACCTCCTCGCTTTCCGCAATAGTTCCATCAACATCAAATAATATTCCAGCTAATTCCATTAATCTTCACCTTTATACATAATTATATTCTACCAAAGCAATCCTCTTTCTTGAATCATAAAAAATTAACTTCCTAAGAGAGATATTGTTTTTGAAGAGCTAAATCCTGATAGTAAATCAACAATCTTAACCCGTCCTCCATATTTCCTAACAAAATTACCCCCCACCACCTGACCTATTTTGTAGTCAGATCCCTTAACGAGTACATTGGGCCTAATAAATTTTATTAATTTGAATGGAGTTTTTTCAGAAAAGATTATAACCGCATCCACCGACTCTAAAGCAGATAATACGCTTGCACGTGAATAGTCAGACTGAATTGGCCTGCTTTTACCTTTAATTAATCTAACTGAATTATCATTATTAATTGCCACAATCAATTTATCACACTCTTTTTTTGCCTGCTCTATTAAAAAGATGTGTCCAGGGTGTATTAAATCAAAGCAACCGTTAGTGAATCCTATTTTCATTCCTTTTTGTCTCCACAAATTAATATTTTCTTTAATTGTGGCCAAGTCCATAACTTTTTTAGCACTAAAAGAAAGACTTCTATCTCTCAATCTTGACAAAATCTCATAGGGATAAACTACTGCGGTTTGTGCCTTCTCAACCACAACACCTGCCGCGATATTAGAAATCCTTGCGGCATCCGCTATTCCATAACCAGCACCAATTAGCATTGCTAATACTGCAACTACCGTGTCGCCTGCTCCGGAAACATCATATACCTCTCTCGTTTCAGCAGGTAGGTGAACAACTTTACTTTTGGGATTCTTACATACCACACTCATCCCTTTGGAACTTTGAGTAACTACCAAGAACTTGAATTGATGTCTTGAGAGTAAATATCTAGATGCAGATATTATTTCTTTTTGATTCTTAACTGACATTTGTGTCGCTTGACTAAGCTCATGCAGATTAGGTGTTACGACATCAGATCCATTATATTTTTTGTAGTTCAGGCCTTTGGGATCAACAATTATGGGAACGTTCTTGCGATTAGCATCCTTAATCACTTTACTTAAAATTCTAGAGCTTAAAGTTCCTTTTCCATAATCTGAAATTATCAAGGCACTACAATCTTTTAGAGATCTTTTGATTCTAGCTAACATGTTAGATTGAATCCCAATTGAAGCTTCTTCGGTAGTTTCTTGATCTGTGCGTAGTAGTTGCTGATTCGAAGAAATAAATCTAGTCTTTAGTGGAGTGCTTTTTCTACCTTGACTAAATAATTGATATTTAACATTTTTTTGAGCTTTTAAAAGCTCTTTAATTTTTCTAGCATTAATATCATTCCCCACAATACTAAAAAAATCAGTTTTCACTCCTAGTGCAGATAAATTTCTAATAACATTACCTGCCCCTCCCAAGTGGAAATCTTCTTTTTCAATTTTAAGTATTGGTATCGGACCTTCAGGAGAGATTCTTTCTGTGCTACCTCTCACAAAACGATCAAGAATCACATCACCTATGCACAAAATCTTAAATTTAGGAATTCCTCCAAAAAATTTGGAAACACTATTCAAAAAATCTTTAGACAAGATTTAGCTCCTGCTCTAATGCACTGCAAAACATTTGTCCTAACATGATATGTGTTTCTTGGATCCGCGCAGTTATTTTTGATGGAACCAACAACAACGGTTTTGCTAAACCCTTAAGGTTTCCTCCATTTCCTGCTCCAAAAGCTGCTGCTGTCATTCCAATTTTTTTTGCTGCACGTAAGGCCAAAATAACATTCTCACTCTTTCCAGAAGTAGTTATCCCAATAGCTACATCCCCTTTTCTACAAAGAGCAAGAACCTGTCTTTCAAAATTATGTTTAAATCCATAATCGTTCCCTATAGCAGTTAATAATGAGGTGTCCGTAGTAAGGGCAAGACCGGCTATTGGTTTTCTATCTTGGCTATAACGACACGCTAATTCAGTCGCCAAATGTTGTGCATCTGCAGCACTTCCTCCATTTCCAAAAAAAACAATTTTATTACCCCTCTTAACTGAATCTTTTGAAAGTTTAACAAGTTGAACAAACTGTTTCCTAAGATTAGATGACGAACGGGTTAATACGGCAACATCTAAATGCTCGTCTATTTCTTGATCAAAAAATTTCTCAACATCCATGATCTCAAGCTCCCTGCTTTTTAGAGGAGAATTTTTCAAGATAATTAATTGTCTTGACCAAACCTTCTTTAAGATTCACTTTTGGTTTCCATTGTAGTTTCTTTCTAGCCAACATTATATCCGGACATCGTTGAAGTGGATCGTCGATAGGTAAATTCTTTTTAACCAATTTTGATTTTGATCCAATAAGATCAATTATGGTTTCTGCTAATTCCAAAATCGTAATTTCTCTTGGATTCCCAAGATTCACCGGGCCTAAAAAGAAACTTTTATTCATCAAGCTAATTATACCTGCAATCATATCATCAACATAACAAAAAGCCCTGGTTTGAGTTCCATCTCCATAAATTGTTATTGGTGAATTCTTTAAAGCCTGCATTATAAAATTAGAGACAACCCTTCCATCATTAGGATGCATCCTTGGACCATAGGTATTAAATATTCTTGCAACTCTTATATTGACGCCAAATTCCCTCTGATAATCAAAAAATAGAGTTTCAGCACACCTTTTGCCTTCATCATAGCATGCTCTTGGCCCAATTGGGTTAACATTGCCTCTATACTTTTCTTTCTGGGGGTTCCTCTTAGGATCTCCATAAACTTCACTGGTGGAAGCTTGGAAAATTCTCAACTTATACTTTTTTGCCAAGTTCAGCATATTAATACTTCCTTGAACGTTAGTCCTGACAGTCTTAACCGGATCATGCTGATAATGCACAGGCGACGCCGGACAAGCCAAATTATATATCTGATCAATCTTCATAGTATTTATAGGTTCTGTTACATCATGTCTTATAAGAGTAAATTTTCTTTCTTTGACGATATTTTTGATATTCCTTTTTGTTCCAGTAAAAAAATTATCCATACAAACAACAGAATGACCCAATGCCATTAGACGCTCGCATAAATGAGATCCTAAAAATCCAGCTCCGCCAGTCACTAAAATTTTTTTAGTAGAATTCATATCCGTTACTAAATTACCAATAATTTATTTCTATTTTTATCGTTTTTCTTACGTTTCCAATTTCAACCGCAGCATCTTTGAAAGTAGGTGGTCCAAAAAAAATCTTAGCGTCATTACTAAAACCAAATCCTTCAAGTGGGAAGCCAAAAAAATTTTTATCGAATTCATTGTTTCCATTTTCATCATGAAACATAGCTACAGCATAATTTCCTGGGCTTAGATTTTTAAAAACTGTTTTCATTTTTTTGCTTTCCAATTGGATATCAATTTTATCAATCTTATGTTCATTCTCCGGAAAACCATATTCCTTGTTATACAAAGCAAATCTAATAAAACCAGAACTATTTCGTAAGTTATCTACAATGATTTCTAAATCTGAAGCCAACAAAATTCTTGCTTGAAGAAAAAAAAGTAGAAAAAAAAGAAAACTTAATGTACGCAAATATATACTGAACAATTTATGTATGTTTTAACTAGGTATTCCGTTGTATGATAACTATATTTATATCCATAACTATTGTCAAAATTGAAATTCGCTAAAGAATAAGACTGCGGAATATATGGAAAATAGAAAAGATAATCCACAAAACCAACCCTCTTATCAATCTTCAATAAAAGAATGGGGAAAAGATTTGATGACTGCCTTGGTATCCATTCTACGGATAGATATATTTTTTTCACAATTCTCTATAAAAAAGAACGAGAAAGAAATTACACAATCCCAGAGAGCATTCCCGATAATTGGATTCTTAATTGGCTTACTAGGAGCGTTTGTGCTTTGGCTTTTTTTAAGATTCGGATTCTCCCCAGCTGTTGCTGCTCTATTCACCGTAGCAGTAATTACAATTATCACTAGAGCTAAAAATGAATCTCACTTAGTAAGTTTTTTCGATAGCATTTTCTTGGAAAAAGAACCTGGAAATAAAATATCTTTGATGAAGGAAAAAAAAATAGGTCTAATCGGCATTATGATTCTGATCCTTGTCCTAGGACTAAAGGTTTCTACCCTAGCATCATTTGATGAACTGAAAGGAGCGGTTCTTGCTTTACTTGCAAGCACTACCGGATCTTGGACTATATTTCCTACAATTAGGTACTACTTAAAGCCAAGCTCGTTACATCCATCGAAAAGCATAAAACCTAGCGAAGAAATTTTTTACTCATCTGTTTTGCTAGCCTCGGCATTATTGCTTTTGATGCTTGGCCCCGTAGCCGGGGTATTTACTATTGCCATAGCGTGTGCCACCATTTATGTCATATGCTATATACTCAATACTAATTTAAAAGGGTACACTAATGAAGGCCTTGGCGCCGGACAACAAGTTTATGAAGTAATCTTGCTGTTAGCGGCCGCTTCTTCTATGTAAGAATAAAAGTAATGAAAAAAAAGAAATCTATTATTTTTCCTCTAATTATCTTCTTCACGACAATATTTAGTATTACTTTTTCAGATATAAAAAAATCGTCCGCTAGTCCAAGTGAGTTAATTTATAAATCAGAAAAGTCCTTAAAACGTTTCCTTTCAGATCAAAGTTATTCAAGACTTCATAGTTTAATAAAAGATGCACAAGCAATAATAATTTTTCCTAATATGCTAAAGGGAGGGTTTTTTTTAGGTATTGAGGGCGGAGATGGAGTTTTGATAATAAAAGAAAATCAAGAATGGACATCACCTCTATTCTTCACAATGGGTAGTGTCAGTTTTGGTTTTCAAATCGGAGTTACAGATGCTGAGGTGCTTCTTACAATAATGACAAAAAGAGGATTACAAACGATCTTAGATCACCGAGTAAAACTCGGGGCAGATGTGAGTGTTAGTACCGGCCCTGTTGGTTTTGGTGCTGAGGTCGCAACCACAATTAAATTAGCAGATATTTATTCATTTTCTCGCGGAAGGGGTTTATACGCAGGAATATCAGTTGAAGGATCTTATATACATCCAAACGAGGATTTAAATCAACAATACTATGGAAAAGATATAGATGTAGGTGAGCGATCTTCTTATAAAGAATTACTGGAAACGGGATCAGATAATTTTAATAAGATCTTAGGAAACCGTTAAGTTCTCTTTTTATTTTTTATTATATAATTTTTCAATAGTGTTTTGGATTTTTTTGTTTCTTCCTTGAGCAGATAACATCATTACATCTCTTCCGCCAAAATCCTGCAATAATAAATCTGGATTTTCATCTAATAAACGTCGCACAACAAAAAAATTACCAAATTCCACCGCTCGCATTAAAGCGGTAGTACCTTCTCGATTCTGATGATTAATATCGGCACCAAAATCTAACAAAATATCTATAACTTCTAAATTGGGAAATCTGGCTGACAATATTAGAGGAGTATTCCCGCTTGGATCTTCTATATCAACCTTTGCTTTATGAGACATTAAAATTCTAATCATTTCGGGATTGCCAATTTTTACGGCATAAAAAATTGGCGCCAACTTTGATCCGTCAACTTTATCAGGATTATATCCATTCTGGAGAAAGCTTTTTATTTTATTTAATTCACCAGATCTAACCGCAGACCAGTAAACCAGTTCAGGAAATACATCGCTCTCGAGAGCTTTAACGCTACAAGGGAGTAGTAAGAATAAGCTACAAAGAAATATTTTAGCTTTTTTCATTTTTTCTCTCAGAAATTTTATTTCTGCTATTATTATATAAACTAATGAAACAATGAATTGAATAATAATTAATAATGGTTAAACCGAAATTAAATTTACAGAAATTTATGAGAGGGACAGTTTGGCTGGTGGGAACAGGTCCAGGAGATCCTGGTTTAATCACGTTATATACTCTTCACGCGATACGACAGGCTGATGTAATTATTTACGATGCATTAGTAAATTCCGAAATCTTAAAAATGGCAAAAAAGAAAGCAAAGCTTGTTTTTGCCGGTAAACGAGGTGGGAAACCATCTTTTAAACAAAAGGATATATCTAATAGAATTGTTGGATATGCTAAGAAAAAATTACGTGTCCTTCGTCTAAAGTCTGGAGATCCGTTTGTATTTGGAAGAGGAGCAGAGGAGGCATTAAAGCTGATCAAAGAAAAAATACCATTCAGAATTGTTCCTGGAATAACTGCTGGAATTGGGGGGATTGCATACGCAGGAATACCTGCTACGTATAGGAATAATAATCATTCTATTACTTTAATAACTGGACATAGATCCTTAAGTAAATCCAATAGATCTATTAACTGGAAAGCTCTCTCGAAAAGCACTGAGATGTTAGTTTTTTATATGGTGTTAGGAAATCTTGGTTATATATCCAAAGCCTTAATCAAAGCCGGACGAAAGAAAAATGAATCTGTGGCACTAATTTCTTCAGCTACAACAGCAAAACAAAAAACTGTGATAACCACTTTAGAAAATTGCAGTAATTTATCTAAAAAATACAATCTAAAAACACCTACAATGTTAGTAGTTGGTAAAAATGTCAGTCTTAGAAAAAAACTCAAGTGGGTTGAATGAAAAGAAAAATTATATACTTGTTGATCTTTGTTGTTTCAACATATTTTGCATGGAGCTTCACAAAAAGTAAAATTTCCCAGCCAACAATAGGAGGGAATTTTAACCTAGTTAACCAATTTGAAGAGCAAGTATCATTAGATAATTTCAAAGATGATTATTTACTAATCTACTTCGGCTATACCTTCTGCCCAGACGTGTGTCCGCTGTCAGTTAATGAGATGCTCCTAACAAAAAAGCTCCTGAGGAAGGTGGGTAAAAAAATAACCCCTGTTTTTATCACTGTCGACCCCGAGAGAGATAATGTAGAAAATATAAAATCATTTGCAGAGAAATTTGATAATGAAATTGTTTGCCTGACCGGTAGTGAAAAAGAAATTTCCAGAACTACGAAAAAATTTCGTATATATGTTAAAAAAGCTGAAGACGCTTACGAAAATAATCAATATCTTGTTGATCACACTTCAATTTTTTACATATTTGACACGAATGGAAAGTTTCTAAAACACTTCTCTCATGGATCAAGCTCAGAAGAAATGTATGAATATCTAAAAAATGAAATTTAAATATCTATATATCAAGATTTGCCACCTTAAGCGCATTCTTTTGTATAAACGCTCTCCTTTGCTCCACTGACTCACCCATCAACTTATTGAAAACATCCTTCACTTCAGTTCCATCGCTGATTTTAACTTGTTGAAGGGTTCTTGATTCGGGATCTAAAGTTGTTTCCCATAGTTGATCTGGATTCATTTCACCTAAACCTTTATAACGCTGAGTCGCGATACCTCTCTTTCCTATCATAAAAATGTAATTTACAAGATCAGAAGGTGAAGTGATAACATTCTCAGCCCCTTCAGAAACCAAATAGGAATGTAATAAATATACTTCTCTCAATTCCTGTCGCATTTTCTTTTCATTTAGGGCTATAGCTTCCTGACCTTGTAACAAATCTCGCGAAATTATATATTTTTCTGGAACCCCTCGCAAAACACGAGAAAACATCATACCCACGTTTGGATCGTAAGCACCTTTCCAACCTCTATCATGAATCTCTGACATTGCGTCGAGTCTTTTTGCAATATAGGCGGAGGCTTCTCCTGATTGCTTTGGATCATTAAAAAATTCATCATTTAAAGCGCCTGCTATTGCCGCCTGTTCTGCAACCGCTAAATTACCTATTCTTCGCCCAAAAGGAACCAATGATTGCTTTGCGATGCGTGCTCTAGAAATTAATTCCTTTAAATCTTCTCCCTTCCTTTCACTATTATCTTTCAACCTTAATGTTGTTTTTTCCAAAGCTAGATCAATCAAATAATCCTCTAATGCGTTTTCGTTTTTTAAATAAATTTGAGAACTTCCGCTTTTCACTCTATAAAGTGGTGGTTGAGCTATATATAAATATCCACCTTCAATTACTTTTAACATTTGACGAAAAAAGAACGTCAAGAGCAGGGTCCTAATATGACTTCCATCGACATCAGCATCGGTCATAATTATAATTTTATGATATCTAATTTTCTCAAGATTAAATTCATCACCTATTCCTGCACCAATAGCGGCAAAAAGCGCCAGTATTTCTTCAGAAGCAAGCACCCTGGCATCACGTGCCCTCCAAACATTCAATATCTTTCCTTTTAAAGGTAAAATAGCCTGTCTACCACGATCTCTTCCCTGCTTTGCAGAACCTCCGGCAGAATCTCCCTCAACAATAAATAACTCACTTAATGCAGGATCTTTTTCCTGACAATCTGCAAGCTTTCCTGGCAAAGAAGAGGCATCAAGAGCTCCTTTTCTCCGTGTAAGATCCCTAGCTGCTCTAGCTGCTTCACGTGCATTTGCAGCCTCAATAACTTTTCCAATAACTAACTTTCTGTCCAACGGATGCTCTTCAAACCATTGCCCTAGCTTATCAGCAACAATAGTTTCGACTACCTGCCTTACTTCAGAAGATACAAGCTTATCTTTTGTTTGGGATGAAAATTTCGGATCTGGCATTTTAACTGACAAAATGCAAGTAAGACCTTCTCGTGCATCTTCTCCAGTTAATGTAACTTTCTCATTTTTCATTAGCCCGCTCTGTATAGCATATTTATTTACAACCCTTGTTAAGCTAGCTCTAAAGCCCGCAAGATGAGTACCTCCATCAGACTGAGGAATATTATTTGTGAAACAAAGTGTCGTTTCGTCAAAATCTGCAGTCCACTCGAGGGCAATCTCAATAATTATGTCTCCAGTATTTCCCTGTATTTGAATCAACATTGCATCGTTTGCCTTAGAGCTTCTTTCTTTATTTTCCGGTAAATTCTCTTGCGAAAGATCTTTCTTTGCGTTTAGTTTCTTTTTTCCTTTATTCAAAAAAGCAATAAATTCTTGCAAACCACCAAGATAATTAAATTTTGCAACTTTCTCCTCGACACTTCTTTTATCGGATAAAAGAATAGTTATCCCAGAATTCAGAAATGCCAATTCTCTGAAGCGATGTTCTAGAATAGAAAAATCAAATTTAATTTCCGAAAAAACATTCAATGAGGCAAAAAAAGTTACCTCAGTTCCAGTTTTTTTATCACAATCTTGGGTTTCTTTTAAAACTCCCTTGGGAATGCCATTTTGAAACTCAATAAAGTGTTCTTTTCCATCTCTCCAAATCGTTAGTTTTAATATTTCGGAAAGAGCATTAACAACCGAAACACCAACACCATGAAGACCTCCTGAAACTTTATAAGAATTCTGGTCAAATTTTCCACCAGCATGAAGATGAGTCATAATAACTTCAGCAGCAGATTTTTTTTCTCCTGAATGTATATCAACTGGTATGCCGCGACCGTTATCACTAACTGTAACTGAATTATCCGGATTCAATGTTACCAAAATTTGATCACAATGACCCGCCAATGCCTCATCTATTGAATTGTCAACAACTTCATAGACCATATGATGGAGTCCAGAGCCATCATCAGTATCTCCTATGTACATGCCCGGACGCTTTCGCACGGCCTCCAAGCCCTTCAATACTTTGATTGACTCTGCGCCATATTTTTCAGGTTTTGATTTTTTTATATCCATCTAAATAAAAGATAAAAAATTAAGCACGCATAGGCATAATAACGTAGATACAACTAGCATCCTGCTCACCTCTAATCAGAGTTGGAGATGATGGAGTCTCTAGCTCTAATCGAATGTTTTCTTCATTTATATTATTAGTAATATCTAATAAGTATCTTGCATTAAAACTTATCTTGATTGGCTCAGAATCATAGTTCACAGCCAATTGTTCTACGGCAGATCCTGAATCAGGGCTAGATGCTGAAACTGCAAGCATTTTTTTCTCAAGTGAAATTTTAATAGCTTGGGATCGTTCAGTAGATACAGTCGAAATTCTGTCAACAATTTCGCTAAATGATTTTCTATTAACAATAAGTATATTCTTATTACCCTCAGGTATTACCTTGGAGTAGTCAGGGAAATGTCCATCTACTAATTTTGAAGAAAATGTCAAAGCTTCCAAAGAAAAACAAATTTTATTTTCATCTAATGATATAGAAACTTCTTTTTCATAGTCCTCAAGCAATTTTCTAATTTCCAATACTGCTTTTCTAGGCAATATAATGCTGGGCATGTTTCCAATTTTATCAATCTTATCTAATTGAATTTTAGCCAACCGATGCCCATCAGTTGCAACAGCAATTAAAGCCTCTTTATCTTTAACGTTTTCCGCATGCAAATAAATTCCATTTAAATAATGTCTAGTCTCTTCAGCAGACATAGCGAATTTCGTTCGATCCAATAATAGACAAAGATCGTTGGATTTTATCAAAAAATTAAAAGGCATTTTCGCGTTATCCATTGTCGGAAATTCCTCCGGCGATATAGAGGGTAATTTAAAATTGGACTTTCCAGATTTAATCTCTATAGGATCTTTCGTGCCAGCTTGCATAATTTCTACCTGGCTTCCTGTAGATAGCTTTCTAATAATATCGTAGAGAGTATGTGCAGAAATCGTAGTTTTCCCGGCATTTAAAACGTCACAATTTAAACTTTGAACCACCTCAATAATCATATCAGTAGCAAAGATCCTTAATTTGTTATCGTTAACATCTAGTAAAATATTTGAAAGAATGGGTACAGTATTACGCTTTTCAACCAAGCCTTGAATGTGATTCAAGGCACGCAAAAGCTCATCTCTCTCAACGGTTATTTTCATAATAGGTGGCTCAATAACATTAGATCACAAGAAATATGCAGCTTTATTGTACATGAAAGACAGCTCTGAATCTAATAATTTTCAGGGAAAAAAGTGTAGAAATTATGTGCCAAACATCCTATGAAGAAGCTCTATATCTTCATCAAAACTACTATCAATAGTTCTTAATGATTCAACTTTTTTAACAGCATGAATCACCGTGGTATGATCTCGATTCCCGAATTTTCTACCAATTTCGGGTAAGGATCTTTGTGTTAATTGCTTGCATAGATACATAGCTACCTGTCTAGGCCTAGCTACTGATTGGGCCCGCCTAGCAGAACTCATATCCGTCATCTTAATGTTGAAATGTTCAGCAACGCGTTGCTGAATTTGATCTATAGTCACTTTCTTCTCGGTCAGTCTTAGAATATCGTGTAAGAGCTCCTTTGCCGTCTCTATGGTTATTAGACCGCCAACAAGAGTAGAGTGAGCAACAAGCCGATTCAGCGCACCCTCTAGCTCACGAACACTTGAAGAAATCTTATGGGCTAAAAATTCCAGTATGTTTAAAGCAATCTTTACATTCATTTTCTCAACCTTTGACTGCAAAATACCCAACCTAAGTTCATATGTAGTCGGATGAATATCAGCGACAAGCCCCCAGCCCAACCTTGATCGCATTCTTTCTTCAATACCCTCTAAATCGTTTGGTGATTTATCAGCAGATATTATAACTTGACGCTTTTGATCAACAAGCGCGTTAAAAGTATGAAAGAATTCTTCCTGCGTCGATTCCTTGCCACTAATAAATTGAACGTCATCAATCATTAAGATATCTACATTTCTAAAATTTTCTTTAAAAGAAACAGTATCCTTATATCGCAAGGCTTTGATAAACTGATACATAAATTTCTCCGCAGACAGGTAAACTATCTTACGATCTGGATTTCTTTTACGAATCTGCCAAGCAATAGCATGCATCAAGTGTGTCTTTCCTAACCCCACACCGCCATAAAGAAAGAGCGGATTAAATGGAAGTTCGTCAGATTCGGCAACTCTTCTTGCAGCGGCAAAGGCTAGTTCATTAGGCTTTCCAACTATAAAATTTTCAAAAGTAAATTTCGTATTCAAAGGAGCTCCGAGAGCAGAAGATGTCGCAGCATATTCTCCGGTTGGCTGAAAACTTTCTCCCGATAAAACTTCTTGTTTTTCTTTCGACGTAGTGCTTGGCTGATTCCGTTCAACAAACACTACAGTAACTTTTTTTACACTCGAATCTTGGTTACTCCATAAAAGCTTAATCTGATCAAGGTAATGAGTTTTAATCCAATCACTAATAAATTTTGTAGGTGCCGCAATTTTTAGTTCGCCATTAACACAATCCATAAACTCCAATGGTTTTAACCAACTTTTGTAGGCCGCATCACCAAACTCGAAACGCAATTTACCTTTAACCGAAGCCCAAACCTTTTCAACATTAATAGATTCGTTTTTCATCCTTGTTTCCATGGTAGTTTAGAAAATTTCCATCCATCTATCATGCCACGATGGCTTTGATCGTCTTGATTTCCTTCAAATCCGCCTGAAACATTATAACAACTCTTAAATCCTTGATTTGTCATTTCAATCGCAGCCATTCTTGATCTTCCTCCAGATCTACAAATAAACATTAACTGATCTTCTTCAGCAACCCCTGAATCACGGAGTTGTTTTACAAAATCTGGATTCTCCTGCATATTTGGAAATAGCTGCCAAGAGATAAACATAATTTCTTTTTGTAAGCTGGATAAATCGGGTATTCCAACAAAAGCCCACTCTGGATCAGTCCTAACATCAATTAATTTTGAGTTCTTAGAATCCTCCAACATCTTCCAAGTCTCAACAGGCGAAACATCGCCAGCGTAATCACTTGATGTCAAATAACCCTCCCCCAGAAAAACTAACTAAAATGAGAACATATATACATATACGTAGTCGAGTCTTTTTTCAACACGATCATAACGAGAACAAATCTTGTTCTCTAACGTTGGCACTTAAGAAGCATTGTCAAATATCGAAAATAGAAAGAAAAATATAATAAATCTAAAAAATAAATAAATTACTTAATCGCCTTAATTTTTGAGGATAACCGGGAAATCTTTCGAGAAGCCGTTCCTCTCTTCACTATTCCATTCTTAACGCCCTTAGATATTTCTGATTGGAGCTTGCTAAAGCTTTCCAATGCTTCTTTCTTTTTCTTTCCAGCTATTAGTGACTCTGTCTTCTTTATGTGTCCTCGAATCTTAGAAACAGATATTTTATTATAACTTGTCTTTCTAGCTGTTTGTCTAATTCTCTTCTTAGCGGATTTCAAATTTGCCATTATAAAATCAAAAACATTAATAAAATTAAATGTAATCTTATAGTCCCATCAGTTTTTAAGATCAATAAATTGATAGAATATTACTACTGATCTTTCGGGCTTAGGAAAAATTTTACCGAGATTAACCCTGATTCTTTAATCTTTTCTATGTGAAGATTAAGTATTTCTTTTTCACGCAAGAAATAATTTTCCTCAAATTGGGACCAACCTAGCTGAGGGAGCGTTAGATTATAAAATTTTCTTATATCTTGAGCCGAAACGTCAACAATAACGGTAGATTCTACGATTCTTCCATAAGGTGAATCAAAAAAATTCGTTTCAAACTTTCCTTCTTCTAGATCTCGCATTAAAGGAAGATCTTCAAATCCAGGAACAAAGAGGAATTGGCGATCTTCATTTGCCAAAATATTCCTCGAGAAAAAAATAGAGAAAAAGAACAGTAGTATGGTTATAAAAGAAATTCTGACCATTTATAGAGACACCTTATAATTGACAAGTTGGGCAAAAATAAGTTGATCTGCCTAAAATTTTCAATCTTATAATTTTACTATTTTTGGTGTCTTTTTCAGAGCAAATCTTGCAATCCTCTCCTTCTCTCTTATAGACACTAAATTTGCTTTGAAAATATCCCATTTTTCCATCTACATTTTTATAATTTACCAAAGAGGATCCTCCGCTCTTAATAGCTTTGGTTAAGATTTTTTTTATGGAAGCTGTCAGTTTTTTTGCCTCATGAATACTTATATTAGCAGCATCTCGTTGCGGAGAAATACCTGCATCAAATAATGCCTCACATGCATATATATTTCCTATACCAACGATTTTATTTTGGTTCATAAGAGTAGACTTCACAAGAGAATGTGTATCCTTTAGAATATTAAAAAGGGCTTCTCCATTAAACTGATCATCTAAGGGTTCTAAACCAAGATGATGTAAAAGCCTGTGGCAAGAAATTTTTTCCTTTCTAACTATAATAAAACAACCAAATTTTCTAGGGTCATTGAAAGCCAAAACTTTTTTTTTCCTTTTAAGATTTTCTAATGTAAAAAGAATATGATCATGTTTTTTTCTTTGCGAGCATAAGTCTGAGATACTGAAACTACCTGACATGCCCATGTGAAACAACAAAACAAAATTACCGCTAAGGAAAAACAAAATATATTTTCCCCTTCTAATAATAGATTGAATCCTATTATTTAAAATTTCTTTGATATAGCGAGTTTGAATTTTATAGCGTAATTTTTTTGTTTTTACTCCCACGTCCTTTATAATGGATCCCCTGACATTGCTTTTGAGACTATTGCATATTGTTTCAACTTCGGGTAATTCGGGCATAACGGATTAAGATATAATATATTTTTTATTATTTTAAAAAAATATAGTTCATGAAAGACAGTAATGGAAAGTAAAAATTCAAAGCAAGAAAGCATAAATCATATTTTTTCCAACATTTCTGGAAAATATGATCTCATGAATGACCTTATGACTTTTGGTCTTCAAAGAACGTGGAAACAAATTATGATAAATAATATTGTGCCCAGAAAGAACTTCCATCTTCTCGATATGGCTTGCGGTACCGGTGATATTAGTTTTTCGTTCTTTGAAAGAAATAAAAAAATATTACACAATTCTAAACTTACTTTGTGTGACATAAATATTGACATGTTAAGGATGGCAAGAAGAAGAAAATTTGACGATAATATCTTCGATTGGATATGTGCTAACGCAGAAAATATACCAATTGAAACCGATCTAGTGGATGCCTATACAATTTCTTTTGGTTTAAGAAATGTAACAAACGTCGATGCTGCCATTCAAGAAGCATACAGAGTAATAAAGCCCGGGGGGAAATTTTTATGTTTGGAATTTGGAAAGGTAGATTCTGAGTTACTAGGGAAATTATATTCAATCTATTCTAAAAAATTTATTCCAACACTTGGTAAATTAGTTACCGGAAATAGGGGCGCATATGAATACCTAATTAATAGTATCAATGAATTTCCTCATCAAACAACTTTATTTAAAAAAATAAAAAAATGTGGATTCAAAAAGGGAAATTTTATAAATCTTTTTTCTGGAATTGTTGTACTCTACTACGCCTGGAAGATCTAGAATGTATAAAGAGATTCAAAACATATTTAAACTGTTTAGGATAATAAATGCACTCGCAGTGTTTGATGCGATATTCTCTATCAAAAATATTAAGTTATCTCCTATTGTATTGCTTTACGCAAAAATAATTATTTTTTTCTCATCAAAAAAACATAGCCATCTAACCCCTGGAGAAAGACTTTGTCGCTCCCTAATTAAACTTGGCCCCAGTTTTATAAAACTAGGCCAATCTTTAGCAACTAGATCAGATCTAATCGGAGATAAGATGGCTTACGATCTTTCGCAACTTCAGGATAAATTGCTTCCTTTTGATTTCCGGCAGGTGAAGAAAACAATAGAAAATGAACTAAAAATGCCGATAAAGAAGATTTTTAAGGACTTCCAAGAAAAACCTTCTGCCGCTGCATCAATAGCACAGGTTCACTTCGCAAAAACTACCCAAGGAAAAAAAGTGGCTGTGAAAATATTACGCCCTAAAATTGAAGATGCCTTTGAAGTAGATATAAAATTCTTTTATTGGTTAGTAAACTTAATAGAAACAATAAAACCGAACATAAGAAAATTAAACTTGAAACAAATTGTAGAAACTTTTGCTCAAACCGTAAAAATAGAAATGGATCTTAGATTAGAGGCGGCGGCGGCGGCAGAATTAAAAGAAAATTTTAGCGATCATGATTATTTTTATGTTCCAGAAATTGACTGGGAAAGAACTTCAAAAAGAGTCCTAACTCTAGAGAGAATCAATGGGATTAAGATAAATAATCGAAAAGCTCTTCTAAAGGCTAATAAAAACCCAGATGAAGTTTTAAAAAAATGCACTACGGCTTTATTCAAACAAATATTTGAGGATGGGTTCTTTCACGCAGACGTACATCCAGGAAATCAATTCTTGGATAAAAAAGGACGTATAGCAGTAATAGATTTTGGCATAATGGGAAGGGTTGATTTTAAAACACGAAATTTTTTAGCTGAAATACTATTGGGCTTTCTAAACGGCGACTATACAAGAGTCGCGAAAATACATTTTCGCGCAGGCTATGTTTCTAAAAAACAATCTGAAGAACTATTCGCACAAGCCTGTCGGGCGGTAGGGGAACCGATTCTAAAAAAACCAGCAAGTGAAATTTCAATAGCCCAATTAATTTCAAGACTATTAAAAATGGCAGGAGATTTTGAAATGGAGACACAACCACAACTTTTTTTACTGCAAAAAACGATGCTGGTATCCGAAGGTCTGGGTCGTGAATTAAATCCAAAAATCAATATATGGGAACTAACTAGACCTTTAATGGAGGAGTGGTTGCAAAAAAACAAAAATCCAAGAAAAAAAATTGAAAAAACAGTTAATGACATAAAATTTGCTTTGGATCATTTCCCAGAATTAATCGAGAAATTGGAGGCTCTAACCTCTCAATTAAAAAAAGAACATTCCTAAAAAATATTTTATTTAAGACTACTCAACAAGATGAATTAATTTAATCCTTTAAATTAGACACTCAAGCTATTAGATTAGTACAAACCAAATATGTAGTTTTAGGATATATAACAAATTGTTAAAGAAGAAAAACGTTTTACTCATTATCTCTGGGAGTGTGGCCGCTCAAAAATGCCTTCAATTAATAAAAAAATTTAAAAAATTGGGGGCTGCAATAGATTGCATAGTTACCCCTAATGCGCAAAAATTTATAGATACCTCGGCTATTAGTAAAATTACTGGAAAAAGGGTTTTTACTGATCTTTTCTATAAAGAAGACTCAAACGATATGTCTCATATAAATCTCTCAAGACGTGCACATGTTTTATTAATAGCGCCAGCAAGTGCAAATTTAATTGCAAAAATGGCTCATGGGCTTGCTGATGATTTAGCAACAACCACACTACTTGCTTCCAATAAAAAAATTTTTTTAGCACCTGCGATGAATCTTTACATGTGGAAGAACCCGATGACTCAAAAAAATATTCAAATATTGAAAGAATCGGGAATTAAAATAATTGGACCAACCTCTGGAAAGTTAGCGTGTGGAGAGGTTGGTGAGGGACGAATGGAAGAAATTACCCATATTTTTAAAGAAACTTGTGACTTTTTAATAAATTCAACTTCTTTAAAAAACATATCAGCAATTGTCACCAGCGGACCCACAATAGAGCCAATTGATCCTATCAGGTATATAAGCAACAGATCTTCCGGAAAACAAGGTCATGCTATTGCTCAAAGCCTTTCAAACCTAGGAGCAAAAACTACTTTGATTAGCGGTCCTACGAATCTTCCTGATCCAGAAGGCGTGAATACCATACATGTAGAAACTGCTCTACAAATGTACAACCAATGTAAAAAAGGGTTACCTGCCGATGTAGCTATCTGCAATGCCGCAGTATCTGACTGGCGAGTTAAGCAAAATTTTAGATCGAAAGTTAAAAAAGAAATGATAAGAAAAAAATTAGAAGATTTTTCTATTAGATTAACTGAAAATCCTGATATTTTACATTATTTTTCCAACGCAAAGAATCGTAGACCTAGATTAGTAATTGGTTTTGCTGCAGAAACCAACAATCTGATTCGAAATGCACGAAAAAAGTTAGCTACAAAAAATTGTGATTGGATTTTAGCTAATAAAATAGACGCAAAAAATGGAATTATTGGCGGAGAAAATAATTCTATTAAATTTATAGATAAAAATTGTTCTGAAACCTGGCCAATGATGACAAAAAAGGAAATTGCTCAGAAATTAGCTGATAAAATTTCGGGCTATTTTAATCATTAGTAAATGAGCTTATTACAAATGGTACCTCTCAAAATTATGATAAATAGGTTATCTCATGGAAAAGGATTATCCGCACCTAAATATTTAACTAAAAAAAGTGCGGGCATGGATTTATCGGCAGCCATAGTTAAAAAAATTATTATCAAATCTGGAGAATATAGTTTAATTCCCACCGGATTCTCAATAGCAATACCACAGGGCTTTGAAGGACAAATTAGACCACGATCAGGATTGGCTCTTAAATTTGGCGTTAGTGTTCTGAATTCACCAGGCACTATTGATGCCGATTACAGAGGTGAAATTAAGGTTATTCTTGTTAATCATAATAAAAAAGAATTTACAGTAAAGAGAGGCATGAGAATTGCTCAGTTAGTAATTACCCCAAGCATTCAGGCAATCTGGGAAATTACAAAAAAATTACCAAAGACAGTCAGAGGAAAACTGGGTTTTGGATCTACCGGTAACTAAAAAATTGATATAAATAAATATGTTCAAACTTCCTAAAAAAATGTTATTTGCAATAGAGGCGGTTATTGATATTGCCTATAATGCCGGAGGCATGCCTGTACAAAACAACGAGATCACTCAAAGACAAGGGATTCCAAAAAGATATTTAGAACAAGTGTTGCAAAAGCTAGTGAGATCAGAGCTGCTTATTAGTATTCGAGGCCCGGGTGGAGGGTATAAATTAGCCAGAGAAAGAAGAAGAATTACTCTTGGAGATATTTGCAGAGTTGTAAAATCACCAAATCTAGAAAAATATCAGACAAAGGCGGGAACTGGATCACAAATTGATCAAAAAATTATAGAACCGTTATGGGAAGAATTACAGACAGACTTGATGAAAAAACTAGACACTATCACCATAGAAGATATTTGTATGAAATCTCGGGAACAAAACATAGAAAGCAAAATAGAGGACAATATTGACTTTTCAATTTAGACTTAAGCGGGATTAATCAAAAATGAAGGAAGCTGTTCTAGGGTTTCGTGGAAAAATATATGAGGGACTGTCTGAAACTATAGGCTCTACACCCTTGGTTCGCCTAAAAGCACTGAAGTCAAATTTCAAAACTAAAGCCGACATTATTGGAAAATTAGAATTTTTTAATCCACTTGGTTCTGTAAAAGATAGGATTGGTATTTCCATGATTGAAGAGGCAGAAGCCAAGGGAAATATAAATAAGGAAACTGTTTTTATAGAACCAACCTCAGGAAATACTGGAATTGCACTTGCGTTTATTTGCGCACAAAAAGGTTATAAATTGATCTTAACCATGCCCGAAAGCATGTCCACTGAGAGAAGAAAAATGTTACGACTTCTTGGGGCAAAAATTGAATTAACTAGTCCTGATATGGGAATGAAAGGCGCCATAAAAAGAGCCCAAGAATTAAAAGAAAAGATTCCAAACTCTATCATACTTCAACAATTCGAAAATATGGCAAATGTTAAAATTCATATGGAAACAACAGCTGAAGAAATTTGGAAAGATACCGACGGAAAGGTTGATTATATAGTAAGTGGGGTTGGAACAGGAGGAACTATTACTGGGGTAGGAGAAAAATTGAAAAAAAGAAAACCAAGTATAAAAATGATAGCGGTTGAACCAGAGGATAGCCCTGTTCTATCTAGAGGCCTTCCAGGATCTCATAAAATACAAGGGATAGGAGCTGGGTTTATTCCTAAAATATTAAACAAAAACATCATCGATGAGATCGTGTGTATTAGCAATGAAACTGCATTCAATATAGCAAAAAAAACAGCTGTACTAGAGGGAATCCCTGTCGGGATATCTTCAGGTGCGGCGATAGCCGCGGCTCTTGAAATAGGTAGTAGAGAAAATATGGATAATAAAATGATAGTAGTTATTATTCCCTCTTTTGCAGAAAGATATTTATCTACTGAATTATTTAATCAATTATAAAATTGAAAATTAGTAAAAAAATTATCCTGAATAAGTTGGATGATAGCCAAATTCAGAGGTACTCAAGAAACATTACCCTTAAAGAAATTGGCAACAAGGGTCAGATCAAATTATTAAATTCAAAGGTTTTAATAGTAGGAGCAGGTGGTCTAGGATCGCCTCTAATGCTTTATCTAACAGCAGCAGGTGTAGGAACAATCGGACTAATAGATAATGAAAAAGTAGATTTATCTAATTTAAATAGACAGATAATTCATAAAACTTCCAGCATAGGAAGAAACAAAGTTAAAAGTGCAATCGATTCAGCGTCGGCAATAAATCCCGGAATTAGATTCATCCCCTACCCTAAGAAACTCACAAAATCTAATGCCATATCCGTAATAAGCAAATATGATATAGTCGCCGATGGATCTGATAATTTTTATACTAGGTACTTAATTAATGATTCATGCTATTTTTTAAAAAAAACCCTAGTTTCCGCAGCAATACTCGCTTTTGACGCACAAATTTTCACATTTAAGCCAAAAGGACCATGCTATAGGTGCATATTTTCGGCCCCTCCCAAAGAAGATCTTATTCCTAGCTGTGTAGAAGGAGGGGTATTAGGATCAATTGCTGGGGTCGCTGGAACGATACAGGCAACAGAAGTCGTAAAAGAATTACTAGGTATAGGGAAGGGTCTATCAAGTAGTTTAATGATTTTTGATGGACTGAATCAAGAATTTACAAAGATTAAGATCAAAAATGATCCAAAATGTGAATTATGCGGGAAAAACCCAAAAATAAAGAAAATTTAGTTAGCGGCGAAATCTTTAGCTAAAGCCAGTCTACTCTCCTTCTCTAAAATGTTTGAATAATTATAATTCGGATGTGTAATAGATATTTTTATTTCTTCTTCGCCTTTTAAAAATTTAGAAATATGATCCCCACTAAAAGAAAAACGCAAAAAGTGAACAGATGAAGCCTTTCCTGCGGAGTTTGTTCGTTCTATATCTTTCTCGGCAACACCCTTAATTTTTTGATCGCCAATGATGATGGAAAAAGTATCTTCAACACCACCTAATTTACCCAAAAACTCTTTTCTCCTAACTTCATCTGCAATTTCGAACATAATAGTAGCGATTAATTCGTGACCGTTCGGTATTAGTGGATTATAGGCCATTAATTCGTCAGCAATTTGCTGATCCCCACCTTTTTCGATATAAAGCATTTCCTGAATCTGGTGCAACATGGTCTCATAGCTCTCGAAATAAAAAGTCGCATCGGGACCAATAGAAATTCTTCTATATTTTTTTATTTCTCTGATAATCTTAAGCCTCTCTTTTCTAATTTTAGAATATTCTCCAAGAGACAATAAATCATTCGATTCAATTTTTCTTAGATTCTTAGGCATTTTATCACCTATCTTTTAGTTTATGAATATGACTTAGACAAAAGTTCAATCGGATGGAATGAATGTTTTGGTGCAGAACCTTCACTTTGACTGCTTTCTAAACCTTGAGCAATATGAGATCCAGCAAGTGGACACTCAGATGAAATAAATTCCGATTGGTTGTTTTCTATTTTTTTAACAACAGGCCGGCCGATTTTCGTCGCTAATTCAAAATTATCTTTCATAACTCCCCAAGATCCTCCATGGCCAGAGCACCTTTCTATAACATCAATCTGAGTTTCCGGAATATTACGTAACATTTCAGCAGCTTTTTGACCCATATTTTGTGCCCTAGAATGACAAGAAATATGCAAAGTAATACCACCATCAAGCGGCTTAAGTCCGCTTAACAAACCTTCGTTTTTGGAAAGATCAACCATATATTCGCATATATCAAAAGTCGATTTTGATAATCTTTTTACATTTGCATCGTTGGGGAGTATTAATGGCCACTCAGATTTCATCATTAACGAACACGAAGGAACGAAAGAAACAACGCGAAATCCTTTATCCAACCACGGCAATAAATCAAGAGATGTTTTTCTTGCGTATTTAGCTACAGCCTCAATATCACCCGATTCTAGTTGTGGCATTCCACAACACGATGGATAGACCGTGGATGTGCTAACGCCATTAAGTGCCAGCACCTTTTCAGCAGACAAGCCTATATCTGGACTATTGTAATTTACAAAGCAAGTAGGGAAAATAACAACTTTTCTTCCGTAGCCAGGAGCATTCTGATTTATAATCGGTTTATTTTTCTTAATTTGCTTTTCAAAAGTCTTCTTTGCAAATTTAGGTAATTCTGCGTTCCTGTGAATACCTAAAACTTTCTCCATCGGCACTCTAGTGAGAGTATTTTTTCTATTATTTACAAAATTAGCTACGGACGAAACAGAACACCCTATTTTACCATTCCGATCGGTTTTGGTTATAATCTTACTTCCTAAACTATTTTTATTCTTTTTAAAGTCCGCTACTCGATGACGTAACATCAAATGAGGAAAATCAATGTTAAACTCATGGGGCGGAACATAAGGGCATTTGGTCATGAAGCACATATCACATAATGTACAAGCATCAACGACAGAGGAAAAATCATCCGTCTTTACAGAATCTAGCTCTCCACTCTCGGATTGATCTATCAGATCAAATAGTCTTGGAAAGCTGTCGCAGAGATTAAAACAACGCCGACAGCCATGACAAACATCAAAAATACGTCGTGTCTCTTTTTCAATAGAATCATCGTCCGTAAATTCGGAATCTTGCCAATCAATAGGCAAGCGCTTTGGCGCACCTGTAGAACTCTCAGACAAGTGGTCCTCGGAATAAATTATTAAATATCAAGAAAAACCCAAACAGTATAATTATTTTGGCATGTCGTCGAGAGCTTTTGTAAAACGCCCGGCGTGAGATTTTTCCGCTTTTGCTAAAGTTTCAAACCAATCTGCAATTTCATCAAAACCCTCATCACGTGCAACTTTTGACATACCGGGGTACATGTCCGTATATTCATGCGTTTCACCAGCTATAGCTGCTTTTAAATTTAGATCTGTGGCTCCAATAGGTTCTCCAGTAGCTGGGTCTCCAACAGACTCTAAAAACTCTAAATGACCATGGGCATGACCAGTTTCTCCTTCAGCTGTAGATCTAAAAACCGCAGCAACATCGTTATGACCTTCTACATCAGCCTTTTGGGCAAAATATAAATATCGTCTATTTGCTTGAGATTCTCCAGCAAAAGCAGCTTTCAAGTTATCTTCTGTTTTACTTCCTTTTAGTTCCATTTTTCCTATCCTCAAAAAATTTATTAAAAAAAACCAGCCGTAATCAGCCTGAGTATAAAAGCCGAACAGTAAATGTCAATAGTTTTTATTCCTTCAAAATAATACTATAAGATATTGATATATAACTATTTTTTATTTTTAATTTTAACTAAAACTTCCACATCATTTATTTCCATTCCTTTTGGAGGTTTTGGTAATGTTTTTATTTCAATTCCTTCATAAGGAATATCTTTTAAAAGTTTACCTTTCTCAAAGAGAAAATGATGATGTGGTTTAGTGTTAGTATCGTAATAACTCTTTCTAGAACCTATAGATAATTCCCTGATCATTTTGTAATGCCTAAATTGTTTCAAAGTATTGTAAATCGTAGCCAAAGATATGCTCGCATTTAGGATTCTAGCTTCCTTATAAACGTCATCAATAGTGAAGTGGTGATCACCTTTAGAAAAAATAATTTTTCCAATAATCAAGCGCTGCTTGGTTGGTCGTAAATTAAAACTTTTAAGTTTTTTTATAATTGATGCATAAGGACGCAATTATCTACCCACCCAAAAAAGCTTTATTCTAATCATTTATAATTATAACAAAAAATATTTTAAAATAAAAAGTTCTTCTAAGAACTCTAATCTCCTGTAAGAATTCGTTTTACTAGCTGCTTGACCGTAGGAATAAAATTATTTTTATAAAATGGATCTTCTGAAAACTTATATACTGCATGCCCCGCAAACATAAGCTCTTCTGTAAGATCTTTACAGTCATGGGTAATAGATTGAAGTGTTTTTTGTATACAAAAAGATCGTGGATCAGCTTTTTTGCCCGTAGTGTGAGGTTCATTCTGTGACCAATTGCTGAATTTACATGCAGACAAGCAGCCCATACAATTTATTTGATCTGTTCTAATAGATTTAGCCTTTGCAGGATCTACAAAAATTAATGTTGATTCAGGAGTAGCCATTGCCTCTGTGAAACCCGCTTTGACCCACTCATCTGCTATTTTTTTATCGGCCGAAGTAATAAAAAAGACTTTTCTATTACTTCGATTCTCAAATGGAACATTATGTTCTCCGATTAAATCTTGTGTATAGGCAATCTGCCTATCTGAACGTCCTTCTAACTCTTTAACAAAATTATTCCTAACAGCCGAAGAATAGAATCCTGTAGGACTGAACCTATGTAGAGTTACATCTCCTTTTTTAAGAGTGCTAAGTATTTTTTTCCACGCATTTGAAATTGGGCTTTCTTTTGTAAGTAAAGTCCTAGTGCCAAATTGAAACGCCACAGGTGAGATTTTAGGATCACTAATCCACTCTTCCCAATCCCTTAAATACCAAACACCCCCAGCAATTACGATAGGTACATCATTCAGCTTAAATGCGTTCATAGTCTCTCTCAGTTGCTTAATACGTGGATAGGGATCTTCTGGTTTTTTTGGATCTTCGCTATTAGACAATCCATTATGACCACCAGCTCTCCAAGGATCTTCATAAACAACAGCTCCTAAAAAATCTCTAAATTTATGATAAGCCCTCTTCCATAAAGCATTGAAAGCACGACTTGAGGAAATAATTGGATAGTAATAAACACCAAACTTAGAGCAAATTTCAGAAAGCTTATATGGCATACCGGCGCCACAAGTTACACCATGTATAAGTCCTTTTGCTTTTTCTAATACTTTTGTCAAGATTTCCTGTGCAGCGGCCATTTCCCACAGAATATTCATATGTATTCTGCCTTCTCCATTAGAGGTCTCATAAGCTTTTTTCGCTTGATATACAGAGCCATTAACGGCGTAATCAATGAGCTCCCTATGACGCTCGTTTCTCGTTTTTCCTTTATATATCTGAGAAATGAAATTTCCATCTTCATCATAAGAATCCGCGTTGACTCCTGAAAATGTACCAATTCCTCCGGTCGCAGCCCATGCTCCAGCACTCTCACCATTGGTTATAGAAATACCTTTACCTCCTTCAAATAAAGGTAACACTCCTTTTCCTGAAATTTTTAAAAGATCTAGTTTCCTCAATTTACATCACTCGTATCGTTATCCTTAAGTCTCTCTATCTTTAAACTGCCTGATCTATCTTCTTCATTGTTAGTTTAATCTTACCAGATCTGTCTATATCCAATACCTTAACTTTAACAGCATCTCCCTCATTAACAACATCTGTTGTCTGTTTAACATGCCCATCAGTTAATTCACTGATATGTACTAAACCATCCTTTTTTCCTAACAAGTTTACAAATGCTCCGAATTCTACACATTTAACTACCTTGCCGTCATAGATCTTCCCAACTTCGGGATCTTCGATAATATTCTTGATCATTTTAACTGCCTGATCTACAGACTTGGAATCAGTACCAGCGCATTTAACAATGCCCTGCTCATCAATATCGATCTTGGTATTTGTTGTCTCACAGAGCTCGCGGATAACCTTGCCCCCGGCACCTATAATTTCCCTTATTTTCTCTTTAGGAACTTCAAAGGTTTCAATTTTTGGAGCATGGTCTCTAACTTTTTCTCGACATTCTTTTATTGCCTTCGACATTTCTCCCAAAATTTTAATACGACCTTCCTTTGCCTGAGATAAAGATTCCTTCATAATTTCTTCTGTAATTCCAGTAATCTTAATATCCATTTGCAGTGCCGTGATGCCATCTTTAGTTCCAGCCACTTTGAAATCCATATCACCAAGATGATCTTCGTCACCCAAAATATCTGAAAGTATGGCGTGTTTTTTTTCTTCTTTGATTAAGCCCATCGCTATACCCGCAACAGGTTTCTTAAGAGGAATACCCGCATCCATAAGAGACATTGAGGCACCACAAACAGTTGCCATTGAAGAAGATCCGTTAGATTCGGTAATCTCTGAAACTACTCTTATAGTATAAGGACACTCGTCCCCCTTCGGCATAAGAGGATGAATGGATCTCCAAGCCAGTTTTCCGTGACCAACTTCTCTTCTTCCGGTAAAGCCAACTCTTCCAACCTCACCTACTGAATATGGAGGAAAATTATAATGTAACATAAAATTTTCACGATATTCCTCAGCTAAGCCATCAATAATTTGCTCATCTTGGCCCGTGCCTAAAGTAGTAACGACTATTGCTTGTGTTTCGCCGCGTGTAAAAAGAGCGCTACCATGGACTCTTGGGAAGATTCCTACATCACATTGAATAGGTCGAATAGATGAAGTGCCTCTTCCATCAATCCTATCTCCCTTCGTAAGTATCATACTTCTAACTATTTTTTTCTCCATTTTTTTAAGAAGATCATTTACTAATGGCACTTGTGAATCGTCTTCTTTTGTCAATTTCTCTAAAACTTGTTTCTTAATTTCCTCTATTTTTTCATGTCTGCTTTTCTTATTTTTCTCTTGATAAGCCTTTTCTAAATCTTTAACAGACATCGAGGTGATTTCTTTTTCTAATTTCTCCAAATTATCTGGTTCCGGGGCAAGTTCTACAGGATCCTTTGCACATTCTTCTGCTAAATTTACTATCATTTCTATAACAGGCTTTGATTGAGCGTGACCAAACATAACGGCCTCTAGCATTTTTTCTTCACTAAGCTCATTAGCTTCTGATTCAACCATCAAAATTCCGCCATCAGTTCCAGCAACCATTAAATCAAGATCCGAATTCTTCATTTCCTCGATTGTTGGATTCAAAACAAATTTTCCATCAATCGAACCTACTCTTCCTCCAGCAATTGGACCCAAAAATGGCAAACCAGAGATAGTGAGAGCAGCAGAAGCACCAATAAGTGCAACAACATCAGAGGAATTCTCTAAATCATGACTCACAACATTACACAGAACTTGGGTTTCGGATTGATAGGATGAATGAAAAAGCGGTCTAATAGGACGATCAATTAACCTAGAAACTAAATTCTCGTGTTCCGATGGTCTTCCCTCTCTTTTAAAAAAGCCTCCCGGAATCTTTCCAGCAGCATAGTTTTTTTCAGTATAGTGGACAGATAATGGGAAGAAGTCTAATTCAGGGGAAGCTTCTTTAGCACCAACAACCGTACATAAAACAGATGTTTCTCCAAGTGTTGCTAGCACTGCTCCATCCGCTTGTCTTGCTATTTTTCCAGTCTCAAGAGTAAGCTTCTTTCCTTCCCAATCTATTTCCTTTTTTACAATATCAAACATAACAACTACCTTTTATAATTATTTTCTTATATTTAAATTCTTAATAATGGCTTCGTATCTTGTGCTGTCTTCTTTTCTTAAATAGGCTAACAGTCTTTTTCTTCGTCCAACCATCAACATTAAGCCTCTTTGCGAATGATAATCTTTTTTGTTTTTTGCCAAGTGACTCGTCAAGACACCAATTCTCTTAGTAAGAATCGCTACTTGAACATCAGGTGAACCTGTGTCTTCTTCATTTATAGCAAATTTTTTAATTATCTCTTTTTTCTTTCCTAATTCCACACTCATAAAAACACCTAAGATTTGAGGTTAAACACACGTATCGGATATAACTTATCATTACTTTTACGAACAAGTGCAATTAAGCGATTATTATAAAAAGTACTGGAGATAAAATTTCTGTTATTCAAAATATTACTACTTATATTAAAATTTAATTGCTTGTTCATTACTTCAATTTCAAGACAACGTCCACTAATAAAATATTCCGCCTGGCTTTTTGTAAGGTTAATAGATGGTAAGTGATCTAAGGCTTTGTGTGCTGGATACAAAGAGTGTTTCACATCAGCAAGAGAATTTAAATTTCCAAGCTTGATAGAGCTTTTTTCTGAAAAAGGACCGACTTGTGTTCTTCTAAGATCTTTCACAAATCCAAAAGTTTTTAACCTTTGAGAAAAGTCTTCTACCAAGCTTCTTATGTAGGTTCCTTTTCCACATTCCACAAAAAACGATGCATGGTTTATATCTATGAGTTTAATTAATTTAAACTTTTTTATTTTAATCTGTCTTTTTGGAAGACTAATATTTTTTTTGAGCCTGGCAAATTCATATGCTCTTTTACCATTAATTTTTATAGATGAAAAAAGGGGTGGTCTTTGGGAGATAGTACCAATAAATTCATTCAATAAATTTAAGATTTCCCGTTTTGATGGTCTTTGTTTTGTTGTTTTAATAATATCTCCCTCCGAATCACCTGTGGTTGTATGTTCACCCCATCGAATGGTAAAAGTATATGATTTCAAACTATCAACAAGGTAAGAAACAGTCTTAGTCGCTTCACCAATAGCAATAGGTAAAACGCCCGTAGCTAATGGATCAAGGGTGCCTGCGTGTCCAGCTTTCTTTACTTGAAAAATTTTTTTCACTTTAGATACCACGCATGCTGAAGACATCCCCGATGGCTTGTCAACGATCAGCCAACCATCATTTAAATTCTGGAAATTTTCTTGATAATGACTATCTTCGTACTTGCTCATTTAAAAACTATTCAGGCTAGGCATTTTTAGATTTAAATGCAAGTGACTTCAGCATTGTATTAAGTTTCTTCTTAAAGTCTCTGATTTGTTTCTTTTCAGATACAACTTTCCAAATTATACCAACATAGTATTTAGTACCAATTGCTCTAGGGAACATGGCGTACCCATCTAGTACTTCGCCCTTTTTAATGAGATCTGTAATCAGGTCTTTAACAATAATTACCTGCAATTGGTAGTCGCAAACCAAATGATAACATACAATGTGAGCAGATATTTTTTTAAAAGAGTAAATAGTAGTTAGTGGATTTTTGGACCGTTTTTCTGCTAGTCTGACTAAAGGAGACCACCCTAGCAACCAAATTGTAGAACGAATAAGGTGGAAATGTGCACTCATTTCCAAGGCTATAAATTTTCCAGGTTCTTGTTCGATAAAATCTATGGTAATAGCGCCAAATTTATAAGATATAGAATCCACTATTGCCCTTACATAACCGAAAAGTTTTTGTTTGTCTTGCTCAGTAATGTCTATTGCAGGCTGCACGAGTGCCAAGTTTTGTCGTTTATCTATGTCATCTATAATTCTGCTTGTGATTACTAGCGGTATAAAAGAGCCATCTATAACTATTGCATCAACGTTGATTATCCTTTGGTAGTTAAGAACTTGCTGTTCTAGTAAAATATGCCCCCTATTGTAGTTAGAATTTTGAACTGCCTTTAAGATAGCCTTACTGTTGGTTTTTTGGATAAGGAACACACCAGAACTATTATTGCGTGCATCTATTTTCAACACTGAAGGCCCTTCATAATTTGTTAATTTCCAATTAGACAAAAGGTTTTCAGGGTTTGTCCCCTTACAAATCAAGTAGGGGTGAGGTACATTTGCTGTCTTAAAAATATGTTTTGAAAGAATTTTACTGACGAAGTGAGAATATTCCTTTGGTAGTGCAGGATCGTCCAATTCTTTATGGATTGCCGCAATAGCCTCGTAGCAAAAGTCGGCTACTCCATAAGCAAAAAGAATATGATATCTTTTCTTTAGATCTTTCGTTAGGGCTACTAGTGACGATACGTCGGTCGCACTTATTCGGTGAAATTCTGTCAGAAATTTTGTATCCGTATCTAAACGCTTGATATCGCATCCAATTACCGCGAAGCCTGCTTGATGCAAGGTCTTGATGCCAAGCATTTGCGGATAGCTACACCCTAAATAGATAACTGCCTCTTTCATTTATTCACAGATCCATAGAGGTCTGTTTGCTAAGCCAGTTTTCAAATGTATAGTTTCACCCGATTTTGTATTTTTATAAACTACGGTATTAGTTTTCGCGTCTCGTCGACATTTGTATCGTGGAATGGTATCCATAAAATCTTCAGTATATGTTCCGTAAACCAATCGATCTGGTTTCAAATTTGCAATCATTCCAATTGCCTGAATGCTCCATCCAGAGGCACGTAATATCTCAGAGACGAAATCAACCGATTCCTGAGACGAAAATAGTGCTTTTCCATTTGACATGTTTCCAGTCTGAAAGAAGAGTTTTCGAGATTTTTTTCGCATAGCTGAAAGGCGTTCGATTGCGTAGCTTTTCCAGCCACCGCACTTGGACATAACTTCCTGGTCAAAAATTGATCCGGAATGGTGCAAAACGTTTAATTCAATGAGCAAATCGCTTTCATCCATTTCGTTAATGTCACGCATTTTCACAGAGTGATTTAAGAATGTTACTCTTTCCTCAACACCTATTAGACTTGCAATGATCTCTGCAGATCTGCAATATTGTGCAATGGGTTCATAGCCTTTCACATTCGAATTAAAGCGTTTAGCTATTGAAAGGCAGAAAAAGCCAAGATTACTTCCATATTCGACAATATTGAGACCTTCAAGGTCTAGGTTTTTTGACAGAAATGTAAGCCTGGCATAGTCTAGTGAAAGTTGGTTAACGGTATATTTATGTGATATATGAGCTCCATAATCGTTAATGAAACTAGTGGGAAATGTTTGGTAATTGCTAAATCGGCCGTTTATGCTTTCAATTAATTGATTTAATTCCGCAATTTGTTCGGATTTCTTTCGAGTGGTTATACCTCCTCCAGTAAATCCTCTTTCCTTTTTTATTTCCTTATTAGTCACGTTTAAATTTTAAATTCTTTATAAATCTTAATGTAATTTCAGAATCTAATACTAAATAATCAGTATTTTTAATTTTTTTTAGAATTCATCTGAATATCTTGCATAACTTCTGGGCGTTTAAGGATGCTGTCTACTTTTCGAAATTTATCAAATGAATTATCAATTCTAAAAATAATTTTGGGAAGAAATTTCAAAGTAATAAACTCAGTGATTTTTTTTCTTACGAAAAAAGATGCATGATTTAGTCCCTTGATTATTTGATCCTGATTCGAACTTCCCATTGGAACAACAAAAGCTACGGCACTCTTCAAGTCATTACTCATCTTAACTTCTGTAACAGTTAAAGTAATATCTTGTAAATTAGGATCTCTCAAAACACCTCTTTCAAAAATCTTTGAAATTGCATGCCTTATTTCCTCACCTACTTTTAATTTTCTAGATTCGTGCATACTAATTTTTTATATATGACGTTCCACTTCTTGTAATTCGTAACATTCTACAATATCGCCAACTTTTATATCTTGATAGCTAGCAATTGATATCCCGCATTCTTGCCCAACTTTAACTTCTTTCACTTCATTTTTAAAATGTTTTAAACTACTAATAGCACCCTCATGCACTAGAATTTGGTCCCTCAAAATGCGAACTTTAGATTCCTTCTTAATAACCCCATCAGAAACCACACAACCTGCAATTTTTCCTAACTTCGATACAGAAAATACCTCCTTTATTTCCAGACTTCCCAAAGAATTTTCCTTAACATCTGGAGCCAATTTTCCACTCATTAAAACTTTAGCACCATCGATGAGTTCATGGATCAACGAATAAAATTTAATCTCAATTCCTTCCTTCTTAGCTAGAGCATTAGCTTGAGAATTCGCTCGGACGTTAAATGCAATAATGATAGCTTGACTTGCGTACGCAAGACGAACGTCAGATTCGTTAATACCACCAACTCCTGTATGCATAAATTCTATTTCAACTTCATCAGTGAATAGTTTTGATATGCTTGAAACCACAGCCTCTAGAGATCCATTGACATCAGCCTTTAGGATGACAGGAATTTTAGATAATTTGTTCTTTTTATCTGAATTAAATATTTGCTCGGTGTTAATTTTCTTTTTAGATTTTGTTATTAGTTTTAACTTATTTTTACGATAGTCAGATATCTCTCTAGCCTTTGACTCATTTTCAACAACTACAAAATCATCACCAGCCGTTGGTGTAGATTCCAATCCAATCAATTCCACCGGTAAAGATGGTGCAGCCTTATCAATAATTTTTCCTCTATCATCTAACAAACTTCGTATCTTTCCCCATACAGAACCAGCAACAACAATGTCACCGCTTTTAACAGTGCCTCTTTTTACTAAAACTGTAGCGACAGGTCCCTTTCCCTTCTCCAATTTAGCTTCAATAACAATTCCCGAACCTGAAGTGCTTGGATTACTTTTCAGGCCCAACAAATCAGACTGTAGAAAAATAGCTTCTTCAAGTTTATCAAAATTGGTTTTATTTTTTGCCGAAATTTCAACACTTAAACACTCTCCACCCATTTCCTCAACAATCAAACCATGTTGCAAGAGATCGTTCTTTACACGCTGCAAATCTGACGCGGGTAAATCAATTTTATTTATTACAACAATAATTGGGACCTTTGCGGCCTTTGCATGATTTATCGCCTCTATCGTCTGATCCTTCACGCCATCATCTGCAGCTACAACTAAAACAACTATATCCGTTACATTTGCTCCTCTCATTCTTAAGGAAGAAAATGCTTCATGACCCGGGGTATCAAGAAAAGTTATTGATTTGCCCGATTTGGTTACTATTTGATATGCACCTATATGCTGAGTAATTCCTCCGTGTTCCTTTGTGGCAACATCAGTTTCTCTTAACGCATCTAATAGTGTTGTTTTACCATGATCGACGTGTCCCATCACAGTTACTACGGGCGGGCGGGAAACTAAATCTTTCTCTTGATCTTCGCCAATAAGACCAATTTCAACATCAGAATCCCTTACACGTTTAATTTTATGACCAAATTCATGAGCCAAGAGTTCTGCAACATCTGCATCTATTGTCTCATTAATGGTCGCCATAACATCCATCTTGATCAGCGATTTAATTAAATTAGCGGCTGGTTCAGCCATACGATTTGCCAAGTCTCCAACTGTTATATTTTCTGGAACAGTTACTTCTCTTGACTGTTTTTTAATTTCAGTCGTCTGGTTAAATTGTTTTCTCTGCTCTTGCTGTCTCTGTTTCGCACGTGCCCGCTTTACAGCAGCCAACGAGCGAACCC
>Ga0315336_1001023_pt1 | contig 61282 bp, 47 predicted proteins | sample ASW5metaG_FD_204512 | JGI IMG/M metagenome (GOLD analysis project Ga0315336, IMG submission 204512) | Ammonia-oxidizing marine archaeal communities from Monterey Bay, California, United States - ASW #5 | ecosystem: Environmental > Aquatic > Marine > Intertidal zone | place: USA: California...
ATATGTCGGTGCTCGTTCGGCATGGGGCCGCGATTGCGGACTTTCATTACCTTCGCCAATACATCGAATGTCTGAGGCTCCGGACGCCCGAAGTGGGCACGTTGCGCGGCGAACACTTCGATATCGAGACCGACCTCGCCACCACGCTCGACGACACCTCGCGGGCCGGCATGACGCTGTGCTCCCTGATGCTCGCGATCTTCTACGACAGCGAGAAAATGGGAGCGGCCCTGGAACTCGCCCGCCCAGAACGCAAGGGGGACCACCACATCTTCATGAGAGCACTCTGGCCCCACTACGCGGCGCTGGCGCGTCTGCGCACCCTGCCCGCCAACGCGCTGGGACGAGCCCGCGCGCTGTGGGAAGTGAGGCGTTGGCTCGCCGCCCTCGAGAAGATGGCGAAACAGGCTGCGGTGAACGTCGCCCATCGCATCCTTCACATTCACGCCGAGCGACACCGGGCCAAAGGGGAGTATGGCGACGCCGTGCGCGGCTACGCGGAGACTGCGCGGGTAGCCAGGGCGAACCGCTGGAACCACGAGGCCGGATTGGCCCACGAACACGCCTGTCGGCTCCTGGTAGAGATCGGTGACACCACGTCGGCGCGCGGTCACTACCAGGACGCGTCGTACCTGTACGAGCGATGGGGCGCCCAGGGGAAACTGTTGCACCTCCAGCAGTTCTGGCTGGAGGCCGTCGAGGAGCGTGGCGCGGAAATGTCAGGTGCTTGGCAGATTGCGGGTCGGTCCGACGTGCAAGCCCTGGACCTGGAGACGGTCATGCGGGCGGCCAGGGCCGTCTCGAGTGAGGTCGAGCTGGGTTCCCTGGTCGAGGCCCTCCTGGCCGTCGCGGTGGAGAACGCCGGCGCTCGCACCGGGACCCTGGTCTATGTGCGCGACGGTGTACCCCACGTCGAGGCCGACATGAAGATCGACGAGTCGGGCACTGAAACGAGACTTCTGGGCGAAGCCGTGCACGGTGAGGGCGGCGCGGTGCCCGAGTCTCTCGTCCGTGTGGCGTTGCTTCTCGAGGGCCCACGGGTAATCGACGACGTGCAGTCGGAAAAGGACCTCGCGGCGGAATTGAGCCCGCTGCGCGCCCGTGGCGCCCGCTCGGTTCTCATCGTGCCCCTCATCCGCAAGGAGGAGGCGGTCGGCGCGCTCATCCTCGGAAACGACCTCGCGACGGGCATTTTCTCGCCGGCCCGCGTCCGCTTGTTGGAGATCGTCGCCGCTCAGGCCGCCATTTCTCTCGAGAACGCGATGCTCTACGACGATCTGCAGGATTCCCTGCGCACAGAGATCGAACTCAACGCAGCCAATCGCCGTTTCGTTCCGCAGGAGTTCCTGGCCTCCCTCGGCGCGCCCAACATCGCATCGGTCGCCCTCGGTGACAGCGTGCAGAAGGAGATGACCGTCCTCTTCAGCGATGTGCGGGCTTTCACTTCGTTGGTGGAGGGCATGACGCCGGAGCAGAACATCGCCTTCATCAACGAATACCTGTCGAAGATGGAGCCGCCGATTTTGACGAATCACGGCTTTGTGGACAGCTATATCGGCGATGCGGTCATGGCTCTTTTCGACGTGCCCGACGACGCGATGCGGGCCGCTGTGGGCATGCTTCAGGGTCTTCAGGACCTCAATGTCTCCCGACGATCTCTCGGACAGACTTCGATTCGAATGGGCGTGGGCGTGAACTCCGGCCTGCTCACCCTCGGCACCATTGGCGGGCCCAATCGCATCAAGTGCGGCGTCATCGGTGACTGCGTGAACCTCGCCGCGCGGTTGGAGAGCGCCACCAAACAGTACGGCGTGCCGCTCCTCGTCGGGGGTGACTCGGTGGATCGCCTCGAGGAGCCGCGTGCGTTTGATCTGCGCATTGTCGATACAGTGCGGGTCGTCGGACGGCACAAGCCGGTGACCTTGTACGAGATCTACGACGCCGATCCGGCGCCGGTCCGGGAGGCGAAGCGCCGGGCCTCTGCGGCCTGGAACGAGGCTTTAAAAGCCTATAAGAGCGCGGATCTCGTCAGGGCGAGGGACGCATGGATGGCCGTTCGGGAAGAACTGCCAGACGACCCCGTCGTCGCCTTGAGGCTGTCGCGATGCCTGCAGCTGATCGACGAGCCTCCCGGTGGCGAGTGGGACGGCATTCACGACTTGATGCGGAAGTAGGAATTGCGCTCGTTGGCCGAGTCGTGTCTCATCTGCCTGTGCATGGTCCAGTCGAACTGCGCTTTCGGCGAATATGGACAGCAGTCAGGTGCCCAGATGTCGGATGTCGATCACAAACGGAGCGTGTCCAGGTTGCTGGAGCTCCGAATCGCACTGTTGAAGGGCCCCCTCCACAACGAGCAGGCGAACATGCTCATCGCGACGCTCCTGTACCTCCAGGACAAGGACCCAACCAAACCCTTGACCCTGGTCATCGACTCGCCCGGCGGGTTGGTGGATCCGGGATTCGCATCCGTCGAACTCGCGGTCGATTTCGTGAATGGGCGATCGATGGATGCCACCCAGGCGGTGGCCTACGGCCTCGCAGATCGAGTGGCCAACCTGCCGAATCACTGACTAGAGCCCCAGGTGGTCTTTCCAGTACTTCGTGAGGAAGATGTTCGATGGATCTGCCGAGGCCCTGACCGCCTTGAAGTTGTCCCAAGCGGGGTAGTTCTTGGAGATCAGGGTCGGGTTCGCCGGATCCGGATTGGGCAGGAACTTGCCCCAATGCAGCCGGTATTCGATGCCGGCTTCGGTGAGTGCGTCCCAGAACGTCGGGTAGAACGCGTCGAGCGGATTGGCCGCGTTCAGCCCAAACCAGAACACGTCGACGCGGAAGACGTCTTTGTCCCCATACGCGGCGTCCAGATCGAAGCGGGTTCCGCCTTTGCCGGACGCGTAGAGTTCGACACAGAACGCCCCGGTAGCCGCGTAGCAACCGGTCGCCGTGCCATCCGCCGCGAACATCGTGCGGAGCACTTCGACCGTCTTGGCGACCTCGCCTCCCTCCTGCGTGAACGGGATCCACAGCTCCGTAAACCAGGTCGGCATGAGGATATCGTCCATGCCATTGTCCATGGGCAACCCGTTGTACCAGTAGTCTTGAAATTCCTGCCGCGGATGTTTTTCGTCGGTGTCCGAGACGAACAAGCCGAGCAGGAAGCCGATGACATAGGGCACCACACCTCGCAGGACGGCGGCGATCTTCGCCCAGTCGTCGCCGTTCAGCTTGCCGGCCAACCACTGTGCTGCGTAGTGCCCGACGAGCTCTGCGAGCCAGCCAGCGGCCAGGGTCTGGCCCGGTACCGGATCCACCAACGACTTGGCGAAGCCCGCGATCTCACTCAGGATGCCCTTGTGCTCTTCGGGAATCGCGGGGTGATCGAGGGCTGGAAGCGTACCGGCAATCAAATCCGTCGCCGCTTTCGCATTGGGGTTGGCCAGCAGGCGATTGGTGTGTTCCGCGAGCGTTTGTGGGTCGTCGAGGTTGCCGAAGACGGTGTACATCATCGAGGCTGCGAGCTGCTTGATAGTGGAGCCGGCACCCAGCTCTTCGTACGGCTTCGGGTCGAACCCAGCCGCCGCTTGGAGGCGATCTGCCTGCCACACCGTGAGTCGATCGAAGTTCCTCTGGGGCCACCAGATCATGCGGGTGTACTGGGTGTCCTGCAAAAACGCCGCGAGCTTGGGGTGACCCGTTCCCGAGGAGTAGAAGTCCACCTCTGGGTGGCTTGCCGCCGGCGCCGTCGTTTCCCCGCCGGTGATGTTGTAGGTCGGAATGCACCGGAAAGTGACGGTCGACAACACGCCACAGAGGCCCATCGACACGCCCGCAGCCGCGAACCAGGCGGCGTTCGGGCCATCGGGGGTCAGATCGTGGGCGTCGCCGTTCCCATCGATGACTCGGAGTGCGACGATGCTCTCGCTGAGGGAGTAGGTCGTCGTGCCACCGGCCGAACCCGTCGACAGGAAGCCGCCGACGGACTGATGGGTGACGCCACCCAGATCCTGCAGCGCCAGCTTCTTCTCCTGCAGCGCATACAGCAGGCTCTCCTCGAAGTCGCCGCCGGTCGGAGTCACGTTTGGCGCTGGGTATTCTGGTGGGTTCGGTGTGATGGGCATGTTGACGGGATGCCGGGGGGATTCGCCGAGGTAGCAGCCCGCCTGCACGGTGACCAGCACGTCGCCGGTGCCGTCGTCGCACGGATCGTAGGAGAGGATCTCGCGGTAATTATCGAGGATGATCAGCCGCTCTGGCGCGTCCACTTCTCCGTCCAGTCCCAGGGGTGCGATGGCGCCCCACACCGAGTGACCGGAGCCGGCGATGCGCAGCTTGCCCCCGAGGCGCTGGGTCTCGCGGACCAGCGTCTGCAACTCGGCCTCGGACTTGGGGTGGAAGCAGCCGTCCATCTCCCACCCGGGACTCAGGCCGGGGTCGCAGGCGTAGAGAGGGCCGCCGCCGAGGTATTTCGCGACCACGTCGAAGTAGATCTTCTTCACGTCCTGGTTGATCCCGGCCAGACCACCCACCGTGTCCCAGTAGTCGACCTGCTTGTAGACCTTGCCCTCTTTGGCGAAGAACAGGGTCGAGACCGGCGTGGGCATGGGGGCGCCGATGTCCAGGGCAATGGTCATCGTGTAGAAGAGGGCGAAGGCGTCGTCGTTTCCCATGACGGTAAAATTGCTGAACTTGCACATCGCGTAGTCCTCGAAGGCGGCCCTGAATGCCTTCTTGAACACATCTATGCCCAGCCGAACCTGGATGGGGCTGATGAAGAGCACGTCCTTGGTGTACATCTCGTCCATGTGGTCGAGTGGCTCGGTGCTCTCGTTCAGAGCTTGGTAGAACGCCAGGAATCGCTCCGGCAGCTCGGTACTCGTCGTCGCATCGCTCATCGGGTCCCTCCACATCGGGGCACACCATAGTCCATGCGACGGTGGCAAAAACCGTCGAGTTCTAGTTACCGCCGGGAACCGCGCGAAACTCGATCAGCGCCCCGGGCTTCAGGAACTCCCTGGCAAAGGCGTCGACCTCTCGGTGTCTCCGATCGCGGCCCAACGCCAGGCTCACGACTTCGTTGCACCGGCGCTCGTTGCGGGTGCGCTGCGTCGCTCGGTCTTGAGGAGGGCGAAGATCAGGTCATCGGCCCACTCCTCTCCGTCTCGAACCGACTGCAGGTGCAGCGCCTCTCTGCGCATGCCCAGTCGCTCCAGCAGGGCCACGCATGCCGTATTCCGAGGATCCACGGACGCGATGACCCGATGTCGACCTGGGAGCGCGGCGTCGAGGATCGCCGACAGCGCCTCGGTTGCGTAGCCCTTGCCCTGAGCGTCTGGCGCGAGGCTGATGCCGATCTCGAATTGATCGGCGTCGATCCCATGCAGCCCGATGTCGCCAACAACCCGCGCATTGCGTTCGATAACGAGCTGGAACCACCCTGGCGCGGACAGGGGGACCCGCCCGAGTTGCGACTCTCCGTGTTCGCGAGCATGCTCCACAGATCGTGGAAAGGCACCTTGGAAACGGCGCACTTCTGGCAGGTTTCGGTAGGCGAACACCGCTTTGGCATGACGGGGTTCGAGCCGGTCCAGGCGAAGTCGCTCCGTGTCGATGGGTATCGGCAGGCCGTTCCACTCGTGTCCCTTGTGCATGTCATCCTCCCGCCACCCAAGATGTACTACGCTCGATTCCTTGGAGACGCCATGAAACCCAGTACGCTCGGCTAGGGGATGCTCAGGGATCCCGCGCAGTTTGTGCATCCGTTCGCCTTCTTCCGCTGTGTGCCTGCGTTTTCCTCCGCTGTCTGCGCGGACCTCGAGGTCCTCTTTGACGTGGAGGAGGGGTGGCAGCATCGAGACGAGGCCTTCTACAGGTGCTTTCTCCGCGATTGTACGGACGAGGTCTCACCGGATCTGCGGGCTGGGCTGGCGGGGAGGATGCGCGAGATCACCGGCCTGGAGCTCGACGATCGGGTCGAGGTCACGGCGCAGCGCATGGAGCCAGGTCAGGTCATCGGCACCCACAGCGACCAGCCGTTGCTCGGCTTCGAAATCGCTCGAGTGGTGCTCCAGCTGAATCGAGGCTGGCATCGGGAAGATGGAGGCGCTCTGGAGCTGTTCGCCGATCCCGAAGACCCGGCCGATACCCGCGTAGAGCCCGGGTACAACGAGGTCTTTGGCTTTGTCCTCCACCCCGATTCTCACCACGGAGTCACCGAGGTCAGCCGGGAGAGGCGCACCGTCGTGTTCAACTTCTGGCACGTCGGCAACACACCCGAGGTTGCCGCCGACGTGCGAGAGTTGTTTTCCGACGTGCACTTCTCCGCGTTGCCGGCGGCACTCGACGCCATCGCGACGACCGCCGAGGAGACCCTTCCGGAGGCGGTCACATTCCGCGCAAGCCTCGCGGCCTTTGCACTCCTGAAATGGGGTCATGACGACCGGATGATCGTGTCCGGATACCAGTTCAGTGCTGGGCTTTCGGTCGATTTAGATCCGGTCGTCGGGAGGGCGGACTTTGTCGCTCGACTCTTCACTGAGGGGTTCGATCTCGAACGATGGCGAGTGGCACGCAATAATGACGCTACCAAGGACGCATAGTCGTCATGGAAGTCCTCGCCGCTTTCTGGGTGCTCGTCATGACCGCCGCAACGGCCAACGCCTTGCTGCAGGTGGCCCGGCTGGTCGCCTTGTTTCATCCGCGGTGGATCACACTGGTGGGGCATCGCGACCACCCGCCCCTCTACCTGCGTTTGCCACCCGCCCTTCGGAAGGCGGCCGCCGAACTGCGACAGCAGGGATTCTTGGAGATTGGGACGAGCGTCGAACGCATGGGGTTGCTCCCGTTGGGACGTCGAATCTTCTTCCGGTCCGCATGCCGAACCTACGCCGCGCTCGGACAGGACACGAACGCGGAACTCACGACGCTCCTGACCGACGGAACCCTGGTTCAGACCGGGATCGTCGCCCGAGAGTGGAGAGGCTCTACGGCCCTACAGGAGCAACTCTGCGTCGGCCCTCTGTCCCAGCGTTTGCAACAGCACCAGGTGCTCGTCCGCTCGATTGTGGGGGAAGACGATCTCGCCGAGACCGGCTCGATGGAGGACTATCTGCACTCCAGACGACGGGAATTCGAGCTCCGGCTCGAGACGGCGCCCGCCAACGAATCTCGCCCACTGGAGCGCACACCGAGATCGGTACACGCGGTCGAGACCCTTCACGACATGCACTGTGAGATTCGCTCGAAGTCTAATTTCTTGCCGGAACTCCGGCGAACCGTGGCCGTGCGTATGACGGACGAGACGCTCTCGATCGCGATGCCCTTCCCCTGGAGCGGGAGCTGCGTGATCCCCCTCGCTTCGCTGCTCTCAGTCGGGCTCTGGAACGGGGCTCTAGAGCTCGTCGAGCAGTCGGATTCGGGACCACGACGCCACCAGTTTCCAGGGTATGGCTCGCCCGCCGAGCTCGCGTGGTTGGTCGACTTGATCGAGCTCAAACGTCAGCGAAGGCTGCAAGTGAGCGACGGGGAGATCTCGGCGCCCGAACCCCCGGCGGAGCTGCTCGGACTGATGGACCGCGGGCAGGCGTGACGGCTGGGGCGCTGCCACCCTGATAGGACGGCGCGTGCCCAGCTCCGACCGTCACGCGTACCGCAAGGCCGATCGATCTTTCGGCGTCTTCGCCTACTTCGTCATCGGGCTTGGCATGTCTGTAGGAGGCTTGGCGCTGGGTGTCGGGTTGATTCTGGATCTGCTGGCCTTTCCAGACGCGCCCGAGCCCATTGCCCTGTCCGAGGCGGTCGCGTTGGCGGACCCACCGCGCGGATCTTGGGTGGAGATATCGAATATCGAGCTGGATTGCGCCTTTCCGCCGGGGCGTTCCAACAGTCGCGCAGCGTGGGCCCTCGTTGGCGACGGGTCGGCCGCCAGAGTTCTGGTCCATTTTGGCGAACGGGACCCGCCGAAGTGCGGTGACCCGGTGCCGTCGCTGGTTGGCGTGCTCTCGACTCGAGCGCCGGATGACTTGCCCCGGCTGCCCTGGAAGGAAGAGGTGTTCTCCACGCCCTATGTGACAGTGCTGTGGACCGGGAGGACGGTTCCGGAGTGGTGGTTGCTCCTGGTGGTTCCCGTGCTGGTCCTGCCCGGACTCGGAATGCTGGGCGCCGCAGCCGCTGGTGCGAGGGAGCGATGGAGCACCCGGTCGAGGGGTTTCAAGCCGCTGTCTCACGTCGGGCTGGCCATGCCGCTGTCGACGGGCGCATCCGCCATTCAGATCTTCGGCACGCCGATGCTCGCATTGCACCTCATCGCCTTCGGACCGCTGTTTTTCGCCACACGCCTGCCTGGTTGGACCGTTTATCCGGTGGCAATCCTGTGGGCGTTGTGGTTCTTTGCGACGGTCGGGTTCCTCCTGAAGGGGTGGACCCAGCGGGCCAGCGACCTACGCCTCGGTCGCGAGGGCCTGGAGATCAGTGGCGGACCTCTGCATGGCAGGCGACACAACTGGGAGGACCTTGCGGAAGGCGGCGCGAAGTGGCAGCGGTTCGCGGGCCAAGATCCGCATTCGACACTGTGGATCGCCGATGAAGTCGTGGCCATCAGCGACTCGGATACGGAACACCAGTCGCTGAAGTCCGTCGCTTTGACCGTCTTGCATCTCGCCAGACAAGCGGTGGGGGCAGCTCCAGAGGTGCGCACCGAACGCCCACCGCACGTGCTGGTTTGTCCGACGTGCGGGTGCCCGGTGCCGCCCACAGAAACGCCGACCGCGCAGTGTGGTCGCTGTGATTCCGAGGTCGTCATGCCGGAAACCCTGCGGGATCAGGTGCGTTCGTCGGTCGCTTTCGCCGATGTTCGACGACAGTCCGAGCGGTTGTTGCAGTCCCTGGTCCAGCAACCCGGGGCGACTGCGACCAACCTTTTGATGCTGTTGGCGATTCCGCCGCTGCTGATTGGGTTTCCGCTGGCGTCGATTCTGTTCGACGAGTTCTTCCAGCTTCGGGAGGTCTTTCGGTGGCAGGACGGGGTGGCCCTGTTCGTAGGCGCGATGGCGTTCAGCTATGGGCTCCTCGGAATCCTGCGGGGACAGATCTCGGGCCGGCAGGCGCTTTGGTTGATCGCCTGCGATTTTGCTGCACGGCCTCCCAAGGAGGAGGGAGAGCCGTGGTTTTGTCGTCAGTGCGGCGCGCCGCTTCCCAAAGTAGACGCCCATGCGGTTGTGACCTGCGTTCACTGTAGTGCGCAGTCCATCATCGAGATCTTCCCTCCTGCGGCATGGGATCCATCCGATGTCCAGGATCTGCGGGCCGAGCTCGCGGCACGCGTTGGGCAAAGGCGGCGCTATCGGCTGATGACAGCGGGATCCCTGGTGCTGCTTGCGGCGAGTCTTGCTGTCTTGTGGCCGGTGTTCGTGAAGATGAGCGGGTGAATTCTGGGGCCACTGCCCAGCGTCAGACGTTGGCCTCTCGCTCGGCGTCGATCTCGCGAACCATCGCGCCCCAGTCCGACTCCACGTCCAGGTGGTTCAGGAGCGCGGTGACGCCGTAGGTCACCCGACCCAACGAGAGCACCCCTGGCCCCTGGGCCTCGTGAACGCCCTTGGACAGTGCCTTTCGCGTGAACAGGAAGCTGCCCCGAAGGCTGAGCTGCGTCAGCGTCTCGGCGTAGTCGTTGTCGTAGCGGAAGGAATCCACCAGGACTGGCGCAAACAACGCTGCGAAGTAGTCTTTCATGAAACTCCACTCCTCGTCGTCGAACTCGGGCAAGCCCCACGCACCCCGGGCCGCCTCGCGGAACTCGGGCGTCGGGATCTTGCCCGCCACCGCCAGCTTTCTCGCCGCCGCCAGGGCGTCCAGGTGGGACGTCTCGAACCGTTCGACCCAGCCGAAGTCGAGGCACCCCACCGGTCCCTCCTCGGGGAACACGAAGTTGCCGGGATGGGGGTCGGCATTGAGGAGTCCGTGCACATATAGGCTCCGGAAGACGAACCGGAAGAGCGAGCGTGCGACCTGCTCTTTGGTCCCCTTGTCGGCGGTAGCGACCATTTCCTGCCAGCTCTGCCCGTCGACGAAATCGGTCACCAGAACGCGTTTTCCACAGAGTTCAGGCACCGTTCCGGGGATGAAGACGCCGGGGTCACCGGACCAGGCGTCCGCAAACGCCTGCTGATTCCGCTGCTCCACCTGGTAGTCGCACTCTTCGAGCACCCGCTCGCTCAGGTCGGCCAGCGTTCGCTCGACGTCCACCGACCTCAACACCAGCGACAGCGCGTGTTTGAGCATGCCGATGTTCTTGAGGTCAGAGCGAATTGCGTGTTCGATCCCCGGGTATTGGATCTTCACGGCCACCGGTCGTCCGTCCTTGAGCGTCGCCCGATAGACCTGGCCGATAGAGGCCGCGGCGACGGGCTCGGTGTCGAGGGTCTCGAAGACTTTCAAGGGATCGCGCCCGAGGTCCTCCTTGAAGACCGCGCGGATCTTCGACCAGCGAACCCGGGTACTGGTCGTCTGCAGCGGCTGGAAGGCGTCCCGATAGTGGTGTCGATGCTCCGCGGGAATGAGCGGATGGTCGACGATGGACAGCAGCTGCCCGGCCTTCATCGGCAGGCCCTTGAGCTGCGACAGACTGTCGCGAATGGTCTCCGCCGCCTGCTTGTGGAACTTGTCGGCGGTCTTGTCACGCGACGAACCCAGCGCCATCTTCCCCGCGGCCGCGGCCACGTGGGAACCGAGCCGCGTGTACATCGCGGCGGCCTTCGCAGCGCGTTCGGCGCGGCGCTTTGGAATGCGTCGGGTTCCCTTTCTGGATCGCAGCATGGGCACCTCTCCCTCCAAACGTAACGCCCAAAAGCCGGGTGGGGTCAGGTATGAAGGAACAGATAAAACACCCCCGATAACGGCGGTTGGTCCTTTATTGTTGGAGGGGTCAGGTATGAAGGAACAGATAGCGCTCAACGGCCCCTTTCTGTTCCTTCACACCTGACCCCTCCAGAAGCCCAGCTTCACGGGCCGTTTTCGTGCGTCCGCTAAGTGTTTCTTCATACCTGACCCCATCCGCCGCCTAGTCGAATGGGGTGGAGTCGACGCCCCAGCAGGTCACGACGTCCTGGGCGTCGGTGGCGCAGCCGTGGAAGTCTCCGACCTCTACGGATGTGAAGACCCCAGCCGGCGGCTCAGATTCGCCGTAGCCATTCGTTCCCCAGCAGTGGATGGCGCCCTGGTCGTCGAGGGCGCAGCTGTGGCTGCCCGCGGCGTCGATGTCGACGAACGCTCCCGCCGGGCTCTGGAGGCGGTTCTGGTAGTCCGTTCCCCAGCAGTGGATCGCCATCGTTCCGGCCTCGATGGCACAGAAGTGGGCGCCCGCGGCCGCGAGGTCCGTGAAGCTGCCGGCCGGCGGAGAGAGCGCGTTGTTGTTCGCTGATCCCCAACAGGCGAGAGCGCCGGTGCCACTGACGATCACACAGGTATTCAGCAGGCTGACCTCGATCTGGTCCACCGTCGTCGCGTTGGGCGGAACATCCGCCTGCCCAGACCAGGCCTGGTCACCCCAGCAGACGGGCATCTCGTTGGCGTCCAGCGCGCACGCGTGACTGCCGGCCACCGCGACATCGTGGAGCGGTATCTGTGGCGGATCGATGGGAGTGGTGCCTCCATGGCAGGTCACCATCGAGGCATCGTCGATCAGGCAAGTAGACGAGCCGCTCGTGTCGACCTCTGTCCATCCGGTCCCGGAGGGGCCGCTGATAGCGCCGTTCAGATCTCGGCCCCAGCAGGTCACAGCCCCCTGGGCGTCCAGGACGCAGCCCGCGTCGCCGCCCGCACTCAGCACCGGCCACGTTCCGACTGGCGGCGTGCCCTGCCCGGCGATGGCGTAGCTCCAGCAGTGGATGACGCCCGCAGTGTTCGTCGCACAGGTCGTGAAGTAGCTGGCGAGGACATCGACCCAGGTCTCGTTGGCGGGTGGAGACCCTTCCAGGAGGGTGCCCCAACAGGTCAGAGCTCCGTCCGTGGTGACCCCGCAAGCGTAGTTTGTATCGGCGTGAATGCCCTGGTAGGTCCCCGGTGGCACCTGGTCGATGTTGCCGATCCAGCAGCGCGCGTCCCCGTTGGCGATACCGCAGGCGCCGCCGCTGTCCAGGCTCATGCGGTCCAACGCCACGGGTGGACTGTTGAAGGGTCCGTCGCCCCAGCAGCTGACGGCGTTGAATGCGTCCCGCGCGCAGACGAATTCGTGCCCGCTGTCGATCTCGACGAAGCTGCCGGCGGGAGGGTTGAGGACGTCGTTGCCTTGCCCCCAGCAATGGACCTCGCCGTCGACATTGAGTGCGCAGGCGTGGAAGTCGCCAAACGCGATGTCGATGACCGGATCTACGGGTAGGACCTGCGCAGCTGGGTGGTCGCCCCAGCAGGTGAGAAAGCCGGAGGGCTCGATTCCGCAGCCGCTGGTGCCGTGATCGATGTCGAAGTCCGTGAAGGGTCCCGCGGCGGGCTGCTGCATGCCGACGCCTCGGCAGATGATCTCGCCGTTCACCTCGAGCACGCAGACGTCGTTGTAGCCGGCCTTCCAGATCCGATCGATCGGCTCGTTGTCGGTACCCTGCGTCGTAACGTCGGTATCATCGGTGTCGTCTGTGCCCGATGCGGTGCGTGGGGCGTCCAATTCCCCAGGACCGGCGCCCCGTTTTTCGGTCTTGCAGGACCCGGTTGTCAAAATCGCGATGCTGAGGAGGGTCAGGGAGTAGCGCATGACCCAATGTACCCTATCGCTGCAGGACCTTGATCTCGCTGATGTTCACGGCGTTGTAGGTGTCCAACCCACCGCCGTTGCCCCCGGTGTAGGGCGCGAAGTGCTCCAGGTAGGTCATGTTGATCCCGTCCGCGATGAGGATCCGGTAGGAGGTCCCCGCTTGCAGGTTCGCCCTCAAGAGCGTGGAGTCCCGCCATAGGGCCCAGTCCCCGGTTTGCGGCATGACGATCGGCCCCTCGGCGACCACTCCGTAAGCATCCTCGATGCTCACCCACTTCACCGCCGCGGTGATGCCGGTGGAGATGGGGCCGGCGCCGTTTCCGTACACCAGCTGGATCCACACGTCTCCGGACACGGGGGCGACCAGCGCCGGCACCTCGAGGGTGTCCGACGGCGCGCCCCACTGGTCGTAGTGCCAGCGGCCGTGGGCGTCGTTGTAGACCCCTCCAGAGGCCACAAACGCGCTGGCGTCGATGGTCATGATGCGCTCATAAGCGTCTCCCCACCAGCACATGGCGGGGGAGTGCTGGGACGTGTGGCCGTTGGAGAAGACCGACGCCACCGCGTAGCAGTGGGTCGCGCTCCAGTCGGCAGAGTCGGGGTCGGTCCAGGTCGGTCCGGTCAAACCACTGGCCACCGAGGCTCCGTTGCGGAAGACCTCGAAGGTGACTCCAGCCTCACCGGCGTCGTCGAACGAGAGCTGAAGCAGGCCCCCGTTGTCCTCGAGCGCAGTGAGGTTCGGTTCCCGGGGCGACCAGATCTTCTCGAAGTCGCCATCGTCGACGATCTCGGTCATCGCTGCCGATGCGGTCTCGGTCAGATCGATGGCCACCTCGCCGCCCGTCGACCAGTCGGTGGTGCCGGTCATCGGTCCACCGGGATCCGCCGGTAGCGACAGGGTCACATCGAGGGTCGTTCCGCGGTAGGGAAGGTTGTACAAGGAGATTTCGTCGACGTTTCCGAACATCTCCCGCCGCAGACGCTCGGTCACGAACGGCGAGAACCGCAGGCCTTGCTCCGAGGCCTCCATGCCGAAGACGGTGCGCACGACCATCGACGCATAGCCGGCGACCGACCACAGCTGGCGCCGGCTGTTCACGACCGGACCCGAGAAGGCCCCGTCGTCCTGCCAGTTGGCACCGGTCAACAGGTCGAAGTTCTCCATGTTCGACAGGTTCAGGGCCGCCCCGCGGTATAGCGCATCGATCCCGCTGTCCACGACGGCGTCGTTGCCGACAGCTGCTGCGGCCCGAAGGCCATAAGCGGTCACGAAAGGCCAACTTCCGCGGTTGTGGTAGATGGCGATCTCCGGCTGCTGGGGCCAGTAGACCGGGGGCCCGAAGGCGCCTTGGGGATAGCTGTCAACGATCTCCTCGCCGTGCCCGATGTACAGGGCCGCCAGCGACGCACCCAGCCAGTCGAACTTGCGCAGCACTGAGGGGTCGAAGTCGCCGCCCTTGAAGGTCGCGTACTGGCCTTCGTCCGGCATCCACAGACCCTCAATGGCCGACTTCAAGTCGTCGCCCCACCCTCGATAGCGCGCCTCGTTGACCCCATCTCCGACCTCGGCGGCCCACTCTGCGGCGGTATCGAGGGCATGCCAGTGGGCGACGTTGGTGGAGAGCGCCTTCGAGGACGCGATCGATGTCACGTCATCCGCGGTCCAGGTCGGGTAGGTCTGCTCCCGCCAGTCGAGGAAGGACTGTTCGCCGCGGTAGAGCCCGTCTTCGTCGTCCCAGACGTAGAGCCGGTCCATCTCGAGAGTGTTGACCAGCGCTGTGTAGGCGTCGTCGCGGAAGTCGGTGCGCGCTTGCCCCTGGAGGAACTTCAGGACCTCTCGAGCGCCGAAGGTCCAGGTGACGCGGTCGGAGCTGATGGGCCAACTGCCGCCGCTTCCGGTGTCCTGGACGATCTGTGGAGAGCCCCCTCCCGCGGAGGCTTTGCGGTCGGAGAGCTTGAATCGGAGGGAGTTGGCGCTCCGGGTGGGATCGAGGAAGGCGAGGGACAGGTCCACGGCGTAGGCGGTGTCTCGGGTCCACACGTACTTCCACTTCTCTCCGGTCTCGAAGCAGTCGCAGGGAACGGCATTTCCATTGTCGAAGGCCCCGTCGGTGATGGAGGAGACGGCGTTGTCGCGGACCTCCTGGATGGAGAGCGCAAACAGGGCGTCGAAGAGGTCGTGGCCGGAGCGGAGCACGATCTGACCGGGCTCCTCGACGACGGTGACCTCTCCGGAGGCGGGGAGTCCGTCCCGGAAGGCGTGGGTCGAGGTGATGACGTAGGTGCGCTCGAGGGTGTCGCGGTCGTCGATCGTGACCGTGACCGTGTCCCCGCCGTCCGTGAAGATGTCCGTAGGAAGGGTGCCGGTGAAGTCGGTATCCGTGTCGATGTCCGTGTCGGAGATGTCGGTGTCCGTCGTGAGCGTCGGCTCGTCGGGCGGAGGGTCTCCACCCGGGTCGGGATTGACGGAACCGCAGGCACCCAGGATCGCCGCGGCAGGTCCGAGCGTTCTGACCCACCGCAGAGGTGCGCGAAGGTACGCAGAGATAGCCAATCGATCTCTGCGTACCTTGGCGTCTCTCCGCGGTTGATTGAGGCGACGCATCATTCGACCAGGATCGCCGATTGGCGAGGCTGAAGTTCGAACACCAACTGACCGTCCGGCCCAGCCGTCACCGCAAGACCTCCCAACAAATCCTCGACCAGCACTCCGGAAACAAACGCACTCGGAACATCGACCGTGCGCGCCTCAGTGTCGTGCGTGTTGATCGCCACCACGACCGATTCCTGATTGAACGTCCGCTGAAACGCCAGGATACCGGCCCCATCGTCGGTGGTCTGCACGAACTGCATGTCCCCGCGACGCAGCGCGGGCCACTCCGCCCGGATCTCGTTGAGGGTCGCGGTCCACTGGAAGATCTCGCCGTTGGTTCGGTATCCGCTCAACCACAGATCTTCGCGGTTGGCCGGGTCGTTTCCGCCGGAGAAGCCCTGCTCGGTGCCGTAGTAGATGACCGGCAGGCCCTGCCCGGTCAGCAAGAACGCCAACGCAGTCTTCAGCGCCTGGTCGTTCTCCTGCTCGAACTGGAAGCGGGGCACGTCGTGGTTGTCCAGGAAGTTCACCGGCATCTCCGCCGCCGAGACCTCGATCCCGCCCTCCTGGGGCTCCAGTCCCCAGTTCAGCTGGCGCTCCTCGTGCAGTGCGACGACCTCCGAAGTCGGGGCTCCGTTCTTGAAGACGCCGTCGAAGACCCGGTATTTCCCGGAGAAGTTCGCGACTGAGTCCAGCATTCCCGGCGCGGTATAGGAACCGATGAGCTGATCGTTGCCGTCGAAGGACTCCCCGAACATCAGGAACTTGTCCTTTCCAATCGCCGCCGCGTGCTCGCGAATGGCGGGGGAGAACTCCTCCCAGAAGGAGTGCTCGACGTGCTTGACGGTGTCGATGCGGTAGCCGTCGATGTTCGTCTTCGTGATCCAGTCGCTGAAGATCTCGATGAGCGCCCGGCGCACGTTCGGGTTCTCGGTGGCCAGGTCCTTGAGGCCGCCGGGGAAGTCTCCGTACATGACCTGCTCGTTGTCATTCCAGTCGGTGACCCGCCCCATTCGGTTGTACCAATCGGGATTCTTGAACTCGGGAGGGTTGGGCCCCACCCGGTTGATCTCCGGCATGTGCACCCACTCCACAGGGGCCTCTCCGCTCTCGCCGAGGCTGGTCCAGCCCTGGATCCGCCGGGGGTCGAACTTCGGATCCCACTCGGTCACCACATCCAGCGAGTCGCTGCCGTCGGTGCCGTAGTAGGTCGTGATGTCGGCCTGCCCGTTGCGGTTGATGTCGTAGTAGAACAGCTGCCCGACGTGGTTGACGACGATGTCGACGATGACCTTGATGTCCCGGTCGTGCATGACCTCCACCAGCTGGCGCAGCTTGGCGATGTCGCCGAAGTGAGGGTTGACCGAAGTGAAGTCCTGGGTCCAGTAGCCGTGGTAGCCGGCGACGCCAGCATCCTCCTCGACGTTTGCCACCACTGGGGAGATCCAGATCGCGGTGATGCCGAGCTGCGACAGGTAGTCGGCCTCGGCGATCAGGCCCTCGTAGTCGCCGCCCTGGTACCGAGCGAGGTCGTTGGGGTCGAGGCTGACGTTGAAGTCGTTGTTCACGTCTCCGTTGGCGAACCGGTCGACCAGGACCTGGTAGACGACCTCATCGCGCCAGTCGTCGACATGGTTGGTGATCTGTGGGTTCTCCAGGTAGGCGGAGGGCGCACAGCCAGTGAGCAGAAGAAGGAAGGCGAGCGATCTCATCGCTGATACCCCGCGGAGTTGAGCCACCACTCGGCGCCGACGCCGACGAAGTGCTGGTGGTTGGATGCATGGCGCGGGTCGGCGAAGTCGTACCAGGCCCGCGCATCGTTGTTCAGGAAACTGTAGATGTATTGGAGTCGGAGCTGCGGCCTCGAGAAGCTGCCCCTCTCGGGCTGAATAGAGGGCAAGACCGCGAGCTTGGTGACCTTGGGCAGGTCGTGGGTCTCGGTGCGCGGGTTCAGTCCGTCGGGCCGGAGCCACTGCTGTCCGGCCTCCACCGCCAAGGTGACGTTCTCCGTCGGCGAATAGGCCGGTCGCACGTGCACATTGGCCTCCCAGCGGTCGTCGACGTCGAGCTGGTTGCCGTCGGCGTCCTCGAACCTGCGGAGGTAGGCGCCGACCTGGACTGCGGCCGGTCCGGCCTCGTGGTTGGCAGCCGTGGCGACCAGGTGTTCCCGGGCCGATTTCACGGTGTAGTCGGTGGCCAATCCGCCGGGAACAGAGAGGTCTCCGTAGGCGGCCAGACCCGTCGCTCGCTTCAGCCACAGGTGCACGAAGCTGTCGTTTGCCCAGCCATAGGCCGAGGCCTGAAGTCCAACGACTGAGCCTCGATCAGCCGGGAGATCCTGTTGGATGCGCTGGTCATTTACGCGCGTCCCCTCCGGAAGCCCGTGGAGCTCCGAATACAACAGCACTTTGTAGGTGTCCGTCAGCCGTCCGCCCTTGATGGAGCCGACCATGCGCTGGCGGTCGAGGATCTCGATGGCCTCGGTCCCCACACCACCCGCAACGGGAACGGCGTCGTATTGGACCTGCCAGGCGTCGGCGGCGACGCGACTGGTGCCGCCGTGAACCGCTACCGTCCAGCCGGTGGGATCCGCTCTGAGTCCAGCACCCAGGGTGTTCAGCGAATCGAGGGGCCAGAAGTCCAGCAGATGCACGTCTTCGCCGCGGTACATCCGCGACCCGGCCCATGCTGAGAGGGGGAGATTGGACCACTCGTTGGCTTCTACGTAGAGATTGCGCAGTGCCAGGGACGCGTCCCATTCCCCTTCGTAGTGGAAGAGGTTGCCCTGCAGAGCGGGGGTCACAACGACCTTGAACTGCGGACCGGCTTCGATGCCCTCGTCGAGCATCAGATCGAGCTCGAGGTACGACGCCTTCTCGAGGCGGGTCCCGTAGGACACGACGTTCACGGGCTGGGCCTCGCCGCCGCGGGCATCGGCACTGGCCTGAACGCGGCCATAGGAACCGACGGTGGCGCCGGCAAAGGCGGCTTGGGAGAGCAATATTGCGATCATGGGGTCACCAGGAGGATGCGGTGTTCCCAGCTGCCCATCGGGAGCTGGAGTTGGCCGCCAGACACGGTGGCCTGGGCGCCCGAGATGGCGTCGGTGAATTCGACCCCCTCGACGCCGAGGCTGTCGACGGTGATGGAATCGTTGCGGGCGCCACCCTTGTTCAGGGCGACAATGGCCACGTCTCCGCCGCCATTGTCGAGGGCGTACACCAGCAGGTCGTCGTCGACCCACAGCTGGACCCGGTCTCCGCGCCGCAGCGCCTTGCTGGAGGCCCTCGCCTGGCCGATCACGGCGATGCGTTCCCGCAACGTGCGCTGGTTCTCGGAGAGGTAGGGCTCGAAGTTCATCATCCGGCGGTTGTCGGGGTCGTGGCCCCCGTGCAGGCCGATCTCGTCTCCGTAGTAGATGAGGGGCACGCCGGGCTGGGTGAGGGTGAAGGCGAAGCCCAGGGTCATCCGGTTGATGAGATCCCATTGGGTGACGTTGTTTCCGCCGTTGGCCATCGGGTCGAGGTACTGGCCGTTCCAGTAGTCGCCGACCACCCCGGTCACTGCGGAGGCAAAGCGCTCGATGTCGTGGTTCCCGAGGAAGGGAGACATCAGGTAGTCGCCGTACGCGGCCTCGCCGGTGGCGACCATGTTCTCGAGATCCCGGAAAGAACCTCCGTAAGCGAAGGCGTCGCGGATGCTGTAGTAGAGCGGGAAGTCGAACTGTCCGTCGAGCTCCACGTCGTTGACGTAGTCCATGATCAGCCCGTGGCCGTCGCCGCCGACGAAGGTCTCGCCGACGATGTAGAACTCGGCGCCGCCGCCGACCTCGAACTCGTCACGGATCCGCATGTTCAGCGAGCGCATGATCACGTGGTCCATGTGCTTGGCGGCGTCCACACGCACCGCATCCACGTCGTGGAGCTCCACCAGGCGCAGGGTGTCCTCGAGCACCTGCAGGGTCAGATCGTGCTGCTGGTAGTCCAGGTCCGGCAGGTAGTCGGTGAACCAGCACTCGACGGGCTTGTCGTCCCAGCCGCAGCCCTGGGTCCCGCACACGCAGCCCGGTCCGAACCACTCGGTGTGCTCGTCGATGTAGGTGTGGTCCTCGTGCACGTGGTTGAGGACCAGGTCGAAGAGCACCCGGATCCCCTTGGAGTGGGCCAGCTCGATCATCTCGTCGAGTTTCTCGGCGCCGCTGCCGTTGGCGTCTCCGAACCGACTCTCGATCCCCAGCGGATCTGTCGGCCAGTACCCGTGGTAGCCGGTGTAGGAGTTCACCCCGTCGGTCCCGAGGTAGCCGCCCTCGGGGTTCTCGTAGACCGGCGACAGCCACAGGGTGTTCACCCCGAGCTCGGTGAAGTAGTCGTCGTTGAGCGCGTCGATCACGCCCTGGAAGTCGCCGCCCTGGTAGTTCGCGCACTCGGCCACGCCGTTGACGGGGTCGTAGAGGTCGCCGCCCCAGTCCCCGTTCCGGAACCGGTCGGTGAACACGAAGTACATGTAGCCGTCGGCCCACTCGAAGGGCTCGTCCTCGACCCACAGGGGGATGAAGAGCGGCTCGTTCTCGGCGTTTCGACCCGAAGAATCGGTGGCCCACACCCGCAGGGAGTGCTTGCCGGGGGCGAGACCGGTGAGGTTGACCTCGATCTCCCCGGTGACCGGGTCGAAGTCGGCGCTCACCGGGTTGTTTCCGGCGGTCACGGTGACCTGATCCAGGGCCACTTCGTCGGCGGCGGAGGCAAACTGGATGGTCGCCCACAGGTTCCCCGACCCGTCGGCGCCGGCGCTCACCGTCTGCAGCAGCGGCTTGTCGCAGTCGCCGACTACCAGGCTGCGGTTCTCCGACCCGCCCGACCACTCGGTGTAGACGTTGATCGGGGGTTGATCCTCGAAGTTGCCGTCGTAGACGTACTTGTAGGGGTAGTGACCGGGAGCGAGCACACCGAGGTTCACCGTCTGGAACCCATCCGAGTCGGGAGCGCCGAGGTCGGCGGGCGCCCAGTTGTTGAAGTCCCCAGCGACCTGGGTCTGAGCGACGCCCTGGGGCGGCTTGTGCTTCAGGGTGACCTCGCAGTCGCGCTTGGTGAGGATCTCGCGATCGGGCACGGTCTCGGTGTCGCCATCGCCGCCATAGCCTTCTCCGCCGAGGGGGCTGGCACCGGGATCCCAGGGGATCTCAGGGATGTTTCGGCAGAGATCGTCGTCGATGCAAGTCGACTGGCAGCCTCCGAGTAGAGTGAGGAGGAAGATCACGGTGCACTCCCGGCGCAGGGTGAGTTCGAGTCGAGGAGCAGCCGGGCGGACCAGGGCTCCATGGAGATGTCGTGGCCGCTCAGGGGCTCTTGTTCGATGGCGTCGAACCAGCTCGTCGCGCCGACATAGGGCAGCTCGATGACGGCGGGTTCGGCGGATGCGTTGAGGACCAGGACCGCTGGAGAACCGCCCTCGCGGACCATCGCGAAATGGGCGCCCTCGGCGATCAAGGTGCGGCGGGTGCCGGTCTTCAGCGACGGGCTGCAGGCGCGGGCCTGGCCCAGTCGGCGCACGCGCTCGAGGATCCATCCCTCGGAGAAGCGCATGGGACGGCGGGAATCGGGGTCATCGCCGCCCTCGAGCCCGACGTCGTCTCCGTAGTAGAGCACCGGCGCCCCGGGGAGCGAGAAGGCGAGGGCGTGCGCCATGATCAGCTTCTGTTCCGAGCCACCGGCGGTGGTGAGGAAGCGCTCCATGTCGTGGTTGCCGATGAATGGGGCCATCACCGATTCCGAGCCCTGCCAGCGGGCCTCGGACTCGGCGAGAACCCGGTCGAGCTCCCCGGCGTTGCCGGACTCGTGGGCGATGAAGCTCCGCAGCGCCCACAGGTTCGGGAACTCGAACTGCCCGTCCAGCCCGAAGGGCCCGAGGTTGGTGCCGATGTCGTCGTAGCCGCCCTCGCCGGTGAACGTCTCCCCGAGGAGGTAGAAGTCCTCGCCGAGCTCCTTGCGCACGGCCCAGGTGAGCTCGCGGACCGCGGGTCGGCTCATCATCGGCACCGCGTCGACCCGGAAGCCGTCGAGGTCGTAGCGGGTGGCCCAGGCCACAGTGTCCGCGGCGACGGTCTGGGCGACTTCCGGCTTGTCCAGTGCGAGATCGGGCAGGAAGGTGTCGAACCAGCAGGTCTCGATCCACGCGTCCCACGGGCAGGTGTAGTCCCCGCAGATGCAGTCGGGGTTCTCGTGGAACCAGTCGGCGCGCTCCCGGTAGGGGTGGTCCTCGTACACGTGGTTGGGCACCACATCGAGGATGACCCGCATCCCGCGCTTGTGGGCGGCCTCGACCACCGCCTCGAATGCCTCTTCGCCGCCGAAATCGGGCTCGACGGCGTCGATGGAGAGGGGCCAGTACCCGTGGTAGCCGGCGTCGGGGTTGTCGTAGACCGGGGACAGCCAGAGCGCCGAGGCGCCGAGCTCCTCGAACCATCCGGCCTCCAGCGCATCGAGGACGCCGTGCAGATCGCCGCCAAACCGCGACAGGGGGTCGTCGCCGTGGACCAGCTCTCCATCCGCGGAGGCGAACCGGTCGATCATCAGGTGGTAGATGACCGCGCCCTCCCACGAAAAGGGCTCGTCCTCGACCCACAGCGGAACGCGCACGGTCGCCGTCGAACCGCTTCGATCGGAGGCCTCGATGACCACGGTGTGCTTGCCGGTCTTCAGGCCCGTAGCCTGGATCTCCAGGTCGTTGCCGGAGATCTCCAGCTCCAGGGGCGTGCCGTCGAGGAAGGTCGCGGTCGCGGTGTCCAGGCGGGCCCGGGAGCGCAGGAAGCTCGCCTCGATGACCAGCCCACCGGCGGCACTCGCTGCGGCGGTCTCCACATCGATGACGGGAACCGAGCAGTCCTCCACCCGAAGAAGGGAGCGCCCGTCGGCCGTCACGAGGTGGGAGAAGGGGTCGGCCTGTCGCGCGCCATCGACCTCGAGCTGGTAGGCGTAGTCGCCAGCCTCGAGATCGAGAGTGGTATGCCAGGCGCCGGCCTCCACTTCCTCGAGCTCGGCGTCGAGGTCGCCGACCACGGAGACCTCGCTGGCGCTGCCCACGTGCCAGATCTCCGCGGCGCAGTCCCGCCGCTCGGCGCAGCCGTAACTCAAAATAGAGTTACTAATGATCAGGCAGCAAGTACTGGCAAGGGAAGTGCGCATCAAATCACCGTAATTCGCAGATGGCGGAGCGGCGGGCGTCCGAGTTGGCGTAGCAGTCGGCGTCGTTCCAGAGGCCGGTGCCCAGGGGCCAGTTCAGCTCCGCGCAGTTCTCGGAGACGCCGCCGTTGGGTTCGGTGGGTCCCCAGTGGGTGTAGTTGGCGGTCGACAGGTCGGACCAGCCGAACAGTCCCTCGAAGAGCTCATCCGCGTATCCAATCCACGGAGAATGGGTGCCACCGACACCGGCCGAGGCGAGCAGACCCTCGATGAAGAGCTGCTCGCCGTTGTTCCGCACGCTGGCGAGATCGTCGTACCCGGTGAGCTGGCAGGCGAGGCGGGCGTCGTGCCACCCCACAGCGTCGACGCAGAACGCGAAGTAGGTGGCCCCGTCGGTGTCGGCCTCGCAGTCCAGCCCATCGCAGTCCCCGTCGATCCCGTCTCCGTAGCTGTCCCCGGCTAGCGGATACACACTCGGGTCGGAGTCGTCGCAGTCGGTCTGGTCGGCGACGTAGCCGGTGGGTTGGCTGCACCCCGGCGTGCTGTCGTCGGCGTCTCCGAAGCCGTCGCCGTCGAAGTCCAGGTACCAGGGCGGGGCGTCGGCGGCCTGGGGCTCGTCGACCTGGGTGTCGCAGTCGTTGTCGATGCCGTCGCACATCTCGACCGCAAGCGGGTTCACGGCCGGATCGGTGTCGTCGCAGTCCCCGCCGATGGTGACCGTTCCCAGCGGTTGCAGACATTCGCTCGTGGCCGTCGCCGGATCTCCGTAGTTGTCGGTGTCGCCGTCGACGTACCAGGTCGTCGCTCCGGGATGAACACCCGGATCGCCGTCGTCGCAGTCGTCTCCGTTGGCGACGGTTCCCGGAGGTTGGGGGCAGGTGACGACCCCGGTGGCCGGGTCGCCGTAATTGTCGCCATCGCTGTCGGTGTACCAGGTCTCGGGCAGGCAGGTGACCGCCACGGAGTCCTCGGCGCTGGGCCCGATGTCCGCGCCGTCGTCGGCGGTCGCCAGGCAGGTCCAGGTTTCGTTGGTGTTGGTGTCCGCGGCGTCGATGGTGTCGTTTGCCAGGGTCGTCGTCGTCGTTCCGCCGGTCCAGGCGACACCGTCGCGTTCCCAGTCGATGACGTAGGAGAGCGGGTCGTTGTCGTCGTCAGTGGCTTCGACGTCCACCGAACAGAGCAGGTTGTCCGAAGGCGTCGGATTCGCCGGGGCCACCGAGATTGTCGGCGCGGTCGGGAGGATGTTGGAGACGGTGATGGCGTCCTGGCTCGAGGCCCCGGAGCCGACGCCGTCGAAGGGGGTGGCGGTGACCTCGACCACCTGTCCCCTGGAGAAGTCCGTCAGCGTGTCTCCCGCCCCGGCGGGCACCCCGTCGACCGTCCACTCGTAGGTGAAGGTGACGTCGTCGCCATCGAGGTCGGTTCCCGTCGCCGAGACGCTGGCCACATCGGTGGAGAAGAGGGGATTGGGCGTCACGGTCACGTCGGTGACGGCCGGCGGATTGTTGGGAGTCGTGACCAGGGTGATGCGGTCGGTCGCCGCCGCGTCTCCGGGGTCTTGAATCTGGAGAACGATGGTGTGTTCGCCGGCCTCGAGGGTCACGTCGCAAGAGGAGCTGCCGGCGTCTTCGGTGGGTGCCGCCTCGCAGACGATCTCGCCGTCGACCTTCCACATTCCGGTCAGATCTTCGGTCTTGTTGTCGGGGTCGGAGCCGATGCCGAAGATGGAGAAGAGCGCGCCGGCGACGACCTCTTCACCGTCGACGTGGGAGGTTATTTCGGCGGCAGGAGCGGCATTATGGGTGGACAGTCCCTGGTCGGAGCAGCCTGTCAGCGCAACGAAAAGCAGCAGATTTCGCATGCACAACCCTCCCGGCTGTAGTAGTAACTCAAGTATGAGTTACGTCCAATCTCCTCTGGCACACGGCGTCCTCCGGGACCTGCACGAACTGGCATACAACCTCTGGTGGAGTTGGGACTCCGAGGCGACGGCGCTCTGGGCCGAGATCGATCCACTTCGTTGGGAACGGGATCGGCACAACCCGATCACGCTGTTGCGCGACGTCGAGCCCGAGCGCTGGGCCGAGCTCGCCGGGGATCAGGACTTCGTGTCGCGGGTTGCCGGAGTGACTGAGCGGTTCCGGGCCTACCTGGCGGCGCCGACGTGGTGTCCCGAAGACGTGCCGAAGGTGGCCTATTACTCCATGGAGTTCGGCCTCCACGAGTCCCTGCGCCTGTACTCGGGCGGACTGGGTGTGCTGGCCGGAGATCACATCCGCTCTGCGTCGGACCTCGGCATTCCGTTGGTGGGGATCAGTCTGCTCTATCGGCAGGGCTACTTCCGGCAGGTCATCGACGGCACCGAGCAGCTCGCCGCCTATCCGGAGGCCGACTTCGAGCGACTACCCATTCGTCTGGTCCGCGATGAGAAGGACCGGCCCATCACGGTGACAGTGCCCCTCGCGAGCGGCGCGGTCCTGGCCCGGATCTGGCGTCTGGATGTCGGGCGCTGTCCGCTCTTCCTCCTCGACACCGGCGATGAGCTCACCCACCAGCTCTACGGCGGCGACGCCTGGATGCGGATCCGCCAAGAAGTCCTCCTCGGCGTCGGTGGAGTGCGCGCGTTGAAGGCGATGGGGCTCGAGGTCGACGTGCACCATCTCAACGAAGGGCACTGCGCCTTCGCGACATTCCAGTTGGCGGCCGACGAACTCCGCGGGTCGAAATCGTGGGACGAGGCGCTCGCCAAAGTGAAGGATCGCTGCGTCTTCACGACCCATACCCCCGTCCCCGCGGGCCACGATCGCTTTGGCTGGGAGCTGGTCGATCGCGCCTTGGGCCCGTGGCGGAAGGACCTCGGGCTGCCCAAGGGCGCCTTCATGGATCAGGGACGGGTGGATCGGTCCAACCTCGACGAGACCCTCTGCATGACCGTCATCGCAATGCGCCACGCGCGGTCCACCAACGGCGTTTCGGCGCTGCACGGAGAGGTCTCGAGGGACATGTGGGGTGCGCTGGAGGAGGGGAGAGCCATCGGCCACGTCACCAACGGCGTGCATCCGGTCTTCTGGGCTTCAGTCGCCACCCGACAGCTCTTCGACACCCACCTGGACGGCTGGCGGGAAGCTGCGTGGGACGCCGAGATCTGGAAGGGAGTACAGGACATCCCCGCAGCCGATCTGGTCGCGTGGAGGCGGGCGAACCGGCAGGCGTTGATCGATGAGATCGCGCTGCGTACGGGAATCGAGCTCGATCCCGACCGGTTGACCGTGGGCTTCGCCCGTCGGTTTGCGCCCTACAAGCGCGGCGATCTGTTGTTCTCGGATCCGAAGCGCTTGCAGGCCATCCTGGAGGGATCCCAGTTCGTGTTCGCTGGAAAAGCGCACCCGCGAGACACCCGCGGCAAGGAGATCCTCGAGCGCATCGTCAGCCTCAGCCACCACCGCGACTACCGAGGTCGAATCGTCTTCATCGAGGACTACGACATCTGCCTGGGCCGCTTGCTCACCGCCGGATCCGACGTCTGGCTGAACAACCCGCGCCGCCCTCGAGAGGCGTCGGGAACCAGTGGACAGAAGGTGATCCTCAACGGCGGCCTCAACCTGTCGATCCTCGACGGCTGGTGGCCAGAGGGCTTCGACGGGACCAACGGCTGGGCGATCGACGACGGCCGCGACTGGGCAGATACCGAGGCGCAGGATGCGTTCGATGCCAGCCGGCTGCACGCCTTGCTTGAGGACGAGATCGTCCCGACGTTCGGGTCAGAGGCCTGGCTGGCGCGGATCCGCCGCTCGGTGATGACCTGCGCGCCGCTGTTCACGAGTCACCGAATGGTTCGCGACTACGCCTTGGAGCTCTACCGGGGCGAGTGACCGTCACAGGGCCCCCCCAGGGGGGGCCCCTCCAACGGGGTCAGGACGTTAGGTGTTAGATCTACCGAGGTCGAACACCTGTTGTGGCGTGGGCGCGGTAGGCTCGGGTTGTGGTGACTTGAGACGTGGCGTTTGATGTTGCGTTTCGTCGATCGGCGTCGAGAGTCTGAAGGACGGATCGCATTCAGAGGGGGACGGGTTGGAGCGGCCGAGGGTCGATCTCCGAGCGCCCCTGTGGATTTCGGCGCCGATGTCTCCAAAGATAGGGAGAGCTGGCGCTTCTCCCTCGCCTTCGGCTCACCTGCTCCGTCCTCCGCGCATCGCCTGGCTGCGCGCGATGTCGGAGTCTGGAAGGGCGGAACGGGCGGCCACCCGATCTCACGCGGGCTCGGCTCGGCGACAGCGGCAGGGGGTCCCATCCACCACGACAACCCACATCAGATCCTCGCAATGGGGGTTCGCAAAGGGGGGACGACACGCAGACAATGGCGGCTACCATGATCCTCGCTGTCGTCCCCTCTTCGCCAATCCGAGCGGGACAACCCAGATCCTCGCGCTCTGCCCAGCTCTCGCCGGCGGCCGCTTCGGATTGCAGGGGGTTGCAAGGGGTTCTCCCCTGCCGAGCGGAGCGAGCTAGTGGATCTTTTCCACGTCCGAACCTGCCTATCCGCCCCACCCGCCGACGGTACCTGTCGCCGGCCACCTCCCGTACACCGACGTCCCGAACCGGTTCGGTCTCCGCGGTCTGACTGAGCCGGGATCGGCTCAAGTTGCCGAGGGTCGATCTCCGAGCGCACCTGGCGATCTCCACGCCCACTGTCTCCAAAGATAGGAAGAGCGCTGACGCTTCTCCGTCGCCTTCGGCTCACCGCTCTCCGCTCTTTGCTCATCGCCAGGCTTCGCGCGATGTCGAAGTCTGGAAGGGCGGAACGGGCGGTCGCCCGATATCCGGTAGGCCCGCCGGGTTGATCCATCGGACTTGGGTCACCAACCCGAATTCTGCTTGACGATGGCTGGGAGGACGGCGATAGTACGAGTCTGGATTTTGCCCAGGAGCCATAGGATGATGGGTTATTGGCCGCTTTGGGTCTTGAGTATGTGGGGGGGGCAAGTGCGACAAGCTTCATCCCCCGAGCGCCGAGCGTGCTGATCGATCGGGCCTCGGTGGCCATCGAGGGCACCGTGGTCTCCGTCGACTTCGAGGTCGTCACCCACGATGACGGCGAGAGACAGGCCCGTACCCACTACCACCTGCAGGTGTCCGATTCCCTGCTCGGAGGCGTCACCAGTGGCGAGCTTCGCCTCGCCCTACCTGGTGGTCCCATCGGGGATCTGTGGGTCGATGTGTCGGGTGTGCCACGAATCGAAGTGGGAGACACGTTGCTCGTCCTGGGCACGCGCAAGCCTGACGACACGGTTCGGCTCACCGGGTGGACGCAGATGATTTTCATCCAACGAGACGGGGCCGCGGGTCCGATCGCAGTGGACTCCGAGGACAATGCGGTCGGCGGCCTAGACTGTGGGAAGGCCGCCTGGGTGGTGCTACCCCTCAGTGATGCACCCTCGGCGATCTATGACGGCCCGGCGATGTCCCCAGAGGAGGCGGTGTCGCTGCCGGGTGGACCGGTCTTTGTCGACGGCGATCCGGCGGACTGGGCGATGGGCTGGGACGATCTGGTGGCGAGCTATCGGGCCTGTGTCGAGGCGTCCGCGAACGCCGGTGTTGTGCTTGCCGGACGCGCGGATCAGGAGGTGTTGCCATGAGTGGCCTCACTGTCCGGGTTGTTGGGCTCTCGGTTCTGGCGAGTAGTGCGGCGTGGGCTCCTGTTGCTCAGGCCTGGGGTTGCAAGAAGTTCGAAGGATGCGCCAACTGTGCGTACCTGCCGGGCGGCGGCGATAGTTTCTGGCTCAACACGGACGATTTCGGAGCGAATCAGGAGATCGAGATCACCAACGCTGCGTTCGCCTGGAACGCGGGGGCTGGCGAGGTGCTCCGAGGCGCAGATTGGACATGGTCCAGGGTCAACGTCGCCTTTGACGGTATTCGGGGCGACGGCAACAACAATGTACGCATGAAGCCAGAGGTCTGGTGGGAGGACTATGATGAGGACGTGGTCGCGACTACGGAGAGCACACCCATTGGATTCACTTGCAATGTGAATGATCGCGACCTGTCGTTTCGAGGCAGTGTGTCGTTCACGAACGATCTGCCAAGCGACAGCACGAGCCCCTCAATAGGGCAGACTGCGTTGCACGAATTTGGCCACATGTTGGGGTTGAGGCACAGTGGGGCCGTCGAGACGGCGATGAACAAGGCCTATCCGTTCGGAGGGGACATCGCGGAGATGGCCTATCGAATACACGAGGACGACTACGTCGGACTGGTCGCGGCCAAGGGAGACACCAGTACGGGCAAGACCTTGATGTTGTCCCGGTTCCGGAGGATAGACCAGGGTGAGGTGGAAGAGGTTTGGACAGCTCAGATCGGCAACTTATCTGAAGTCAACAACACATGGTGTGGGAGCCCTGGGGATACTATCAGCGCTGCAGACGGTCCAACGGAAATTCTCGCCTCGATCAATGGGACAAGCTCTCAGACGCCCCTGATCGAGTGGACACTCGACTCACCCGTTGGCGCCTGCTTCTCCGGTCCTGCCGAATACAGCCTTGGGACCCGCAATCCCAGCATCTCCGCCAACACACCATACGCGGTGTCGCCAACGGGGGGCTACACCATTCCCAACAACACGCCTATCGGGACCTACAAGCTGTGCGCGAAGATTGATGCCGATGACGCCATTACGGAGTCTTCGGAGGTGGACAACATCGTTCGGTCCGAGAAGAACTTCACCGTGGCGGTGTCATGTCCTTAGCGCTTTTGCTGCTCTTGGCCGCATGTGGGGCGGGCTCGACAGACGATGCTGGCGCTGACACCTCCGCTGGAAGGCTCGCCAATCCCTCGATGTACTACAGCAGTCTCGTGGTGACCGTGGACGGTGAGGCGTATCCTCCAGGTAGTGGCAACATGTGGGTGCGCTCTATCAGTCCGACTCCCGCAGAGAACTGCGAGCAAAGCACGCAGTGGGGGTTCCGTTCAGTTCGAGGCGCGATGAACGGGACATTCTACTTCCCCGGCGATCTCGTAGTGGGTGCGGGGTCTTCATTGCCCTCTGCGCCCTACGAGGAAGGCGTGTTCCCATTGAACGTGCCGGATCTTGAGACACAGACGAAGAACCGATATATTTCTGGTGGTTTGATCGGCTACGAGACGCCGGCGGCAGACACATACCTCTTGACGCTGACGGGCTCCAAGATTTGTGAGGCACCAGCCCATACTCCAACGGCCATCGACCCCAACGACGAGGAGTGGTGCGCCCAGACCGAGTTGGTGACACTGGAGTTTATCGGGACACTGGGGGATCGCCCTGATCAGGAGGGTGTCTCGGGATGGAGCCCCATCTCCGGACAGCCGCCGATGTGTGTGGTCCCACTCTGATGTACCCGTTGCTCTCTCAGCGCCAGTCGCCAGATGCGATGAATGCGGCCCATTCACCGGGCCGAACGTCGCCCGCTGCCCGTTGGCGCTCAAGGGCATCGAGCTGGGCAGCGCGCAGGGCATCGGCGGCGCCCATGGGCTTTCGGCGATGCAGGTGTCGGCGGTAGAAGTCGTCCATGAGCAGTGCCGTCTCGGCGTCGGGAATCGACCATAGACTCATGATCAACGTCCGGGCACCCGCTCCGACAAACGCTCGGCGAAGCCCAAGAACCCCCTGACCCGAGTGGATCTCGCCGAGGCCGGTCTCGCACGCGGAGAGCACCACCAGACGGGTGCCGGAGAGATCGAGGGCGGCGACCTCGGCGGCGGTGAGGATCCCGTCGTCGGGGTCCAGAGGCCCTGACGGGGAGTTGGCTCCGGCGAGCGCCAGCCCGGAGAGCACCATGGGATCGAATCCACGGCCGTCACCCTCCAGGATGGAGCGGCACTCTCCGGTCGCGAAGAACCCGTGGGTGGCGATGTGCGCTACGGCGACCTCGCCAGTGAGGGCCGATGCGACGGCGGCCTCGGTGGCTGCGGCTCCAGAGAGGGGCAGTAGTGGCTCCCGACGCCGCGCCTTTGCCCAGCGATCGGCCAGGCTGTTCGACTCCGCAATGGCGCCTGGAAGCGGGGAGAAGTTGCCCTGGTTGCAGGGGGCCAACGCGCCTCGGCTCTCGCCCCGCGTTGTTCGCGACGCGTCGTAGTCCACGTCTCCTACGACGACCGCGCCGGTGAATGGACTCGGCGCCTCGAGGAGCACGTCGCGGGCGTCATCCAGCCAGCTCACCGCCATCTGTTCGAGGAGGTATCCGTCGTCGATGGGGAGGGCGCCGAGGGGTGCGCCGGCCAGGGGACCATCGGGCACGACCAACAGGCGCTCGACCGTCCCGAGGTACGGCTCCAGCGGTGCCCACAAGCGGTCGGTGACCCGCGCACCCCGATCGTCGATGCGCTTGCCCGTGGCGGTCGGATCGTCCAGGGCCGCCCGCCACGAAGCGACGGCCTCGTCGAGGTCTTTCGCGTCGCCGAGGTCGACCCTCTGCAGCTCGCACCGCTCCCCGACTGCAACGAAGGCCAGGTAGTTGGCGTGGCGGTTGGTGCCGCGCCGGAACAGGTCGAGGAGTCCGACCCCCGCGGGCAGGGCGGCGCAGATCTCCGCAGGCGCAAGTTCGACGGCTTCATCAAGCGCGCCGTGTGCCAGAATCTTTCGTTCAAGCTGCTCTTTCTCCAGGGTCAGTGCGGAGCGCTGGGTAGACGGACCATCGGCGAAGGCGAGACGTGCGGTCTCCCTTCGGAGGTCGGACAGTTCCTGCATCAGCGCGGCGAGGTCGGGATCGCGGGTCGCTTCGGCGCGGGCGCGGCGCGAGCGAGCGGCGACCGCGCCCTTGTAGCGGAGCACATGGGTCCACGCGGCCTCCGGGTTGTCGGCTCCGGAGAGCCACAGATCCAGGTGGTTGCGGACCGTCGGCAGCCAGGTCAGCGCCTCCCGCTCCGAGAGCGCGTCGAGGAGCTTCATCCGCTTCTCGGAGAGCACGACGGCTCGTTCTCCGAGAGCTCGCGCGCGGTCGTCGTCTCCCATGTATCCGGCCACCAGGGCCATCTTTGCGAACGTGCTGGCCGACTTCGGGTGGCCGGGACCGAAGACTTCCTCGGTGATTGCCTCGCTTTGTTCCAGGGCTTTTCCGGCCGCGGGATAGTCGCCCAGGTTCATCTGTGCCACCCCGAGGACCTCCAGCTGCACAGCGACATGGGGGTGGCGTTCGCCCAGGCTGCGCCGGTCGATGGCCAGCCCCTCCTCCAACAGCACGATGGCCTCCTCGTGTCGTTCCATGTCCGAGAGCACGGCGGCGAGGTTGTTGAGGCTCGCCGCGACCTTGGGATGGTCGTCGCCGAACACGGCGCGGCGAATTTCGAGGGCACGAGAGTGCATGGCTTCGGCCGCCTCTTTGTCCCCGACTTCGGACACCGTCGCGGCGAGATTGTTGAGGCTGTCCGCCGTGTGGTGCGAGTCCTCGCCGAAGTGAGACCGCTTGGTCTCCAGGCTGCGCTCCGCAAGGGTGCGGGCGGACTCCAGGTCGCCCTGGCCCCTCAGCAGCGTAGCCAGGTTGTGTTGCACCATGGCCACATCGACGTGATCCTCGCCCAGCAGCTCGATGAACGTCGCCAACGACTGGTCGAACAGCACCCGCGCGCCGCCGAGGTCGCCCTTGACGTGCAGGGCCGTGGCGATGTTGTTCTGCGTCATGGCGATCTCGTACGCGCGTTCCTCCGCCTGGTGGAGGGCGAGCACTTCTTCGAGAATCTGCTGTGAACCCTCGTAGTCTCCGACGGCATCTCGCACCGCCGCCAGATGATTCATCAACTCAGCCAGACCAGCACTTGTGTTGCCGAGCACGCTGCGGGTGCGTTCGATGCTCTCCTCGAAGAGCGGCTGGGCGGCGTGTGGATTCCCCAGCATGAGCTCAGTCTGGCCGACGTTTGCGAGGCTGCCGGCGATCCGCAGATCATCGGGCTCGAGGCCCTCCTTCTCGATGTCGAGGGCCTCGGCGAACGAGGCGCGCGCGTCTTCGTAGTGGGCCTGCCGCCCCTGCATGTCGGCCAGGTCGGTCAGCGCCAGGGCTACCTCTGGGTCCCGGGGTCCGGCGATGCGGCGGAGAATGGCGACGACCTCCGCATAGTGTTCTTCTGCGGTGGCGAAATCGGCGGCGTCCCGGGCCGCGATTGCCTCGCCGAAGTGCTGTCTGGCGACGGCGGCCTCCCGCGCGATCTCGTCGTCGGAGAGCGGTCCAGCCGCCGCACTCAAAATCAGAACCAGCAGGAGGAAGGTGGGCAAGCCGTCTCTAGCGCGGGACCCGAGCCCTCGGTCGCCAGGTCAGCGGGAGCGGTTCGAAGGTCAGTCGCGACAGCATACGACCCCTCCCTTGTCGGAGTTGCCCACCGGTTGTCCGTCGTACAGGCAGGAGTCCCACGGACAGCCGATCTTCGTCACCAGCTCGCCCTCGGCCAGATGGCTGTTCTGCCCACCCACACACTCCCACGGACCGAGGTTGGGCTCGGCCTCGTTGAATCCACAGCTGTTGGGGTTCATGCTGGCCAACACCCGGTCGAGAACGCCGCAATTCTTGCCGGCATCGAGCTGTACTCCGAGGTTCCCGCACCCGTAGACGTCGTTGGCGTTTGCAGAGCTGTCGTCGCAGACGCTGCCGTTGTCGGAGTGCTGGGAGACGGCGAAGAACAGGGTTTTGTCGGGTGTTCCCGGAGGTACGGCACCCGCGCAGCCGTCGATGGAGAGCGCCTCGACCTCCACCGCGCCGTCGCAGACATGCCAGCCGTCCATGCACAGGTCCACAGCCGCACATCCGTCTCCCTCGCCATTCGCCGAGTCGTCTCCGGAGATCCGCCCACACACTGCTGGGCTCGCGTCGGTCACCCCGCCGACGCTCCACCCTCCCGAGCAGGCTGCGATGTCGGGGTAGTCGTCCCAGGACTCGAAACCCTCTCGCTGCCCGTCGGAGCAGCCGGCCTCGGGAACCCCGGGGGTCGTCCCGAACTCGCCGGTGTCCTCGGGATTGCCGGGATCGGTTCCGTCGTCGTCGGGATCGGGCGTGGTGCCATCCCCGAGATCGGGGTCGGTCTCGGTCGCTTCTCCGTCCTCGGGCACCTCCCGGGCGCCGTCGAGCTGGTACTCGAGGCATCCAGATAGTAAGGCGAAGCAGAGGATTATCCGGATCTGCATGGTGTCTCCCGGTAGTGACTCTGTTGTGAGTGTCTAAGGAGTACCAGCTGGTTCTGGAGGAGTCAAGCGGTAGTAACTCGACTGTGAGTCACGTCGGGTTATAGGGGCTCTGTGTGGAGATTCCTGCCCGGTCTGATGTTGTGCGTGGCCTTCGGGTGCCAGCCGCCCGTGGTTCGGGACAACCAGCGTCCCCCAGCTACCGAAGTGGGTGACGACGACGACGACACCGGGACGGTCATCGATACCGACATACCCGATGGTCCCCGCATCGTCGTGCTCATGGTCGGCGATGGCATGGGCTCCGCTCAGCTCGATGCGGCATCTGGCTACCTCCACGGCGCCACCGAGGCCCTCGCTGTCTACGACCTTCCCCATCGCGGGCGACTGCGGACGGGTGGGCCGAGCGGCATCACCGACTCCGCTGCGGCAGCCACGGCCATGGCCACCGGGGTGTACACCCACAACCGCAAGATCGCCCTCGACCGAGACGGACAGGATCGCAAGACCCTGGTTGAGCTCGCCCGCGAGGTCGGTCTGAGTACCGGAGTCGTCTCGACCGCATCTCTGGCCCACGCGACGCCGGCCTCCTTTACCGCCCACGTCGAAGATCGCGGGTCCTACGAGGAGATCGCCCAGCAGCAGCTGTCCTTCCCGCCGGATCTGATGTTCGGCGGCGGAGCGGACTACTTCGGCGGCGACACCGCTCCCGGCATGGAAATCCACGCCGGCGACCACATGGACTACGAGCTGGACCGCACCAACCAGCCCTCACTGACCGAGATGTCCATCACCGCTCTCGACCGGTTGGAGGATGAGAATGCCAACGGCTTCTTCCTCGTGATCGAGGGCGCCCGCATCGACATGGCCGGCCACGGAAACGACCTGCCGAATGTGGTGGGCGACACGCTCGCCTTCGACGCGGCGGTCACCGCCGTCTCGGAGTGGCTGGACTCCAGGGACGGCACGTTGATCGTTACCGCGGACCACGAGACCGGCGGTTTGACCATCGACAGCGCCCCGGAGATCGGAGTGCTTCCAGACGTCTCCTGGCGTTGGGGTCTGCACACCAACGTCGATGTCGATGTCTTTGGTTCGGGGCCTGGAACCGAGGTCATCGATGGCCAACTCATCGGGCATCCGACCGTTCATGCGGCGCTGCGAGGCCGGATCATCGACGAGCCCTTCATCGCGCCTGAGCCCGTGCTGCTTCCCGATGGAAACCTCGCCGAGCTGTCCCTGGTGGCGAGCACCCAGACCCAGGTCACCGACTTCGGAGAGGGCTACAACCAGCTCGACGCGATGCTCGTGGGCGGCGACTCCCACGGCCTGAACATAGGTTTCGAGGGCACTTTCGAGTTCGACGCGAACGCCGTTGTGGTGCTCGTCGACACCGACTACGGCGGTCCCGAGGGTCACGCTTCGATGCTCGGCGCCATTCAAGACTCCGACGGAGACATCGACGCCATCTTGGCCGGCCTGCGGCTGACGGCTCCCGCTGATGCGGCGTTCGCAGCGGACTTCGCGGTCGTGGCCTACGGCGGAGAGGAGGTCTGGCTCGACGCGCTGGCCGCCCGCGGTGGGCTCCGAGGGCTCTCCGACCCCACAAATCTCCCCTGGCTGGCGTCGGTCGTGAACTACGGCGTCGGAAGCCGCGACGCAGGCTCTTCCCCCGTCCCGGGCCTGGGTCTGGAGATCTCGATCCCCTGGACCAGCGTGTACGACGGGACTCCCCAGGCGGCGACCATCGCCCTCGCAGCTGTCCTTGTAAACGACGACGGCAGCTACACCTCGAATCAGGCGCTGCCGCCTTTCCCCGACGCCAATGGCGCAGGCCCCAACCCCGTAGCGCTCCCCGGCGTGGTGGTTATGACGGTCGCCGACGGCGTCCCAACCCTGGTGGTGCAGTAGTGGCGAACCACGAATACGACCTGCTCGTTCCCCAGCTCACCGAGCTCGGACTCACCCGAAACGAGGCCCTGGCGTGGCTGACCCTCCTCGAGGATCATGGGGATCAGGGTCTGACCGGCTACGAAGTCGCCGCCCGCTCTGGCATCCCGCGAAGCGCCGTCTACACGACCCTGCGCAAGCTCGAGGCCAACGGCGGTGCCTTTGCGACGGGCGCCGATCCGGTCCGCTACTCGCCGACCGATCCGAAGACGTTCGTGGACGGAAATCGGCGGGCGACCCTGGCTCGGCTCGACGCGCTGTCCGAGGCCCTCGATGCCCTGCCCAAGCGCGCCCGTCCGGAGCCGATCTGGCTGCTGCAGCGGTACAGCGAGGTCATGTCGCGCATCGACACCATGCTCCGCGGGGCGAACGAGTCGATCTACCTGTCCATGTGGCCGCGGGAGATCGACGCCCTCTGGCCGACGCTCTCGGCGATTTCGGGCCGAAACCTACACCGGGTGCTGCACAGTCCAGCCACCCTCGATCGGCAGCCTCCGGGCTTCTCCTGCTGGGTCGACGACCTGTCCGGAGACGAGGCCAAGGCGACCTGGTCCCACAAGGCCCTGGTCATCGTCGATCACGCCGAGGCGCTGATCGGCGGAACCGAACCCGCAGCGGACAACCACGCGGTCTGGACGACCAACCCCTCGCTGGTTGATCTGGCCGCCGACAACATCATTCTCGACATCACGATGTTGGCCGGAAAGACAGGGCGCGACTGTGTTTCCGACGTTGCCCCTATGATGCGGCCGCACTTCTCCAAGTAACCGCAGTTCCACTCCGCCGTAGAATCGGGCGGAGGTCCTCATGGATGTGCGGTGGATTGCAGTGCTGTTGGTCGCGACGGGCTGCGCGAAACAGGTCGGAGAGGGAGACGGCGTCGTCGACGACAGCGAGATCCCCGAGGTCGGCTGGATCGCTGAGCTGACCGGCCATCACCACGGTGTGGCGGGCACCGCCGAGCTCATCGACGACAACACCATCGAGATCCGCGACTTCGTCTACGACGGAGGCGGCATCAACAGCCGGTTCTTCCTGCTCGCCGATGGAGGGGACTTCAACCGGGATGCGGAGATCTCCGACAACATGGTCGGCGACGAGTACGATGGCGACGTGGTGACCTTGGTGATTCCGGAGGATATACCTGTGGATTCGTGGAATCTGATCACGCTGTGGTGCGTTCCCGCGGCGGTTTCCTTCGGCGACGGCGTCTTCGAGGCCCCCTAGATCCATTACCTGGCGCCATGCGCGCCATCGTCATCTCCGCCCCAGGCGGTCCAGAAGTCCTCGAGCTGGTCGAACGTCCGATTCCCGAGCCCGCCGCCGGCGAGGTCCTCATCCGCATCAGGGCCTTTGGGCTGAACCGCGCCGAGCTGTTCACGCGCCAGGGAGACTCGGGTCCGGCCGTTCCATTCCCACGCATCATCGGTATCGAGTGCGTTGGCGAGGTGGTCTCCGCGCCGGGCACCGATCTCCGCGAGGGCCAGAAGGTCGCGGCGATGATGGGCGGCATGGGCCGGTCTTTCGACGGCAGCTACGCCGAGTACACGCGGGTGCCCAGGGTGTCGGTGTTCCCGGTGGAGACCGGCCTGGACTGGGCGACTTTCGGGGCGCTGCCGGAGATGTTTCAGACCAGCAACGGGTCGCTGACCACCGGGCTGCGCATCGCCGCGGGACAGACGCTGCTCGTTCGCGGCGGCACGTCCTCCATCGGTCTGACATCGGCGTCGATCGCCCACCAGCGGGGCCTGACCGTCATCGCGACCACCCGGAATCCAGCCAAGGCCGACGCCATGAAGGCGGTCGGCGTGGACCACGTGCTCGTCGATCCCGGAGGCTCCCTCGTCGAGCTCGTGCGGGAGATCTCGCCTGGAGGGGTGGACCGGGTGCTCGATCTCGTCGGCACGACCACCCTGCGGGACTCGCTGTTGTGCTGCTGCGATGGGGGCATTGTCTGCATGACCGGCATCCTCGGCGGCGAGTGGGTCTGGGACGGATTCCAGCCGTTTCTCGATGTGCCGAACGGGGTGTTCCTGACCTCCTACGGCGGTGGATCCGAGGATGTGACCGCCGAGCAGCTCCAGGCCTTCGTGAGCGCTGTCGAGGCTGGAGAAGCGCCCTCCAACCTCGACCGTACCTTCACGTTAGAGGAGATCGTCGACGCCCACCGATTCATGGAAGCCAACCGCGCCAAGGGCAAGCTCGTCGTGGTTGTGGAGAGCTGATGCGCGCCTATGTCCTGGAGGCCACGAACAAGATCCCGGTCTTGCAAGATCGACCGCTGGGTATCCCACGGGCCGACGAGGTTCTGGTTCGGACAACTGCAGTGGCGATCCATCCGGTGGACCGCGAGACCTGTGCCGGCGGCAACGCGGTGATGCTTCCGATGTCCCGGCCTTTTGTGCCTGGGCTCGACTTCGCCGGAACCGTTTCAGCCGTTGGGAGCGCAGTTACCGATCTCCCCGTTGGAACATCGGTCTACGGGTATCGTGGCCTCGGCTCCATGGGGGCCTGGGCCGAGGAGCAGGTGGTGCCCAGGGCGCATCTCGCGCGGGCTCCCGAAGGTGTCCAGCCTCCGACGCTGGCGACGCTTCCGTTGCCAGCCCTGTGCGCGCTCCAGGCGCTCGATACCTACGAAATCCCGGAGGGAAGCAGGGTTCTCGTTCACGGAGGCGCTGGAGCGGTGGGCTCAGTGGCTGTCCAGATCTTCGCTTCTCGCGGCCTCCACGTGATTGCGACGGCCGGCGGAGACGATCTGGAGTGGGTCGAGAGTCTAGGGGCGAAGCAGGTGCTCGACTATCGAACCGGCTTGTTCGGAGAGGTCCTCAGCGACATCGATATGGTCTTCGACACCGTCGGCGGCAAGACTCTGAAGCGCTCATTCGGTGTGGTCAGCGAGGGTGGGGTGGTGATCTCTCTGGTTGCCGTCCCGTCGCCGAAGGCCATTCGCGCCGCGGGAATGAAGCCCCCGCTGGCGGTGGGGTTCATGCTGCCAGCGCTGGGTTGGCTGGACCGGCGTCGCGCGTCGCGGGTCGAGGCGCGATACGCCGCGCTGGCTGCGGTTCCCGATGGTCGACTGCTCGAGGAGGCGACGCGCATCGCCGAGGATGGAGGCCTGCAGACCCGGATCGACCGCACATTCGAATGGGCGGAACTGCCGGAGGCACTGAAGCACTTCAGAACCGGCAAGCAGCGCGGACGCCTGGTCATCACGAACTAGCCGTGACCATCAGACCCTACGTATTGATTTTGGTGTCCGAGACCTGCAGGACTGCATTGTCGGCGTAGGTGGCGTAGTTGTTGCCGTCCTCCATATGGATCCCCACCCGGATCAGCCGTGTTCCTTTCGGAAGTTCCCGATCCATGGACAGAGTCTGCCACTGACCCGCTTCCAGTCCGGGTCCCTCGAACAGCTCTGTACCAAACGCGTGCAGGACCTCGGCCGTTGGCTCATCGCACGTCGCGAGCGGCGTGATGCTCAGGTCGATTCCAGCCCCGTCGATCAGACCATTGAAGGACACCCGCCAGGTGACATCCAGCTTGCCGGCGTCGATGGCACCCGCGAGGACCGAGACATCGACGACCTGGTAGTGGTCTGTCGCCCTTCCATGGTTCTCCCGGTGGAGCATTTGTTCACCGTCCAAGGGAGTAATACCGTTCTGCGCCGTGACCACTTTCGCCCGGTCCACCCCCCAGTGGCCGGGGTCTGCGCAATTTGCATCTACGGAGCTCTGCAGGACCGTCCCGGGAGCCTGTTCCTCGAACGAGGGGTCGTTCACGTCGATCTGGCTGGCAACGGAGTCGCAGGCGATGAGACTGGCGGCGATGACGGCGCAGCTGGAGACCTTGAAGTGCATGGATGACCCTCCGTTTGTTCCCAATCAATAGCGGAGCGGTCGCCGCTCGCACGCGGCCAATACAATTGAAACACTGTGGCTGCAGACCCGCTAAAGCACTCAGGACCATCACGAGGTAGGACAGTGGGATCGCACTCGAGGAAATGGATGGGCATCGGGGCGGTAGCGGCGGCTCTCTTGGTTCTGCTCGCGGGGTGGTCTCTGTCGACGACGCCGGAGACACCCACACCCACGCCCACACCGACCCCGGAACCATTGGCGGCGGCGCCGGTTCCTTCGCCAGGCACGGTGCTGCCGCAGCCAAAGCCAATGCAGACTCCTCGTCCTTCGGCTGACGAAGAGGAGCCGCCGGCGGAGCTGACAGCCGAGGCCGTCGCGCGCTTTGAAGAGCAGTTGAACGAAGCGCTCGGCGAACTCTCGGGTGACGACTGTCGGGAACCCCAACCGGCGAGGATCGGCGGTGAACCATCCGTCTCCCGTGCATACGTCTCGATCACCCTCGGCCCGACCGGGCTCGAGGAGGCCCGCGTCGTCGCGGTAGATGGCAACGAAGACTACGAAGACGAGGTGCTGGACTGCCTCGCCGACGAAGTGTGGGCGTTGGAGTGGCCGGCCGCACCTTCAGGTCAGCTCACTTTCGAGGCTCCTGTCATGGCCGCCACGACCGTGTCTTTGTCGCCCGAAGAGGACGAAGAGCTCCGCGAGGCACTCGGCATCGAGGGAGAAATGCGCATCGGGGTCAAATAGCCGAAGTTCTCCGTCTGCGGGTGAGGCCGAACATCAGGACCAGCAGCACCCAACCGCTGTCCGAGGGGCTTGCCGAGCGACAGAAGCAGACCTCGGGTTTGGTCTCGCCGGCTGCGGTGTCTGGACCGGCGGGCTGAATCCCCACGGCGTCCGTATCGTTGGTCGTGTCGGTGTCGGTGCCCTCACAGTCATCGGGCACGCCGTTTCCGTTGGAGTCGAGCAGGTCGTCGAAGCCCTCGCACTCGTCGCACAGGTCCGGCACGGTGTCGAAGTCGGCGTCGTCGCGGTCGTCGAAACCCTCGCACTGGTCGCAGCCGTCGGGCACGTAGTCGCCGTCGGCGTCGAGGAGGTCATCAAAGTCCGGACAGAGATCGCAGGCGTCGGGGACCGCGTCTCCGTCGGCGTCGAGGTTGTCGTCTCCGTTCAGGCACTGGTCGCATCCGTCGGGTACGCCGTCGCCGTCGAAGTCGGAGATGTCGTCAAAGTTGGGGCATTGGTCGCAGGCGTCGGGCGTGCCGTCGCGGTCGTCGTCGAGGGCGTCGTCGCCGTTGGGGCACAGGTCGCAGTCGTCGGGGACCCCGTCTCCGTCGGTGTCGATGGGGTCGTCTCCGTTGGGGCACACGTCGCAGCCGTTGGGTACGCCGTCCCCGTCGTCATCGAAGGCGTCGTCGAAGCCGGCGCACTGGTCGCAGCCATCGGGCACGCCGTCCCCGTCTCCGTCGAGGGTGTCGTCGAATCCCGGACAGATGTCCTGGGCGTTGCCCACCCCGTCGGCGTCGGCGTCGATGGCGGCCTGGTTGTTTCGATACCAGACGATCTGGTCGTCGTTGGCCAGCGCGGCGACGACATCCGGGGCGCCGTCCTGATTGAGATCAGCGGCCACCACCGTGTTCACCCAGCCCGCGGTGGAGGAGATGACGATCTCGTCGGAGAAGTCGCCGTTTCGGAGGTTGTGGAACCACGAGACCGTGTTGTCGTTGGTCGAGCCACTCAGGATGTCCTGGTAGCCGTCTCCGTCGATGTCCGCGGTCCAGACGGCGGCGGCAAAGTCGGCATTGGTGGTGAGGATCTTCTGGGGGCTGAAATTGGGAGCGCCGAGGTTCTCGTGCCAGGCGACCTTGTCGTCCCCGGTCGATGTGGTGGCCAGGTCGATGTCGCCATCTCCGTCGAGGTCGTCGGCGACTACTGCGCTGGCGTCGAAGGCGAAGGTAGAGATGATCTGCTCCGCCCCGAAGCTTCCTCCGCCGGTGTTCGGGTAGTAGGAGATCCGGTCGTCCTCGTTGGAGACCGAGATCACATCCTGGTCGCCGTCCCCGTCGAGATCGGCGGCGGCGACACCGACGATCTCCAGGTTGGAGGTCGAGATCGTCTGTTGGGCTCCGAAGACACCTCCGCCTTGACCGGCGTGCCAGGCGACCCGGTCGTCGAGCCGGCTGCCGGTGATGAGGTCGACGGTGCCGTCGCCGTTGAGGTCGGTGACCCACACGTCTTCGGGGGAGTCGGCGGCGTTGGTGATGAGCTGCGCGGGGCCGAAGCTGCCTCCGCCGAGGTTCTCGTGCCAGGCGATGCGATCGTCGAGGTCGGTGGCGACGATCAGATCCCGGTCGCCATCGCCGTCGGTGTCGGCGAGGTAGAGGTCCGAGATGCCGGAGAGTCCACTTGCGATGGTCTGTTTGGCCGCAAAAGTGCCGGCCCCCTGGTTTCTGTACCAGAAGATGTCACCGTCGATGCGGGCTCCGGCCAGCACGTCGGGCACGTTGTCGCCGTCGATGTCCACGGCGTTGACGCAGCAGGCTCCGTCCACAGCCGAGGCGATGATGCTCTCCGGAAAGAGCTGCGCGAACGCCGTTGTCGGCATGATCAGCGCAATGGGGAGAAGGAGAGCGAGCCGCACCATTGGACCCTCAGATACCCGGCCATCCTACACGCCGAGGGCCTCCAACGCCGTGCGACTGCGCGCCATGAGGTCGGGCAGGTCGGCGGTTCCGAGGCCGGCGGTGTCGATGGGCTCGCCATAGGCGACGTGCACCCGCTGGCCGGTCACCGAGCGTAGAGATCCGGCGGGAATCACCTCGGAAGCGCCCTCGATCCAGGTGGGAAGCAGGGGAACGCCCAGATCGAGGGCGACGTGGAAAGGGCCCTTCTTGAAGGGCCCCAGCGTGCCGTCCCGAGAGCGTCCTCCCTCCGCGGAAATCCAGAGGGAGATACCGTTTTCGATGAGTCCGTCGGCGTGGGAGAGGGCCTCGATGGCCGCAGCGCGGTCCTTTCGATCGACGAAGACGATGCCCGCCGCCGCCATGGCCTGCCCGAAGACCGGCACCTTCCGCAGCTCGGCCTTGGCGACAAAGCGCACCGATCCCGGGAAGGTGGCGCACACCGCGGGGATGTCCACCAACGAGCTGTGGTTCGAGAGCAGCACGTAGGGCCGCCCATGCTCGAACCGATCGAGCCCATTGACGGTGAGGGTGGTGCGCGAGAGCCCGAAGACGTACGCGCACCAGCGGTCGAGAACAGCGTCGACGCTCTCCACAGTCAGTCGTCCCGCCGCAGCCCGGGTCACAATCCGCGACGAGCAGGACAAGGTGTGGGCGAACACGGCCAATGTGCGCCAACGGGTGTGCTCCACCGGGGCTTGCGCGTGGTCGATCAGCGTCTTGATCTGCGTCCTCCTCGCCCACGATATCGTATGCTCGGTCGGGGAGGATGAATGGACTCGCGACGGCGACGAGGTCGTGGCAGGCGAGGCAAGCCGCCACCTCGCAGAGATGCCCCACCGCCAAAGCGCGAGGTGGCCATCGCCGATCGGCCGGTCGCGGAGCCGCTGACCGAGGACGAGCTGGCCCGGATGCGGCGTCACCTCAAGTTCCTACGCCGTTATCGCCGCGTGCTCCGCATGAAGCTGAACGCCAAAGAGGCCGAAATGGTCGAAGGCACGCGGGAGCCCGCCGTTCGCGGGGTCTGCAAGCACCTGCTCTCCAAGCTCGATCGAGCGGCCATCCAGGCGGCCTTACAGCGCAAACCCCTCTCCGAGAGCGCAGTCCAACGGGCCGAGTTCCTCGCCGGCGCGGTGTCCATCTCCAGCGATGTCGGCGTGCTGCTCGACTACCTGGAGACCCTCGGAGACGTGCGCACCCACGAGCAGACCGCACGGGCCTTTGCCTTTGCGGTCGACCGGATCGAGTTCGGGGGCATCTCCGCTTCTCGCCTCGGTCGGCTCCTGCAGATCATGGAGGAGGTGCACGCGCCCGAAGATCTCGTGCACGTGCTGTTTCGACTGCTCGCCAGCGACAGTTTTCGGGAGGCCTTCGACAAACACCGGGGCGCGCTTCGAGAGGAGACCGTAGAGGCGTTCTTGCCGTTGCGAGCCGTCTACCGGCTGCTACAGGACGAGGCACCCCTCGCGTCGGAGCGCGCCGCCCTCGAGGATGGATTGCGACGGCTGCTGACTGGACGCGCCGCGGCGTTCGACACCCACCCGCCGGCCATCCGCGAACGGCTGGCGACAGAGGCGCTCGGTCTGGACGCGAGTTGGACGGTCGACTGCTCCGGTGTGCGCCGGGTCATCGGCCGGGATCCTGCCAAGACGAAGACCTATCGAAAGCTGGGGTATCTCCGTGCAATGTGCCTGATTCGCATGGGCCGGGACGACGACGCCATCGCTCAGTTGGACGGCATCCTGTCGGTGTTCCCCGGCGCCCTCGAGGCCGTTGGCATGCGCGATCGGCTGGCGCTCCTGCCGCGGATTGGCCGGCTGGCCGTGCAGAAACGGGATTCCGGCCCGCTGGGTCCGGCCTTCGATCTGCGCTCGCTGAAGACGGTGTTTGTTCGGATTGCGGCCCGTTCCGAGCTCGAGACCGCCGCGGTTCTTCACCGGCAGGCCTGCGTTCCCAGCGTGGCTCCGGTTCTCGATTCCGGCGTCGACGGAGAGCTGGCCTGGGTGACGGTGCCGTCGGAGCCGACCCGTATGTCGACTCTCCTGGATGGCGGTCTCGAGCTGAAGATGCACCAGGCCCTGATCATCGCGGCGGACGGCCTGCGTGTACTGCACGCCCTGGGCTTGGCAGGTGTTCGGCTTCCGGACCTGGACCCGGGGCGCATTCAGCTGGATATTACCGGGGTTCGCCCGCAGTTGATCGTCGGCGATCTGTCCGGTGCCACAGCGGGCCAGACCGATGTCGCGGTGGGACTGTCATGGTGCCGGCGCGCGCTTTCGTGGCCTCCATTCCAAGGCGATCGACGACGGCAGGAGGTGTCCGATGCGATGGCCGCCGCCCTCGGCAAGGCCCAGACACTTCCGGAGATGATCGACGCCCTCCATCAGGGACAGTTCTGAGCGGCCTGCTGCGGAGTGACGGGCTGTAGATACACGCCTGAGGCCAGGTCGGCAGTCATGGTGTCGATCAACGTGTCGAGGCAGTACGGCTGGCCATCCGGGCAGGGTTCACAGGAAACGCCGAACGTGAGCACGAGGTCGCACATGGCGTCGTCGTCGCCGGTGGCACCGACGAGTCCGGCCATCGGGCGGGTGTCCATCAATCCGGTGAGGGTCACGCCGGCGATTTCGGCGCCGTCTACTGAAAATGCGCCTGTGAACTGCGGGTTCGCGATGGGAAGGCTGATGCCTTCGAGCATCAACTCCAGTTGGCTGCCCTCGCCGGTCTCGAAGTAGGGGTTTTGACCGAACGGCGCCGGTTGCGGAAAGGCCACGCTGGGCCGGCACAGATCCTGCTCGTCGCTGAACGTTCCGGGAGCGGCGATGATGTGCAGATCGTTGCCCACCTGGCTGGTCACGCCGAGAAGAATGGGCTCGTCGGCCTGTTGTTGGAGCAAGGGCCCGATGCCCGGCGGCCGCACAAATCGTCCCTGGCCGATTTCCATGGCGAAGACCTGCCCGATGAGCGCGCTGGGGTCGACGGGAGCGCCGATTTCACTGGTGGTCCAAGCGGTCGACGTGTGGGTGTCGTCGCACCAATTCAGGATGACCTCGTACGCCCGGTTCGGGGTCAGCGGGTTGTCGGGTACGAAGGACACCCAGAGTTCGTCATAGCCCATCGAACCTGGAATCTCGGTGTCACCCTGCATGACCGTGATGGTCTCGCTGCCGTCGACGATCTCGAGGGCGAACTCGATGCTCGTCCGGTAGTAGACGTCGGTGGCACCATCGACGGGGAAGACCTCGAGGATGTCCCGGTCGCAGTCGGTATGGGTCGTGACGTGGTGACCGGTGTCGTCGGGAACGAGGGTGGGGGTGTAGCCATTTTCCTCATCTTCGAGGTGGCAGGCGCCATCGTCGAGCTCGTAGCCGTCGTCGCACTCGATCTCTGTGTTGCACGCGGTCATGCAGACGGCGAGAGCGCCGATGGTGACGAGGGTCTTCGGCTTCCGGTTGGCCAGGATCAGGGACAATTGTCGGCCTGCTGGGGAGTGATGCTCTGCAGCGTGACATCCGGCGCCCCGAAGGCGGTCATGTTGTCGACGGTCATGTCGAGGCAGAAGGGCTGCCCATCGGTGCACGCAAAACAGGAGACTCCGAAGGTCACGACGAGGTCACAAAGGGCGTTGTCGTCTCCGGTGGCGCCCACCAGGCCTCCGATGTCGCGGGTGTCTAGAATTCCGTCGAGGGTGACGCCGTGGATCTCGGCTCCGTAGGCGTCATAGGCGCCGGTGAACCGGGGCCCCTCGACGACGATCTCGATGCCCTCGATCTCCCAGATCAGATCGCTTCCCGCGCCGGTGTCGAAGTAGGGATTGGTGTCGAACGGAGTGGGCAAGGGGAACTCGACGCTGGTGTTACAGAGATCTTGCTGTCCCGCCCCATTGCCTGGCGCCGCACGCATCTCCAGGTCGTTGCCCACCAATCGATCGGCGCCGATCAGGACGGGCTCCTCCAGCTGCTGCTGGATGAGGGGTCCGATGCCCGCAGGAGTTGCAAATCGCCCTTGGCCGATGTCGATCTCGAAGACCCGCCCGACGATGGCCGCGGTGTCGACCGGGTCGCCCACGTCGCTGGTGGTCCAACCGGTGGTTGTCGGGCCATTGCACCAGTTGAGGGTGACGCTGTACGCCGTGTTCGGATCCAGGTTGGTGTTGGCCGTGAACGATACGCGGTTGTCGTCCACTGTGGTGGTCCCCGGGACCTCGTTGGCTCCCTGGCTCACCGTGATCGTCTCATTGCCCCGTGTTTGTTCGAGCGTGAACTCGATGGCGGTTCGGAAGTAGACCGAGGGGTTCCCGTCCGAGGGGAAGAACTCGAGGATCTCCCCGTCGCAGTCGTCCGTCGATGTGCTGGGGGGCTCGACGGTGACGATGATCTCGGGCGGCGTGTCGTCGTCGTCCTCGAGCACGCAGACGTCCCCATCTTCCTCGTAGCCATCGTCGCAGTCGATGTCCTGTGTTGTGCAGGCGGTCATCGCGAGAAGCCAGCCGGAAATACCCAGAAGAAAACTATACTTTACGGTCATTTTGGCCTCGAGGTTGCCGGATGTTTTGAGGTTGTGCGGCGACTTCGGTCACAGGTAGCCCCAGAATATGCGATTTCCCGCCGTCCCGCTGGCCCTGGAGTAGGCTGGGAGGGAGGTTGTCCCTTGAAGTTGTCCATCGGTGGAGTGTTGGTTCCCGTTCCCAGGCGGCTCGTCGGCTACCTGACGTCTCGCGAAGCCAATCGCTGGGCGCGCCGGCGCGGCAAGTTGACGCCAATGCAGCGCAGACTCCACGGGATCGTCGTGCGGGATCTGCCGGGTTCGGAGGGTCCTCTCACTGCGGCAGCTGTCGCCTCGGCGTCGGGCGAGTCGGAGGCCGATGTGCAGGCGGCGCTGAACAATCTGCACACCTGGTTGGGGTTCATCGCCCTCGACGATGACGGTTCCGTGGTCTGGGCCTACCCGGTCACGGTCGCCAACACGCCCCACCACCTGGCCTTCGAGTCCGGGGAGCGCATGACCGCCGCTTGAGCGGCCGACGCGATCGCGACACCCTTCGTGCAAGGGCGAATCCTCGAACGCTCCCTGACCGCGACGCTTCGCACCGAATGCGCCCAGTCGGGTCGGGCGCTGGAGATGACCGTGGACAGCGACCTGAACATCGATCTGCGCACCCAGGGCGCCACTCCGGTGGTGTCGATCCCGCTCATCAACTTCAAGAAGCTCGGTTTGAAAGTCATCTACGATGCCCTTTGAAGGCGCTGTCTCTTCTTCTGGTCAGAAGAAGAAGCCAGGGCCCACCGGCTGCCGGTGCGCGCGCTCTACGCGACATTGCCCGAGGCAGCCGGACTCCAACGAACCCTGCAGACCGCCTTGTTCGACCTCTGACAGTCGTCGGGTTCGGGGATACCTTCCAGGGTGCACATGACGGCCATCCTCCTGACTCAACTGGCACTGGCGCTCGAGCCGCCGCCGCTGGACCTCATCGGCCTCGAGTCGACGCCCAAAGGGGCGATCGCCTGCGAGCTCATCGTTCAGGACCACGACGCGGTGGGCACGCCCTGGGACTTTCGCATCGCAATCACAGAGCCCGACGCAGAGGGGCGGTCCTGGATCCAGCGGATCACGGTGGGTACGGGCACCTACGGAATGCCGGGCTCTCATCCCGTCTCGACAGTGCGAGAACTCGACGTGCAGACCCGCTTTGTCGATGAACGGGTCAAGGACGGGGACAGCATCTCGGTGTTCACCTTCGTGAAGCCGCGTGCCATCGATTGGAGCGTCTGGCCGCTGAAGTTCTCGTTCATCGCGCCCAGGGCCGACGCCCCCGACAGAGTGGGGGAGTACACGCTGAAAGTGAGTGAAGAAGGCGCGAAGAACAAGGAGGCCTGGGGGAGCTGCATCCTCGATCTGTCGGGTCCCAACGACGTGGGCGGCTGCACGATGTTCGAGGAGGTTCGCGGCGGCTGCATCAAGGACTACGTCAAGCGGCACAAGCTGCGTTGAGGGCTGCATGTTCGTAGGGGTAGGCCGTCGTCTGGTTCGAGTTCCCGGTTCGCGACTCCTCGCGTCCCGCACGTTGATGGGCCTCGCTACACGGCCGCGAACTGTCGGTTTGAGCGCTGATCATCATCGGGTTCGGAACGCCGCTGTCCGCGGACTCCGATTGTTGACTCCGGGTCTCAGGACTTCTTCTTCTTCTTCTTCTTTGCCGCGCGTCGCTGAGCGCGATTCATAGGCTGGTCGGCGTCCTGCATCCGGCTGCTCTTCAGCGCGGCCTCGAGGGCATTGGGTGCCGTGAGTTGGTCCAGTTCGGCCTCGAATCGCTCGTGGTCGAAGCGGGCGCCGCCTTGACCCAGGCCGGCCAGTTGGTGGGCGAGTACCTCCATCACGGCATGGGTGGCGGCGTGGCGAGTCAGGCCGTCCTCGACCAGTCGGCTGACGGTTCGGCCCGTTGCTGGCGGATCTCCATTGGCAATCTGGGTCTCGATGATCGCGTGGAGCGATCCGTGCATGATCTCGTTGCCGTCTCGGCTGTGGAGGGCATCGGGAAAGCGACCCTCGTGGGCGCGGATCGCCAAGGTGATCCGCTCTTGCTCGTCGAGGGCCACCCAGGACGGACCGTCCGGGGCGACATTGGGGTCGTAGACACTCATCCCGCCCTCATAGCCCGCTCGGCCTAGAGTTCAGCGAGGACGTCGGCGAGCGCGTCCGGGACACCGCCCATCGACAGGATCTCCATGGTCTGCGCGTCGACAACCATCGCCGAGGGCCAGAAGCCCGTGTAGTTGATGAGGCCCGCGACGAAGTCCCCCTCTTTGTCGAGGATCACCGGCACGTTCTCATGGGGATAGGCCTCGTCCCACTCCCGGATGTCCTGTGGGCTCGCCGGACCGTGGTCGGCGGCCTGCGGCAACACGGTGACCCACTGCACGGTGCCGGCATCCACGGCTTCGCGGACCGCGCCGAACGGCCCCTCGAAGCCCATCGTGTCGGCGCCAGTGGCGAGCCACTCCGAAGTGTAGTTGCACGGGACGCACCACACGGCCGACACGTCGATGAGGATGAGGTCGTAGTCGGTGCCTTCGGCGGCGAAGTCGTACAGGTTCACCCGGTCGCCGAACTGATCCTTGCCCACCTGATTGCCAACACTGTCGCCAATGGCGAATGTGCCGCCGAAGCCGGGGTCTGCAAGCTCCGTCTTGGCCCGGTAGTACGGCCAATACCCGATGTAGATGCGGCTTTCCGCGTCGGCGGGATCGGTGCCCTCGAAGATTTCGTCGCCGTCGCCATAGGTGTCCCCGTCCGTGTCCCACAGGAGCGGGTCGGCGCCATGTTCGAGCTCTTCGGCGTTGGTCAGGCCATCGCCATCCTCGTCGCCCGCGGGATCCAGCACATCCACATTATTGCCTTCGGGGTCAATATCGCCGGAGTTGGCTGAGCCGGGTATGCAGCCAGTAAGGACAAGAACGAGCGCTGAAATCCACATGGGACGGTGATTTGTGGACAAAGTGGCTCCATACCCGCTTGGCGGGCTGTAGTGCGTGCCGGCCCTCTGGGCTTGCGTATGTAGAGTGTGTGGACCCCCGTCGTACGGCTCACTGAATCTTCCCGAGAGGTGACGGACGTCCGTCACCTCCGTCAGTGACTTCCGTCACCTGGGGACGGAGCAAACTGGCTTTCGGCTTGGCACGTGCCTTGCTTGGTCGTCGAGTCCACCCCAGGAGGACTGAAATGAACGAAGAAATCGAAATCACCGTGTTCGACGACCGGCGCCCGCCGTCCGAACGTCTCTACTTCAAGATCGGCGCGATCACGCCAGACGATGCCATCATCGTGCTGAGCGACGGCGGGGCCGAGGTGGCCTTTCCGACGGCCTTTCTCTGCGGCGTCGACGTAACGCTCGCCGACGCGCCCGAACCCCATTGTCCGAAGTGCCGCTCCCGTTATCTCGGCGTTCGAGGCCGTCGCATGTGGATCTTCGACGATGGAGAACTCGACGAGAAAGTCCTCTGCGCCGCGGCCCAGGCGCTGCGGCGTGGCGGTGCGGCGACGGTGAACATCGCGACGATTGTCGCGACCAAGGGTCTGCGAGAGCGGGCGGGCCCGGGCGTGGTCGACCGGGTCTACACGGTGGCCTGGCGACACGAGCTGGCCGAGGGGGTCCCGCTCTGGCCTGGCCCTGCTCTGCCGGCGCACCTGTGGTTGTCGCGGCTGCCCGCGGGGCCCATCATCGATGACTGGCTTCCGTCGATGGGAGAGGCGTAGTGGTTTGCAATGTGTGGTGTCCCGCGTGCGTAGCGCAGGTATGAACTTCGCCCTCGCGTTCGCTTTCCTCCTCGCCTGTGGTCCGGCAGACCACTGGTGGGACGCGGAGCATCCCTGTCCGCCCGGGGCGACGCTGCGGGGAACACCGCCGCAGGAGGGTGTCGCGGCGCCGATGTTCGGGTGGCAGGTCTCGTGTCGTCTGCCCAACGATGCGCTCCAGGGCCGCTCGACGTCGTGGTGGAAGAACGGTCAACGCAGTTCGGACCGGACCTACGAGCGCGGTGAACCACAGACCTGGCGCGGCTGGGACGAGGCTGGCAGACCGGCGGGTGAGGGGCGCTACGAGGACGGAGAGTTCACCGGCGATGGCGGACACTTCTACGAAAATGGGCAGCGGGCGCTGTGGGGTGCCCACGTGCGCGGAGAGCGGCACGGCGTCTGGCAGTCGTGGGACAAACGGGGGCAGCGGACCGGCCGGGTGCGGTTCGACAGCGGCACTGTGGCCGAGATTTTAACGGGTCCGGCCCTCCTGATCCTCGAGCCAGAAGACAGCTTCAACGACTGTTGTTCCGACGACGCGCTCGCGACCAGCCGCTCTCCAGATCACGTCCCGGTCGCGCCCATCGCCTATGCACACAGCTCCGAGATCTCTCTGGACGGCGCCTGGATTCTGGAGCTCGAGGACGGCGCAATCCCGCCGGGCGAACAGCGAGGTCGCCTGATCTCGAAACTGTACGACGGGCTCGACAATCTCCGCGCCAGGCAGGTCGCGGCCGGCATCTCACACTCGGGACAGCTGAATGTGTCGGTGGACGGCGACAAGCCCGTTGGCCTCCTTCTCGATGTGCTGTTCACCGCCGGTCAGGCCCAATACGGCAAGTTTGGCCTGGTCGTTCAGCACCCGACACTGGAGCTTCCACCGTTTAGCGGCACCTATCGGGGTGGCCGAGCCCGCCGGTCTATTCCGCTCAGCCTTCCGATGATCGGGGACGAGGGCGCCGCCGAGATCCCGGTAGCTCGCGTCCACTGTACCGAGCCCGGCTACACGGTGGATATCGGTGAAAAGCGGCACACAATCACCCGAATCAATGGCGAATTGGACACGCGGTCGCTGTCCGGCTGGATGAATCAACTTCGCGACAATGGTGTGCGCGGTCGGGTGTGGGTGTCCGCGTACCGGACCACCACCGTTGACGAGCTCGTGCAGACCCTGGACGCCATCCGCCACAGCCCCCGTGGGCGGGCGCTGTACCCCGAAGTGGTGATGACGTATCGCTGAGGAGCCTCGGGAGGGGTACGCTGGCGAAAGTGCCCGTCCTCCTCGTCACAATTCTGCTCTCTTGTGCTTCGATAGAGGCGGTCCCAGAGGCGTATCGACGCCCGGCCGCCTCGCCGGATTCGGGTGTTGAATCGTCTGGAGACCGCGTTCAGAATCTGGTCCTCATCACCTGGGACACCACCCGCCGCGATCATTTGCCGGTGTACGGCTATCCACTGAACACGACGCCGAATCTCGCAGCCTGGGCGGAGGAGGCGGTGGTCTTCGACCGGCACTTCAGCACGGCGCCGTGGACCAAGCCGGCCATGACCAGTGTCTTCACCTCACTTCTGCCCGTTGAACATGGGGTCGTAGAGTGGGAGCACGCGCTGGCCGAGGATGTCTGGACCCTTCCGCTTGAGCTGCAGGCGACCGGAATGCGCACCCACGCGGTGGTGAGCCACAACGCCTTCAGGCCGCAAAAGAACAACTTCCACCTGGGATTCGATGTGTTCGACACGTCGGTCTTTGCCGGGCACAACCCCAGTGAGATCAGGACGTCGACGGCCGTGGCAGACCTCGCCGTCGAGGCCCTCGGTTCCCTCGATTCGTTCGATGCGCCGTTCTTCTTGTGGGTCCACTTCTTCGACCCACACTCCGACTACCTGGACCACGACACCCACGTCTTCGGCTCGCGGGACATCGATCTCTACAACGGCGAAATCGCGCATACAGACGCCCAGATGGCGAGGCTCCTCGCCGCATTGCGAGATCGCGACGACACCGCGGTGGTCTATCTAGTCGATCACGGCGAGGAATTCGGGGACCACGGCGGCACCGAGCACACGAGCACCCTCTATAACGAGCTGGTTCGCGTCCCCTTCATCGCCAAGATTCCCGGCGTGGAGCCCCACCGCGTTCAGCGCTCGACCTCCCATCTCGAGGTGGCCCCGTCCATTCTGTCGTGGTTGGACCTGGAGCCGGTCGAGAGCTTCACGGGTCGCGCTCTGCCCATCTACGACGGCCAGATCTACCTGGAGACCGACGACCGGGTCTTCTCGGAGACGGAAAAGGGCGCCGACAAGCGCGGCCTGGTGTCTTGGCCCTACAAAATCATCCGGGACCTCGACGAAGACACGTGGGAGATGTTCGACATCTCGCAGGACCCGGGGGAGCAGACCGATCTGGCGGAGGTCGAGACGGAGACCTTCGCGCTCTTGAAGGGCATATTGGAAGAGCGCTATCCCCCCGAGTGAGTACTGAAGATGCCCGGCGCGACCGGATTGGCCGCGCCGGGCGATTGGTGGGCCTATTTGGCCGCGACTTCTTCGACGTCGCCGCCGATAGCGATGCGTCGGGGCTTGAGGATCTCGGGGATCTCGCGCCGGAGCTCGATGTGGAGCAGGCCGTTCGCGAGCTCCGCACCGGTCACCTCGACGTGATCGGCGAGCTGGAAGCGGCGCTCGAATGCGCGTCCGGCGATGCCGCGATGCAGGTACTCGAAGTCGTCTTCGGCGGCAGACCGGCCCTTCACGGACAGGGTGCCGTTCTCGGTGACGATCTCGATGTCGTCCTCTCCGAAGCCGGCGACGGCCAGTGAGATCCGGTACGCGTTGTCACCGCGCTTGACGATGTTGTACGGCGGATAGGACTTCTGCCCATCGAGGGTGAGTGCCGAGTCCATCAGGCGAGACAAGCGGTCGAAGCCGACGGATGTGCGGTACAGGGGGGTCAGGTCATAGCTACGCATGGATTCCTCCTCAGAGCGAACCACGGCCGTCGACGCTCTCCGTAGAGCTGCGTCTAAAGCCAGTTATCGTTGGTGCGGCCCATTATTGGCGCCGACAGAGAGAACGTGCGCACCCCCTGCTCGAGCGTCAACCCCCAACGGCCTAGGCGTTGATGTTGCCCGGGATCTGGCTCGGCTTGGAGACGATGTAGGGGTCGGGTCGCGTCGCGTCGCGGGTGCGAATGAGCTGGTCGATCTCGTCGAGCCGCCGCTGGAACCGGCCGATCACTTCGGCGGCCTCGTCCTCGTGCAGGCGTTCGGCGTGCATCGCCATGACGTCGTTCTGGGTGGAGAATCCGTAGGTCGCACGGAGGATGTCGATGGTCTGAGCCACCGTGGGCAGCGCGGCGACCAGATCCGCCTCGGTGACCGTGGAGGGATCGGCTGGAACGGGCACGTGCATCGAGGCAGCGCCGACGGCCGGATAGCCCCAGACGTGGAACTGGAGCGCGTTCACGAAGTTGTGCTGCACGTTCTGGAAGAGGACCGCGGTGACCACCTGTTGGAGGGTCTCGACGCCGTCGATGACGAACCCCCTGGTGGCCGAGCCACTCCTGGATCTGTTTGCTGAAGTCGGCGACCTCCACGTCTGCTGCCACATCGGCGTCAGATTTGTACCAGAGCGCCAGGTACTCGGTTGTCAGCGTCTCGATGGCGTCCCAGATGAGCATGCCGTCGTCCCGATAGGGGTAGATCGGCAGGTCGCCCATGCCCCGGCGAGCGATGTCCTTGGGCATCACCATGCGCTCGAAGTCCCACCATTGGTCGCCGCGCAGGGTGACCTTCACCCGCCCCTCGAGGGAAGGGGAGAAGTCGCTGTCGAAGAACCCGTTGATGCGCACCAGCGCCGCCCCGGCATTGGCATTCACGGCGAGGGTGTTCGCCATCTGTGGAGCGAGGAGGCGCCGGACCGGGTGTTTGGTCGACAGGTTTCTCGCCCCGGCGAGCAGAAACTTCTCGGTGACGACGTGGGTCCACAGGAAGTGGGTGACGATCTCGTGCACCAGCATCTCGGCGTTCCAATAGAACATCTTGATGAGTTGCCAGCCGGGCGTCTCGCTCGGTTGGTGGAAGGCCTTCTCGCCGGTCTCCGAAACCACCTGGATGCCGACGACCTCGAGCTCGGCGTCGCCCAGCTGTCGAAACACGGCGAGAACCGGGGTCAGATAGCGACCCTCGCGCGCAGTCACCCCCTCGTAGATCGGCGTGTAGTCGACCTTGTACAGGGTGCCGAGTGCCGGGTCGTCGAGGCTCGCGGCCCCAACCGCTTCGGGCACCAGGCCCGCTTCGACCAGGGCGGCGGCGCTGTCTACTCGCTCGATCCAGTTCGGCATCGGGCCCTGGAGAGGAAGTCTGGCGAAGTACGCGTCGTCTCGCCATCGGGCCTGGCTCCTCGGCAGCCCGAGGATCCCGAACGAGGCGTCGAGCTGCGCGAAGGACTGCCACGTCGCCGTGGTCGAGAAGTTCATGAAGATGGCCGGGAGCAACATCAGCTTCGAGCCCAGGAGCGCCGGCGGGTACTTCTCCGCTTTCGGCACATCGGCGATGGTGATATGAGCCCAATCAACGCCTTCGAGGCCGATCTTCTCGGTGGCTTTCACCAAGCCATAGGCGGCCCGGGCCGCCTCGATCTCGGCGCGCCTCCCCGCTGCATCTCGGTCGTTGTCGGGCAAACAAACCGTTCCGGCCGGTGGCGCGCGGAACTTGGCGTGGTGGATCAGCCACCCTGCGACGATCCGCGCGATGTACAAGAACGTCTTCAAAATGCGGAAGCGGATAGCGGTGCCCAGCTCCATCAAACCTCCGGACCGTGGAGCCTAGCACCTCGCCGCGAATAGATGTCCCGGCATCCCTCAGTGAGCGATTCGTGAGAGTGACCACGGGCACGACCGTAGATCGGTACATGGTGCTCGAGGAGCTCGGCCGCGGCGGCATGGCGACCGTCTACCTGGTGCGGCACACCAGCCTGGGCACGCTGCACGCACTGAAAGTGCTGACGGTCAGCAGCGACACGATTCGCGAGAGATTGATCCAGGAAGGGCGAATCCAGGGCACCCTGCAGCATCCGAACAGAGCGGGGGACCGATCCGAATGACGCGTGCGACGACCTCAAGTCGCCGACCGACACCGACACCACAGACACGCCGACGGGGACGACCGGAGGCGGCGGCAAAGACGAGATTGACGAGGCGTGGCCCGCGTTCTTCTGCTCCAGCGTCGGCGGTCGGCCGCTGGCTCTCTGGCCGGCATTGTTGATTGTGCTTTTTGGCCGCAGACGCAGACTATCTGATGGTCGACCCGCGCCTGCGCACGGCGAGCAACCCGGCGAGAAGGACGAGCCAACCGGGTGATCCGGTGGAGCTGTCGCAGCCACATCCACCGTCATCCTTGCCCTTGCCGCCACCGCCGCTGTTGACGCCATCATTGGCACCGTCGGCCACGCCATCACAGTCCTGGTCAATGGCGTCGCCTTCGACCTCGTCGGCGCCCGGGTAGATCGTCTCGTCGTCGTCGTTGCAGTCGCCGGCCTCGAGGCTGAAGCCGTCGACCTCGTCGCAATCCATTACGGTGCTGTCCCAGATGCCGAAGCCGTCGTCATCGGCGTCTTCGTACCAGGTGTCCTGCAGTCCCTCGTCGATGTCGCCGTCGCAGTTGTTGTCCGCGGCGTCGCAGACCTCGGTGGCGTCGGGGTGGATGTCGCCGTTGGTGTCGTCGCAGTCCTCTCCGCCCTCGACGAGCCCGGCGGCGCCGTAGCAGTTGAAGAGCACGATGGTGCCGCCCCCGAATCCGTCCCCGTCGGCGTCGTCGTACCAGGCGATGGTCACCCCATCGTCGACGAGGCCGTCGCAGTCCTGATCGATGCCGTCGCAGAGCTCGGGCATGTTGGGTCCGATGTCGACGTTCGCGTCGTCGCAGTCGCCGCCGTCGGGGATCATGCCGCCCGGGTCGTAGCAGGCGAGGACCTCGCTGTTGATGTCGCCGAACCCGTCTCCGTCGCCATCGGTGTACCAGGGCACCGCACCGGCGGCGCTGGCGAGGTCGGTCTCGCCGTTGCAGTTGTTGTCGATGCCGTCGCAGATCTCGGCGGCGTCGGGATTCACCGCAGCGTCGTTGTCGTCGCAGTCCACGAGCTCGTTGAAGCCGTCTCCGTCGGCGTCGTTGGGCTGGCCGTTGGGTCCGCCGTAGGCTCCGATGTCGGAGGGAGAGCCGTCTCGGTCGTCGAGTCCGGGGTCCCCTCCGTCGACGGCGGGGGAGGCGGGATCGACATGGAAGTCGTCGTTGCTGCAGTCGCCATCGGCGCTGTAGGCGATGAACTGGGGATCGGCGAAGACGGCGTTTCCACCGAGGTCTCCGTTGTTGAGGGCGCCGCCGACGTCGCTGCTGGTGTTGTTGAACCACAGGTTGTAGTCGCGGCTTCCTCCGGTGTTGCTCTGCTGCACCCCGTCTCCGGCCGGGGCATCGCTGAAGATGTTGTTCCACAGGTCCGGGTTGGTACCGTTTGCCGACGAGATGTGACCGCCGTTGGCTCCAGAGTTGCCCGCGAAGGTGTTGTTCACCACCTGGGGTTGGTCGGCGTCGTCGAAGGCCAGGCCACCGCCGTCGTCGGCGCTCACATTGTCGATGAACAGGTTGCCGTACCACTCGTGATTGGTGGTCGCGCCGCCGTCGACAAAGGCGGCACCGCCCTCGAGGGTCGCGTCGTTGGCGCAGAAGGTGTTGGCCTCGGCGTAGATGTCGCCCATCGCGCTGAGGTAGATCGCGCCACCGCTCTCGGTGCTCGCGTTGTTGGTGAAGACGTTGGCGATGCTCGTGAAGGGCGAGCTGCCTCCTCCTCCGAAGTTGTTCACGGCCACCGCACCCCCGGTCGTCCCGGCGATGTTGCCGTCGAAACTCGAGAAGGCCAGGTTCAGAGACCCGTCTGGGCTGTTGGGGTTCCAGCGGATTGCGCCGCCGCGGCTGGTGGCGATGTTGCCGGTGAAGACGGCGTTGGTGAAGTCGGCATCGCCCTCGTCGGTCAGGTAGAACGCGCCACCGAGGTCGGCATTGTTGTCGTCGAAGGTATCCCCATCGCTCGTCACGTCGGCCCCGGCCGCCGCGGCGATTGCCCCACCGAGCTCGGCGACGCTGGCGTTGTCGGTGAAGGTGTTGCCCGAGAGATCGTGGTTGCCGTCTTCGAGGCGGATCGCCCCGCCGTCGCCCTCGGCCGTGTTGTTGGTGAACGTCGTGCCGGACATCGTCAAGTTCGACGTGAAACGGACCCTCACCGCACCGCCGGACGAATTCGAGCCCGGACCGTCCGATGCCACGTTTCCGTCAAAGGTGCAGTCGATCAGTACCAGATCGACCCCTTGCTGCGCCGTAATGGCGCCACCGGCGTCGATGGCCGAGTTGTCGGCGAAGGTGGAGGTGGTGAAGATCACCGCCGATCCCAGGTCGATGTCGAATGCGCCGCCGTCGTCCGCCGCGACGTTGTCTTCGAAGGTCGAGTCCTCGATGAACAAGTCAGAGGCGTACACCCCAACGGCTCCGTCGGCCCCTGCCGTGGAGCGGGTGACGGTGACCCGGGTGAAGGATCCAACCGAGTCGAAGAACGCCGCCGCACCGGCGTCTCCACCGCCGTCATTTCCGTCCATGACGACGTCAACCAACGTCACCATCGACGCGTCGGCCAGCACCGCGGCGCCGGCGTTGTAGGCGTCGATGCTGAAACCGGAGATGTCCAGGTCAGTGCCGGTGAATTCGGCGCCGTTTCGGACGACGACGCCCCGATCGGCGGTGGGGTTGATCGTGAATCCGGTCAGCCTGGCTATGGCGCCATCGACCGCGACGGCGGGGGCGCCCACGCCGCTCAAGCTGGTCGTTGCCAGCCCGCCTAGACCGACGATCTCCACGTCGACATTGATGGCGAGTGTCTCCGGGTAGTCACCGGCTTCGACCTCGATGACGTCGCCATTGCTGGCGGCGAGGATGGCATCGGAGATGGTGGCGTATGGCTGGGCTGGGCCGACCGTCAGGGTCGCAGCAGAGCTGATACCGGGGATAGCAGCTAGGAGAATCGTCGAGAAGCGGATCATGGGGCCTCCGGCGCACCGTTATACACAACGTCCCGCCTCCGTCGGAGCGGCGCGCGGTATGCTCGGCGAAAATGGGGGCACTCGTGCTGACTCGCACAGGGTTGATCTTGCTCGCGGTGGGGTGTGCTGGCTGCTACCCCTGGGTCGACGACGCCACCCACGAAGCCAATGATTGTCGCCTGGTGCACTACGCCGATGAGGATGGCGATGGTTACGGCGTGGCATCGTCCCGAATCAACCGCTGCCCCGACAAGGTTGGCTCGGATTACTCCGCTCTTAGCGGCGACTGTGACGACGCCAACCCAGGGCGCAATCCTGGCCTCGAGGAGATCCCCTACGACGGGATCGACCAAGATTGCGACGACGCCGACCTCTGTGACGTCGATGGCGATGGCTTGGAAGGGGAAGGGTGCGGCGGGCTTGATTGCGACGACACCTCCGGCGCTATCGACGATCAGGTCTGGTGGTATCCGGATGCCGATGGCGATGGCCACGGGGACATCACCTCCGCGGGCCAGCGCTGCGATCAGATGAAAGAGACGGATGTGTCGAGCAATGACGATTGTGATGACACCGAGGCAACCGTCAATCCGGGCGGAATCGATGGCTTTGGCGATGGCGTGGATCAAAACTGCGACGGTGCCGACGGCGTCGATACCGATGGCGATGGTTCGGCTAACGAGGTCTCGGGCGGCGATGACTGCAACGACTTCGAGCCGGAAATCTACCCCGGAGCGCCCGATCTCGTGGACAACGAAATCGACAACAATTGCGATGGAATCCCGGGGGTTGATGCCGATAACGATGGCTTTGCAGACCTGCCGAGTGGCGGCGACGACTGCGACGACGTCGACCCTCTGCAGAATCCCGCCGCGGTCGAACAGTGCACTGGCGAGGACGATGATTGCGACGGAGGCGTTGATACGCCTCCTCCGCCGGGCGCTCCAACCTGGTACGAAGACGCCGATGGCGACAGTTTTGGGAATCTGAACATCGCTTTCGTCGGGTGTGACCCGGGTGCGGGTTGGTCACGGGACCTCGATTGCGACGACGGGGATCCGCTTGTATACCCCGCGCGGATCGTGGACTTCTCCGATGTGGGGGACGCAATCGATCGCGATTGCGATGGCGTCGATGAGTGTTTCGAAGACGCAGATGGCGACTCACACGGGAGTCAGCTGGTCGTACCTGGGTCGGTGGGTTGCCTCGGTGTCGGTCACAGCCTCTTGTCGGACGACTGCGACGACTCGCGAGCAGATGCGTATCCACTGGCGCCCTTCGACGTGAGCGATGGGGGAGATGGCGTGGATGCCGACTGCAACGGCTCCGAGGAGTGTTTCGAGGACCTCGACCTCGACGGTTTCGGCTCCTTGGTCTTGCACAACGACGGGGGAGATCTGGACTGCCTCAGCCCTGGGGAATCGAGCTCCGGCGACGACTGTGACGATGGATTGATCGGAGTGAATCCGGGCGCCAACGAGGTTTGCAGCAACTTCATCGACGACAACTGCAATGGCTCTGTGGATGGCTGCGGGCTCTTCGGATCCGTCACCCCAGCGGACGCGGAGGCGTGGTGGACCGGCAACACCGGCAATGGCTACAGTACCGGCGACCTCGTTGGAAGTGCCGTCGCCGCAGGTGGGGATGTGACGGGAGATGGGATCGACGACGTGGTGCTGGGGGCGCCGAGCGAGGCCACCCAGGCGGCTTATGCGGGCGCGGTCTTCATCTTTCCCATCAACGCCGTTGGGGGCGTGGTCGCGGCGGATGCGGAAGTCACCATCTACGGCACCGGAAGCAGCGACAACCTCGGTTCGGTGGTCTACGCCGGTGAGTTCACCGGTGATGGCGTCTCAGACGTAATGCTCTCGGTCTACCCGACGGGCCAGGTCGGGTTGTTCGCCGGTCCACTCTCCGGCACCTACCTCTTCAGCGATGCCACGGCGTACATCTCCGTAGGCGATACGTTTTCCGCTGACGGTGGCTCTGACTTGACCGGCGATGGTGTGAAAGACCTACTCTTGGGTAACCGAGGTGGAAACAGCTATGTCGTCTCTGGTACGGGTGTGGGCAACATCGCAGCCGCCGCGTCCGCAGTCGCAAGCCTGGTTCCGGATCTCGGCGAGGGAACCGAGGGTCACGAGGTGGAGATGGGTGAGGTCACCGGCGACGGAGGAGTGGACGCACTCCTGTCCTCCGCCAGCTGGTTCGGTGGGTTCGGCAAGGTCTACGTGATGGACTTCCCGATGGCAGGTAGTGTGCCTTTGTCGATGGCCTGGGCGGAACTCCGCGGGGAATCAAATGACAATGCCGGCCGCGTCGTTGCGGTTGGGGACCTGAACGACGACGGATATGGCGACGTGGCGGTGAACGGATCGCAAAAGGCGTACATCGTTCTGGGCCCCGTTCCGGCTGGCAATATGGACCTCGTCGACGCCGACGCCACTTGGATGAACAACTCTCCCGTCGATGTTCTAGAGGTGGTGGGCGATGTGGACGGCGACGGAAAGTCGGATTTGCTGGTGGGTGATCCGGAGGCGACTGGTGGTGGGACCGGTGATGGTCTGTATCTGGTCACGGCGGCTCCGTCGGGAGTGCTGACCCAGGCGGCAGCGCACTTCGTGGGTGGTGAGGAGGTCCTGGGCGTCGCGGGCGGGCCGGCGGGGGACGTCAATGCGGATGGCTTCGCCGACATACTCGTCGGCGATCCGTACGCCGTTGGCTACAGGGGAGAGGCCTATCTCTTCCTCGGTGGCGGTTTCTGAGTCG